>ERZ1034363.928-NODE-928-length-17975-cov-10.795005_pt1 | contig 17975 bp, 15 predicted proteins | sample MGYA00520616_ERZ1034363 | MGnify/ENA primary metagenome ERZ1034363 (study PRJEB33736, sample SAMEA104284506) | Azolla filiculoides | biome: Urban; feature: Water surface; material: Ditch water | place: Netherlands | collected 2015-10-28 | depth 0-0.1 m ...
ATCAGGAAAGCTACGAGCACAAATACGCAGAAAGCAATCGACAGGCCACGCAGCTGTGCGCGGGCACGCTTGGCAACCGCACCTTCGGTTTTAAGGATCAGCCAGCCAGCACCCAACATGCTGTAACCAACCACGAGGCCAAGCCCGCACAGCACCGGGAACGGTGCCAACCAGTCCCAACCGTCGCCGACATAAGTTGTGCCTTGAATAGGCAAACCCATAATCATGGTGCCGATAGCCGCACCCTGTACGATCGTTGCCACAGCGGAACCGACAACAAAGCCCCACTCCCAAAGACCGCGTGCCTTAAGCGCCTGTTCGCGGTACTCAAAAGCGACGCCACGGAAAATTAGCCCGATGAGCAGCAAGACGACAGGTAGGTAAAAGGCCGAAAGAAAGACGGCGTAAATCGCAGGGAAAGCACCGAACAAGCATGCGCCGACGATGATCAACCAGGTTTCGTTACCATCCCAGAAAGGGGCAATAGCACCCACTACCGTATTGCGCTCTTCATCATTCTTCGCAGTAGCAAACAACATGGCAGCGCCAAAGTCATAGCCATCAACAATGATGTAAACGAGGATCGAGAAGGCAATGAGGCCTGCCCAGAAATATGGCAGCCAAGGGCTCATGGACTCTAGACTCATACGGCCTCCGAGGTATTCGGGCCATCATTCGACGGGCCCTTCTTGAAAAGATTCCAGATGTAACGCAGGCCAAAGCTATAAATGATCAGATAGACCGTCACGTACAAAATCAAACTGGTCAGTGCATGATTCAGCGTTAGTGAAGGCGTCACCGCATCGGAAGTCCGCAGCAAACCAGTTACGACCCAAGGCTGGCGACCGACTTCAGCGGTATACCAACCGGCCAAGACACAGATCCAACCAATCGGGAACGAAATCGCTGCCACATGCAAGAACCAGCGTGACTTCTCGATGCTCTTGCGATAGTTATGCCAACTGCCGTACCAGCCAATGAAGAGCATGAGCAGCGACAGGCCTACCATGATTCGGAAACCATAGAACGGCACCAGGAAAGGGGCGCGTTCATCAGCCGGCACATCCTTGATACCACGCTGATACGAATCAGGATTGCCCGAATCAACAACACTACCCAGCACCGGGATCGTAATTTCAAAGCTGTTCTTTTCAGCCTTGTTATCCGGCCAGGCGGCAACAACAAGCGGTGCACGTGTGCCACTTTCCCAGCGACCTTCAACAGCGGCAAATTTACCCGGTTGATAATCACGAATAATTTCGCCGGCCAGGTGACCAAAGCCCATCTGAATTGGCGTAAAGACTGCCATTAGGCCCATACCCCAGATCAGCATGGCCCGTGCAGTTGTCTTATAAAGACCCTTAAGGGTGTACCAGGCACCCGTAGCCGCCACAACCGTAGCCGTGGTGAGATAGGCTGCCAGCAACATATGCAACCAACGGGTGAGGAACACATGGCCGCCAATAATCTGTTGCCAATCCGTTGGCACAATACGACCCGTAGCATCAATCGCATGCCCCACCGGCACCTGCATCCAGCTGTTATTAGCCATAATCCAGAACGAAGATAGTGTCGTTCCCAGCGCAACCAGGACACAAGCCGTTAAAAATGCGCGCGGCGATACTTTATTGCGGCCGAAAAGCACCACCCCGAGGAAGGTCGCTTCAAGAATGAAGGCCGTAAATGATTCATAGCCCAGCAATGGTCCCTGAATGGGTCCTGTTCTTTCACTCAGGACGCTCCAGTTAGTTCCAAACTGGAATGCCATCACGATCCCGGAAACCACGCCCATACCGAACGAAACGGCAAAGATCTTGACCCAGAAGTCAAACAGCTTGCGATACACCGGATTGCCGGTAGCCTGATTTCGCCACTCCAGGACAGCCAGCCAAGCGGCGAGACCAATGGTGAATGACGGAAAAATTATGTGGAATGTCACCACAAAGGCGAACTGAATTCGCGATATGTCCAGCGCTGATAAATCCAAAACCTTCTCCTATGGCCAACCGGTTGATCCGATTGCCGTTAAGGCCCAACTATTAAGAACAAAAACTCATCACCCAATACAAAGATGGCTGATTTGCGGCCGTATAATCAACAAGATGCGTATTATATTTCACTGCAGCAAATTTCACACACTTGCTTTGGCAAATGTCATTGCCGATCGAGATCGATAAAAACCATGCCCTACCCGACACATGACTTACTGCTGAACTTCTGGTCTCCCGAAGTGTTGCAGGTCAATATTGTGCTGCTGATGCACCTAGTGGGCTCCATGCTGTTGGGGATACTGGTGGGCTATGAGCGTTCGTTTCACGGACGCGCTGCGGGCATGCGGACTTTTTCACTGGTATGCATGGCATCAACGGCTATCGTAGCAATCTTTGGCTATCCCGAACTGTGGTTTGGCGGGCAGCACGTAACCAGCATCACCGCGGATGGCCCTTCGCGAGTAATCCAGGGCATTGTGACCGGCATCGGCTTTCTGGGGGCTGGGGTCATCATTCGTGAAGGACACTCCATATCCGGTTTGTCGACAGCCGCCTCTATCTGGAGTGCAGCCGCCATAGGCATCCTGATTGGCCTCGGCTTTTATGGTGCGGGTATTGCCTTGGCAATACTATGCGCTTTCAGCATGACGATAGTGTTGCAACTCGAACGCTGGCTGCCCCGTCGTAAACGCTACCTTTTTGAACTCTACTTCAATCTGCATGGCCACCCCAACGTGGAAACGCTCCAGATGCTAAGTGAAGCCCACGGGTTTACCGTAGGTACCGATACCATTTCGATCAGCCTCGGCAAAAATCGGCAATTCTGGTCCTATACCGCCACCACGCGCTCTCGTGTCAAACCAGACATGGCTAATCTGGCGCTTGCCCTTCAGCAGATGGATGGCCTGGAAAAATTTACGATTTCGCCAACGCGTATCTAACAACTAACAAAAAGCAGGACCATGGAATCTCCCAGCCTGATTGAAGTCATTGCCACAACGATATTCGGCCTGGCGCTGATCCACACCTTTCTCGCCAGTCAATTCGAGCATCTGGCACATACCCATCCAAAGCACGCCGGCCTCTTCCATTTACTGGGAGAAGTCGAAGTGGTATTCGGTATCTGGGCCGCCATACTCATAGTAGCTATGGCCATGCTCAGCAATGCCGACCAGGCCATTCAGTATCTGGATTCCCGCAATTACGCCGAGCCCCTTTTGGTCTTTGTATTAATGGTGATAGCCGCAAGCCGCCCACTAATAGAGGCAGCTGGCGCTATTAATGATGGCATCGCCCGTGTATTGCCCATACACCCAATGACAGCACGGTTCGTCGTTGCGATGTCAGTCATACCCCTGCTCGGATCATTCATCACCGAACCCGCCGCCATGACAGTCGCTGCGCTGCTATTGCGGGAACAGTTTCTACGTCATGAGCTTCCGACCCGCTTTAAGTATGCGGTGCTCGGTGTGCTATTCGTCAATATTTCCATAGGGGGCACCTTAACGCCGTTTGCAGCCCCACCCATCCTGATTGTGGCTGCCAAGTGGCAGTGGGATATCGCTTTCATGATGAACCATATTGGCTGGCGAGCTGCGATTGCCGTACTGGTTAATGCCATTATCTTGACGGCGATCGGGCATAAGCTGTTAAAAAATATCCCGCTATCAACAGAAGCTTCTGATCAATCGGTGCGCGGACAATCGATCCCCTTGGTTGTCACCCTGATTCACATTGGATTTCTAGTGGCTGCAGTTGTATTTCATCATCATCCGGTGGTCTTTCTCGGCTTGTTTCTATTTTTCATGGGCTACACCACGGCCTACCCACAATATCAATCCCGTCTCCTATTACGTGAAGCGCTACTCGTGGCCTTCTTTCTAGCCGGACTCGTGGTACTGGGCGGGTTACAAGGCTGGTGGTTACAGGATCTACTATCGGGTCTCTCTCCCACTGCGCTCTATCTCATCTCGATGAGCCTGACCGCCATTACCGACAATGCGGCAATTACCTACCTTGGCAGCCTTGTCGAGGGCACCGATGCGGCTTTCAGATACGCATTGGTTACAGGCGCGGTCACAGGTGGTGGCCTTACCGTTATTGCCAATGCACCTAATCCGGCCGGGTACGCCTTACTCAAAGGATGCTTTCCGGGAAAATCAATTAGCGCAGTCGGCCTATTGTTGGCTGCACTCTTGCCTACACTAATGGCTGTCATAGCCTTCTGGATTATTCCGTGAATCTTCCTGCACTCATCAAGGAAATCGGCCGGGGCGCCAAAGGGGCACGTTCGCTACCAACCGATGAAGCAGAAATGCTGTTTAGTGCCATGTTGCAAGGCACGGTGCCTGACCTAGAGCTCGGCGCTATTCTTTTAGCACTTCGGATCAAGAGTGAGTCAGATGATGAGCTGATTGGCTTCTGCCGTGCCATGCAGCAGCGCACACACTTACTCAAACTGAATACGAACACCCCTATCGTTGTACTACCCACCTACAACGGCGTGAGACGACAACCGAATTTGTTGCCCTTACTCGCCTTGCTACTAAAAGATGCCGGCCTTAAGGTGCTGATTCATGGCCGTCATGATTTTGATAACCGTGAAAATCCGTTCCCGCTTTTCAAAGCCATGGATATAAACCTGGCCACATCACGCGAACAAGCCGAAGTGCAGATCAATGAAACCGGCATCGCATTACTTGATATCGAGCAACTCAATCCGGGCTTAAACCGTCTGCTCAGCTTACGTGGCCGATTAGGCGTCCGCAATACGGCGCATACACTGTGCAAACTACTCGATCCCTGCCCCGGACAATCTATTCGCGTAGTCAACGTGACTCACCCGGAATATCTGGTCCGTATGACAACGCTGCTCGCCGCCCAAGGTAATCGGGCTATGCTCTTACGTGGCACTGAAGGCGAACCTTTTGCCAACCCACGACGCCGCCCGGAATTGATGGGCTTTAGAAACGGTGTCGCCGAGCTTTTATTTGCAGCAGAAGAAGGTGGCACACCACCGATTGATGGCTGGCCAGAAACTGCCGACTTTGATGCCAATGTGCGATTGATTCAACAGCTACGCGCTGAACCGCAGCGCATTCCCCAACCCATTCTGGACCAGGTAAACGCTCTCAAATCACTTAGCGAGTAAGCTTTCAAGACTCGCGATGCGCTGCGCGACCTAAACGGTCACGCACAGCCAACCAGGCTGGCGCATCTGGCAATTCCTGCACATAAATATGGCCGTAGCTTTTGGTATCCAGCGTTCTTAACACGCGATAGAAGTCGTGCGCATAATCAGCCGGCTGATCGGCTAATACAACCACATTCGTATGCTGTCGCATTCCAGTGGGCAGGTCTGGGGTATCGCGCACGATGGCAGCACAATTGTCTGATAACTGCTCTGCTGTAATCGCATTGAGCGGCAGCACGGTCAGCGGTGTTAGCGGTGCGTAGTGAGACGCTAAACTGCCAGACACTCTGGGCGCAGCATCACCGATGCTTTCCGAATCGCTCACAGGCGCTATAAGCGGTTGCCCCAGCACCAGCTCAATCTGTTCGGCCGTAATTGCTCCCGGGCGCAGGATCACAGGCTCGCCACGCGAAAGATCAACAATCGTTGATTCGATGCCCACCTGACAATCACCCCCATCCAGAACCAGGGAAACGGCATCCCCCAGTTCCATCGTCACATGTGCTGCTGCCGTGGGGCTAATCCGTCCAAATTTATTAGCTGACGGCGCCGCCAAGCCACCACCCGTTGGATTAGCTTGTGCAAAGGCCCGTAGCAAGGCTAGTGCGATTGGGTGACCGGGTATACGCACACCCACCGTATCCTGACCGCCAGTCACAAGATCTGGCACGCCGGGTGCTTTTTTCAGAATGAGCGTCAAAGGGCCTGGCCAGAAAGCTTCTGCCAGCGCCCATGCAGCTTCAGGTATTTCTCTGGCGTAATTCTTCAACAAATCATCCGCGCCTAGATGCACAATCAACGGATGATCCGCCGGGCGGCCCTTGGCTGCAAAAATCTTTGCCACCGCCTCGGGATTATTCGCGTCAGCGGCTAAGCCATACACAGTTTCCGTAGGCAAGCCAATCAGCTGACCGGCATTGAGTAGCGCAATGGCCTGATCAATTAACGCCGATGTGTGATCCGGCGAAACAATCTCAGGCATCTGGCATGCCCAGAATCGTTCGAGCCTTTAAAGCATGCTCATACACCTGTTTTGAATCTGCCCCGATGATGGTGAAGTGCCCCATCTTTCGTCCGATACGCGGTGACTGCTTCCCGTAAAGGTGCAAGCAAAGTCCCGGAATGGCTAACAGCGTATTCCAATCCGGCTCGCGCTCCTGGTTATTCTCAAACCACAGATCGCCCAGCAGGTTAATCATCACGGCTGATGAATGCGCATGGGCATCACCCAGCGGCAACCCGCAGAGTGCACGTACCTGTTGCTGGAATTGATTCGTCCCACAAGCATCCAGGGTGTAATGCCCACTATTGTGCGGACGCGGGGCCATTTCATTAACCACCAACTGGCCGCGACTCACAAAGAATTCGACGCCCAGCGTTCCTACATAATTGAGGCACCCGGCCAGTTTTTCAGCAACTTCGCAGGCCGTGTCTGCTAGGCATACAGAGCCCCAGGCCGGCACAATGCTCACGTCAAGGATGCCATTGCGATGCCGATTCTCGGCCGAAGGGAAAGCACGAACCGCCCCATCCTGACCACGCGCCAGCACCACAGAGATTTCATAATCTAGCGGTAACTTGGCTTCGAGAATGCATCGAACCGAGCCCAAAGAAACCCAGGCGCTTTCGGCCGCTGCGCGATCATCAACCACAGCCTGACCTTTACCGTCGTAGCCCAGACGCGCGGCTTTCAGAATGCCGGGAAAGAGATGGCTCGGCGCATTACGGAGATCTTCCAGGGAGGCAATTTCAACAAACGGGCCGTGTGGCAGACCGTGCACCTTGAGAAAGGTTTTCTCGGCAATACGATCCTGGCACACGGATACCGCTGCTGCGGATGGGCGCACGGGAACGCTTTCAGCAAGAATCGCTAATGTTTCAGCAGGCACATTTTCAAATTCAGTGGTAACAGCAGCACAGCCCCTGGCTAATTCTGCCAAAGCAGCTTCATCACTGTAATCAGCACACAGATGCCGATCAGCGATCCGGCCCGCCGGGCTATCGGCATCCGGATCCAGTACCCATACCTGGTAACCCAGTTCATGTGCTGCCATAACGAAGTAGCGGCCAAGCTGGCCGCCACCGAGCATGCCCAGAATTGCGGGCGCTGGTATCACCATTGTCGGCATACCACTCATACTTCCGGCAGTTGCATCGCCAGCACTTTGGCTGACTGCGCTTGCCGGAAAGCCTGCAAGCGCTCATTCAACTTCTTATCGTGATTAGCCAGCATAGCGACGGCAAACAACGCCGCATTCGCCGCGCCGGCTTCGCCGATAGCAAAGGTCGCCACAGGAATACCCTTCGGCATTTGCACGATTGAATGGAGCGAATCTACGCCAGACAAAGCCTTGGATTGAACCGGTACGCCCAACACAGGCACGGTGGTCTTGGCCGCCAGCATACCCGGCAGATGCGCCGCGCCGCCAGCGCCAGCAATAATGGCCTGCAGACCACGAGCGCCCGCTGTTTCAGCATATTGGAATAGCAGATCCGGTGTACGGTGGGCGGAAACGACTCGGGCTTCAAATGGCACACCGAACTCTTTGAGCATAACGGCAGCTGCCTGCATGGTTGGCCAGTCAGAGTCCGACCCCATGACGATCCCAATCAAAGGGGCTTTATTATCCGTGCTCATTTCACAGTTCCTTCAGCAAAGCGCTCGGCGGATGTCAGCGTATTCGCTAGCAACATCGCAATCGTCATCGGACCGACACCACCCGGTACTGGCGTGATCGCACCAGCGATCGGTGCCACCGAAGCAAAATCTACGTCGCCACACAAACCGCCACCCGCTTCAGCAGGCAGGCGATTAATACCTACGTCAATCACCAGCGCCCCCGGCTTAACCATGTCGGCCGTTACAAACTTAGGCTTGCCAATCGCCGCCACCAGAATATCGGCACGACGGGTATGTGCATTCAGGTCTTTGGTACGGGAATGACAGACCGTTACCGTACAACCGGCATGTAGCAACAGCATTGCCATAGGCTTACCAACAATATTCGAGCGACCGATGACCACGGCTTCCTTACCGTTCAGGTCGACGCCCGTTTCTGCCAGTAACTTCATAACGCCATAAGGCGTACACGGGATAAATCGTGGATCACCTTGCATAAGTGCCCCAACGTTGGCGGCATGGAACCCATCGACATCTTTTTCCGGGCGAATGGCAGCAAGCACTTCCGCTTCATCAAACTGTGACGGCAATGGCAGTTGCACCAAGATACCGTGTACCGCAGGATCGACATTCAGCTCGGCGATTTTCTGTAGCACGATCGCCGGAGCGACATCTGCCGGAAATGGAAAATCAAAAGAAACCATACCGGCTTCATGGCAGGCTTTGATCTTATTACGCACATAAACCTGCGATGCCGGATTTTCGCCAACCAGAATTACCGCCAGTCCGGGGCGGCTACCCTGCAGCGCCAATTCATCGGCACGCACTTTGAATTCGGCACGCAAACGTTTCGATAACGCGGCGCCATCAAGAATTTGAGCAGTCATAGGCTACTATTTTACTGCAAACCGCCAGCGCGCCGCTGAAATCCCCTGCGCAACAACATCTAAAGCCAAGCTTTTAACATCCGGACCAGAAACAAGCAGATCGGGACAACGGGCTGAAAAGTCTCGAATACGCCTTAAGGGCAATGGGCTGCTCCAGGCAAGCATCAATCCGTTGCCTTGTGCCATTTTCTCCTCGGGCAGCCAGCCCACCTGTAGCCAACCCGATTTTTCGCGAGAGCGCCGCACTTCTAGATTGAGCGCAGAAGACTCTATGGCACGGGTTAACGCCACTTGCCGGGCATTAAGCCAAGCCTGATCAGCTACTTCCTCACCCATGCCTGACACCACAAAAGAGGCCTTAGGACCCGCACCACCAAAAATAAAGACTGGCACAAGATATTCGGCAGAAATTTCCAGCGCTTGCGTACACCAACTTTCTGCCACATCGACAGGCGCGCCATTTAATTCAAGCACTGGCACGCCGGCGTGGCGTAAGGCATGACGCAACAGCGCTGCATCCCCATGGATTTCAGGCTGATATATATGGCACTGGGCTGATTCGCAACGCAACCGGCCTAAGTATTCGGCAAGCGCGCCTTCTTTTGTACTCATGTATCGATCATGCCACGGTCTTCTTTAAAGATCACCGGAACTGCTTGACGCGCCTTTGATCTCATTTTAGTATTTTCACATAACAATACGTTGTTTCACATTACAAAATATACAAACCGAGACATAAAGCAGTTGTGCGGCGCGGAACTTCGCAACGTCACATACGGCTATAGTCATCACGGGTTGTCCAAACCGAGTCTTAATCGCTGGTCATTACGGGTCCCCCATGGAATCCGTCTCAAGGAGGCAGCATGTCGGCAGCAAATGAAATGAATTCCGTACCCGGTCAGTCAGTTGATTCAGATCCCCAGGAAACCCGTGAATGGCAAGATGCCCTAACCGGCGTCATCAGCAATGAAGGCGATGAGCGCGCACACTTCCTGATCGAAACACTCATTGATCAGGCACGTGAAAAAGGCATCGACCTGCCTTACTCAGCCAACACCGAGTACATCAACACCATTCCGACTGCGCTACAACCGAAATACCCCGGCAATCCGGATATGGAGATCAAGATTCACTCCTACATCCGCTGGAATGCCATGGCCATGGTCGTACGCGCCAACAAACATACCAACGTGGGCGGTCACATTGCGTCATTTGCCTCAGCCGCTGCGCTCTACGATGTGGGCTTTTCGCATTTCTGGCACGCGCCTTCTGCCGAGCATGATGGTGATCTGATTTTCTTCCAGGGCCACTCGGTTCCCGGCGTTTATGCCCGTGCCTATATGCTGGGCCGCTTTACCGAAGATCAACTGGATCATTTCCGTCAGGAAACCACCGGCAAAGGTATCTCTTCTTACCCCCACCCATGGCTAATGCCAGATTTCTGGCAGTTCCCGACCGTTTCCATGGGTCTTGGCCCGATTCAGGCTATCTACCAGGCTCGGTTCATGAAGTACCTGGCCAGCCGTGGTCTGATTGATCCGGTGAAGGCAGAAAAACGTAAGGTCTGGGCCTTCCTAGGCGATGGCGAAACGGATGAGGTTGAATCCCTGGGCGCCATCGGTATGGCGGGCCGTGAAAAGCTCGACAACCTTATTTTCGTCATCAACTGTAACTTGCAACGACTGGATGGTCCGGTACGCGGCAACGGCAAAATTATTCAGGAACTGGAATCAGAATTCCGCGGCGCTGGATGGAATGTCATAAAACTCATCTGGGGCACCCATTGGGATAGCCTGTTCCAGCGCGATACCCAGGGCATTCTCAAGCAACGCATGATGAATCTGTGCGATGGTGAATACCAGACATTTAAGTCCAAAGATGGTGCTTACGTTCGTGAACATTTCTTCAATACGCCAGAACTTAAAGCGCTGGTTGCCGACTGGACGGATGATGAAGTCTGGCAATTGAATCGTGGTGGTCACGATATCTTCAAGATTTTCGCTGCTTATGACAGCGCGACGAAGCACAAGGGACAACCCACCCTGATTCTTGCCAAAACCATTAAGGGCTTTGGCATGGGTAAAGCCGGTGAAGCGATGAACACCTCGCACCAGCAGAAAAAAATGGACACGGAACAGATTGCGCGCTTTAGAGATCGATTCTCTCTACCGGTTAAAGACGAAGAAATCGAAGCTCTGCCTTATTTGAAGTTCGCTGAAGACTCGGCTGAATATCAATACATGCGTGAACGTCGCATGGCACTGGGCGGCTTCCTGCCACAACGTCGACGCAAAGCTGATCCGCTACCGATCCCGCCGCTTGCAAGCTTTGATGCACTACTCAAAGCCTCCGGCGAAGGGCGTGAGCTTTCAACCACCATGGCCATCGTCCGCATTATGAATATGATGCTCAAGGACAAAGTGGTCGGCCGCAATGTCGTGCCGATCGTACCGGATGAATCACGCACCTTCGGTATGGAAGGCATGTTCCGCGCCGTCGGCATCTGGAATCAGCAAGGTCAGAACTACGTCCCTGAAGACCATGATCAACTCATGTTCTACAAGGAAACCAAGGACGGCCAGGTGCTGCAGGAGGGTATTAACGAAGCCGGTGCCATGAGCGACTGGATTGCCGCTGCGACCTCCTACTCTGTACATGGTGTTCAAACCATCCCGTTCTACATCTGCTATTCGATGTTCGGCCTGCAACGTACGCTCGATCTGTGCTGGGCTGCCGGTGACCAACGCGCCCGCGGCTTCCTCATCGGTGGTACGGCTGGCCGAACCACTCTCAACGGCGAAGGTCTACAACACGAAGATGGCCATAGTTTGCTGTTAGCTAATCTAATCCCGAATTGCGTCTCCTATGACCCAACCTTCCAGTACGAAGTGGCTGTAGTCGTCCAGGATGGTATGCGTCGCATGCATGAGGATCAGGAAGATATCTTCTACTACCTAACCGTGATGAACGAGAACTACGAGCACCCCGAGATGCCAGCCGGTGCTGCACCGGACATCATCAAAGGGATGTATGCCTTCAAGAAGGGCGCCGCCGGTAATGGTCCACGTGTCCAACTATTGGGCTCCGGCACGATCTTCCGTGAAGTCATCGCTGCTGCCGAACTTCTGCGTAAAGACTGGGGCGTGGAATCTGATATCTGGGGCTGCCCAAGCTTTAACGAGCTGGCTCGTGATGGTGAAGATGTTGCGCGCTGGAATATGCTGCACCCGACCGATCCACAACGCATTTCTCATGTGGAATCCAAGCTGGGCAACACGGTGGGGCCAGTCGTTGCCGCTACCGACTACATCAAGCTGTACGCTGAACAGATCCGCCCATTCATCAAGAAGACCTTCATTGCCCTGGGCACCAATGGATTTGGTCGTTCGGATACGCGCGAACATCTGCGTAACTTCTTCGAGGTTGACCGTCACTGGGTCGCCGTCGCCGCGCTTAAGGCATTGGCTGATGAAGGCACCATAGGTCGCGACAAGGTCGCCGCTGCGATCAGCAAGTATCAACTTGACCCGAACAAACCTAATCCAATGACGGTTTAAGCGAGACAACAACATGAGCCAACTGATTGATATCAAGGTCCCGGACATCGGCGATTTCACCGATGTACCTGTCATTGAAGTATTCGTTAAACCCGGCGACGTCATCAAAATTGACGATGCCCTCGTCACATTAGAGTCCGACAAGGCAACGATGGACGTACCTGCTTCAGCTGCCGGTGTCGTCAAAGAAGTCCTCGTCAAATTAGGGGACCGCATCGGTGAAGGCGCAGTGGTCGTTCGCGTCGAAGCATCTGGTGCTGCTGCGGCCACCCCTGCTGCTTCAACAGCTGCAGCAGCAGCTCCGGTGGCAGCACCGCAAGCAGTCACCCCAGCTGTCGGTGGTGGTGTCATCGACGTAAAAGTTCCTGATATTGGGGACTTTGCTGAAGTACCCGTGATCGAGATCTTCGTAAAACCGGGCGATACCGTCAAAGTTGACGATGCCCTAGTAACCCTGGAATCGGATAAGGCCACGATGGATGTGCCCTCTTCCGCAGCCGGGGTTGTCAAAGAAGTACTGGTCAAACTAGGCGATAAGGTCGGAGAAGGCCGTGTCATTGTCCGCCTAGAGAACAGTAGCGCCTCATCAACCAACTCAACCACCCCTGAAGCTCCTGGAAGCGTCACGAGCGATGACAATGCGCGAAGCGCGAGCGCCGCTGTACAAACAAGTACTGCAAGCGAGCGCGACAAAGCAGTGTCGAGCGCAGTCGCTTCCTCGCTACCGAGTTTACCGCTGGGCGGTGCTGTTCACGCCAGTCCGGGTATTCGTGCGTATGCACGCGAACTCGGCGTCGATCTGACACAAGTCAAAGCAACTGGCCCCAAGGCCCGCATCCTGCGCGAAGACATTACAGGCTTCGTGAAGGGTGCTATGAGCACCGGCATCGTCCCCGGCAAAACGCCAGCCAGTGCTGGGGGTAGCAATGGCGGCGGCCTGGATCTACTGCCTTGGCCAAAGGTCGATTTCGCTAAATTCGGCCCGGTCGAAGTACAGGCGCTCTCTCGCATCAAGAAAATTTCCGGACAAAACCTCTCCCGTAACTGGGCAATGATTCCGGCGGTGACGTATCACGAAGATGCCGACATTACCGATCTGGAAGCTTTCCGCGTTCAATTGAACAAGGAAAACGAAAAGAGCGGTGAAACCAAACTCACCATGCTCGCCTTCCTGGTTAAAGCCTGCGTTAAAGCACTGCAAAAATATCCGGAATTCAACAGCTCTCTGGATGGCGACAATCTGGTGCTTAAGCAGTACTTCAATATTGCCTTCGCAGCGGATACGCCGAACGGTCTCGTTGTCCCGGTGATCAAGAATGCCGATAAAAAATCGGTCTTTGATATTGCCAAGGAATCTGGTGACCTAGCCAAACAGGCCCGTGATGGTAAATTGAAGCCAGCAGACATGCAGGGCGCCTGCTTCACCATCTCCTCTCTGGGTGGCATTGGTGGCACTTACTTTGCGCCGATCGTCAACGCACCTGAAGTCGCTATTCTGGGCGTCAACAAGAGCGCCATGAAACCGGTATGGGATGGCAAACAGTTTGTACCGCGTCTCACTTTGCCACTTTCGCTCACTGCTGATCACCGCGTGATTGATGGGGCTCTGGCTACCCGCTTCAATGTCTATCTGGCCCAGTTGCTGGCAGACTTCCGCCGCGTTGCGCTGTAAGGAGATTGAACATGAGCCAACTCATTGAACTCAAGGTGCCCGACATTGGCGATTTTGCCGAAGTACCTGTCATCGAAGTTTTTATTAAGCCGGGTGACGTTATCAAGGTTGACGATGCGCTCGTCACACTGGAATCTGACAAAGCCACCATGGATGTGCCCGCATCTGCCGCCGGAGTTGTGAAAGAGGTACTCGTTAAACTGGGCGACAAAATCGGCGAAGGCGCAGTCGTTGCCCGCATTGAAGCCTCTGCAACAGTCACCAGTTCGCCAACAGGCGGCGGAGCGAGCGATGGCAATGCGCGAAGCCCGAGCGCTGCTGTACAAGCAAGTACTGCAAGCGAGGGAGACAAAGCAGTGTCGAGCACAGCCGTCGCACCAACACCTGCAACCAGCTACACAGGTACTGTCGACGTTGACTGTGACCTACTGGTAGTGGGTGGGGGCCCCGGCGGTTACTCTGCCGCGTTCCGTGCTGCTGATCTGGGTCTTAATACCGTTATCGTTGAACGTTATGGCACCCTAGGTGGCGTTTGCCTCAATGTAGGATGCATTCCTTCCAAGGCACTCCTCCACATTGCCGGTGTTATGGAAGAAGTGACTCACCTGCACGAGCTGGGCATTGTCGAAATGACTTCTGCCAAAGTTTCGGTAGAAAAACTCCGCGACCATAAGACGAAGGTGGTGACAAAACTCACTGGTGGATTAGCCGGCATGGCCAAGGGCCGGAAAGTTGTCCAAGTGAGAGGCCTTGGTACTTTTATCGATGCGCACCATATGAATGTCGAGGTCACTAGCGGTGATGGTCAGAAGACCACGGGTGAAAAAAAGGTAGTGCGCTTCAAACAGGCAATTATTGCGGCAGGCTCACAAGCCATTAAGCTGCCTTTCATGCCAGTAGACCCACGCGTAGTTGATTCTACGGGCGCATTGGAACTAAAGGATGTACCCAAACGCATGCTGGTCGTTGGCGGTGGGATTATCGGTCTGGAAATGGCCACCGTTTACGCCACACTAGGCACGCAAATCGATGTCGTCGAGCTCGGCCCGGGCCTGATGCCAGGCGCCGATCGCGATCTGGTTAAAGTCTGGGAGAAGATGAATCTATCGCGCTTTAACCGTGTCATGCTCAATACCAAGTGCATTGCCGCTAAAGCAGATAATGCGGGTGTTACCGTTCAATTCGAAGGCGCTAATGGTGCCGAAACTCCGGCTGCCGGCAGCTATGATCGCGTCCTCGTTGCTGTAGGTCGGTCACCCAATGGTAATAAAGTGGGTGCAGATAAAGCGGGCGTTATCGTCGACGAACGTGGTTTCATCAAAGTCGATAACCAGATGCGCACCAATGTGCCGAATATTTTTGCGATTGGCGATCTTGTCGGCCAACCGATGCTTGCTCACAAGGCAGTCCATGAAGGCCATGTTGCTGCAGAAGTTGCTGCGGGGCATAAACGTGTCTTTGATCCACTACAGATCCCTTCTGTTGCCTACACAGATCCTGAAGTGGCATGGGCCGGCCTCACCGAAGAGCAATGCAAGGCCAGTGGCCGCAAGTTCACCAAGGCAATGTTCCCGTGGGCAGCGTCAGGTCGTGCCATTGCTAACGGCCGAGACGAAGGCTTCACCAAGCTCCTATTTGACGCAGAGACTCACCGTATTATTGGTGGCGGCATAGTCGGCACCAACGCGGGCGATCTGATTGGTGAAGTATGTCTTGCTATAGAGATGGGTTGTGACGCGGCAGATATGGGCCATACCATTCACCCGCATCCCACTTTGTGTGAGTCAATCGGTCTAGCCGCTGAAGTCGCTGAAGGCGCTTGTACCGACCTGCCACCCCAGAAAAAGAAATAATCCGGCTGCTCTCGTTGTAATACGCACCCAAAGAAAAACCCCACGTAAATCACGTGGGGTTTTTTACTACGTATTACTTAGAAAAAGACAGCTTACTTTTTCTTAGCTACTGGCTTTTTAGCAACGGCCTTCTTGGCTACTGGCTTCTTAGCAACAGCTTTCTTAGCTACTGGCTTTTTAGCGACGGCCTTCTTGGCAACTGGCTTCTTAGCGACAGCCTTCTTAGCAGCTGGTTTCTTAGCAGCTGGTTTCTTAGCAGCAGGCTTCTTTGCAACTGCTTTTTTTGCAGCTGGTTTCTTGGCAGCTGGTTTTGCAGCAGCAGCCGGTTTCTTAGCGGCCAGTGTTGCAGCCAGGGTCATGAACGACGAGGTTGTTTCAGTTGACATTTGGCGTCTCCTTCCAATATGGATTTGGTAAGCACAGTTTATACACTTCGTGTGGTGTGTAAAGATTTATTTATGGTTTTTTTCAATTAATTGAAAGAGGTGTGACAATTTGTTCATCCACTTTTTTTAAACATCACCTAACAATCAACACGCAACAATTTCAATACAACGATTACAGCGGATAATGCGCACACGTTTTTTACGTTGCTCAGAGGAAAATCGATGACGCCCGAACAACAGAATCAATTGAAAAAATCTGTCGCCCAAGCTGCTGCGGATTACGTTGCAGAAAACCTGCAAACCGGCGCCATACTTGGCGTTGGTACGGGTTCCACCGCAAATCTTTTTATCGATGCACTAGTGCCAATCAAAGAAAAAATTCGTGGCGCAGTTGCTAGTTCGGAAGCGTCTGCACGCAAACTCACCGAGATCGGAATTCCTCTGGTTGACCTGAACGACATCGATACCATGCCAATCTATGTCGATGGAGCGGATGAAATCGATAAATTTTTCGCCATGATCAAAGGGGGAGGCGGCGCACTCACCCGTGAAAAAATTATTGCCGATGTTGCAGACGTTTTTGTCTGCATTGCAGACACAACCAAAGTCGTTTCTGTGCTCGGCAAATTTCCGTTGCCGATTGAAGTGCTGCCCATGGCCGTGGCCCAGGTTTCTCGTGCGTTAGCCAAGCTTGGTGGCACGCCCGTTCTTCGCAAAGGTTTCGTCACCGATAACGGCAATCACATTCTCGATGTGTCTGGCTTATCCATTACAGATCCTCGCGCTTTTGAATCAGCGCTTAACCAAATCGTAGGCACTGTAACCAATGGCCTCTTTGCGCGCCGCAGCGCGGATGTGCTGTTACTCGGCACCCTGGACGGCGTGGAAACACACATTCGGTAAGTGAAACCACCCCAAAGCAAAAGGGACCCAATGGGTCCCTTTTGCTTTGCTACAACACTTTTTAAGTCAGGCCTTTGGTGGCAAAAACCCTTCAACCTGGTCAGCGCCATCACCAAAGAAATGCTTTTCGCACTGCTCACGCAAATATTCACGATGGCGCACGTCCGACAGATTCAGACGGTTCTCATTAATAATCATCGTTTGCAGCTTTACCCATTGTTGCCAGGCTTCTTTAGAAACCGAAGCCATCAGTTTCTGACCAAAGGCACCTGGTACTGGTGGAAAATCCAGCCCCTCAGCTTCCTTACCCAGTTTGATGCATTGAACAGTACGCGCCATATTGATATTCCCTGTGGTGACGTTATTAGAGGTTCTTCACAAATACTTTGGAGTTGCGCTGATAGTTGTACATCTCACGTTTGCGATCAGGCAGATCTTCTACTTTTGCCGGTTTATAGCCACGTTCGATAAACCAGTGCGCTGTCCGTGTCGTCAGCACATACAACCGACGGATGCTTTGTGCACGGGCACGCGCTTCAATCGCCTGCATGAGACGTTCGCCATAGCCCCATTCACGATGTTCATCGTCAACGGCCAAGCAGGCCAGCTCGGCGTTTTCAGTATCCAGCAAATACAAGGCTGCACAACCTACGATCACGTTATCGTGCTCCAGCACCGTAAACTGGCCAACTTCCTGTTCGATGCGCTCACGCGGGCGCGGCACCAACGTGCCATCCTGCTCCAACGGTTCAATGATGCCTAGTAGACCAGCAAGGTCATCTGGCCGCGCATCGCGTAGTCGATCCAGAGAGTCCCGGGTAATGATGGTGCCCACGCCATCATGGGTAAACAACTCGAGAATCATCGAGCCATCATCGTTATAGCCGACCAGATGTACCCGTCCTACCCCGGC
>ERZ1034363.929-NODE-929-length-17971-cov-4.254275_pt1 | contig 17971 bp, 15 predicted proteins | sample MGYA00520616_ERZ1034363 | MGnify/ENA primary metagenome ERZ1034363 (study PRJEB33736, sample SAMEA104284506) | Azolla filiculoides | biome: Urban; feature: Water surface; material: Ditch water | place: Netherlands | collected 2015-10-28 | depth 0-0.1 m ...
GGAAGAGGTGATCAAAGAGCACCCTGTGATGTTGAACCGTGCGCCTACTTTGCACCGTTTGGGCATTCAAGCGTTCGAGCCTTTGCTGATTGAAGGCAAAGCCATTCAGTTGCACCCCCTCGTTTGCGCGGCCTTCAACGCCGACTTCGACGGTGACCAAATGGCCGTTCACGTGCCTTTGTCTGTGGAAGCACAAATGGAAGCCCGCACCTTGATGCTCGCTTCTAACAACGTGCTGTTCCCAGCCAACGGTGAACCTTCTATCGTGCCGTCACAAGACGTGGTGCTGGGCTTGTACTACACAACCCGCGAACGCATCAACGCCAAGGGCGAAGGCATGATCTTTGCCAACATCGCAGAAGTTCAATCTGCTTTGGACGCAAAAGTGGTTGAATTGACCACCAAGATCAGCGTGCGCATTACCGATTGGATTCAAAACAAAGAAACCAAAGAGTTCACGCCCTCTACCAACATGGTGTACACCACCGTGGGTCGTGCCTTGTTGTCCGAAATCTTGCCCAAGGGCTTGGCTTTCGAGAACATCAACAAAGCACTCAAAAAGAAAGAAATTTCCAAGCTCATCAACACGTCTTTCCGCAAGTGCGGTTTGAAAGACACCGTGGTGTTTGCCGACAAGTTGCTGCAAAACGGTTTCCGTTTGGCCACTCGTTCAGGCATCTCGATTGGCATCGACGACATGTTGGTGCCGCCCGAGAAGGGCGCCATCATTGGTGAGGCCGAGAAAGAAGTCAAAGACATCGAGCAGCAATATGTGTCCGGTCTGGTCACTTCTGGCGAGCGTTACAACAAGGTCGTTGACATCTGGGGCAAAGCGGGTGACGCTGTGTCCAAGGTGATGATGGACCAACTCCGTAAAGAGAAAACCACCGACCGTCACGGCAACGTGGTGGACCAAGAGTCATTCAACTCCATCTACATGATGGCCGACTCGGGTGCCCGTGGTTCTGCAGCGCAGATTCGTCAGCTGGCCGGTATGCGTGGCCTGATGGCCAAGCCTGACGGCTCCATCATTGAGACACCGATCACGGCCAACTTCCGTGAAGGTCTGAACGTGTTGCAGTACTTCATCTCCACACACGGTGCACGTAAAGGCTTGGCCGATACGGCCTTGAAGACAGCCAACTCCGGTTACTTGACACGTCGTTTGGTTGACGTGACACAAGACTTGGTGGTGACTGAGCTCGATTGCGGCACCACCGAGGGCTCGCAAATGCGCGCCATCGTTGAAGGCGGTGAAGTGATTGAATCCTTGCGCGATCGCGTCTTGGGTCGCACTTTGGCCGACGACGTGTTGCACCCAGAGTCACGCGAAGTGGTGGCACCTGCCGGCACCTTGCTCGACGAAGACATGATTGAAGTCTTTGAAGCTGAAGGCGTGGACGAAGTTAAAGTTCGCACAGCCCTCACCTGCGCCACACGCTTTGGCTTGTGCGCCAAGTGTTATGGCCGTGACTTGGGCCGCGGTGGCTTGATCAACAACGGCGAAGCCGTCGGTGTGATCGCTGCGCAGTCCATTGGCGAACCTGGTACACAGCTGACCATGCGTACGTTCCACATCGGTGGTGCGGCCTCACGTGCAGCGGTCGCATCCAGCGTTGAAGCCAAGTCCAACGGTTTGATTGGCTTTAATGCCACCATGCGTTATGTGACCAACTCCAAAGGCGAGTTGGTGGTGATTTCTCGCTCTGGCGAAATCGTCATTCACGACGAACATGGCCGCGAGCGTGAGCGTCACAAAGTGCCTTATGGCGCAGTGCTCACCGTCAAAATTGACCAAGCCATCAAGGCCGGTGCTATTTTGGCCAACTGGGACCCACTCACACGACCTATCATTACCGAGTTTGCCGGTCAGACCAAGTTCGAGAACGTCGAAGAAGGTTTGACAGTGGCCAAGCAGGTCGATGAAGTGACCGGTTTGTCCACCTTGGTGGTGATCGATCCGAAGCGCCGTGGTTCGACCAAAGTGGTTCGTCCTCAAGTGAAATTGATCGACGCCTCTGGCAAAGAAGTGAAGATTCCAGGCACCGATCACTCTGTGACCATCGGTTTCCAAATCGGCGCTTTGATCCAAGTGCGCGACGGTCAAGATGTGGGCCCAGGCGAAGTCTTGGCACGTATCCCTGTGGAAGGTCAAAAGACCCGAGACATTACCGGCGGTTTGCCACGTGTGGCCGAACTGTTCGAAGCACGCAGCCCCAAAGACAAGGGCATGTTGGCCGAGATGACCGGTACGGTGTCGTTTGGTAAAGAGACCAAAGGCAAGGTTCGTTTGCAGATCACCGACCCAGAAGGCAAAGTGTGGGACGAACTCATTCCCAAAGAGAAAAACATCGTGGTCCACGAAGGCCAGGTGGTCAACAAGGGCGAGAGCATTGTGGACGGTCCAGCCGACCCACAAGACATCTTGCGCTTGCTCGGCATGGAAGAGTTGGCTCGCTACATCGTTGACGAAGTGCAAGACGTTTACCGCTTGCAAGGCGTGAAGATCAATGACAAGCACATTGAAGTGATCGTGCGTCAGATGTTGCGTCGCGTGGTGGTTGAGAACATTGGTGACTCCACTTACATCGCTGGCGAACAAGTGGAGCGTTCAGAGATTTTGAACACCAACGACGCCTTGCGCGCCGAAGGCAAAATTCCTGCAACCTTCAGCAACTTGTTGTTGGGTATTACCAAGGCATCCTTGTCTACCGATTCGTTCATCTCTGCGGCTTCCTTCCAGGAAACCACCCGCGTGCTCACCGAAGCTGCCATCATGGGCAAGCGCGACGAGTTGCGTGGCTTGAAAGAGAACGTCATTGTGGGTCGTTTGATCCCTGCCGGTACAGGCTTGGCTTATCACAAAGCACGTGCCACCAAAGATGCGATGGACGAGGCAGAACGCCGCGCCATCACAGAAGCCGAAGCCGTGGAATTGGCCGAAGCCCAACAGTTGACCGAAGACGCAGCCAACAACGCTGCCGATTCGAACGCCTGATCAAGCGCCGGCTTCGGCCGGATGAATTGAAGAACGCCTCTGAACCGTCTGTACGGCCAGGGGCGTTTGACTTTTTGCAGAAGTTTTCATTCACAATGAAGCCAACATGTCTCTTCTGATTTTCAGTGCCGTTTTGGCCATCTTGTTTTTTTGGGCGGTGGGTGCTTACAACCGCTTGGTGGTCTTGCGCGCCAGCGTGGCCAAACAATTTGCCGCCGTCGATGCACAACTCTTGCGAGTGCTGGTCTGGCTGCAAGGCAATTTGCCAGCCTCCATGCGCGACATGCTGAGCGAAATGGAAGAGGCGGCTTTGCCGGAGGCGCTTTTGAAAAATGAGCGTGATTTGAACTTGCTCAAAATTTTGGAAGAGCTGTCCGATAGTTTGGACTTGGCGCGCACGCAACCCTTGTCCATCAGTGCCATGCAAAAAGTCAACGCAGACCGTTTGTCTTTGGCTGCGTGGGCCAAAGCCGAAGTACGCGCTGGCCAAAGTGGCGAGGCCACTTGGTTCATTGAACCCCTGCCTTATAAATTTGACCGACTCAAGGCCCAAGCCTGGCCCTTGATGGACGCTTACAACCAAGCCGCGTACAAGTACAACGAAGCGGTCACCCAATTCCCCGCCAGCTTGTTGGCCAAGCAAGTGAATTTCTTGCCCGCACAAATGCTGGACAACGCCGACTTGTTGGCCTAAGTTGCATGGCCACCCCCCCAGTCTCCTCTCATTTGCAAGCCCCCTTGTGGCAGTTGTTACAAGCCACGGCGGGTGTAGCGCAAGCCGTGCACCATGGCCGCTCCATGACCGCCGCCATTGAACAGGTTCCCAAAGAACTTCGGCCCGGTGTGCAAGCCCTGTCCTTTCAAACCATGCGGTGGTGGGGCCGCGCGCAGGCCATTCGCAAATTGTTGGCACGCAAAGCGCCGCCTGCAGCGGCAGACGCTTTGCTGTGCACAGCCTTGGCCTTGTCTTGGCGCGATGACTTGTCGCCTTATGCCGTTCACACCTTGGTCAACCAAGCGGTGGAAGCGGCCCGTCGTCACAAAGAAATGCGTGCCCAAGCCCCGTTTGTGAACGCTTGCTTGCGGCGTTTCTTGCGAGAGCGCGACAGTTTGTTAAGCGCCACCGATGCCGATGTCACCGCCAAGTGGAACCATCCGCTTTGGTGGGTCAAGCGTGTGCAACACGATCATCCTCAACAGTGGACGGCCATTTTGGAGGCCGCGCAATCGGCCGCACCCATGAGCTTGCGCGTCAATGCCCAGCATCACACGGTGGCCCGTTATTTAGATGCCCTGCAAGCGCAAGGCATTGCAGGCAAAGCCATCGTCATTGCCGGCCAAGCGTCCGGGGTCCAGTTGGAGAAGGCCGTGCCTGTGCACCTGTTGCCTGGGTTTGCGCAAGGGCATGTGTCTGTGCAAGACGCCGCCGCGCAATGGGCGGCCCCTTTGTTGTTGAAGGGCTTGCAAGCTTCTGGCGCGCCATTGCGTTTGCTCGATGCGTGCGCAGCACCTGGCGGCAAGACCGGACACCTGCTGGAGTGTGAACCCACTGCCCACGTATTGGCCTTGGATGTCGACCCCCAGCGCTGCGAGCGCATCCAACAAAATGTGGACCGCTTGCAAGTGCGTGCGCAAATTGTGGCGGCCGATGCCGCCGACACTGCCAAGTGGTGGGATGGCCAGTGTTTTGATGGCATTTTGTTGGATGCACCTTGTACCGCATCTGGCATTGGTCGCCGCCATCCCGATGTGCGGTGGCTGCGGCGTGAAACCGATGTGCCGCAATTGGCCGCCATTCAGGCCAAACTGCTCAAGGCCCTTTGGCCGTTGGTCAAACCGGGAGGACGCTTGCTGTATTGCACCTGTTCGGTTTTCAAGGCCGAAGGTGAAACTCAAATCCAAACGTTTGTTCAGCACAACACTGATGCCCTGATCTTGCCCTCTCCAGGCCATTTAACACCTTCAAATGACACATCTGATGCCAGTCTCCGCGACAATGGCATGGGTGAACATGACGGTTTCTATTACGCACTGCTGGAAAAGCGTTCAATCTAAGTTGAATGGCACGTGGCGCACAGGCTTTTGGCTTCGTGCGCTTTTGTTGTGTTCATGCTTGGGTGTTGCCGGCATCTTGCCAGCAGCCGCCCAATCGCCCACCCCGTCTGCGGCGGAGGTTATCGAGTTGCGCTTGGAGCGCGCCGAAGGCGCCTTGCTGCTGCAAAGCAGTTTGCGACTCGACCTCAGCAGCACCGTCGAAGATGCCTTGCAAAAAGGCATGCCCATTTATTTCGTCACCGAGGTCGAGCTGATGCGCGATCGTTGGTACTGGTACGACAAAAAAGTAGGGGCGGCCACCCGCCATTACCGTTTGGCCTATCAGCCGCTCACGCGCAAATGGCGCCTGAATGTCTCGCGTGACCCGATCGGTGCAGTGGGCTTGGCCAGCAGCTTGTCACAAACTTTTGAAACGCTGCCCGAGGCGCTGTCTGCCATTCGCCGGACGGTGAACTGGAAGTTGGCCGATTTGTCAGAGATCGAAGTTGACAACAAGTACACCCTCAGTTTCAAGTTCCGTTTGGATGTCTCGCAATTGCCAAGGCCATTTCAAATGACTGCTGGCAGCCAGGCCGAGTGGAACTTGAGCACGCAAAAGACGTTGCGCCTGAGCGCTGACCTGGGCCGTTGAGGCTTCTTGTCAGCGACAATTGAGCCATGAGTCGGAACAAACAAGATCGAATTGCCACAGGTGCGCAGCCGTCTAAAACGGTTCGCTGGTTGGTGGGCCTGGGCGTCAGCGTGTTGTTGATCATTGGTTTGGGTTTGTTGGTGTTGCTCACACAAGCCACCAGCAACCGCGCCCTCTACGATCGCAATTACGACCGCCTGTACATGGTCAACACCGTGGTGGCAGGCCTGTTGTTGTTGGGCCTGTTGTGGGGCCTGACACGGCTGGTCATTCGCGTCAGGCAAGGTCAATTTGGCTCTCGTTTGTTGGTCAAGCTGGCCGCTATTTTTGCCTTGGTGGGTGTGGTGCCTGGCGTGCTGATTTACGTGGTGTCTTATCAGTTTGTGTCGCGCTCCATCGAAAGCTGGTTTGATGTGAAGGTGGAGGGCGCCTTGGTGGCCGGTTTGAATTTGGGCCGTGCCACTCTGGACACCCTGACTGGCGACTTGGCCAAACAATCACGCGTGGCGGCGCAGCAACTGGTGGATGTCCCTGAAACCAGCGCCTCGCTCATGCTCGATCGGGTGCGCGAGCAAATGGGCGCCAACGATGCGGTGTTGTGGGCACTGGATGGCCGCATGATTGCCACGGCGGGGCAATCACGGTTTTCCATTCGCCCCGAACGCCCTACGGCAGCACAATTCAAACAGGTGCGCAGCAAGCTAAGCTTGGAAATTGTGGAAGGACTTGACGAAACTTCTGGCGCTCCCACGGGCCGCATCAAGGTGCTCACGCTGGTGCCGCAAAACAGTTTGAGCTTGCGCGACGATCCCTGGGTCTTGCAAATTTCACAAGAGTTACCGGCCACCTTGGTGGCCAATGCGTTGGACGTTCAAATTGCCAACCGCGAATACCAAGAGCGCGCATTGGCGCGAGATGGTTTGCGCCGCATGTACATCGGCACACTCACCTTGAGCCTCATCATGGCGGTGTTGGCGGCGGTGTTGCTGGCCGTCTTGTTGGGCAATCAATTGGCCAGGCCTTTGTTGCTGCTGGCGCATGGCATGCGGCAAGTTGCCGCGGGCGACCTCACGCCCAAATACACCCTGCAGGGCAAAGATGAATTGGGCGGCTTAACGCGCTCGTTTGCCGAAATGACCCAGCAGTTGTCCGATGCACGCAGCGCCGTCGAGCGCAGTTTGATGCAACTCGATGCCGCGCGTGGCAATTTGCAAACCATCTTGGACAACCTCACGGCGGGCGTCATTGTGCTCAACGCCCGCGGCATCATTCAGTCGTCTAACCCTGGCGCCACACGCATTTTGAAAGTGCCGCTGGCCGCACACGAAAAAGCAGCCTTTTTAAGTTTGCCCAATTTGCAAAACTTTGCGGCAGGTGTGCAAGAACAGTTTGAACTGCTCAGCGCCGACAAAGACCGCCACGAACTGGACCACTGGCAAAAGTCGTTTGAAATTCATGCATCGGGCCAGGGTTTGGAGGCCACCTCGGTCACCCTGGTGGCGCGCGGCGCTATTTTGCCCGACGGCATGCGTCTGCTGGTGTTTGACGACATTTCTGAAATTGTCTCGGCCCAGCGCTCGCAGGCTTGGGGCGAAGTGGCGCGCCGGCTGGCCCATGAAATCAAAAACCCCTTAACGCCCATTCAGTTGTCGGCTGAAAGGCTAGAGCGCAAGCTCGATGGCAAGCTCGAAGAGTCCGATCAGACGGTGCTGTCCAAATCGGTCAAAACCATTGTGGAGCAGGTTGCCGCCATGAAGCGCTTGGTCAACGAATTTCGCGACTACGCCCGCTTGCCTTCTGCCGACCTGAAGCCGCTCGATTTGAACAATTTGATCTTGGACGTGATGGGCCTGTATGCCCAAGAGCCTTCCGAAGCCGCCACACGCGCCCAGATCTTCACTGACTTAGACCCCACTTTGCCCATGATTGAGGGCGACGCGCAGCAATTGCGGCAAGTGGTGCACAACCTTTTGCAAAATGCCCAAGACGCCAGCGACGTGCAATCGCATGTGATGCTGGTCACCCGCTGGAGCCCTGCGCGCAAGCGGGTCAAACTGACGGTGCTGGACGAAGGTCCTGGGTTTTCACCGAATATTTTGCAACGCGCCTTCGAGCCTTATGTCACCACCAAGTCCAAAGGCACCGGTTTGGGGCTGGCGGTTGTGAAGAAAATTGCCGATGAGCATGGTGCCCGTTTGGACATTGCAAATCGAGTTGAAGAAGGGGTGGTCAAAGGCGCCCAAGTGTCGTTATCATTCAGTGTAGAAAAATTGGCGCAAATTTGAGGCAACGAAAAGCAACATGGCAAACATTTTGGTGGTTGATGACGAGCTTGGCATTCGCGATTTGCTCTCGGAAATCCTGAACGACGAAGGGCACAACGTCGAGCTGGCCGAGAATGCTGCACAAGCACGTGACGCTCGCATACGCATGCGCCCCGACTTGGTCTTGCTGGACATTTGGATGCCCGACACCGATGGCGTCACCTTGCTCAAAGAGTGGGCCACGGGTGGCCTCTTGAACATGCCGGTCATCATGATGAGTGGCCATGCCACCATCGACACCGCCGTCGACGCCATCCGCATTGGTGCCCAAGCCTTTTTAGAAAAACCCATCACGCTGCAAAAGCTGCTGAAAACAGTGGAGCAAGGCTTGGCGCGCGAGCAAGTGCGCATGGCGGCCGCGGCTTACCAAGCAGCGCAAGCGGGTGCAGGTGCCGCGCCCGTGGCGCCAGGCAATCTGGCAACGCCGCAAGACAATGCACTGCAAGGCATGCAAAGCTTCAACCTCGATTTGCCTTTGCGTGATGCGCGCGACGCTTTCGAAAAAGCCTACTTCGAATTTCACCTCACCCATGAAGGCGGCTCCATGACCCGTGTGGCCGACAAAACCGGTTTGGAGCGCACGCATCTGTATCGCAAGCTCAAACAATTGGGCGTCGACCTCACCAAGGGCAAGCGATCGGGCGCTTAAATGGGCACTTAAGCGGGCAGGTAAGCGGGCAGGTAAGCGGGCACGCGCCACCATTCAAATTGGGTTTTGTGCAGTTCATGCCTCGGTCTTGACGTTTCGTCGCAAACCGCGTGCATGCCCCCTTCAATGTTTCTACATTAGGCCCATTCCAAACAGCGAGGCCTTATGACTTCTTCAAATACCAAGCAACACACCGCCGCTTATGCGACTGCGCCTTCTGCGTGGCAGCCGTTCAAGGACGCATTCCATGGCTACGCCAAATGGCTGCTGAGCATCAGCTGGAAACTTTTCATGGGCGTGTCGTTTTTGCTCATGATGGCGTGCAGCATTTTGACCATCCCGCAAGTTGCGCTCCTGATCATCTTGACGTCCATTGTCATCAAGGTCACGTTCAAGTACCAAACCCAAGCTGAAGAAAAAGCCACAGCGGCCACCTACTTGGCAGAAACAGAACAACTCAAACGCCAATTGGTCGAGGCGCGTTTGGCCGCCATGCAGGCGCAAGTAGAGCCCCACTTTTTGTTCAACACCTTGGCCTCCATTGACCACCTGATTGAAACCGATCCACCGCGCGCCAGCTTGATGCAAAAGAGTTTGATTGCATTGCTGCGCGCCACCTTGCCTGCCATGCGAGAAACCAGTGCCGTCAAGTCGCGCAACTTGGGGCAAGAGCTGGCTGTGATTCGTCCCTATTTGGACATTCAAAAAATGCGCATGGAAGACCGCTTGCAAATTCAGTGGGACATTCCAGAAGGCCTGAACTCTGCAGAAATGCCGCACATGATGGTGCTGAGCTTGGTCGAGAATGCCTTCAAGCATGGTCTTGAGCCCAAGGCCGAAGGCGGAACGTTGAGCCTGCGCGCGGAAGTCTCGCACGGCCAACTGGAAGTCTCGGTCAGAGACACCGGTGTGGGTTATTTCCCCGCGCAACTGGACGCTTGGTCAGAGCCCACAGGCCATGGCTTTGGTCTTCAAAACATTCGCGACCGCTTGTCACTTTTGTATGGCGACAAAGCCCAATTCAGCATTCGTGCCATGGAGCCCTACGAAGGCTTTGGCACCTTGGCCAAATTGACCGTGCCCTACCGCGTGGTGCCGCTTGCCGCGCCAGAAGTTGCAGAGTGAACCTTGCCATGCGCTTGACCACCGCTTCCCATCCTCGCGCAGTGATTGCAGACGATGAGCGCTTGATGCGCGACCAGCTGCGTGCACGTTTGGCGCAGGTCTGGCCCAACTTAGAAATCGTGGCCGAAGCCAAAAACGGCATAGAGGCCATCGAAGCGGTCAGAACCCATTTGCCCGACGTCATATTTTTAGACATCCGCATGCCAGGGTTGACGGGTGTAGAGGCCGCCAAAGAAATTGCACAACTTGATGTGGGCGAAGACGCGTTGTTGCCCGAGATGGTGTTCATCACCGCTTACGATCAATATGCTTTGGATGCGTTTGAGCAAGGTGCAGTGGACTACGTGCTCAAGCCGGCCGAAGCAGAACGCTTGCGCGTGACCACCGAGCGCTTGCAAAAACGATTGATGCAACGCGCAAGCGATGGCGCGGAGGTGGTGGCCCTGGCTGCCCCAAACCCAACGCGCTCCGTGCAACAACGCTTGCATGCGATGTCGGCCCAAATCAAAGGGCAACCGACGCCCTACCTTTCTTGGCTTCAAGCCTCCGTAGGTCAAAGCATTCAAATGGTGGCCGTTGACGAGGTGCTGTTTTGCGTCAGCGACGAAAAATACACCCGAGTGCAAACCTTGAAGCAAGAATTCCTCATTCGCAAACCCATCAAAGAATTGGTGGAGGCGCTCGACCCGCAAGTCTTTTGGCAAATTCACCGAAGCACCTTGGTGAATGTGAATGCCATTGCCAGCGTGCAACGCGATGCGCGTGGCAGGCAAGAGGTGTGGGTCAAAGGCCGGTCAGAGCGGCTTGCTGTCAGCCGCAGTGCGTCGCAATTGTTTCGCAGCATGTGAGGCATTTTGTTGCTGAAAGCCCATTTTGAGCGGTCAATAAACGGTCCATTGTCAGAAAATGCCGCCATGCTGCAACGAAGTGCTTATCATGGGGCCTTGATCGACCTGACAACGACGGACGCCTCTGTGAAATGACTGATATGGGTGAGCAAAGCAATGTTTCCAATCCTGAAATTTTCTTCAGGACAGCAGACCGATTGCAAATGGACAGTTGCCTCACGGCCCTTGGCAAAGAGGGCAAGAGTGTTGTGATTTACAGCCGGTCCAACGAGTTGTTGGACCACTACGGTGCGGCTTTTTTGCGGCGTCTGAAAAACGAACTCACCGACAGTTTGATTGAAGTCTTCATGCCGGCGGACACCGAGGCCATGTTGCAACGCTTCAATCAGTTGCTGAGTGACCTGTCGCTGAACGTGGCCACCAAAGCCCGCACAGGTCAGGCCCCCGAAAAAGTGTGGGTGGTGCATGATGCCAGCGCCCTTGGCGCACACGAGCTTGAATTGTTGGCGCGTCTGATTCAGCAGTTTCCCGGCTCGGGTGTCAGTGCGGTGTTGATGTTTGCATCCGAGACCTCACCCAGCGACTCGCTCACAAGGCAAAACAAACAATTTGTGTCGTGGGCTTTGGAAATGCCCACCGCCGAACAAAAACTCAGCACCATTCAGCAGGCCCGCAAACAAGGCAATGAAGAAGCTGTTGTGCAGTTCTTCACTCGACTGGCCAAACGTGCGGCCAAGCAAGAGTCCACACTTGCGCGCGATGCGGCCGTGCGTGCGCCCAGCGCCCCCAGCAAACCGGCAATGCCCCACAAACCGGTCCCTCAGAAAAAATCGGGCCAAGCCTTGTTGTGGGCCATGATTGTGGTGGCCCTGCTGGGCTTGTCCGTGGGTGTTGCGTCTTGGCTCCATCCAGACGTGGCCGACACGGTGTGGACGCAAAGCAGCAAGCTGCTGGGCCAGACGCCACCTGCAGCCAAGGCCGAAAACAAGCCCGCAACCGAGCCACCGCCACCAGGCGCGCCAGAAAAAATTGACGTGGTCAAAGACGGTGCCAAAGACGAGGCCAACAACCCCATGCCAGCGCCCGCATCCAGTGCCCAGCCAGTCGCCCCCATTGCGCCGCCCGTGAAAGAGCCGGCACCGGTCAAAGTGATCACAGAATTGCCAGAGCCCGCGGTGCAGGGGCGTGCGTGGTTAAAGAGCTTGCCCGAGGACAGCTTTGTTTTAGAACACCAAATTTTGGCCAGCCTCAAAGAAGCACAAACAGCCATCAAGGGCAAAGAGTGGTTGGCCAATGCCCGCGTGGTGCCGGTCTATGCCGATGGCAAAGATGAAGCGCGCTTTGCGGTGGTCACAGGGCCCTTCAAATCCAAAGACCGTGCCAAAAACACCATCACGCGCTTGGGCTTGTCGGCCGATGTGGCCATCAAAGCCGTACCCAGTGCGCTGGCCCAAACAGCACCTGCACCCGCCAAACCTTGAGGCTTATTTGGCGCGACTTTGCGCCAATGCGCCGTAAGGACAAAACCCAGGTTTAGGCCCTACTTGCGGATGGGTGCGGCAAGTGTTGGGCCGATTGGCATACACCGTACAGTGCCGTTCTTTGGCATCTAAAAATTGACAATCACCACTGCTGCGCCGCGCCAGTGTGAAGATGCTGTTTTTGAAATTGAAGTGATCAATCAACCCGGCTTTGCTCAGGCGTTTGGCAATTTGCTTGGGCTCTTCGTGCGCTGCTTCAAAGGGATCGACCAAATTCAAGCGAATCAAATCGGCCATTTTGACCTCAACCGGCATGGTGCAGCAATTGGCCGCACAGGAGTCGCACATGCCGGCTTTGTATCGGGTCCAACTGTCGGTGCGATCGACGTCGACAATGCTGATGGGAGATCTCATGAAAAAGGAAGTTGTACCAAAGACTGGAGTATGGCGGTATTGTCGACAATTTCGCGATCAATGCCATAATATTAGAGGCAACTAATACATCGAGACACCATGAAAAAATCACTCTGCACAGCCCTGTTGGTGCTGACATCGGCCTTCCCTGTTTGGGCCAACGACAAAGCCAAAGTGATTGACGAGTTGGCCGGTTACTTGGAGTTTGTGGACTATGGCGGCGGCACCATCTTTGCCGAACAAATTCCCAAGAGCGAATACGCCAAGATGATGATCATTGATGTGCGCGATGCCGCGCAATTTTCCAAAGCGCACCTGCCTGGCGCAGTCAACATTGAATGGCGTCAAGTTTTGGCCAAGCGCAACGACATTCCCAAAAACAAAATGGTCCTGATCTATTGCAATACCGGTACCTTGTCGGCCCAAGCCGGCTTTGCCCTGCGCGTCTCGGGCTGGGAAAACGTTCGCATTCTGCAGGGCGGTTATGCGGAGTGGCAAGCCAAGGGCGGTGTCGATGCCAACGCCAAGGCGGCAGGTGTGGTGCCTCAGCATTAATGCGTCCTTGAGCCTTTGCAGGTCGACGCTCCTATGACCATGCGCACGCCAGTCAAACTGCTGACGGGGCTTGGGGTGCTGGCGTTGCATGCATTGGCATTTTGGATGGCCAGTCACGCAGCTTTGTCGGTTCAAAGCCGCCTTTTCCAAAAGACAAGCCCTGTTGTGCTGGTGGCCATCGTGCCCACGTTGCCAGAGCCGGCCTTGCCAAAACCTTTGACGCAACCGCCAGCGCAAACACCCTTGACGGAAGTAGCTCCCGACCCGCCCGTGGCCACCCTGGCTGCACCGCCGCCGCCCACGGCCGAAGAGTGGGCATTTGCGGCGCAATACACCCAGAAAAACAGCAAAGGCTATCGATACAGCTGGGGGCAACAAGTGCGCAGCATGATGGGTACCGCCGTTGAGGGCCCACAACAGGGCGTGGTGCGCTTCAGGGTGGTGATTGCACCCAGCGGACAGCTGGCCCAATTGGACACATTGTGGTCAACCTCCGCTGCCGCAGAGCAACTGGCGCGCAAGGCCATCCAAGCCTTGCCCCCGCTGCCGCCCACACCCACCGGTCAGCCCCTGATTTTTGAAAAAACCATTTCCTTCACGCCGTTTGCAGACGATGGGCCACCCATTTACAAAGACGATTGTTTGCCAGACCCGCCTGTGTTTCGCAACCCCTTTGTGTGGGATGGCAAATCACCGCAAACAGTGGCCACACCCGCAGCGGCGCAAAAACTCACACCTGAAGAACTCGACGCGTGCTTGCGGCAACTGCCCAAAGACAGCATAGAAGCAGAAGCGGCGCAAGACAAACGAGAAATGCAGCGCTGGGGGTGGCGCTGAACGCACGCTTGCCAACGGGCGCATCGTTGCTAGAGTCGCCCACCATCAGCGTGCGTGCGGGTGGTGGTGAAAGTGAACCGTTAACGCACCTGGGCACGGTAAGTGCCCATGGCCTGGGCCACCAACTCGGCTTGGGCGTTGCGCAGCTGCGCTTCGCAAAAGCACATGGTCTTGCCGCCACCGACCACCTGTGCCGTGGCCACCAGCGGCCCTTGCGCGCTTTTCATGAACGACAGGTGCATGTCAACCGCGACCACCTCGCGATCCACATCGCGGCCCGCATTGACCTTAGCCAGCGCCACCTCAACCATGGCCTCGTCGAGCAAGACCATCACCGCGTTGCGCGGCAAAAGGGCTTGTAGTTCATGGGGATGGCTCATGTTTGTCCTTGTGTGCGCGACCCGTTGGCTTCACTGCGGGCGGGGCAAATACCTGAACGAGCCCTGCGCCTTGGCCACCAGACGGCCTTGCGCATCCAGCACGCGGGCCTGGCACCAGGCCACATCGTCATCACAGTCCACCACCTCGCCTTGCGCGATCAGTACGCCACGGCCCGGCTCCAGGAAGCTGGTGTTCAGGTTCAAAGTCACTACGGTTTTCTGAAAATTCACGCACGAGACCGCTGCGCTGGCCATGACCACATCGAGCAGAGTGACCACCACGCCGCCATGTACTGCGCCGATCACGTTACCTAAATCGGCGTGCGGGTCGAGCGATATTTGTGCCTTGCCACCTTCAGAAAAATCACGCTTCATACCCAGCAAGCGCGTGAACGGTGTCTTCGCAAAAACCGCCAGCGGGTCGTCGGAAATGACGGGTTTCATTGGCGCACTTTCAGTCAAGCTTAAAGCCAATGTCCTTGAGCATCTTGGCATCGCGATCGTAGGCTTTGCGGGCGTAGGCGGTGTAGACCTCGCCTGTCATGAGGTTAGGCTGCATGTCAAAGCTCTCCAACAGAGTTTGGTGCGCTGCATCAGACGATGCTTTCCGAAAAGCGGCCGCCAACTTGGCGGCAATGGCAGGCGGCAGGTTCTTGGGTGCAACCAAGCCCATGGGCGAATCGATGCTGATGTCAAAACCCGACACCTTGACGGTGGGCACGCCCGGGTAGCCTTTGAGAGGTTCTTGCGTGAAGGTGGCCAACAAGCGGGCCTTGCCACCGCGCACCTGTGCACCAAAACCCGGGTCGCCATACACATCAAGGTGCCGCCCGATCAGCGCGGTGAAGGCTTCGCCGCCGCCCTTGAAGGGCACCATGTTGAACGAGGTGCCCGCCATTTTGGCCAATCGCTCGGCCACGATGCGGTTGATGCTGATGGCCCCCACCGTGCCCCAGCTGATCGCGCCGGGGCGCTTTTTGGCGTCGGCCAGCAAGTCGCCCAGCGTCTGCCAGGGCGCATCGGCGGCCACACAAATGCCGGTGGTCAGATTGAACAGGCCAATCAGGTAAGTGAAGTCTTTGAGCGGATCGAAGTTGACCTTTTGCACCAGCGGCGCGCGGATCACCGAGTTGTGCATCACGGCTACCGTGTAGCCATCTGACTCAGGCATGGAAGCGAGCGCCGCCGTGCCCATCACACCGCCCGCACCGGGCTTGTGCATCAGAACCACGGGTTGGCCCAGTTCTTTGGACGCGGCATCGGCCAGCGTACGAAAGATCGGATCCATCGAGCCGCCGGGCGGAAAAGGCAGCACCAACTGGATCGGCTTGGTCGGGAACGACTCTGCAGGCCGGCTCTGGGCCAGAGCGGTGCTGCCCACCGCCATGGCCGACAACGCCACCAACGCTTGCCTGCGGTCAACCGGGAATAGGGGTGTGCTCATGCTGTCTCCTTGTGTGTGCATGCAGATTAAGGGCGACAGCAGGCGGCTGAAATGGCTGAAAAGCACAAAACCGCTGGCAAAAGGTGCCAAGGGGCATGGCGATGTGGCACCTGAAAAATAGCTTGTGATCGGCCTGACTTGCCTGTTTGAAAAAGACATGGCCAAAGGAGAGTTGCAGGTGCTGGTGAACGACTGGCCCGCACCCTCGCTGCCGATTCACCTGGTAAGTCCACCTCAAAGACATCCATCAGCCAAGGTACAGGCCTTTGCGCTGCATTTGTTGGGTGGCTGAAGTCAGCCCACACACATGCTTTGACCAGCGAAAGCAGCGAGTCAAGCCACAGCCAGCCTTGCATCCTCTGACAACAAGTCAATCAAGTCCCGCGCAAAGTTGGGCAGTTCGTCGAAGTTGCGCACGCAAATCTGCATGGAGCGCAACGCCCACGCGTCGGACAGGGGCACCAGACGGATGGCCATGCTGCGGGCGTGGCGGCGGGCAGCCGATTCGGGCAGCACGCCCACACCCACACCGGCTTCGATCATGCGGCAGGCCGACTCGAAGCTGCTGACCTGGATGCGCACCTTGAGCGGCTTGTTGAGCTGCTCGCACTCGCGGTTGAGGAAGGCGTGCAAGGCACTCGCTTCGTGCAGGCCCACATGGTCAAACTCCAGCGCGTCGATCAGCGGCATGCTGGGCAAGTCGGCCACGGGGTGGCCGTCGGGCACCACCAGCACCAAGCTGTCCGATCGGTAAGGCAAGGTTTGCAAGTTTTCGGTGCGCACCGAACCGGCCACGATGCCGATGTCGGTCTTACCGTCCATCACGGCGCGGACGATTTCGTTGGACAGTTTTTCTTGCAGGTCGATGTTCACATCGGGGTGCGTGGCCAGGTAGCGCTTGAGCACTTCGGGCAAAAACTCGCCCAGGGCCGTGGTGTTGGCGTACACGCGCAGGTGGCCTTTGATGCCGCTGGCGTATTCCTGCAGGTCGCCGCGCAGGTGTTCGATCTGGCCCAGCACCAGCCGCGCCCGGTGCACAAACGCTTGCCCCGGCGGGGTGAGGGTCACGCCCTGGCTGTGGCGGTTGAGCAGCTTGGCGCCGATGCTTTCTTCGAGGTTCTTGATGCGCGTGCTGGCCGCAGGCAGCGAGATGTGCGAAGCCTCGGCCCCTTTGGTGAGGCTGTTGGCTTCGGCCACCCGCACCATGAGGCGCAAATCCACCAGATCGAAATGAACAGACATGGGGGGATTGTGCCAGTGGGTCGGGCGGCGGCGGCGCGGATGGGGCATGGGTAGGAGCCCACCCCTGTGGGCGATGGTTTGGTGTGGCGGTATGCGGAGCATCGCCCACGGGGTGGGCTCCTACAGGGTCATCAAAATCTGTCGCGCCAGCAGCAGCACAGGCGGGTCGACCATCTTGCCGTCCACACTGAACGCGCCACCGCCGGCAGCGGTTTCGGCGGCCAGCACGCGGCGGGCCCAATCGCACTCGGCATCGGTCGGGGCCAGGGCCTGGTGCACGCCCGCCACTTGCGCGGGGTGGATGCACAGCTTGGCGCCAAAGCCAAAGCGGCGGCTGCGCTGCGCGTCGCGGGCCAGCACATCGGTGTCGGTGGTGGCGGTGGTCACGCCGTCCACCGGGGCAGGCAAACCGGCGCGGCGCGAGGCCACCACCATGGCCAGCCGGATGGGGGCGAGTTCTGCTTCATCGGGTCCACAGCGCATGCTCAGATCCGCCTGCAAATCAATGTGCCCCAGCCCCAAACGCAAGACGCCTGGTGCGCGGGCTATCGCGTCCAACTGCCCCACGCCTTCGGCGCTTTCAATCAAAGGCAAGACTGGCACACCGCTGGCCATGAAGGCGTGTTCGACTTGCTGTGGATTTTCGGCCTTGGGCAGCATGAGCGCGCCCAGTTCTAGCAAGCCTCCCAGCGCTGCCAAGTCGGCCTCGTGCCAGGGGGTGCCGGCCGGGTTCACGCGCACCAAGAGGCGTGCGCGCTCGGCCGCGTCAAAGCCCGACCAAGCGTTGAGCAGCGCCGTGCGTGCCGCGTCTTTGGCGTCCAGCGGCACCGCGTCTTCGAGGTCGATGATCACCGCATCGGCACCGCTGGCCAAGGCTTTTGCAAAGCGCTCGGGGCGGTTGCCGGGCACAAACAAAAAGCTGCGCGAGAGTGCAAGTGCCGAAGACTGTGCCTGTGTCAGCGGCGATGGCAGCCCGTGGGTGCGAGCC
>ERZ1034363.933-NODE-933-length-17924-cov-4.371211_pt1 | contig 17924 bp, 15 predicted proteins | sample MGYA00520616_ERZ1034363 | MGnify/ENA primary metagenome ERZ1034363 (study PRJEB33736, sample SAMEA104284506) | Azolla filiculoides | biome: Urban; feature: Water surface; material: Ditch water | place: Netherlands | collected 2015-10-28 | depth 0-0.1 m ...
TCGACTCGAATGGCTTCTGGGTGTTCTATACGAACATCCCGTTCGCTGTAGCGGCGGCTGGTCAGCATCCAGCGCCCAGCCCACTGGATTTGCCAGAAATAGACGTCTTCAGAAACCATAAACACTCCACACACTGTCTATTTATCCAGTATATCAGCGTGGGGGAGGATTTTCAAAAACGGGGGCAATTCGGTGCAGACCAACCTACCCTCAGCAAGAAAGCAGTGACAGGGATGAGGAGATGTGCCGCAGATTCGAGTGGGCAGGTAGCTGGCGAATGGCAGCTTTATGGGAGTGCCACCCGTCAATCGGTGTACTCCAGTGAGCCAACTCCTGCCGTTCGTGACGTTGCCTCCATTGGATCCATACAGCGAACCGATTTCTCCATTCCAGTCACTCAGTCCGAAGCAATTGAATTTGGTCCTGATCGGCTCCAGTGCAGCGGGAGCGGAAACTGATTCGCTTACACAATTCACCACATTTGGAATCTGTCTCGTCAGTCACGACTGAGAACAGGCCAATAACGCCATGTGTAGAGGGCAAAGCCGCCTGACCACAGCAGTGCTGACACCAGGACGGCATCACTGATCCAATAGGGATTCACCAATGGAGCGAAGACGCGCACCACTGCAGCCGCAGTCACCAAGGCGTAACAGGTCACTTCAGTTTTTCCGGCGACAAGTTTCCTTCCAGTGTGACCAAGTGCCGTGCGAGTCATCATGCCGATGATCATCGTGCCAATTGCACCTGCGGTCAGCGCATGGCTGGAAACCGATGCCGAAATCCACTCCATCGCAGCCATCGCACGAAACGCCAAATGCAACGGAATCCACGCGTAAGCTACGTGAAGCACCCATACCAAAGGAGTGTTCAGTGTCTTCCATGGTTGCCATAACCACAAGCGCGTCAGATGGGCCAGCATAGCTAACACACCCAAAAGCGCGAGCCAGGCGCCCGAGACCTGCATTGCGTCTGCAAATGTAAGCAACAGCACCAAACCCAGTGCGGATGTTTCCACCCAGGGGCGACGACCCGCCTTTGCCCCGGGGATTGCGTTGTTGGTGAACATGGGAATCACCCTGCCGCCCATGACGCAAAGCACAAACAACATCACGTCGAGCCCCAGCGAAATTCCTGCCCAACCGGGAATGCGCAAAGCGCCCAGTGCATTCAGATGCACGACGAGTTGGCCCAGCGCCATGATGAGGAGCAGTGCGACAAAAAAATAGTTGCGTCGGTTGCGGCCCCGGTACAGCGGGATGCCCAGTGCAATAGCAACTGCCAATGGAAATACCACATTCACCCCGGCTGCCCACCACCCCCACGGTGAGAGCACCAAAACCCTGCCAGCCACCCACAAACCCGCCAGAGCGGCCAGGTATGCGCCTTTGAGGGTGGGTTGCCCGGACCAGTTCTGCCCCGCCGTCAACAAAAACCCGGTCATAACGGCCAGCGTGAATCCAAACAGCATCTCATGGGCATGCCACATCGATCCTTGCAGATAGGCATACGGCAAAAGGCCGCTGAACTGCAGCGCCCAGACGAGTACGGAAAGAGCAGCGAAGCTACTGGCTAGCAGGTAGAAGGGGCGAAAACCAAGATCCCACAGTGCAAAGCGGGATTGACCAGTCTTCGACGGATTTGCTATCTGGATGAGGGTTGCCATGATGTTCAACTGAATAGTGGGAAAGTGGAGTGTCTATGGGAGCACATAGAAAGTTGATTTCTCCTGCCGACTTTCAGCTCTGTCGTCAACGGATGTTTGTACTTCGAACACAATCGGCAGCGTCTGTCCGCGACTCTTTGCAGCGAGTTCTGGCGGCAGTGTCAGACGAATCGGTAACGATGCAATACCAACGGCTTGCACTTCCAGTTGTGTGTCTGAGGAAATTCGCAGGCCGGGCAGTCCGTTGACGTTGACGGTGTAGCGCTGCGCCTGCTCGAGTCCGTTCATGATTTGCAGACGATAGACATTCTCGATTTCGCCTTGTCCTACTTCACGCGCGAGGGCGCCACGGTCTTTGATGACGTCCACAGAAAAACTCTTGCGCGTTGTCAGGTGGTATGCGAACGCACCGCACACCAGCAAAAGCAAAGCACCGTATATCCATACCCGCGGTCGGTTGACTCTTCTGATGATCTGGCGCGCGTTTAGCCCCTGCACAAGCCCATTGCCCGACGTGTAGCGGATCAGACCCTTGGGATAGTTCATCTTGAGCATTACCTCATCGCAGACATCGATGCACGCAGCGCAGGCAATGCATTCGTTTTGCAAACCCTTGCGGATATCGATACCCGTCGGACAGACCTGAACACACAGTGTGCAATCAATGCAGTCGCCTAGGCCCAAAGCTGCTGAATCGGCTCCACGCGGGCGTGAACCACGGCTCTCTCCGCGCCGTTCGTCGTAAGCGATCACCATAGAGTCCATGTCTATTAGCGCACTCTGAAAGCGTGCATAGGGGCACATGTGCTTGCAGATCTGCTCTCGCATGAAGCCTGCGTTGCCATAGGTGGCCAGACCGTAGAAAAGTATCCAGAACCACTCCCAGGACGAGAGAGTCAAACTCAACAAATCAGACAGCAAACCTCGGATCGATGAAAAATACCCTACAAACGTCAGTCCGGTAATCAAGGCGATACCTATCCACGCCAGCTGCTTGGATCCCTTGCGCGCCATCTTCTGGATGCTCCACGGTGCCGAATCCAGCCGCATACGCGCCTGGCGATCGCCTTCCGTGTGACGCTCCACCCACAGAAAGATCTCTGTATAAACCGACTGAGGACAGGCGTAACCGCACCAAAGTCGTCCGGCGACTGCGGTGAAGAAGAACAGCGCCAGGGCGGCAACGATCAGCAATACCGCCAGGTATATGAAATCCTGCGGATGCAGAACCAGCCCAAAGACATAAAAGCGCCGTTCAACCAGATCAAACAACATGGCCTGTCTGCCATTCCATTGCAACCAGGGAAGGCCGTAAAAGACAAGCTGCGTCACCCACACCATCACCCAACGCAGGCGTGCAAATTGGCCGCTTACCGAGCGCGGATAGATCTTCACCGTTTTTTCGTATAGCGAAAACCCGGATGAATCCTCACCAACCGGATTCGCGGCCCGGATGGGGATGACCTTGTTGGCAGCCACCGCAATTGCCCGGGTCAATTAGCCTTCAATAGCGCGTTTCTCATCCGCAGGAGCCACAGCACGCGGATTTGGTGGGTTTTGGAGTTGGCGCGTCAAACTGGTTGAAGAGGACGTTGTTTTCCAGGTGGATGTGGTTGATCAGGTCGTCGTGCAATTGGGCAATTCCCGAATACAGCGCACGCCAGGTGTTGCACGCACCTTGCGGTGGACTGGCGTTATTGCTTAGAGCCATCAGTTGTTCCAGCATCGCTCCGTGCTGGGTGTGCTCTGCTCGCATCACGCCGATGGGTGACGAAACAAAAGGATTCCCACCGGCCTTCAGCATTGGGAACAGGATGTTCTCTTCCTTCACCATGTGGTCGAGCAAATCCTGCTCGGCTGCCTCCAACAAATCGGCCAACCCGGCGGGCACGAGTGGATGGTCGCGGTGTACTGCCTCCACACGCCGAGCCATACGAATCAACTCTGGCAATTGCTCTCGGTGAACAGCGTGGTAGCGCTGCAGGATATGGTCAATAAGAGCTCCAGCGCTGTCGTACTCCAATGGTGCATCGGTCCGCTGAATGGCAGCCAATTCACGCATCAACGCCGCCGGGTCCAAGCCCTTTTCTGAAGCCGCCTGCGCCAAACTCACCTGGCCACCACAACAGAAATCAAGCTTGTGGCGGCGAAAAATGGCGGTGGCTCCTGGTAACTGGACAGCGATTTGACCTATGGCTTGCTGGTCATCCAGGACATAAGGCTCTGGCTGGGCACTTTGCAGACGGGCATTCATGAATAGGCTCCTTTTAAACATTCATTTAATATGGATGTATTCTATACGATATCATTCATGTGGTATGCATCTTTACTTCTTGGCTAAAACACCATGCGACTGACCCAGTGGACAGACTTCTCTTTGCGTGTACTCATGTACTGCGCAGGGTGCGAGAGCCGTGGCCAGCCAGTGACGATTACTGAGATTGCAGTCACCCATGGCATCTCGCGCAGCCACCTGACCAAGGTTGTTCATCAATTGGGTGTGCATGGCCTGCTGGAAAACACGCGCGGCCGTGGCGGCGGCATGCGTCTGTGCAAGCCCGCAGCGGAAATCAACGTCGGAGCGGTGGTGCGTCAGACTGAAACCGACTTCGCCATGGTCGAGTGTTTTGTTGCGCAAACCAACCAGTGTTGCTTGAGCCCCCAGTGCCGCCTCAAGGGAGTGTTACAGCAAGCTATTCACAGTTACCTCGCAGTCCTGGATAGCGTCACATTGGCAGACTTGATCACACCTGAGTCGGTTCTTGGCAAGTCAGTCCTGGTGGGGATGCCAATTTCGGGCCAGCGAAGTGCCGTAACGTAGAGGCAATCGTCGAACGTGTTTATCGACTACACAATCATCAAATTGCTGCACCAATCAGCAGTCGCGCTGTCAGGATTGGGGTTCTTCGTGCGCGGCATTGCATCCTTGCGGGCAGCGCAATGGACCCAGAGCCGTATCGCAAAGACCCTGCCGCATGTGGTTGACACCGTTCTGCTCCTATCCGCAGTGGCATTGGCAGCCATGATGGGCATCAACCCCGTGCATGTACCTTGGCTGCTTGCCAAAATTCTCGGTCTGCTGCTGTACATTGGACTAGGCATGGTGGCATTGCGTCCGCGCTTTGGACGCAACACCCGAGCTACTGCCTGGGTACTTGCGCTGCTTGTGCTGACCTGGATTGTGTCGGTTGCGGTGTTGAAAGATCCCTTGGGGTTTATTGCCCTCCTGCTGCAAACCAGCGTCTGACACCAAACAGGCCTTACCCCAGAACGACGGGTGAGCCCTGTCGGTCGAAAGCGAGGTAACGCGACATCTCGCCCCGCTTGATTGATTCCACCATCGCTTGTAAGGACGTTTCTACTATTTCAGGGTTGGGCGCACCTTTGGCACTTCCGGACAAAGCCCCTGCAAACACGAAACGCCAGGCATGACCAAACTGCGCTGCCTCCTGGACCAGGGAACCAAATGACGTCAGGTCGTGCGGGTCTTTGTCCACACACATCAATGGCACCAAGGCACCACCTTGCCCCGCTTCGAAACTGGCGCGCTGCGCCTCACTGGCGCCATCAGGAAGTTCAGCATCGACAAAAACAAACAGCAGTCGCTGTTTCACAGGTTGCGTCCGAGCGGCCTGCAACAGATCTTCGAAGTTTTGAATGTTCATCGGGGAATTTCCTTATGTGTTATGTCAATCGGTACATCAGTATGCAGCGGTTACCAAGTTCGCTCTCGTGAACCTCTGCGGCAAGAGCCTGACATTTTTTACGTCTTCTTGGCACTGGATGCTGAAGGGCTGACCAGCAATGACCTGGGGGCACAGGCTCGCCAAAGCGCCCATGGATGTCTTTGTCATTTCAAAGCTCTTCAAGAAGACCACTACAAAGTGACTTTCTGAAACCTGAGAAACCAAATAACAAATAGCGCCCCAAGGGCGCGGAATTTATCCACTGAGATTAAAACGTTTCCCAATCATCGTCACCACCAGCCGGTACAGCTTTGGCAACTGCCTTGGGCTTGGGAAGAGACACAGTCTTGACAGCAGCAGCTTTGGGTTTGGCATTTGTCGCAGGTGAAACGCGACGTTCCATGCCAGCTATCGGGATGCTTTTCGCTTGTGCAGAACGCACTTGTGTTCTGACCGTGCTTTCGCTTGCATTGAGTTTGAAGACGGCCACTGTTTGTACCAACTCTTGGGCTTGGCTCTTGAGACTGCTTGCCGCAGCGGCCATCTGCTCGACCAGGGCAGCATTCTGCTGCGTCACCTGGTCCATATTAGTCACAGCTTCTCCAATCTGCGAAACACCCAAGGCCTGTTCGTTGCTCGCGGCGCTAATCTCGCCCATGATGTCGGTCACACGGCGAATACTCGCTACCACTTCAGACATGGTGCTCCCTGCCTCATCCACCAGGGCAGTGCCCTGCTCAACACGCTCCACACTGGTGTTGATCAGTATCTTTATTTCCTTGGCGGCCTCCGCAGACCGACCGGCCAAAGAACGCACTTCAGAAGCCACCACCGCAAAGCCCCGGCCTTGTTCGCCTGCACGCGCGGCTTCTACGGCCGCGTTAAGCGCCAGAATGTTGGTCTGAAAAGCAATGCCGTCAATCACGCTGATGATGTCGCTGATCTTACGGCTGGACTCGTTAATGCCTTTCATGGTTTCCACCACCTGACCGACCACTTCACCACCGCGAATAGCGACGGTAGAAGCATTGGCCGCCAACTGGTTGGCTTGGCGGGCACTGTCGGCGTTTTGCTTCACGGTGGAGGACAACTCTTCCATGGAAGCAGCCGTCTCTTCGAGGGCGCTGGCCTGGCTTTCGGTGCGCGCTGACAAATCGTTATTACCCTGAGCAATTTCGGCGCTGGCTGTAGCTACCCCCTCGGCTCCGGTCCGAACATTACTGACAACCGTGGCGAGATTCTTTTGCATTTCCACCAAACTGGACATCAGACTTGCGGCGTTTGTCGAAGTGATGTTGGTATTCCTTGTGAAGTCACCCAAGGCAACCGCCCGCGCCAAGTCAGCGGCTTCCTTGGGCTCACCACCGAGCTCCCCGAGAATGCTGCGCGCTATCAGCCAGCCCACCAAAGCGGCCAAACACAGGGCAATGACACTCAGGCCCATCAACAGACTGCGGGCTTGCTCATGCTCCGCCTGCGCATCAGTTTGCGCTGTGTGTACCTGTTTTTTGGAAAGTTCAATGAAATTCAAAATTGCATTTTTGTAGGCACCCAAGATGGGCCGGAGTTGCGCACCCAAAAATTTCTTTGCCTCATCTGGCATGTCCGCCAGGATGAGCGCGATCAACGCGTTTTGGCCGTCAATGTACTTGATGCGCTGCTCCAGCACCTGCGCAAGCAGTGCTTTACCTTCGCTGCTTACAACGGTAGCGCTTAAATAGTCCACCTCTTTTTTAATGATTTCACGGGACTTATTGATGACTTCAACCTGCCGCTGCCGATCGGCTGCATCATCGGTCAGCATCATGTTGCGCAGCGCAATGGCGATGGCATCCACCTGATTGATGATGGAGGCCGAGGCAAACACTTTGGGGGTCTTGTCGCTGGCAATATTGTCCATGCCCGCTCGGACCGCATTGACCGACACCAGCCCTTCCAGGGCAATGAGCATGAGGAACGCGCACACTATTCCAAACCCCAGACTCAGCCGGGTACGAACTCTCAGATTTTTGATATTCACACATCTCTCCTGGTTATTGGTTTGTGCGAGCGCCCCATCTCATTGAGTTAATAAACAGACTTCACCAGCACATATATCATAATGTGATGCTTATATTAAACTGTTTTCAGTGAGAGTGATTCAGATGAGAAATAGGACATTGAGGGTGCAAATCATTGCCTTCCTGCTCATCAGCTGTACCGCTGTCACGTCCCTGATATTTGTGGTTGGCAATCGGTTCGACCACCTGACCAGCTTGGCGGAGCAACTGAACCTTGCGGGGCGCTTGCGCATGTTGTCCCAGCGAATTTCCCTCGAAGCGGAAGCTGTAGAGCTGAAGTCACCAGGCGCAAACGATGCCCTTCGCCGCACTCTGGCCGAGTTTGAACAATCGCTGATTCAGCAGACTGCACTGGAACCGGAAAGTTCCACAGCAGCGGCGCCCATTGAAGTGTTACGGCTCCAAAGTGCCTGGAAGAACTTGCACGATGTGAGCGATGCACTCATTCAAGCGCAGCTGAGCGGTGCCCCAAGCAACTACTCGCGCCAAAATATGCTGCTGCTCAGCAATTTGGCACTGGAAGCAGCTGAAGCCAATGTGCAACGTTTGTTGCCCCGGTTTAACCAAGCCAGACTGTCATTGCGCTGGCTTTTGCCGATCACTCTGATGGGTGGAGTGGTGCTGACTTTGCTGATGTACTACTACCTGCATCGCCGGTTGTTGCAGCCCATCGCACAATTGCGCAGATTTCTCGACAAACTCGCGGACGGTGCGCTGAGATCCCGCCTGCAGGTGCGGGGCGATGACGAAATGGCAGACCTGTTTGTGCATGCCAACCGGGCAGCAACCATGCTGGAGAGTGCGAGTGTTCAACAAGCAAAGGACCTGGTGCTGCTGCGTGACAGTGAGCTGCGCAACCGCACCTTATGGGAAATCAGCACCGATGCCATTGTGATGCTCGATATAGATAGCATCATTCGCTATGCCAATCCATCGTCGCTCGATGTGTTTGGTTATTCCCCGGAAGAAATCATTGGCCAAAACATCGCCGTATTGCAGCCACCGGAATTGCGCGCACAGCATATTGAAGGCATGCAGCGCTACCTCCAGTCCGGTCATCGCAAGTTGAACTGGTCCAGCATTGAAACCAAAGCCTTGCATCGCCAGGGACACACGATCCATGTGGATTTGAGCTTCTCACATATGCGGCTCAGTGATACGCAATGGTTCGTGGGTACTTTTCGGGACGTAAGCCAACGCAAATCAGAACAAGAGCGTCTTCGACTAAACGAACGGGCGATGGCGTCCACCAGCGAAGGCATTTTGATTACCGATGCAAACGCACCAGACCACCCCATCACCTTCGCCAACCATGCCGTATCGGTAATTTCGGGCATACCGCATGCTGACATCATGGGGCGTTCAGGCCGCATATTTTTTAACGGTGATGATCTGCAGTCAGCCGAAGTGGCGGCCCTGCGCCGGATGCTTCAAAGTGGAAGCGCTGGCACGGTCACGGTGCGCTCGCGACGCATTGACGGCAGCGCATTCTGGAACGAACTTTCCATCGCACCCGTCCTGGACTCGAATGACCGTGTAACGCATTTCGTCAGCGTTCTTAAAGACGTTTCCGAGCGTAAACGCCACGAAGAGGCACTGATTCGTAGCGCCAACTTCGATGCTTTGACCGGTCTGCCCAACAGGGTGTTGCTCAACGACCGCATTGACCAAGAACTGATTTCCGCCCGCCGGTACCAGCGGGCATTTGGCTTATTGGCTATCGATCTGGATAACTTCAAAATCGTCAATGACAACCTGGGCCATGACGCGGGGGATGTCTTGCTTTGCGAAGCCAGAGACCGCTTGCTAGCGTGTATTCGGGAAAACGATAGCGTTTCGCGTGTGGGGGGCGATGAATTTGTGATCTTGCTCAGTGAATTGATTCAGCAGGAAGATATCGACGTTCTGGCCCGCAGGGTCTTGAGCACCATGGAGAAGCCTTTCAATATTTTAGGAAGCGACGTCTTTGTGGGAGCGAGCATAGGTGCCGCAATTTTTCCGCGCGATGGATCTTCCCGTTCCGAACTATTGCAGCATGCCGATATCGCCATGTACCGCGCAAAAGACCAAGGGCGTAACAATTATCAACACTACGCCGACCATATGCAATCGCGCTTCAAGCTGCGCATGTCCATGGAAACACAGCTCCGGCGAGCTCTGGAAAATGAAGAGTTTGAACTTTTTTACCAACCCCAGATCGCTGTCGCCACCGGGCGGGTGACGGGTGCCGAAGCCCTGATCCGCTGGAATAGCCCCAGCCTGGGCATGGTGTCACCTGCACAATTTATTCCACTGGCTGAAGAAACCGGCTTGATTTTGCCGATTGGCAGTTGGGTGATTGAGCGGGCCATGCGCGATGTGAAAACGTGGCTGCAGTTGCCCGGCGGTTCAGGCTGCCAAGTCGCTATCAATTTGTCAGCCCGCCAATTCAGCCAACCCAATTTATTGGAAATCGTTGCAGAGGGTTTGCAGAAAAACAAACTCCAGGGTGACCAGGTCGAGCTTGAAATTACCGAAAGCCTGGTGATGACCAACCCGCAACGCGCCAAGGAGCTTTTGCAGAGCTGGCGCGCGCTGGGTTGCCACATCGCTATCGATGACTTTGGTACGGGGTATTCGAGCCTCGCTTATTTACGCCATTTCCCACTGGATAGACTCAAAATTGACAAAACACTCGTGAACGACCACGCCATTGTGAAGGCCGTCATCGAAATGGCCCATAGCTTCGGCATGCAAACAGTGGCTGAAGGCGTAGAGGACGCCGCAACGCTGGACATGCTGCATCTGCTGGGCTGCGACCTGATACAGGGTTATTACTATTCCAAACCGTTACCTATAGACACCTTCATTGCGTACCTGGCACAGCCTAGCTGCGCCGCCACTAACAAGCCCCTTAGCGCGTATCAAGAGGAATCTCTATGACCAAAAAAATTGTGTGGTCTGACCAAATTCGTACGGGCCACAAATACATCGACCTTCAACACCAAGAACTCATCGATCTCATTAACGAGCTGGCCGATAGTTTGGAGTCCGGCGTGGCGGTGCAGGAAAAAATCCAAGTGTTAGGTCGCCTGGAAAATTACGTCATTTTTCACTTCAACATGGAGGAGAATTTGATGGCCAACCACCGTGTCAACATGGAACATGCCCAGAAGCATATGAAGGCTCACGAGCGCTTTTGCGAGCAAATTGAAGTCTACAAACGGGACTTGCACGCAGTAGATCCACAGGCCATTGTCGACTTTTTGGTGACATGGCTTGTTGAACACATCCAGAAGACAGACCAGGAATTGGCGCGCTTACTTGCCGACTAACGAGTGACCAAAAAGGTGGACAGGCGCTGTGCGAGTAGCCGCAAAAAGCATACCGCCTCGTCGAGAAAGCGTTCTTTTTGGAGCGCACAAAGCAACGTGTACTCGCTCTCCTTGTTCAGCAAATTTGGGTCAAGGTGGAAAAAGTGGGAGGCCAGCCCTATTTGTATCGCGGCCTCGGCGGCGGGCGATATGTGCCGCAGATCTGCGCGACCCGCCAAACTGGCGAGCAACCAGTGGACCAAACTCTCAGGTAAGGCGTGTTGCACGGTTACCAAAGCTGCCACCAACTCCACGGCTTGGGGAGACAAGCGCGCAATATCCTGCGTCAACACATCCAGTAAGGCGGCACCCAACGCTGAACGATTGACACTCAAAGAAGCACAAGCCAAGGTGCTGCTCGACATGGTCCGCGTTGCTCTGTTTTTAAAAAGGTTTGAAGTTGTTACCGGTATCACGGGTGTTGAGCACTGCTGTAAGCCGCGCAACCGTGGGGCGGCGTGGGGCGCCGAGTGGCGCATGCCGACTGCTGACCTTGACCTCAGATTCCCCTGTTTTGAAGAACGCCACACTTTGTTGCAGCTGCTCTGCCTGACCAGAGAGTTCTTCGCTGGTAGCTGCCAGCTCTTCGCTGGCACTTGCGTTCTGCTGGGTTGCTTTGGTGAGTTGTCCCATAGCACCGCCAATTTGCACCACGGACTCACTTTGCTCGCTACTGGCAGCAGCGATTTCCTGCACCAGCTCGGAGGTCTTTTGAATGCTGGGGACGATTGCATCCAGCAGTTTTCCAGCACGCTCTGCGGTCATTACGCTATTGCCGGCCAGCTGCCCGATCTCTTTGGCAGCCTCCTGGCTGCGCTCGGCCAGCTTGCGGACTTCGGCTGCGACCACTGCAAAGCCTTTGCCATGCTCGCCTGCACGAGCCGCCTCAATGGCGGCATTGAGGGCCAGCAAATTCGTCTGGTAGGCAATGTCATCCACGATCCCGATCTTGGATGCAATTTGCTTCATGGCCGCGACGGTCTGACCTACTGCAGCCCCTCCCTCAGTAGCTTCAACGCTGGTTTTTGTGGCCATGCCGTCAGTGACTTTGGCGTTATCACTGTTTTGGGCAATGCTGGTCGACATGACATCAATTTGTGAGGATGTCTCTTCCACACTGGCCGCCTGCTCACTGGCAGCCTGGCTCAGCGACTGCGCTGTGGCGCTCACCTGACTCGCCGCACCTGTCAACGCGTCAGCGGCTGCCCGCACCTCATCCATCACCCGCGTCAGATTTTCAGCCGTACTGTTGGCACTGCCTTTTACCTGACCGAACAGTCCCTGGTAGTCGCGGGTGATGCGATGCGTGAGATCGCCTTCGGCGAATGCAGCCAGTATTTCGGCAACGTCGGTAAGCCCCTTTTCACTGGTATCCATCAGCTGGTTCATGCCCGTCGACAGGTTGGCAAAAAAGCCGCTCTTTCCCTCCATGCTCAGTCGCTCGCTAAAGTCTCCTGCAGCGGCCGCTTTCACGAGGGAGTCAATCTGTGTTTCGGTCGCCAATTGGTCGGTAATATCGTTCCACTGACCAACTGAGCCCAGCAGATCTCCAGCTTCGGAAAGTACAGGGCTGGTGCTGATGGCGTAGGTGCGCCCACCCAGGACCATTTGGCTGTTGACGGTTTCTCGAATCGCACGCAGGCGCTCTAGCGCCGCCGCCGGTTCGCTGTAGAACATACCGACACTGCCATGGACCACTTTGTCAGGACTAAAGCCGGGAATTTGCTTGGCAAACGCTTCGCGGTCGCGGTTCAGTGTGGCCTGCAAGGCGCGATTGATATAAAGAATGGTGCCTTGGGGGTCTGCAATGCGTACCGGATTGCTCACGTTATCGAGCGCAAGCTTGATGCGTGCGTTGGTAATCGCGGCGGCAGCGGAGGCGGCCATCTTGCTGCGGGCATCCTGCACCACCAGCGTGATGCGCTTTTTTTGGCCTGGAAGCTCTTCAATCTCATGGTCAAAGCGGCCCTGAGCATATTCCTCAAGCAATGACACCAGTCGCATCATGACGGTGATATGGGACTCGACCAGGGTATTTACCCCGCGCGCCATTTCGGCGTAGCCACCCGGCAAACTCTCTGCGGGCATGCGGTAGTCCAGCACACCGGCGTTGTGCTGGTGGGCCATGTCCAACTGTGCCTTCTGAAATTGTGCCAATACCGCTTGCATGATGCCCATGGACGTGAGCAGTTGCGCTATTTCATCGCTACCTTCGGCCACCAGGCGGCCATCGAGCTTGCCTTGCGCAATTTCATCGGCGGCCTGCACCGCTTGCTGCAAGGGCCTGGTGATGCCACGCACCAGATACAGACCGAAGAGCACCGCGCCAATCACGCCCAAGACAACCGCCGCTATGGACCACATACGGACGCGCTGGAACTGCTCCACAGCCATTGTGTACTCGTGCAACGCATCTTCCTTTTGGAACTTCAGCAATGCATCAATTCCCTCGCCCACCGGCTTGTAGAGTGGCCGAATCTTCTCCACCACCAGGCGGTTCGCTTCTTTGATGTCATTGGCCCGCAAGGCCGCGATCGTGGCCAGTAAACCTTGCTGAACGAATTCCTTGCGGTTCGCAGCAAACTCCTTATTCAGCTTGTCTTCGACAGCGCCACTGGGCAAGTCGTCATACGTCTTCCAAAGGGCGCTGATTGCCGCGATGTTTTGCTCCACCGTGGCAGAGCTGGACGCTATGGTTTGTGGGGTGGGCGTGACCAGCGCTACCGCAATGGCCAGTCGGTTTTGTATCAGCAAGGTGCGTATTTCACCCACCATGGTGGACTTTTGCAAATTGGATGTCACTTTTCACCACATACAGGCCAATTGGTTTTCTGCACATAGGAGCCACCCCGTTTTCGGCATAAACGAGCCAGTGTGTTTTCGGCACATATAGGCCATTTGGTTTTCGGCATATAGGAGCCAGCTGGGGCGAATCGACGGGCATCTCGAACGCGGCACAACCGCCGTTACCTTCTGAATCTTTTGTTCAGGGGTAACGGATGGGTCGCAGAAGGATCGAGATGCATGAATACAGAAACGTTTTAATCAGACTACGCGCCGGTGACGGCGATCGCGAGATCGCGCGTCTGGGGCTTATGGGCCGGGTCAAGGTGGCGAGCTTTCGCGAACACGCCCGCAACTTGGGCTGGCTGGAAGCTGAGCTGCCGCTGCCCGATACCCACGCTATTGCACAGAGCTTGGGCGCAGTGTCCAAGCGCCCAGCCAGTACGGTCTCCAAAGCTCAGCCATGGCGCGAACAAGTGGCGCGCTGGATGGCTGCCGGGGTTGAGGGTGTAGCCATTCATGCCGCACTGGTGCGCGAACACCAGTTCCACGGCAGCTACTCTTCCGTCTATCGCATCATGCGTGACATTGCCAAGGCGCAGCCACGTACCGACCTCACCGTGCGACTGAGCTTCAAGCCTGGAGAAGCCGCGCAGGTCGACTTTGGTGCGGGGCCGTTTCTGGTACACCCGGATGGACAGCGCAGGCGCACCTGGGCCTTTGTCATGACCCTGTGTCACAGCCGCCATCAGTATGTGGAATTCGTCTGGGACCAAACGGTGGCCACCTGGCTGGGTTGTCACCGCCGGGCCTTTGAGTGGTTTACCGGTGTGCCCGAGCGCGTGATCATCGACAACGCCAAGTGCGCCATCATCAAGGCCTGCCGGTTCGATCCGCAAGTGCAGCGCTCCTATGCCGAGTGCGCTGAAGGGTATGACTTCAAGATTGACCCATGCCCACCACACGATCCACAGAAGAAGGGCATCGTGGAGTCAGGCGTCAAATACGTCAAACGCAACTTTCTGGCCACCCGCGAATTCCGTGACCTTGCCGATCTCAATGCGCAGGCGTGCACTTGGGTACTGCAGGAAGCAGGGTTACGCATTCACGGCACCACCCGCCAGCAGCCCATGGACTTGTTTGCACTGGAGCGGGCATTGCTCAAGCCGCTTCCTGCGCAGGCGCCGGACTTGGGTGTTTGGCAGTGCGTGACGCTACACCGTGACTGCCACGTCAAGTTTGACTACAAGCTGTATTCCGCCCCCTTTGCTCTGGTGGGCAAAGAGTTGTGGCTACGTGCAACCGATAACTGCGTGACCTTGTTTGATGACTACCGATTGGTGGCAACCCATGCACGGGGACAGCGTCCCGGTGAACGCCTCACCACCAAAGATCACCTGCCCCCCGAGGCACAACTCTTCTTTGCCCGTGACCGCCAATGGCTCAACGCCCAGGCGCTGCAAATCGGGCCGTACTGTCAGCAGGTTATTGACTGGCTGCTGAGTGACCGGATTCTGGAGCGCCTGCGCGCGGCTCAGGGTGTGATTGGTCTGGCAAAGACCTACGGCGCCCAGCGTCTTGAACTCGCCTGCCGGCGGGCCTTGGCCCACAACAGCCCGTATTACCGCACCGTCAAGACCATTCTGAGCAGCAATTCCGACCGGCTGCCGATGCCTGAGAACAGCATCACGCCTACCTATGCCAAGGCGCGGTTTGTGCGCGACGCCGCAAGCCTCTTCGCCACCGATTCCCATAACCCGCAGCAGGATTTGCTGCATTAACCATCCCGGAGACCATCCCCAATGACACCCATTCCCGAACTCGTTCCCCATCTCAAGCAGTTGCGCTTGTCCGGTATTCTGGATTCGCTGGACGCCAGAAACCGCCAGGCTATCGAGTCCAAACTAGCCTATACGGAATTCCTAGCCATTCTGATGGGCGATGAAGTTGCCCGCCGTGACCAGAACCGATTCGGCACCCGCCTGCGCCGAGCCCAGTTCCGCTCCACCAAGACGCTGGAGCAATTCGACTTTGAGCGGCTACCGCAGCTCAACCGCGCGCTCGTTCATGATCTGGCCACCGGGCGTTATGTGCGGGAATGCTCTCCGGTACTGATCGTTGGCCCCAGCGGCACTGGCAAGAGTCATTTGGCGCAGGCCTTGGGCCACTGTGCAATTCGCCAGGGTGTGGATGTGTTGTTTACCAGTTGCTCGGCGCTCACGCAGTCACTGCACGCCGCCCGCGCCACCAACGCCTACGAGCGCAAACTGCAGACCCTGAGTCGTATCCCGGTGTTGATCATTGATGACTTTGGACTCAAGCCTCTGCGCGCGCCGGCCGATGAAGATCTGCATGAACTCATTGCCGAACGCTATGAGCGCACAGCCACCATCGTGACCAGCAATCTGGACTTCACCGAGTGGGACCAGGCATTCCCAGCCAACCCGCTCTTGGCATCCGCAACATTGGACCGCTTGCGTCACAACGCCTATTGCTTGGTGCTTGATGGCCAGTCGTATCGCACACCGCGCCAAATGCCCACCTCAGCGCCGACAAAAACAAAGAATTCAACGCAACAAAAAGACGTCAAATAAAGGCAAAATCCACACCCGAGTGATGTCCGTCAGACACCCTCCGGCTGGTCTCTATATGCCGAAAATCACTGGCTCCTATATGCCGCAAAGTGACATTGGACTCGTAGATGGTGCGCGCACTCTCATTGGATTGACTGATGCCATACACCCCATACGCACCAATGGCCATCAACAATGCAGACAGCAAGGCGATCAATAGATTCAGCCTGGCGCCGATCTTCATGTTGCGAAGGTTCATATCAAATCCTGGTCCGTGTGAAGTAAGTTATGAAATGCAGAAAAGCCGCCAGCATCGCACAAAGCATCAAACAGATAGCGCACACCACCCATTCCTCTGCTGTTGGCGGGTTCTTTACGTTTGAGGACTGCAGGTGATGCACGAAATTCTTTCTTTCAAATCATAGATTGGCTATCTGCATTTACATCATAGTATGATACAAATTGTCGGGCCATGACTTTTTGATAGCGCGGGATCTGACGGCCCCGCGCAGCATTTGACGGAACCTATTGCTGATCGCCTCTAAGGGGATGCAATACCGGCATGGCAGCAAAGTCTGGCAAAGCCCTCAATTCCGCTTTATGCAGCTCGGCTATTTTTTCCACATAGCGCTCACCCTTGGCCGTGAGGTGTACTTCTACCTGTCGCAAATCTGTGGTGCTGCTTTTGCGTTGAACCAATCCCAAGACCTCGCAGCGAGATACCAGCGCAACTACGCCATGGTGCTTTGCCTGCAGCCGTTCAGCCAACTCCGTCAGTGTTGCCCATTGCCGATCCGGGTACCCCTTGGTTTGCAACAGCAACTGATATTGCAGCGGGGTGATGCCTTGGGTCTGGCATGCGTCCTCGCTAAAACGCAAAAAGAGCCGCAACTTATAGCGAAACTGGGCCAGCGCCTCATAGTCTGATTTACGCATACGCCTTTCACATTTCCATATTCCAAGTCCGGACTCTACACTCTGACATGTACAACAACATAAGTAGCCCATCCCAGCCATCATTGAGATCACTACACCCTGGAAACTTTGCGATGGTGATGGCTACAGGAATACTCTCCATCGGCTTTTCCAACCTTCAATGGCCGCTGCTGGCGGACCTTCTGTTTGGTATCGCTGTCTGTTTGTGGGTGACGCTGGTACTGCTAAGTGCTGCACGCGCCTGGCAGTACTTTGCTGCTGTCAAGACGGACCTTCTACACCCGCGCATGGTGTTCAGCTATTTCACATTCGTGGCTGCAACAGATATTCTTGGTATCTTGCTGAGCCTGCGCGGTAACGCTTCTGGAGCTATTGTGTGCTGGCTGTTGGCATTCTGCGCCTGGTGTGCCCTGCTCTATCTCAGCTTCAGTGTATTGACATTTTTAACCCATGAACACAACGTCAATATAGTGCACGGCGGTTGGCTGATTTCAATCGTAGGTACGCAATCGCTGGTCTTACTGGGCGCGCGTATTGCACCGACCTTGGGTGCATACGCCAACGCCATGTTGGTTGAAGTGCATATGCTCTGGGGCCTGGGGCTTATTTTTTACGGTATCTTTGTCACCCTCTTTTGCTACCGCATCTTCTTTCTGACGCTCAAGCCCGATCAGATATCCCCCTTGCTGTGGGTTGTCATGGGTGCCTCAGCGATATGTGCAAATGCGGGCACTGGCCTGCTGGCGACCAACACCCAGCTGCCCTTCCTCGCTGCGCAACGCCCTTTCATCGAAGGGCTCACCATGATGGCCTGGACCTGGGCAACCTGGTGGATACCCATGTTGGGTCTGTTTTTCTTCTGGAAG
>ERZ1034363.934-NODE-934-length-17923-cov-3.879301_pt1 | contig 17923 bp, 26 predicted proteins | sample MGYA00520616_ERZ1034363 | MGnify/ENA primary metagenome ERZ1034363 (study PRJEB33736, sample SAMEA104284506) | Azolla filiculoides | biome: Urban; feature: Water surface; material: Ditch water | place: Netherlands | collected 2015-10-28 | depth 0-0.1 m ...
GCTCTACCCCCAGCTCAAAGCCTTATTCTATATACCTTTTATACTATTAAGTAGTAGTAGTAGTAGTAGTAGTAGTATATTTTAAAAGTATAAAGAGTAATTTGTATTTTATATTTTTTACCTTATATATGTTTGGGAAGTGTGTAACGCCCACCACCCTACCCCCCTTTTAGCCCTTTTCCCTTTGTAACCAAGTACTTAGCTCGGGTGATAGGGTAGACCAAAAGGGGTGTTGCCCCCTTGGTTGCCTGCGTAAAAATCAATCAAATTCACGTTTTGGGGGGACTGTGTACTTAGTTAAACCTTTAATTTTAGAAGAGTACGGGCTTATTTTCTTGAGAATCCCAGCCACCAAATTCTTGTCTCGCTGGCTGTTTACCGGCAATCCAAGCTCTTGCATAACCCCCATTGTAGACAATCTTCTCCAGGTTTCAGGCTTAGGATCATCCCAATCATACACTTCTAAGATTAATTCTTCTGGTCCAGACATCACGGTTGCATCCTCATTAGAGTGTTCCAAACGCAGCATTTCATCCACTTCAAGGTAATGCTTCTCACCAGAGCGGTACAAATCTAAAACCTCAGCCCAGAATTGCTGCGTATCAATGTCATGGTCATGCACAGCTTTAAGCACCGGAATGACCCAAAACCGAGAGTTACCGGTCTTGTCAAACAAGAATTGCTCATCATTGACCGACGCATAAAACACGGTGCGACGGCGATAAGTCGAGGTTCCCACAGCATACGGGCGACGAATCTTATCCACATCCTGAGTAATAAAAGCCTTTAACGCAGCCATATCGGACTTCCGGAATGTTGCATCCAATTCCCCGAGTTCCGTAATCCATGACTCAATGGCCTGGATTTTGGAGTCCTTGTCATTAAGATGAAGATCCTTACCGGTCTGAATTACTTCCAGATCACGAGGTGCTAAGGAGTTAATCCATCGAGTCTTACCGATATACTGGTTACCCTGAACTACCAACACACCGCGAGCCGTGATTCCCTCAGGATCAAACACAGCCTTGATGGCCGAGACAGCCCACTTCCGCATGATCGTAGCCTTAAGATCTTTGCAGAAATCTGGACCGGTTACCAAGGTATCATAAAAATCCTGCAATCTGGAAACACCATCCCAAGGCGTTGACTCAACCCAAGTGGTTACCGCATTGTATGGGTTCATATCTGCAATCGCAGTCACGAAGTTCAGCAATGAGCGTGTGCCCATTCCCTTTTCATGACACAGGGATTTCAGTCTAGCCAAACTAACCTCAGAGGCATTGTCCAGCGTAGTAATAAGCCCAGGATGCAGGATTTCCACAGTCTTCTTAATAACGTTGTACCGAATCACGATGTTTTCGGCATCACAAATGGCAATCAAGTTCTCAACGGTTTCTAGGGGATGACCATCTTCTGAAAAATGCCGTAAGCCGGTCTTCTCATAATTAGTGATCATCTTCTGGGCCTGGCCACGAGTCAAGGTAATACCAAACTCACCAACTCGGCCCATGATGGCACCGAGTATCAGGGCCGACTGGGCTTTAGTCAATCCCAAAGCATGGACAGGACCGCGTAGGTAAGCCAGCAACTCGGCACCGGTTTTTACCAGTGCAAGGCCAGTAGTTACCTTTTCCACGATCTCGGTGTCTTTAACTGTAGACCGGGACAACTGGGTCTCTTTAAGTAGCGAGGCCAGGGTAATAACGTTCCCACGAGAACCGTTAAAGCTGGTCCACTTGTACTCGCATTCGCCTTCAAGGTATTTGGAAGAACCTTGTGACCAGCTATCCCACAACTCTAAGCCCTCAATAGCGCCATCGGTTTGGTGATGTAAGGCCTGGCCAACACGCAGCCAATCCGAATACCCGGTATCCGGATCACAGCACGGCAGGATTTCCTTGCCAATACGATCAGCCGACCAATCGGCCAAGGGAAGTTTCAGGTCATCAAAGTGATCGTGAACTACAGGTAAAGACTTGCCCATGTGTTCGGCAATAACCGCCCCAACATCAACCAAGTAATCCGGCAATTCGTTATGACCGTTGATGGCATGGCCCGTGACCGTAAAGTATCGGCCAGCGGGATAGATCTCTAAGCCAAGAGTATGATCAACCGCAGCGGAAGTTAAAGCCGCACGAGTAATGATCTTAATTCCGGTACCCGAAGGCGATAGCTCGGCATACCCTTCAACCTGGGCCAAGATGCGTTGAGCAAAGGCAGAGAAGCTACCATCCTCTAACACGCAATCATCTATATCAATACCGACAAACCCGTCACCGAGTACAAAGCCTATGCCATCAAAGGCTTCAGGCTTGCCAAAGAATTCAGACACAACATTCTGGTAACTAGACCAGGAAGACGCCTTAACAGAAGACGCACGATAACCGGCAACAGCAAATGGAACCTTTGCAAAGTCTTGGCGAGCTTCGGTCCATTCGTACTTCCACAACACCCAGCGATTAAGAGCGCGCAAAGATGCAGGTACATCAAGCGTGCTAATAGGCAACGCTTTAGGTTTAGTAGGCATAGCTATTCTCCACAAAATCTCCCAAGAAAAAAGAGGATCAGGTCTTAATCGGGTTTGCTTCGGGAGAGGAAAGCTTATCGATGCCGGTGGCCACCGGGACCTGATCCGACAGCTAGTATAACGTGGTTTACATTATTAGTATACGTCAGGCCGCATATCTTGTAAGGACAACGGGCAATCCGGTATCTGTGAAAGCCGGCGGGCCATCGTCCTGGGTATCGCACCTCGGGTTTTCCAGTGGCAAACCGAACCCACGGAAACGCCCAAAAGCCTTGCCAGCTGTGACGGAGGCATCCAATGAAAAATAGTTATTACCGCTCGGAGCTTGGTTTGTCGCAGTATATCGGACAAAGTTTCTTTAGATTTCATAAACTTAAAGCCTTAAAAAGTATTTTTCTTAGAATGTGTACATTTTCTGTAAAGTTATGGCATTATGTCATACATCAACAGCGACAAACATCTGCCGCTGCATAATCGGAGAACTGAAATGAACCACACTACACCAATCACTTCTGCGGCTGAAGCTGAAGCTTACATTCGCGAGCTATACACTAACGGATTGCTGTTTCATTTTGATGACCCGCTAGAAGACATTGGCATTTTTACAGCAGAAGAAATGCCAAGCATTAATAAACGCATTGATGAGCTGTTTGAGTACTTGGCCGACCCTTTTGACTTAGCTGTTGACCTTGTAAATGGCGAGGCTTAATTATGACCACGACGCCCGTACAACTAACTGACGCCGAAATTCGCATGATACTTAATGCAGTAGCTTTTTGGAGCAGCGAAATATCGGCTGAGCGTTTTGCTCGCCACATGGAAAAAATTAAGTCAGTAACGGCTAAGCTTGAAGCGGCAGTTGCGTAATAGGCATATTTATGATTAAACTTCATCCCCATCAAAAGGAAGCTAAGGCATTCTTTTTATCCAAACGCCGGGCAATCTTAGCCGATAGCATGCGTTTGGGTAAAACTTTGTCTACAGCTTCCGCGGCCGCAAACAATCTTCCGGCGTTGATCTTGTGCCCAAGCTCGGTTAAAAACCATTGGGCGCAAGAGTTTAAGCGCGTCAATCCAAAACTTACTATTGATATTGCGCACAAAGGCGCCCACGAGTTTGGGTTAGCCGATGTCTATATTATGAACTACGAGTTGCTCGGTAAAGTAGAACCGGCCAAACACGTGACCTTAATCCTAGACGAAGCGCACAAGATTAAAAACCCGCAAGCCAAGCGCACCAAGGCTTCCATGAAGCTTATCAAAAAAGCAACGTATGCGTATGCGCTTAGCGGCACACCGATGCCAAGTCGTCCGGTAGAATTGTGGCCTTTACTATATTCCATGGGGATTACCCGCTTTGGCTGGTATGACTACACACGAGAATTTTGCAATGCTTGGGATGCGCCTTGGGGTCGCGATGTTAATGGCGCCAGCAACCTTAAGCAGCTTGCCCGTATGATGGAGCCATTTGTTTTACGGCGTACCAAAGAACAAGTATTCCCAGCGTACCGACCACCGGAGTTTAGCCTTATTACGTTTGACCTACCGGTTGATCGTAAAGAAGCTAAGTTTGACAAAGCCGCATTGGTTGAGCACGATAATCCATTGTTAGCCTTTGAAGGTTTGGCTGACATCATGCTGCAATCCGGGCTAAAGAAAATTCCGTATGGTGTAGAGTTTATTGAAGACTTACTTAGCACTGAGCAGCAGGTTGTTGTATTTGGCCATCACAAGGCGGTAATCGATGCCCTGGAAGAGAAGCTTGCCGAGTACAAACCACTAAGGCTTACCGGTGATACGCCATCCGCAAAACGCGGTGAGCTAGTTAAACAGTTTAAGGAAGATCCAAGTCATCGGGTTTTCCTGGGTAATGTTATTGCCGCAGGCGAAGGCATTGACTTATCAACAGCAGACACGATTGTCTTTATGGAGTCGTCCTGGGTTCCAGGCGTAATCCAACAAGCTGCAGCAAGAACCGAATCCATGGTCAAAATGAATAATGCAGCGCAAGTGTATTTGTTGACCACTGAAGCCAGCATTGACCATTACGTATTAAAGCGCGTACTTGAAAAAATCGAAATCATTAAGGAGGTATTACTATGACCAAAAAGCATGCAACCCTATCGGCATCAGGTTCCCATCGCTGGATGAACTGCCCGGGGTCCGTTGCCCTGGAACAGCAAATTCAGCAAAAGCCAAGTTCGGCAGCAGCTGATTGGGGTACCCGGGCCCATGATCTTTCGGAAGCCGTGCTTAACGGCCAAATGGATCTGTACGAAATCCCGGCAGAGTTTCATGCTGTGGTTGAGATGTACACCAAGTATGTTACGGCGCATGTATTACCGGAATCGGTGTTGTGGGTTGAGCGTTCGTTTAACCTAGACAAGATTCATCCGGAAATGTTTGGCACCTGCGATGCAGTTGTTATCACCGGCAATACCATGCACGTAATCGATTTAAAATCGGGGATTGGCAAAGTAGAAGCCGAAGGCAATACGCAATTGCTGTATTACGCACTTGGTGCATTGCTTGAAATCCCAAATAAAAGTGGGGTTGATCGAGTGGCCATGCACATTGTGCAGCCTAAGCTTGGAGCCATTGACAAGTGGGAAGTTGATGTAGATTATGTATACGCCTGGGCCCAAGAACTAAAAGCCGCAGCTGAAGCAACCGAACAGCCCAATGCACCAACCATTGACGGCGAGCAATGCCAGTGGTGTCGTGCTAAAGCAATTTGTCCCACCAAATGGGCCAAAGCAACGGAAGCGGCAAGCATGGAGTTTGCCGGGCCTATGTTTAATCTTGAAGCCGCATTAGAATTGGCCGAACAGCTAAAGCCCTGGGTTGAAGCCGTGCAAGAGCTTGCTAAAGACAAACTGACAGCCGGAGAATCGGTTATTGGTTGGCAACTAAAGCCCGGTAAAAAGACACGCAAGTGGGTAGACACCATAGTGGCTGAAAATCGCTTTCGGTTTATCCCGGACGCCTGGACAACAGCGGCCCTAAAGTCTCCAACCCAGGTTGAAAAAATCTTAGGTAAAGAAGTTTTAGAAGGGTTAGTAAACTACTCTGAAGCAGCCCCAAGCCTTACCCGGTCTGACTTCTAATAAAGTGTTTACTTTTTTTGTAAAGCAGTGTTATAATGGCTGTACCGACCGGGCGGTTTCCCGGATTAACTGATGGAGCTGTAAAAATGACTAAAGTCGTAACTGGAAAAGTCCGTTTCTCGTATCTCAACTGGGCATCGCCTAAACTGAATGACCTGAGCGGCAAAACTGAGTACTCAACTCAAGTGATCATCCCTAAGTCTGACACCGAAACGATCGGTAAGATTAAGGCTGCTATTGAAGCAGCGCAACTTAAAAAATGGCAAGGCAAAACTCCGGTTAGCTGTCGTAGCCCTTTGCGTGATGGCGATACCGAAACTAAAGAAGACGGTTCACCAATGCCGACCGAATACAAAGGCTGCTATTGGGTCAACATTAAATCTGATACAAAACCGGGTGTTGTTGGTCCGGATCGCCAAGCATTGCTAGAGCCAAGCGAGTTTGTATCGGGTGACTACGGCCGCGTTTCCATGAATGCGTATGCTTATGACGCTAAGGGCAACAAGGGCGTAGCGTTTGGTTGGAACAATGCGCAATTCCTTTCTAAGGGTGACGCACTATCCGGCAAGACCCGCGCTGAAGACGACTTCGACGAAGCCGACTTCTAAGTAATCTGGTCCGGGGGTACCAGTATAGAAACCCCCACTTTTTATAACTGAGGAACTGATATGACCGATATTAAGCAAACCCTAGCGCAGCGTAATGGTACCCACGGTAACTTTACATCTAATGCGCAACTAAGCCAAGGCCTTAAGCAGCTAATTCGTGAGCACCGCTCAGTAGCACTAAGCTCGGCCCAACTCGAAGCCCTAGATATGATTGCCCACAAAATTGCCCGTATTGTTACCGGCAATCCGGATGTGCATGACCACTGGCATGACATTGCCGGGTATGCCACATTAATTGCTAACGAATTGAGGGATCTGTGATGCTAGGCAAAGTTATTGACATGCACAATAAGTTTGGGCTGCAGCAAGAGTCTAAACCCCAGCCATTGAGTGAAGCTGAAAAGACTTTCCGCATTGTTGCATTGCGTGAAGAAGTAACCGAGTACGAAGAAGCGGTTACCCTGGAAGATGAGCTCGATGCGCTAGTAGATTTACAAGTGTTTTTGTTAGGCACAGTGCACCGTCACGGTATGCACGAAGTCTTCCAAGAAGCGTTTAATCGGGTTATGCAAGCAAACCTACAAAAGGAAGTTGCAAACTCCGCAGAGGCCTCCAAACGAGGCTTTGCGCGTGATTTAATCAAGCCGGCTGGGTGGACAGCACCTTGCCTGAAAGACCTGGTGAAATAATGTTAAGCTATCAATCTTTAATTCGTGAAGTGCTAGAAAATGGCGTGGAGTCTGAGGACCGTACCGGTACCGGAACCATTCGTATTTTTGGGGCTATGTTCAAGCATAACCTAGCAACCGGGTTTCCGGCTGTAACAACCAAAAAGCTAGCTTACCGCGCAATGTCCGGCGAATTGGCGTGCTTTCTTAAAGGGCATACCGATGTTCGGGAATTCCGTAATCGGGGCTGCAAAATTTGGGATGCTAATTTAGCTAAAGCTTTTGGCCCAGATGAAACCGACCTAGGCCCTATTTACGGTGCCCAATGGCGCAACTTTAATGGCGTTGACCAGTTGTACAACGTACTAAAAGAGCTGCGAAATAACCCAAATAGCCGTCGTTTAATGGTTACGGCCTGGAATCCTGGCCAACTAGAAGACATGTGCTTGCCCCCATGTATTACTCAATGGCAACTAAGTGTTATCGACGACCGGTTAAACCTAGCCTACAACCAGCGTTCATGTGACCTAATGTTGGGCTTTCCGTTTGACGTAGCTGAGCATGCGCTTTTGGCGCATCTTATTTGCCATGAAACGGGGCTTAAGCCAGGAACTCTAACAGCCTTTTTAGGGGATTGCCATATTTACAAAAACCACGTGGAAGCAGCAGTTGAAACACTAAACCGTATGCCACATCGTTTGCCACAAATTATTTTTAACACGCCAATTGGCACTGAAGTTGAAAAGTTTGAGCCTCAAGATTTTGAGCTCATTAACTACGTATCGCACCCTGCAATTAAATTGGAGATGTCAGCATGACTATTAAGAAAGCAATTATTACATCCGGTATTCCTGAATCCGCTCACATGTCAGCCCGTCGAGCCGTTGCTAAGATTATGACTAAGGCAAAAGGCAAAATTAGTACGGCAGACTATAACCATGTTATCCGTATTATGGATGCCTCTAGGGCCCATTATGTCAAGACCAAATCTTGACCAGTATTTGATTGACTTGGCAAAGGTAACCGCAACTCGGGCTACCTGCGCCAAGCGCTCAGTTGGTGCCGTTGTAGCCGATGCCCAAAACCGTATTGTGGGTACCGGCTACAATGGGCCGCCATCTGGAATGCCTCATTGTATTGAGCAACCTTGCAAGGCCTTAGAAATGGCAGCACCAGCATCACATTTAGCGTGTCGGTCAATTCATGCCGAAGTTAATGCGATCCTGGTTGCAGGTCATCAGTGCCGCGGAGGAACCCTGGCCATTACCACAAGCCCTTGTGGAGAGTGCGCCAAGATCATTGTTAATGCAGGCATTAAGCGGGTAATCTTTTCTGAGACTAATCGTCTCTTTACAACCGGCCCAAAGGATCTATTTGATGCTGCGGGCATAAGCTATAAGGAAGTGGTATGAAAATTGATAAAAAAGGCCAAGTACAAATTGGCGTGGTTATTCCATTGGAATTGCTAGAAGAGCTAGACATTTTTGCTTGCTCCCAAAAGCTATCCCGGTCAAAAATGGCCACTAAAATCTTGTCAGCCGTATTGCTCCAGCAACGTAAAGCCGCTGCAGCTAAAGCCGAAACAACCGAAGAACCTGAAGCCGAGTAAATCATGCGCGTCCACATTGATATTGAAACCTTCTCAACAGTAGATCTTCCAAAAACTGGAGTATATCGGTATGCCGAAGACCAGTCAACCGAGGTTCTGTGCATTGCGTATGCTGTAAATGATGGTAAGATCTCATTGTGGGCGCCAGGCATGAGCCTTGAACCTCTAATTGCGCTAGTCAATGATCCGGTCTCAGTGCTGGCTGCCCACAATGCTTCTTTTGAACGGATTGTATTAAATGGTGCCGCCGGTAAAAAGATTGGCTTTCCGGCAACCCCTATTTCTAAATGGCTATGTACGGCAGCAAAAGCGGCCGCGCATTCTTTACCCCGTAGTTTGGCAGGCGCATCCAGTGCGTTAGGGCTTATCCAAAAAGATGATGCCGGCAAACGGGTTATGATGAAGCTATCACGCCCTAGAAAACCAACTAAAGATAACTCGGCAACCCGATGGACCCGTCAAACGGCACCGGAAGACTTCAAAATTCTTGAGGCATATTGTGTAAATGATGTGGCCGTAGAACGAGCCATTGATAAGACATTACCAGACCTTACGGCAGATGAAGCTAAGGTGTATAGCCTAGACCAGGAAATTAATGATACCGGGCTTCAGGTAGACTTACCAGTAGCCCAAAAGGTAATTACCCTGGCCGAAATACATAAACAAACTCTGGAAGAGGAATGCAAGCATATTTGTGGCTTTACACCAGGCCAACGGGCTTCTGTGATGACGTGGTGCGCAATGCAAGGGTATTCTTTAACAGGGTATACGGCACTTGATATTGTTCGGCATTTGCAAGATCCAAAGATTCCGGCAAACGTACGCAGGGTTTTATGGATCCGAGCAGAAACTAGCCGTACCAGTGTTAAAAAGTACGAAGCAATGACCAGGGCCGCAACTCTTGATCAACGAATCAAAGGGATGTTTTTATACCATGGTGCAGGAACCGGCCGTTGGGCGGGCCGAATTGTGCAACTGCAAAATCTCCCCCGTGGCAAGTTTAAGGATATGAACGAGGTAGCCAATGATATTGCCATTGGAGACCTGGAGTCATTAACGGCTAAATACACATCGCCTATGGATGCGTTTTCATCGGCTATTCGGCCAATGATTAAAGCCCCAGCCGATCATGAATTAATTACCGCAGACTTTGCTAACATCGAAGGCCGGGTTTTAGCATGGTTGGCTGGCGAAACATGGAAGCTCCAGGCCTTTGAAGCGTTTGACCGAGGAGAAGGCCCGGATCTTTACTTGGTCTCGGCATCTCGGATTTATGGATGCTCAATTGAAGAAGCTAAGCCACATCGGCAATTAGGCAAAATTGCAGAGCTAGCCTTAGGGTTTGGCGGAGGCGTAGGCGCATTTAGTAAAATGGCGAGCCTATACGGCTTCCAGGTTGAGTTAGCCTTAGACTCACTATCAGCCAATTGTACTCCTGAGATGAAAGACAAAGCTAAATGGGCATACTCAAAAAGCTCAGAGCCTAACAAACGCGCTTTCCTGGCATCTGACTTAATTAAGCAGCTATGGCGTAGTAGCCATCCGGCAACAACAGCGTTTTGGTATGCTTTGGAAAACGGTGTTAAAGAAGCTATTACAACCGGAAACGTAGTTACGGTAGGTAAGCTAAAGCTAGCCGTTAGAAACGACTTTCTTTACATGAAACTTCCAAGCGGCCGAAAGCTGGCCTACTACAAACCAGAAATTCGAACTACTCATACCAGAATAGGCAATAAAGAAGTCATTACCTTTATGGGAGAAAATGCGGTAACAGGCAAGTTTGAGCGAGATTCAACATACTCAGGAAAGCTAGCTGAAAACGCCGTACAAGCGGTTGCTCGGGATTTCCTGGTGCAGGGCATGTTTAGTGCTCAGGAAAGTGGTTACAAGATTATTGGGCATGTACATGATGAAATCATTACGGAGCTACCAAAGGGCCTTAAAACGGTCCAGGATCTTGAGCATACCATTACCAGCCTACCGGCCTGGGCTTCAGGCATCCCGTTGGCAGCCGAAGGATGGGCTCGAAAAAGATCCCGTAAGTAGTATACTTTTTTGGTATACTCCGATATAATCAAATTTCGATACTTAACTGGAGAACTGGAATGCAACGTTTTAACAATACCCAAAGCCAATTTGACCCGTACACTGGCGAACAGCTTTCTTATACCCGCTACACTGGGTATCGTCATAAAGACTTTTATTATACTGGTCGTGGTATGACCAAACAAGAAATTAAGCGCGCTATTTTCTTTGGCGCCATTGTTGTAGTTGGCCTTATTTTGGCCGGGCTTACAAAATGATTTGCCATACACCGTTTCTCCCCGTCGGCTTCGGAGTGCCCGCACTTCAGGAGCTGCTTTATGGACCGATCCAATTACCAACCACCACGGCGGCGGGTCGGTCCATTTCTTTTGGGATGAATATCAAAGAAAAAGATATGCAATCGGGCGACGGACGCTTGTTTAGGTCCGGTGAGCTTTCTGAGATTGTATGGAAAGCGCTAGGTACTACATGGGAAAGCGCTTCTCAGGTATGCCGAAACGCAGATATATCAACACAGCATTTATCTGGTGTGCGTTACGCCCTGTTTAAGCATGTTAAAGAAGGTACTGCCATTTCAGTTAAGCGTAGCCGTCAAACTTTTTATAAAAGGAAGCCATGATGGATGTGCCTGACCAACCACTTAACCCACCGGAACCAGGAAAACCTGATTATTGGGACTACCTGGACCATGAGGCCGATCGTCTTAATGACGAAGCCCAAGAGTTACGGGGCTAACCTATTAGGAGGAAGTGCAGCGGGAAACTACACTTTCTGCCCCACCCTTTATTGCGTTTCCTTTACAAAGTCTTGAAGCGAGACTAATTGCTGGGTTGTCTCGGTACACTGTTCAGCAAGTATAGCGTAGGAGGAGGCTCCATCAGCACTGATGGTGGCTGCGGGGAAGGGGGACACAAGGCCGGAACCGGATGGGCGCACCCGATAAGCAGAACGAATAGCAGCAATGCGAGTTTCGTAGTCATTTTTAACCTCTGTGGCGATTTGTTTGTGCTTCTCAATGGTTTGGGCTGTCTGCGCGTCTTGCGCTTTACCAGCGGCCTCGTAGGCGTCAATAACGCGCTTATTATGCTCACAGCCAACGAAGAATCCGGTGGAGAATGCAACCAGCGCAATCCCAATCCAGCCCCAGTTAAACACTAGCATTGAACAGGTCCTTTTCTTCCTGACGCCGGGCAACCAGCCCCGGCATAACTTTGCCAGCCCCCTTTGTCCACTTTTCAAACTCGTTGGACGCTTCATCGAATTTACCCATGTTAAGCAATCGCAACATGGTTGAGTTCATGAAGTTGCCGATCCCGATATTGTAGACAAAGCACACCAGCGCATCAAACTCATCCTGAGAAAGTTCAACGTGAACCACTTTGGAGATTTGCTGGCCAACACGGCAAAGATCCTGCTCCAGATAGGCATCGGCCTCTTGTTGGGTAATTCGCATGCCCGGGTGAACTTCCGGTCCGGTATGCCCATAACCGATCGTCCAAGGCGCACCGCCGGTCGCTGGATCTGGGTAGGCTTTCAGCACATCGCCTTCGGACTTTTCTACCAACGCGGAACATTTACTGCTTGGAGTCATCATCGTCCTCCATTGAAAGTTTACGGCGCAGGGCATCCATCTTTTCCCACTTCTTTTCGCCGTTAAGGTTCCAGTTGTTGATTAGGTAGGTTAATGCCCAGACGCATACGCCAAGGTTGACCATAGACTCCGTGAGAATGCCCATCTGGTGGTAGGAAAACGTATTGTCAGGACCCAGCACATCGTTGATGACAAGCGACAGGGCGTTAGCCATAGTCCACCATGCAATCCACATCAAAGGACCTGCTGACCACTTGGGAGCAGAGCGCCGAATAATCATAATGAACAAGCATATTGCCATCAGCAAGTTAATGCTGAATGCAATGCCCCAGATAAACCGGATACTTTCGATTGTTGTTTGTGCGTCCATTATTCGCCCTCTACTGGTTTGGCAGCCTTTGCCATTTGCACAATGTCCTGGCCTTCACGCTTTTCAAAGAACTTCGCAACGGCACCCAACATCGACCATGCAACAAAGCCAATGGCGAACGCTGTACCCATGATGATTTCAGAACCGATTGACGAGAACACCTTTTCAGCAAGCGGTACAGTCAGCATCGCAGCGGCAACCACGCTAACCAAGCAGCGTCGAAATGCATCGACCACACTGGTTGGTCGCATGTACATCATCATAGAACTGCCGCCAAGCACCCCTCCCGTTGAGGAGAGCAACTTGACGGCTGTTTCCGGCAGGTCTGGTGGACAATCCATTACTTCTTCCAGCGGATAGCAACGTAGGACTCGCCGCCCTTGCCAGCGGTATTGGTTTTAGTGCCAGCACCGCCTTCGCCTGCAAACATTGCGCTTGGGTAATTTTGCTCACCCGATTGGGCTACGCCACCAACTGAATGAGATTGTGGCTCATACCAGCTAAATTGGCGCAATTTCCACCATGATTCCGGAACTGGTTGCAAGGGGTAACCGGCACCATCATTTTTGTCTGTTGCTGATTTGCCTGATATAGCAGTCAAAACTGTGTCATATTCTTTAACCGTTACATTTTCAGGACTTGGATTGGATGAAGTTCCACCATTAGGGACAGTGATAAAAATATCGCCTGAATACCGTGGGGGTAATTTGCCGATCACTAATTGACCGCCGCCACCATCGCCACCTTTGGCAAGAGTGACAGTCTGCCCTTTTCCTGCACCGCCAGCGCCAACCATTAGCACTTCAAATTCTGTGCTTTCGCCATCTTTTGTTCTAAATGCTTGGTAGCCTGTGGTTGCATTGGAATAAAAAACGCAATACTTATAAATTCCGTCATCAAAGGATTGACCGCCAATTAAAGGCTCTACTTCAACAGTTGAGGGTGTTGTTACTGCAATTGCATTAGATATTTCACCAATGCCATAGGCATTTTTAGTATAGATTTGAACTGAATACTGTGTGCCTTTAGTTAACCCCTCAATTGAGCCAAAATATGATCCTTTAACCGCTACTGCTTGAGGATCAACTTCAATTGTTTTCCCGCCACCAATAACTTTAGCAACAAAATCAAACGGTTTTGTGCCAGTTGTAGGTTCAGAAAATTCAACATTGATTTTAGTTGCGCTTTCTGCTTCCGCTGAAATCAAAGTTGTTTTGCTTGGTTTGTCGCCTGATTTTTCAACATAAAGGCATGGAATATCGTTCATGGTCATAGCCATGCCCTTCCAATAATGGTCAATCTTGCCTACTGAATCAACCAGCAAAAAGCCTTGGTCGTCATGTTTTAATTGACCCCATTCGGTTGTTTTTCCTGTATATGCGGCATTTTGCAAATCACGATAAAGCAATTTATTGCCAATAGTGACCATTACCTTTGATGTCTTAGCATAGGGCTGACCTGAATCAACACCCACAGATATTCCATCTACGCTAGTTGGAACACCTTGGTTATAGGTGAAATAGGCAATATCCTTAATAACCAACTTTAAGGTTACTGAATCAACAGAAAAGCCCCATGCGGCTTTTGTTGCAGATTTATTAGCCATTTGCCAGCTCCCACCAATTTGTGCCGTCAGAGCAGAAAGTAACCGCAACCAATGGTCCAATAGTTATAGATGGTGCGCCATCAATAGTGCCGCCGAAAGATGCAACATCCAAAGTATTAGCGGTTGAATCTGTGCGCTTAACTGTTAATGTCAATCCTGTATTGCCTACTGCGGTTGGCAAAGTCATTGTTACTGGGCCAGCCGTGCAATCAACAAATGATACTGCTGTTTCTGATGGGATTGGATTGGAATTTGTGAAATTGACAATGTTTTGGACATTATTTAATTCCCATGCCGCCGCCGCACCTACACCATTGCTCTTTAAAACATAGCCATCAGAGCCATAACCACCACCATTGACTGCAAATGCGCCAGTATTGCTGACTTGCAGTTTGCGGTTGCCTGCGCCATCAGCGGCAATAAAGTTATTTGCCATTGTGTTGGCATCACCAGCATAGTTACCAACGATGGTGTTATTTGCGCCAGTTGTTAAAACAGAGCCAGCAGATTTTCCGATTAAAGTGTTGCCTGAACCAGTTACTAAAGTCCCTGCCGCATTACCAAATATAGTGTTGTTGCTTCCTGTGACAATTGCTTGCCCTGAGGTATATCCAACAACTGTATTGCCTGAGCCTGTGGTCATTGCCGCAAGTGCGCTATTACCAATTGCGATTGTTCCTGCGGCGGATGAAGTTACTACACCACCTAAAGCATCGGTTCCGATTGCTATTGCACCTGTGACTGTGGTTGCTTGGTCACCAGCACTTGCGCCGATAAATGTATTGGATGTTCCTGTTGTTGCCGCACCAGCATTCCAGCCAAGCATGGTGTTGTAACTAGCAGTAGTAAGACCTGCACCAGCGTTGTTGCCCAATAAAGTTGTTCCTGCGGAAGTTGTGATTCCGTTGCCTGCAAGGTATCCAATTGCCACCAATCCATTTGCGGCACTTGTTGCGGCTTCAAGGTTATTCCAGCCGATAACAACAGCGTTGGCAAGTGTTGTTGCGCTCGTACCTGCCGACTCGCCAATAAACACATTGTAGCCGCCGGTAAGCACGTTGGCTGCGCTATTGCCAATGACAGTATTGTGTCCTGCGGTATTGTTTGCGCCGCTTAATGCCGAGTTACCAACAACGGTATTGTTGTTTGATGCGGTTGTAGAGCCTAATGCGTTGTAACCGATTGCAGTATTCAAGCCGCCGCTTGTCATTGCATCGCCAGCCAATGCGCCAAAGAAGGAGTTTTGCGAACCAGCAGCAAGAACCAGACCAGCGTTGTAGCCAACAGTCGTGTTGTTTGTGCCGGTTGTTACTGCGCCAGCCCCCGTGCCTAATGCGGTAGCAAATGGCGTAGCGGCATCCGTGCGACCTGTAAGGCTTGAACCGCCGCCGGTTGCGTTGATGGTAACTGCACCCGTGCCACCGGCAGGGCTGATTGTTACGTTAGTGCCAGCGACAATGCTAGTCACGCCACCGTTAGCGGCAGTTGTTGCGTTGGCAACAGCGGTTGCACCGATAGCAGCCACGATTTGTGCGCCAGTTGCCGCAGTCATTGCGCCTGTGCCGTTTCCTCTGACGATGCCTGTCAGGGTCGCTACGCCAGTACCGCCTTGCGCTGCCGTTACAGGCGTTGCGTTAAGCGCAGCCGTTACCATCTGGGCTGGGGTGGCTTTTGTTGTGTTGCCACCGGAAACCAGCGGGGCCACGTCAGCAGCAGTTACGGCTGATGCCGCTGGAAGGTCTGTAATAGTTACGTTTGCCATGATTACTCCATCGTCACAACGATTTTGCCGGAGTCATAAACAGACGAACCGGCAGTCAGAATGATGGCGTTTACTACGCCAGCGGCTTGTAGGTAGCAAATTTGACTTGAGTAAAGGTCGTCCACGGTACGATAACTTTGACCGTTCTGTTGCCACAGGTTTCCACCTAGATTCAGAACTTCAAACATCCCGTTAATTGAACCTGTTGCGCTGGTGACGTTTGCAGAAATAAAGAAGCCGGTAAACGGTGTGTTACCACCCGCTTGATTTGCTACGCCAACATAACCAGTCGTTATCGCAGTACCGCCAACAGCGAGTTGAGCCACAGCAGCGGGGCTTGCGCCAGCATGAGAAACGCCAACATAGGACACGGTGACTCGCTTAACCCACGCAGGGATAGAGTGAGTAATTGAGGCGGCTGATGTTGCATCGTATGAAGTAACCGATACTGCGCTACCAAACGAAACGTCAGTACCGTTTGTGACAAGAGCGGTTCCAGCAAGACCTGTTTGGGCAGGAAGCAATGCGGTTCTTGCAGCAGCCGCAGTGCCTTGACCCGTGCCACCTTGTGCAATCGTTACCTTTGTGGCATTGAGTGCTGCCGTGACGATTTGCGTACCCGTAGCCTTTGACGTTACGCCGCCGGAAACGATGGGAGCCACGTCAGCGGCAGTTACTGCTGTTGCAGCGGGGAGTGCGGAGATTTTGATGTCTGCCATGATGGGTCCTTATTGATAAACTAGGTTGTCGCCCGACTGAGTCGTAATTGGGTCGTTGGCTTGGGTTGTAATGTAGTAAGTCGGCGGTGGAGGCGGTGCTGCGCCTTCAGTGACGATGTAGTCGCCAGCCTCGGTCAGAATGTAGTCGCCACCCTCTGTGATGAGGTAGTCAGGCAGCGCAGGCGTTGAGCCGTCAATGGCGAGGTACCCAGCAGCGGTATATGGCAAGCCTCCGTTGTAGTACAGGATGGCGCTTACCGAGTCCGTCAATAGCGCACCAGCCTGCGTGAACGACATCCCGCCATTGCGGAACACCACACCAGCGTATGGCACCTGCGACACGTCCTGATAGACCAGACGCCCGGCAGCGTTGACGCCACAGCGGTTGCTGGCAGCGACAACGGAGCCGGTCTGCGACGCAGCGGTTTCTCCTGTTGCGGTAACTGGTATGCCTACGAAGGTACCGACAACGGCATCGGTATCGTTAAACGTACACCGCCCTGTTGCGTCGATTGTGAAGCCGTTATACAGCGTCATGGCTGCTCCTTATTTATTGAAGCCCCGCAGCGTTTTGGCGAGTGCGGCCTGCTTTGCCATTTTGCCACCCTTCTCCTCCGCTGCGTTGAGTTTCTTCATGGGAATTTTATCCCCTTGTGGAACACCAAGTTCACGGTGCAGAGCGCCGGGTCGCTTGATGGCTGACTGAATCCACTTGTTACTCATGATTTATTCCTTTTTAGCCGCCGAAATAACATTGGGTTATTTAGTAAGTGAGTACAACAGGAACTGATTGATTAATGTTTGCTTGTATAACCCCAGTATCTATATTCATTTGCCAATTATTGCTCCCGAATTGCCCTAGAACTTCTGATGGTATTGTTATTCTGGTGTTATTAACGGTTAAATAAACTGTATAAACGGGAGGTTGAACAATTAAATAATTAGCATTACTAGAAAAACTTACAGTGGTATACCCCGGCGAACCAGGCATTTCTTGAACCACTTTTATAGGAGCAGGTTGACCTGCAACTTGGCCACCAGTAAATGTTGGTATTTTATAGTAAGAATTTGTTTGAACGGAGCCTTTAGCAGGAACGGTGTTAGCATTGTATCCAAAAGCGTCACCACCCGGAAAGTCAATTAAGGTCATGTATCCGCTAAATAAAACATTTACACCGCGCAAGTCGCCATACGATACTGGTCCGCTTGGTCTATTTGCGGCGCTTCTTACACTAATATCACCCAAGGCCACGTTCATTTGTACGCCATTGGTATTATTTGCCGCCATTTGGTCTCGTATATCTTGGGCTG
>ERZ1034363.935-NODE-935-length-17921-cov-3.410614_pt1 | contig 17921 bp, 18 predicted proteins | sample MGYA00520616_ERZ1034363 | MGnify/ENA primary metagenome ERZ1034363 (study PRJEB33736, sample SAMEA104284506) | Azolla filiculoides | biome: Urban; feature: Water surface; material: Ditch water | place: Netherlands | collected 2015-10-28 | depth 0-0.1 m ...
TCACGGATGGACTGAAGCAGCTCTGCGCCAAGGTCGCGTTCAGCCTCAAAAGCTTCAAGCGCTTTGGGAGATAACGGTTTAGTTTTCGAGGGCACGGCGAATCTCCTTCAGGATAGGTCCAGTGAGGTTGTCTGTTTTGGCCTTGGCATAGAGAGTGAGCAATATCAACTCACCCTGTGCGGTACGGGTGAAGTAGATGACACGCACACCACCTGATTTACCCGTACCAGCTCTGCCCCACCGCACCTTGCGCAAACCACCTGAGTCTGGAACCACGTCGCCTGCATTGGGATGAACAGAAATGTAGGCAGCAAATACACCTCGCTCTTCTTCAGTCCAATAATGCGGCCACTGCTTTTGAAATAACGGCGTTTCGATGACGGTAAGCATGACAACTATACTCCTTAGGCGTATATTGGTCAATCATCATATTGACGGACTAGCGCTTGAGCTGCGCCACAGTCTGCGTGCTGGCTTTGAAGCTTTGCGCTTCTTCATGCTGAGTTTTCAAAATATCCAAGCTGCGTTTGAATTGCTTGATCCACTCCACCACTTGCACATTGAGTTCGGCCAAGCGTTGCTCCATCGGCTTTGCACTGGGCATGAGCAATCGGGTCAGGGTTTGGTTCAGGGCGATGGTTTGACGGGCGAGTTCGTCATCCGCCATCAACACCACGTCATTGCCCGCGCTTTGCACGAGGGCTAAGTGGTCGACCAAGGCTTTATCGCGGGCGTGAACAAACACCAAATTGTTGACCAGCGCATCGGTGGCCCCCATGTAATGCAGGCCGGCTTCTTTGAGGGCGTTGAGTTCGGTGGCACGTTCGTCAGCAAGGTGCTTGGCAAGGTCCATTTGTGCTTGGCGAGCGGCGGCGCGTTCGTGCTGGTAACCCGCCACCAAACTGCCGGCCAAGGTGCCCATGACACCGATGACGGCTGCCAGCAAGGGAACCAGCCAGTCTTTGCGATCCATAAAAACTCCTGCGCCGTGCAGCTTTGTTGCGATGTGCAACTATAGCCAAAACGATGCTGAAATTAATACCAATCACTTCATAAGTTAAGCGGTGACGATCCAGCCTTCTAGCGGGTCACACTCGGGCAGCCCATAGTGCGTGTCACCCGCCTCGTGCTGGCCCTGCGCCCATGCGGCCTGAACCATGCAAAGCACGGCGTCTAGGCTGTCGCCCGAGGCGTCGTCCACCAAAGTGTCGTGCTGCGCGTGGGTGAGTTTGAGGCGCAGGCCCAAACGGGTTTGGCCCACCTCCAGCGCTTGCAGCAGTTGCTTGCGGGCGATCAAACGCTCGGGCGTTTGTTTGGCTTTGTCGTCGCTCTTGTAGCTGGTGTTGCCAATCAGCTCACGCGCCAGCAGGCCTGGATAGGCTTCAAGTGCGATGCGTGATGGGTCTGCGGTATGCAAACGGGGTAGCGTCACGCCCGCCTCAATCAACAGTGGCACACCCGCATGCAGCATGTAGGCCACGGGCGGGTTGACCCACTTCATCGACGGGCTTGAGCCTGCGGGTGTGTCAGTGGCGCGATGGGCAAATTTGCCGCCCACGGGGCGCGCATCGCAAAAGGCTTTGAAGGTGTCGCGTATCTCGGCGCGGCTGAGTGCGGTGTAGTGCTGCATGCACTTCAGCCAATCGTTGGGCCAGTGCAAGTGTTCGACCAGCTCACGCGGCAAGCCGAAAGGTAAATCGAATCCGCCCACCCACGCTTGGGGTTGCTTCAACCAATCAGCAAACGAGCCAAGGGTGTCAAAGCGCAGCAGGCTTTGCAGCTGCACGCGGCCAGATTTGGCGTGGCCAACAGCCACAACGATGGGTTTGCGCTTGGTGGGGCTGCTGCTGAAGTCGCAGCCGATGAGCATCATGCCGAATTAATTGGGCTCTGACCCCAATTAGGCGCGACCGACGATGGACGCAGTGGCCATCAACTCTTCCAGCAAGGCGAACGACACGCTGCCGGACACGCCGTATGGGTCGAGCTCGGGTGTTTCAGAGTACTTCAACACGATGGATGGGTTGAGTTTGTCGAGGCGCACATGGCCCATGGTCCATCCGCCAAAGCGTCGCTCGGTGATTTCTTGGTAGTCCAAGATGACCACGTCTTTGTGGCGCGGGTCTTTGACGATGTGGGTGTACAGCGCGTTCACTTGGTTGCGGCCACCTTCGATGGCTTGCAAGTAAATGCCGCCACCAAAACACAGCACGCCGGTGATGCCGTTGCTGATGTTGTGCTCGCGCGAGCTGTTGAGAATAGATTCTGTCTCTTCTGGGGTTTCGGGTTTGACCGAACGGCTGACGTATAGCAAACGAACCAACATGGCATTTATCCTTATTTGGGAATCAGAGACAAGAACTCACGACGCAAGTTGGGGTCTTTCAAGAAAGCACCGCGCATGACCGAGTTGATCATCTTGCTGTCCATGTCTTTCACACCGCGCCATGACATGCAGAAATGGCTGGCTTCCATCACGATGGCCAAGCCATCGGGCTGTGTTTTTTCTTGAATCAGGTCGGCCAGTTGGACCACGGCCTCTTCTTGAATTTGGGGGCGGCCCATGACCCACTCGGCCAAGCGTGCGTACTTGGACAGGCCAATGACGTTGGTGCGTTCGTTGGGCAACACGCCAATCCAGATCTTGCCAATCACGGGGCAAAAGTGGTGGCTGCATGCGCTGCGCACGGTGATGGGGCCGACGATCATCAGCTCATTCAAATGCTCAGCGTTGGGAAATTCGGTGATGGCCGGCGCTTTGACGTAGCGGCCTTTGAAGACTTCTTGCAAGTACATCTTGGCCACGCGGCGTGCGGTGTCGCCGGTGTTGTGGTCGTGCTCGGTGTCAATCACCAAGCTGTCGAGCACGCCTTGCATCTTGACTTCGACTTCGTCGAGCAAGGCTTCCAATTCGCCAGGTTGGATGAACTCAGCAATGTTGTCATTGCTGTGGAAGCGTTTGCGTGAGGCAGCAATGCGCTCGCGGATCTTGACAGAAACGGGCGTGCCTTCGAAGTTGTCTTTTGCAGTCATGGGGATGATGGTATCAGCGAAGCAAAAACCCTATGAGCGCCGAGTTCAGTAGCGTTTACCCGTTAAGAACACGCCAAAGCGCAGCACCAGCGAAGCGCCCCAGTCCACCAGCTGCTGCCACCACGGGCGATGGGCAAAGGTGTGCGCGTCTACCCGCGTCGCGCCGGTGTACATGGCTTCGCTCAGGCTGGCTTGCAGGTCTTGGGCAAAGGTGGTGTCACGCACCACCACATTGGCTTCACGCGCCAGCAGCAGGCTGAACGGGTCGAGGTTGGATGATCCCACCGTGGCCCAATGCCCATCGACCACCGCCACTTTGGCGTGCAGCACGCTGGCGTGGTATTCGTAAATTTCCACGCCAGCCGCCAACAGCTTGCCGTAAAGCTGGCGTGAGGCGCGGTAGGGCACGAAGTATTCGTACTTGCCTTGCAGCAACAAACGCACACGCACACCACGGCGTGCGGCCATGGTCAACGCACGGCGCAAGCGCAGGCCTGGGAAGAAATACGCGCTGGCCACCACCACGTCATGACGCGCACTGGCCAAGGCTTTGCGATAAGCCCGCTCGATTTGCGAACGGTTGCGCACGTTGTCGCGCAGCACCAGTTGCACCGTGCCACGGGTGGGCAGCTTCAGGTCTTGCTCGGCCGTGCGCAAGGCGTCTAGCGCACCTGCAATGTCTTGGCTGCGTAGCTCGCGCACGGCTTCGATGCGCGACCACAGCTGCGTCATGGCGTCGTGCACTTTGTCTACCAAGGGGCCGCGCAGGCTGACGGCATAGTCCAAGCGCGGCAGCTGCAAGCCGCCCGGCACATTGGGGTCGATGAAGTCGTCCAAGATGTTGATGCCGCCGCAAAAGGCCACTTGGTTGTCGATGACGCACAGCTTGCGGTGCAAGCGCCGCCAACGGCTGGGCAACCAAAAACCAACGCCTGCCAGAGGCGAATACACGCGGCACTGCACGCCCGCCTCGGCAAAGCGCTGCGCCCACTCCGGCGTCAAAGCCCCCGTACCCACGCCATCCACCACCACGCACACGCGCACACCGCGCTGAGCGGCTCGCGTCAACGCGTGGCCCACATCAGCCCCTGCGCCTGCAAAGTCAAAAATATAGGTTTCTAAAAGTACCTCGTGCTGGGCACGGTCCACCGCCTCAATCATGGCGGCAAACAAAGCCACGCCGCTGCGCAACAAACGTGTGTCGTGTGCGGCGTGCTGGGCGTTCATGGGGCGTCCCACGCGAACTCCACCAGCAAAGGCAAGTGGTCAGACATGCGGCCCCAAATTGGGCCACGCGGCACATGGGTGGCCACACGGTGCACGCCACGCGCATACACATGGTCAAGCTGCACCAGCGGCAAACGCGATGGGTAGGTGGGGTGTGGACGGCCTTCGTTGGTGTGCAAGCCCACAGTGGCCATCATCTTGGCCACGGCGTTGCCCCAATCGTTAAAGTCGCCCGCCACCAGCAGCGGTGCATCGGCGGGCACTTCGCGTTCGATGAAATCGTGCAGCTGCTGAGTTTGGCGAATGCGGCTGCCGGGCAGTAGCCCTAAGTGGATGACGATGACGTGCACTTCGCGCTCTTGAATATGCAAGGTGACATGCAACAAACCACGTTGCTCAAGGCGGTGGTCCGACATGTCTTCATGGCGGTGCTCCAACACGGGCCAGCGACTGAGCAAGGCATTGCCGTGCTCGCCATGCTTGGTGATGGCATTGGTGCAATACACAGGCGTGTAGCCCTCAGGCGCTAAAAATTCGGCTTGGGCCTGCTCGGGCCAATGCTTGAAGCGGCGGGCTTGTTGGCGGTTAAACGCACGCACTTCTTGCAGGCAGACGATGTCTGCATCAAACTGCTCCACGGCGTGGCCGAGGTTGTGAATTTCAAGACGACGCGCGGGGCCAAGACCCTGCACGCCTTTGTGAATGTTGTAAGTGGCGACTTTGAATGTTTTCATGTTCACGCATAAGTGTGCCTCAAGCCAGAACGCTTCTATCAAGCCGCCCTCTATGATGCCGCCATGCTCACCCCACTAGACACCTTACCCACATGGCGCGCCGAAAGCGGCGCTGCCGCCCCCCGCCGTGTGGTGGCCGCTGACGACACGATGTCGGCTGACACGGCCTATCGACTGGCCTGCGAGGGCACGGGCCTGTTGTGGCAAGGTGACTTTCACAACGCACGCCAACTGTTGCAAGCCTTGGCCCGTCGCACTGAGCGCAAGCCTAAGAAAAACAAAAAGCCAGAGGCTGAACTCTCGTCCGTACAAGCCTTCAATGCACACCGCCTCGCTTTGGGCCAACGCGCCCGCATCTTGGCCATGGTGATCGTGCCCTTGGAGGGCGACTACACCATCCCCCTGCGCCGCGCGCCCGACCTCAAACAAGCCTGCACAGATGCATGGGGGCCAGCAACAGGCGAAGCCTGCATGGTGTCGCTGCGCGAGCTTCTAGGCGTGGTGGGCGCGCACGAGTGGCGCAAAAAAGGCGTGGAGATTGCGGCCCTAGGCGATGCACCCAACAACCGCATCTACCCACACTACGGCGTGTTCTCGCCGGTGCGTGGCGAGTATGTGGACCTGGTGGCGAGCACACCGATCAAAGACAAATCGCTCGCGTTTGACATTGGCGTAGGCACGGGCGTGTTGTCAGCGGTGCTGGCCAAACGCGGCGTGCAACGCATCGTCGCGACCGACCAAGACCCACGCGCCCTTGCCTGCGCGCGCGAGAACCTGCAACGCTTGCAGCGCATCGACAAAGTGGAATTGGTGCAAACCGATTTATTCCCAGAAGGCCAAGCGCCGCTGATTGTGTGCAACCCCCCTTGGGTCCCTGCGCGTCCCAGCTCACCCATTGAGCACGCGGTGTACGACGAAGGCAGCCGCATGCTGCGCGGCTTCTTGAGTGGGTTGCGTGAGCACCTTGCGCCCAATGGCGAAGGCTGGCTGATCTTGTCGGACTTGGCCGAACACTTGGGGCTGCGCACACGCGACGAGCTGATTTGCTGGATCAGCGAAGCGGGGTTGAAGCTGGTGGACCGCCACGACATCAAACCCCGTCACGGCAAAGCCACCGACGAGACCGACCCGCTGCACGCAGCACGCGCCAAAGAAGTTACTTCTTTGTGGCGCCTAGCAGCTGCTTGAGCAAACCCAGTAATCCCACGCGTGGTTCAGTGCCCTGCTGAACTGTCGCTGCCGTTGGCTGAACAGGCTCTGGTTCTGCCACAGGTTCAGGTATAGCTTTAGGCTGAGGCGCTTCAGCTGGTGCATCAAACGGCATCGGCATTTGCAGCGCTGGCTGCACAGGGGCTTCGCGCACGGGTTCTGGTTTGGCTGGCGTGGCAGCGGGCAAATGAAGCGCTTGCAACACAAACTGGTTCACCATCGCATTGAACGGCACGGGGTGCGCAGCACCTGCCACTTCGAGCACCTGCGCTTTGGGAAATTCGCGCTGCAGCTCTTTGACTTGCTGGGCCGGACACACACCCGATTCGCTGCCGTGCATCAAACGCACGGGGCCTTTGAAGCCACTGAGCAAGTGGCCAAACTTCATGCCCTTCCAGTCTTTGCGATAAGGCAAATCGAAGTGCGAAGGTGATTGCACCGCCAGCACAGCGCCAATGCTCACATTGAACTTGGCCGCCATTTCTTCAGGTGTGGGCAAGCGGCCTTCTTTTTTCATGCCGTCGTACAAACCGTAGATCGACATCCAAGGCAAGTCCAAACCAATGTCGTTGAAGAACAAACCGCTCACTTGGTTTTGCGCATCATGTGCCAAGTACATGGCCAAAATGCCACCCATGCTGGTGCCCAACACCTCGATGTGCGGCACAGGTTTGCCATCGGGCATCAACTCTGCGCGAATGAAATGCACGATGTCTTCTAGGTACACCTGCATGGTGTAGCCCTTGTCACCGGGCAAGGGGCTGGAGTCGCCTCGGCCACACAAGTCCACACTGACCACACGCAAGCCTTGCAGGCCTTCGGCGGCTTGCAGCAACGGGTCAAACGTGGCGCGGGTTTCTAGCAGACCGGGCAAGCACAGCAGCACATACGGGCTGTTGGCATCGCCCACCGCGCTATAGGCCAAATGGCGGCTATCTTTGGAAAGAGAAAACTGAAGAGCAGGAAATTTGGAGACGGTCATAACTGCAATCATCCTAGTCGATACACAGAGAAACGCGTGCTTGTTTTGCGTACGATAAGCCTATGTCTAGCGCATCTCATTTTCAGCTCGCAGTTCAAAACGTCACGTGTGGGCCACTTCAACACTTGTCGTTCGCTTGGCCCCCTGGCGTGAGCTGGGTGTGTGGCGATGAAGGCAAAGGCAAAACCACGCTGCTGCGCTTGCTAGCGGGCGATGTGCAGCCCTCCACAGGCCAAGTGCTCACACCTGAAGGTGGCGTGTTTTGGGTGGACCTGCAAGATGCTGCGCACGACACCACGACCGTGCAAGCCAGTTGGGACGCTTTGCGTGCGCACTACCCGCGCTGGAACCAAGACCTGCTGCAAGACTTGGCCGAAGAGCTCGACATGACCCAACACCTCGACAAGCGCCTCAACATGCTGTCAGCCGGCAGCCGCCGCAAGGTGATGGTGGTGGCGGCTTTGGCATCGGGCGCAACCGTGACCTTGCTAGACCAACCGTTTGCCGCACTCGACTTGGCATCGGTTCGCGTCATCCATGAGTTCTTGCAAGAAGCGGCAGAGCACCCTAGCCGTGCGTGGATCGTGGCTGATTACGAAGCCCCGACCCATTTGCCAATGGCAAGCGTGCTCAACTTAGACGAACCGCAATAAATCGCACACATGAAAAAAGGCTCCCGAGGGAGCCTTTTTCGTTTGCACCGAAGTGCAGCTGAGCCAAAACTTTAAGCCTTGGCTGCATCCAAGTTGCGCAAGCGAATGTGCAATTCGCGCAATTGCTTCTCGTCCACAGGGCTTGGTGCTTGGGTGAGCAAACACTGAGCGCGTTGGGTCTTGGGGAAAGCAATCACGTCGCGGATAGATTCAGCGCCGGTCATCAACGTGACGATGCGGTCCAAACCGAAGGCCAAGCCGCCGTGTGGAGGCGCGCCGTATTGCAAGGCGTCGAGCAAGAAGCCGAACTTGAGCTGGGCTTCTTCGGGCGTGATCTTCAAAGCGTCAAACACTTTTTGTTGCACGTCGGCGCGGTGGATACGCACCGAGCCGCCACCCATTTCCCAACCGTTCAACACCATGTCGTAGCCCTTGGAGATGCACTTCTCGGGCGCAGTGACCATCCAGTCTTCGTGGCCGTCTTTGGGCGCGGTGAAGGGGTGGTGCACAGCGGTGTAGCGTTGGCTTTCGTCGTCGAACTCGAACATCGGGAAGTCGACCACCCACATTGGGGCCCAACGGTCTTCGAACAAACCGTTCTTCTTGCCGAACTCGCTGTGACCAATCTTGATGCGCAACGCGCCGATGGCGTCGTTCACGATCTTGGCTTTGTCTGCGCCGAAGAAAATCAAGTCGCCGTTTTGCGCGCCTGAACGCTCCAACACAGCATTCAATGCTGCGTCGTGGATGTTCTTGACGATGGGTGACTGCAAACCGTCACGGCCTTTGGACAGGTCGTTGACGCGGATGTAGGCCAAGCCCTTGGCGCCGTAGATCTTGACGAACTCGGTGTACGCGTCGATCTCGCCACGGCTGATGCCGCCGCCTTCCACAGAACCATTGGGCACGCGCAGGGCCACCACGCGGCCGCCCTTCATGTTGGCAGCGCCTGAGAACACTTTGAAGTCCACATCGCCCATGACATCGGTCACTTCGGTGAACTGCAGTTTCACGCGCAGGTCTGGCTTGTCAGAGCCATAGATGTGCATGGCGTCTTGGTAAGTCATGACGGGGAACTCGCCGAGGTCCACGCCGATGGTGTTGGTGAACACGCGCTTGATCATGCCTTGGAACATGTCGCGGATTTCTTCCTCGCTCAAGAACGAGGTTTCAATATCAATCTGGGTGAATTCAGGTTGACGGTCAGCGCGCAAGTCTTCGTCGCGGAAGCACTTGGTGATTTGGTAGTAACGGTCATAGCCTGCCACCATCAACAACTGCTTGAACAACTGAGGAGACTGTGGCAACGCAAAGAAGTGGCCATCGTGCACACGGCTAGGCACGAGGTAATCGCGCGCGCCTTCAGGCGTGCTCTTGGTGAGCATCGGTGTTTCGATGTCCACAAAGCCGTTTTCGTCCAAGTACTTGCGCACTTCCATCGACACTTTGTAGCGAAGCATCAGGTTGTTTTGCATGTACGGGCGACGCAAGTCGAGCACGCGGTGTGTGAGGCGTGTGGTCTCAGACAAGTTGTCGTCGTCAATTTGGAATGGGGGCGTGACCGACTCGTTCAACACGATCAGCTCGTGGCACAGCACTTCAATCTTGCCGCTCTTCAAACCTTCGTTAGTAGTGCCATCAGGACGTGGACGCACCAAGCCTTTGATCTGAACGCAAAACTCATTGCGCACGTTCTCAGCCACTTTGAACATGTCAGGGCGATCTGGGTCGCACACGACTTGCACGTAGCCTTCGCGGTCACGCAAGTCAATAAAGATCACGCCGCCGTGGTCACGACGACGGTTGACCCAGCCGCACAGGCTCACGGTTTGGCCATTGAGGGCTTCGGTCACGAGACCGCAGTAGTGGGAGCGCATTGCCATTTTTAGTTTCTCTTTTCTTTGAGTGCGGGGACGCTTGGAGAGACAGCGCCCATGGAAATTACATAAGTCAAGGCTTCGTCAACGCTGAGGTCAAGTTCGATGACATCGGCCTTAGGAACCAACAAGAAGTAGCCACTGGTGGGGTTGGGTGTGGTGGGCACGTAGACGCTCAAAAACTCGCCATCGAGTTTGCTGGCGACTTCGCCCACAGGTGTGCCGGTTTGGAAAGCGATGGTCCATGTGCCGCTGTGTGGGTATTGCACCAACAGGGCTTTGCGAAATGCATTGCCGCCATCGGAGAACAAGGTGTCTGACACCTTCTTCACGCTGGAGTAGATGGACTTGACGATTGGGATTTGGTTGAGCAAACGATCCCATTGCTTGACCCACCAGCGACCGGCCACGTTAGACACCAAAGCGCCGGTGATCAACAACACCAGCACCAACAAGATCACGCCCAAGCCGGGTACGTGGTCGAGCCAATAAATCATGTCTGGGGAGACAAGGCGCAGCTTGGTCAAGGTGCCTAAAAAGGCGCTGTCCAGTGAGCCCACCAGCCAGCTCAACACCGCCACGGTGATCACCAAGGGCGTCCAGACCAAGAGGCCAGCAAGCAGGTATTTTTTAATCGGCATGAAATGCTTTGTGGTTTTGAAAAATCAGTGGCAAGCGCAGCCTGTGGCGCAGCCGCCAGTTGCGGCGGGCGTGGAGGCGCTAGTGGCCGAGTCGGCACTGGCACTCGTGCTGGCAGAGGCTGTGTCGCTGGCTGCGGCAGCCGTGCCAGCCACAGCGGCTGGTGCAGACGTGCCGCCCGAGCCGCCCTTGAAATCGGTGGCGTACCAACCCGAACCTTTGAGCTGAAAGCCCGCGGCTGTGAGTTGTTTAGAAAACGTGGGTTTGCCGCACTCGGGGCAATCCGTCAGCGGAGCATCCGCAATTTTTTGTAGCACGTCCTTGGCATGACCGCAGGACCCGCATTTGTAGGCGTAAATTGGCATGGCGAGGGGGTTCGGTAAAACCCTGAATTATAGGCGCGTGGACCCTATTTCAAGGGCCAACCCGCCTCACCCGCCCTCTTTGACGCAAGTGGGCTCGGGCTTAAGCCGCACCCACCAATTTGTGGTGGCCGCTATGGGCATTGCGAATGGCCTGCGGGCCCAAAGAGCCCAGCACCATGCCCGTCAAACTGGCCAGCACGCCCGCCAGCTGCGCTGGAAAGTCCTCACCTGCAGGCGTGAACAAAAACAAGCCCCAGGTCAGCAAGCCCAATACCAAGGCAAAGATGGCACCCTGCGTGGTGGCACGTTTCCAGTACAAGCCAAAGGTCAGCGGGACAAAGGCGCCCACCAGTGGCACCTGATACGCACCCGACACCATCTCGTAAATGGACGTGCCTTGCATGCGAATGGCATAGCCCAGCACCAAGATGCTGAACACCAACACGGTCACACGCATGGCGCGCAGCTCTTGCTGGTCGCTTTGGTGGGGGTGAAACTGACGCCAAATGTTTTCGGTAAACGTGACGCTAGGCGCGAGCAAGGTGGCCGAGGCACACGACTTGATGGCCGACAACAACGCACCAAAGAACAACACCTGCATGACAAACGGCATTTGCGTCATCACCAAAGTGGGCAGCACTTTTTGTGGGTCATCCGCGATCAAGGTTGTGGCTTGCTCGGGCATGATGATCATGGCGCTGACCACCAAGAACATGGGCACAAACGCAAACAAGATGTAGCAAATGCCACCAATCACGGGGCCATGCGTGGCAGCCTTGATGCTGTTGGCCGACATGACGCGCTGAAACACGTCTTGCTGAGGAATGGAGCCCAGCATGATGGTGATGGCCGAGGCAAAGAAAAACAAAATATCTTTCATGTTCGGCTCAGGCCAGAACTTGAACATGTCTTGGCTGATGGCCAAGGCCACCACCTTATCTGCACCACCGGCCTGCCCTGCGGCAAACACCGCAAGAACAGACAAGCCCACCACCAAGATGATCATCTGAATGAAGTCGGTGATGGCCACCGACCACATGCCACCAAACAAGGTGTACGCCAAGATCGACACCACGCCAATGACCATGCCCAACTCTAGGCTGACCACGCCATCGGACAAGAGGTTGAACACCAAGCCCAAAGCCGTGACCTGTGCCGACACCCAACCGAGGTAGCTGACCATGATGATGAGCGAGCACGCCACTTCCACCACACGGCCATAACGCTCACGGAAATAGTCGCTGATGGTGAGCAGCGTCATGCGGTAGAGCTTGCCTGCGAAGAACAGGCCCACAAAGATCAGACAAAAGCCCGCACCAAACGGATCTTCCACCACGCCGTGCAACCCACCATTCACAAACTTGGCGGGAATGCCCAGCACGGTTTCGGAACCAAACCACGTCGCAAACGTGGTGGTCACGATCATGGCCATGGGCAGGTGGCGACCTGCAATGGCAAAGTCAGCCGAGTTTTGAACGCGCTTGGCCGCCATCAAACCAATGGCGATGGTGACCAGCAAATAGACGATGACGAGTGTGAGCAGCACGGGTCAACTCCGCAAGTGATTAAAAGTAATGGTGCAGACGCACAAACATCTGCATGGCAAACATACCGAGCACAAAACCACCGCCCACCCACGCAATGCCTTGCAGCAGACGGTTGGTGCGGCGCTGTTCTTGAATCAGCAGTTGCAACTGGGCGTGGTCATTGTTTTGGCGATGCTTCAAGAAGTCATGCACCAAGCGTGGCAGCTCTGGGATGAGCTTGGCATAACGCGGCGCTTCGGCCACCAATTGCTTCCACAGCTTTTTAGGGCCGACTTGGTCGAGCATCCACGTTTCTAAGAATGGTTTGGCGGTGCTCCACAAATCCAAATTGGGGTCGAGCTGACGGCCCAAGCCTTCGATGTTGAGCAGCGTTTTTTGCAGCAACACCAGCTGTGGCTGAATCTCGACATTGAAGCGGCGCGAGGTTTGGAACAAACGCATGAGCACCAGACCCAAGGAAATCTCTTTCAACGGGCGGTCAAAGTAAGGCTCGCACACAGCGCGAATGGCGGATTCGAGTTCATCCACACGCGTGTCAGAGGGGACCCAACCCGACTCGATGTGCAACTCGGCCACGCGCTTGTAGTCGCGGCGGAAGAAGGCCGTGAAGTTTTGCGCCAAATACTCTTTGTCGGTTTCCGTGAGCGTGCCCACGATGCCAAAGTCCAACGAGATGTAGCGGCCAAAGGTGGCGGGCTCTAAGCTGACTTGGATGTTGCCGGGGTGCATGTCGGCATGGAAAAAACCATCGCGAAACACTTGGGTGAAAAAGATGGTCACGCCATCGCGTGCCAGCTTAGGAATGTCCACGCCCGCAGCACGGAGTTGGTCCACTTGGCTGATGGGAACGCCCTTCATGCGCTCCATCACGATCACGTCATCGCGGCAGAAATCCCAAATCATTTCAGGAATCAACACCAGGTTGAGGCCTTCCATGTTGCGGCGCAACTGCGCAGCATTAGAGGCTTCGCGCATGAAGTCGAGTTCGTCGTGCAGGTACTTGTCAAACTCGGCCACCACTTCGCGGGGCTTCAAGCGTTTGCCATCAGCACTGAGGCGATCGACCCAACCGGCCATCATGCGCATGAGGCTCAGGTCTTTGTCGATCACCGTCAACATGCCGGGGCGCAGCACCTTCACAGCCACTTCGCGTGTGACACCGTTGCTGTCTTTGATGACCGCAAAGTGAACTTGAGCGATCGACGCGCTGGCGACTGGCTTGTGCGTGAACTCAACAAAAATCTCATTCAGCGGGCGACCAAACGCACGCTCAATAGTGCCCACCGCCACGTCAGACGAAAACGGTGGCACGCGGTCTTGTAAAAAGGCCAACTCATCGGCAATGTCTGGCGGCAACAAATCGCGGCGCGTCGACAACACTTGGCCGAACTTCACGAAGATGGGGCCGAGGTGCTCTAACGCCTCACGCAAACGCTGGCCACGCGGCGCAGACAAATCGCGGCCCACAGACACAATGCGGGCCAGCAAGCGCAGGCCTGGCTTTTGGAAACTGGTGAGCACCAGCTCATCCAAGCCGTAACGCAAGACGATGAAAACAATGTAAATACCGCGCAGCAAACGGGTCATCATGGCGCGGCCTTCGCGGTTTGTTGTTGCACAAAGCTGCGTAGCGCATCGACGATGCGCTTGGCAGTTTGCACCAGTGTGTGGGCAGGCGCATCACCAATGAGGCGGGCCACGTCTTCTTCAGGGTCCCAGCGCACGTGGTCGATCAGCCAATTGACTTCGGCAGCCAGCTGCACATCGCCTTCGATGCGAATGGCAGGCTTCTCGCCTTGCAACACGGTCTTGGCCAACTCGAACGGTGAAGGCTCGTTCACTCGCAGCACAAGGTCGGCCGCTTTAGCGCCTGCATCGGGCGTGATGAACTCCACCAAACCCGCTGGTGTGAACGCGCATTGAAACACTTGGTCACGCCAGCACACTTGCACTTGGCGGCCTTTTTGGCGCTGCAAGCGGTCGCGTGCCGCAGGCTCTTGCATGAGCACGTGGTTCAACAAGAGCACGATGCGCTGCTGCACTTCCGCCACCGCCCAAGCAGGCGGGGTGAAAGATTGCGGGAAATCTGCGGGGAGTTTGGCGCGCAGCGTGTCTGCTGCGTCGGCCAACCAAGAAAAAGGGGACTGTGTTGCCATAGTCCCCAATTATTCCTTGTTTGGGCGCCCTTCTCGGCACGCCCTGATTTAACCGGTTTATTGCAAGGCTTGTACGCCTGCCACCAACCAGCCCAAGCTGCCGTCTTTGGGCTTGGTCATGTTCCACACTTCGCGGAACGGTGTGGGGCCAGCAGATGGCTCTTCACGGATCAGGCCCGAGAACTCGACGCTGGCCATGTAGGTGTTGCCCACCTCTTCGATGCCCAACAACTGAGCGTCAAGCATGACCACATCGGTGTGGTTGACTTGGCCATTGGCCGTGGCTTCGCGCTCGGCCAACTGTGCTTTGATCTCTTCCAGCATGCTGTCGGTCATCATCACGCGCAAGGCAGAGATGTCTGAGCGGTCCCAAGCATTTTGCAAGGTCATGAAGTTTTGCTTGGCTGCGTTGACAAAGCCCAAGGTGTCAAAGTCAGATGGAATGCCCCAAGTTTGGGCACCACCCAAAGCAGAGCCAATCATCGAACCGCCAGCTGCAGGTGTGAAGTTGGCTTGTGTGTCCACAGGACGAGCCGACGAGTCATTGCCCACATTGTTGGGGTTGTACTGAGGCAAGGTGGCTGGGTTGGCAGGAGCGCCAGCACCTTCAAACGCGAAGGGGCTGGTGTTGGCTGCAGCGGGTTGCTGACGGCGACGCATGATCATGCCGATCACCACCATGACCACCAAAGCTAACAAGCCAAACATCAAGAACTGACCAAACTCAGCACCAAAGCCCATGGAGTGGGCCAACCAAGCCAAGCCCATGCCGGCAGCCAAGCCACCCAACATGCCACCCATGCCACCAAAGCGGCTGGGCGCAGCAGCAGGTGCGGCGGGCGCAGCGGCTGGTGCTGCATTGGGTGTAGCGGCAGGCGCAGGCTTGGCAGCTTCACGCTGCGTCACGTTGCTGGACTGCTGGCCTGTGGATTTACCACCACCCAAACGCTTGGCAGCTTCGGCGTGCATGGCACCAAAGGCCATGAACACCACAAAAATGGCTGTAAAAAGTTTCTTCATAAAGGCTCCTGTTGTCTCACTGAATTTATTCAACACTTAATTCCAACATGAAGCGCGACCACGCCGGCGCTCATGTTGTGAAAGTCCACATGGCCAAAGCCATTTTGTTTCATGAGGGCTTTGAGCTCCTCTTGGCCTGGGTGCATGCGAATGGACTCGGCCAAATATTGGTAGCTCGATGCATCGCCCGCAATCATCTGGCCCAGCTTGGGCAGGATGTTGAAGGAGTACCAGTCGTAAGCCTTCTCCAGCGGCTTGGCCACTTTGGAGAACTCCAACACCAGCAGCTTGCCTTGGGGCTTGAGCACGCGGCACATTTCACGCAGCGCGGCGTCTTTGTGGGTCATGTTGCGCAGGCCAAAGGCCACGCTGACCACATCAAAGTGGTTATCAGGGAAAGGCAGTTTTTCGGCATCGCACACCAAGGTGGGCAAGACCATGCCATGGTCGAGCAAGCGGTCACGGCCAGTGCGCAACATGGCTTCGTTGATGTCGGTGTGCACCACGCGGCCGGTTTTGCCCACCTTCTTGGCGAAGGCCATGGACAAATCACCCGTGCCGCCAGCGATATCGAGCACTTGTGAGCCCTCGCGCAGGTCGGCCACCATGACGGTGTAGCGCTTCCACATGCGGTGCAGGCCAGCGGACATGAGGTCGTTCATGACGTCGTACTTGGACGCGACCGAGTCAAACACGCCACGGACGTGTTTGGCTTTTTCTTTTTCGTCAACGGTTTTGAAACCGAAATGGGTGCTGCTCATATTGGTAATGGTATCAATGCGCGTGACTGCTACAGCCTGCGCCTGCTTTTTCAGGCATGGCTGCATCGCGGTCAGTGCCAGCCTCTTTGAGGCGGCGTTCGTAGTCGGCCCAGAGTTGGTCTTGTTCGGAGCCTAAGAAATAGAGGTATTCCCAAGTGAACAAGCCGCTGTCGTGGCCGTCGCTAAAAGTTGGCTTGATGGCGTAGTTGCCCACGGGCTCTAGGCCTTCGAGCTCCACCAAGCGCTTGCCGGTTTGCAGCACCTCTTGGCCTGGGCCGTGGCCCTGCACTTCGGCAGAGGGGCTGTAGACGCGCATCAGCTCAAACGGGATGCGAAAAGTCACCCCATCGCTAAAGCTGACTTCCAACGCACGCGATGCGCCATGCACCGTGATGTCTTGGGGCGCGGGGGTGTTTTTTTGCAAGCCAGCCATGAGGGTTTCCTAGTTAAACGAGCACGCGCTCAATGCCACCGGCATTGGCTTGGTCGACATAGTTGGGCATCCACTGCTCGCCCAAAATTTTGCGCGCCATCTCGACCACGATGTAGTCGGCTTCGAGCAAACCGTTTTGCAAATCGTCGCCGTAACGGCTCAGGCCTTGCAAGCAGCTGGGGCAGCTGGTGAGGATCTTCATATCGCCCTTTGCTTCACCGGTCATGGCGCGCAAAGCGGCTTCGTCTTTTTGCAACTCGGCTTCCTTGCGGAAACGCACTTGCGTGGCAATGTCAGGACGCGTCACACCCAAGGTGCCCGACTCGCCGCAGCAACGCTCGCTCTTGACCACTTGACTGCCCACCAAAGCCTTGACCGTTTTCATCGGGTCTTGCTGCTTCATGGGGCTGTGGCATGGGTCGTGGAACAGGTAGCCAGCTTGTTGCTCGGCGCTGAGCTTGATGTCTTTTTCCAACAAGTATTCGTGAATGTCGACGATGCGGCAGCCTGGGAAGATCTTGTCGAACTGGTAGCCCTGCAACTGGTCAAAGCAAGTGCCGCAGCTCACCACCACGGTTTTGATGTCGAGGTAGTTGAGCGTGTTGGCCACGCGGTGGAACAACACGCGGTTGTCCGTGATGATCTTGTCGGCCTTGTCGAACTGGCCCGAACCTTTTTGCGGATAGCCGCAGCACAGGTAGCCGGGTGGCAGCACGGTTTGCACGCCTGCGTGCCACAACATGGCTTGCGTGGCGAGGCCCACTTGGCTGAACAAACGCTCAGAGCCGCAACCGGGGAAATAGAACACCGCTTCTGTTTCAGAGGTGGTGGTCTTGGGGTTGCGGATGATCGGCACGTAGTCTTTGTCTTCGATGTCCAACAAAGCGCGCGCGGTTTTCTTGGGCAAGTTGCCGGGCATCTTTTTGTTGATGAAGTGAATCACCTGCTCTTTGATCGGCGCAGTGCCCACCGAAGCAGGAGGTGCTTTGGTCTGCTTGCGAGCCATCACTTGCAGGGCGTCGTGCGCGAAGCGTTGCAGCTTCATGCCCACGCCCACCATGGCGCTGCGCGCCAGCTTGATGGTCTCGGGGTTGGTGGCATTGAGCATGAACATCGCGGCTGCATTGCCGGGACGGAAGCTCTTTTGGCCCATCTTGCGCAACAGGTTACGCATGTTCATGGACACATCGCCAAAGTCAATCTTCACAGGGCAAGGTGTGAGGCATTTGTGGCAGACCGTGCAATGGTCGGCCACTTCTTCAAACTCTTCCCAATGTTTGATGGA
>ERZ1034363.936-NODE-936-length-17920-cov-8.718769_pt1 | contig 17920 bp, 31 predicted proteins | sample MGYA00520616_ERZ1034363 | MGnify/ENA primary metagenome ERZ1034363 (study PRJEB33736, sample SAMEA104284506) | Azolla filiculoides | biome: Urban; feature: Water surface; material: Ditch water | place: Netherlands | collected 2015-10-28 | depth 0-0.1 m ...
GGCATGGTTTCCCAATGTGAACACGTTTGGCGACGTGGCCCCCGAGTGAAGTTGAGTTCCTCGGGGGTTTTTCACGTCCTAGAAGTCGAACTCTAGTTGAGTGTCATCAGATTGTAGTTCGAGATCCGTGTCGAGTGCTGCCTGTAGTATCTGGAGTCCCGTTTCTGGGTTCACACAATTCCGAAGGACTTGCCGTTTGTTAGACAACTTGTATTTCGAGAGATCGTATCCGTGAAGTTTCTCGAGATCTGGGATTTGACTCCCTCGAATGTTGTCGACGATCTTTGGCAACTTCGGGATCGTGAAGTTCGACCAGTAGAGATGCCTGTTTATCTTGACGGGATTGAGGAATGGTTCATAGTAGGGGACGACGTTCTCGACGACCCAAAGGGCCTTGGAGTGCCATTGGAGGAAAAGGATCTCCTCGTAGAGTTTCATGTCCGGATACTTCTCCTCGGTTCCACGGAACCGGACGTTGATGTTGTATCGAAACGATGAATGTGTTTGGCATGGTGGAGATGCCCAAATGAAATCGAACTCGTGATGATGGAGTCGGAGATATTCGTGCGCATCGCCAACGATGAGAGTGTCGTTGGGGAAGATGTCGGCGTATATGGCCGCGATGTCTGGATCGTATTCCACGGATGTCACTTCGTGGCCTTCCCAGAGTTTACGGTTGCCACCGATGCCGGAGTATAGGTTTAGAATTTTCACCAATCACTCCCCGCCTTGGGTGCTGGGCCTTTGGGCGGATCCCAGGTTTGGCCCGAACGGTTCGCGACCTCCTGGGCGGATGCGATTTTCTTGGTGACGATGGATCCATCGGCGGCGAGGATCGCACGTCCCCAGGCACTCGTCTCCGCGTTCATCACTTCGGAGTCGCGGGTGAAGTTTGTTTTCCCTGGGAATGGTTCTGAGGCCATCGCGATCCCTGGTCGTTCGTCGTCGGGTGATCGGTAGGCGGCGGCGGTGTAGAGAACAATCGTTTGACCGCCGATCTCGCGGAACTCGATGGAGACGGTTTGGAGCGATCCGTCGGGGTGCTTTTCCTTGAACTCGCGGAGGCGGGCCGCGACGTCGATGTAGTCAGAATTGAAGGCCATTTTGGTTTCCTTTGTTTAGTCGTTGTCGACGATGATTCGGCATCCACAATCTTCCCAAGTCCACATTTTGCGGATTTCGTCGATTGGGAGGACTCCGGCGAGGGGTTCATGTTCCTCACATAGGCGGATGATCATGAGAGGTTATCCTCGATTGCTACGCGGAGGAGGCCGCGGATGAGATCGGAGACGGTGGTGTCCATGTCGGAGGCCTCCTGGCGGAGACGCTCCATCATATCGTCGGAGAGGCGGATTGAGTAGTTGTTCATTTGGTTTCCTTACTTGTCGAGTTCGTTGTCGATGTGGAACTTGGCGGAGTCGAGTGTGGTGGCGTAGTGAGTTGTTGGTCCGAACGAATAGATCCATCCTCGTCCCCATCGTGATCCGGCGGAGTTGACGATGATGTGGCCGCGGTAGTTGTAGACGGGAGTTGATCCAGGCTTTGAGACTTTAGTCATGGTTTCCATTTTTGGTTTCCTTTGTTAGTTGTTGCGGCGGAGGTAGAGGACGTCCATCATGAGGCAGACGTTTGCCTCGGTGGCCTCGGCGAGTTCAATGAGGCCGCGGGCCTTGAGATCCTTGACGGCCTTAAGCCCGTAGGCGACGAGGTCGAGGATGTCTTTGGTGTTGGTGTTGTTGAGTTCGTTGATGTTCATTTTGTTTCCTTTGTTTGGCGAGTGTTGCTTGATGTATTACACATTACTCATTTGTATTACGTTCCGCAAATAAAGAATCCCCCCGGCGTGTCGCCGAGAGGATCCATCCGCACCCCAGCGGGATTCCTAGCCTACTGGCATCCCTCACATAGGGCCGCCTCGGCGGGGTCAATAGGGCAAGCGTATCCGCCAACGATGTCGATTTCGTCCATGATGATTCCTTACTGGTTGATATAGATCCGATCCAGGATGACCAGGATCGAGACGGCGATAGTGGCGACGACTCCGAAGATCGTCCAGCCAGAGACGGGAGGTTTCTGGCCGGCCTTGATCGAGGCCACGTCTGTTTCTAAGGCGCGGAGGCGATCATATATGTCGACCACGTTCGCGCCCTGGGATTCCAGGGTAGCGCGAATCCACCCCATGTCGGTCCGTAACGCTTTTATTTCCCCGAGGAGTTCTTGGAATGCCCCCGGTTCGTCGAACTCCCCCATTACTTCGTCGAGGTGTTCAATGCTGGGAGGACGTTTAGGACCGTGGAGGCAACTCCCAACCATAGGGCCAACTCGTCGGCACTCATAAGGCCGTAGAACGCCACTAGAGGCGATACGGCGAGGAGAACGCGGTAAATATAGGCGCGAGTTTTCTCGTTAGGCATTCGTATAGTTCTTTCTCCATAGTGCGAACGTGTCTGGGGAGAGACGGACGGCCGTCTGACTAATGTGATGCGCCGCAACGAGGGCCGTGGCCAATGCGACGTCCTGGGTTTCCAACCATGACGCCTTCCCCTGGCCGTCACCGGCGAGTGCGTAGGTTGTTTTCCCGTTTTCCGTTTTGAAATATACGGTCGCCACTTGAGGCCCGCCTTTCTTTTTAGTGTTGATATTTTGCGCGACCTGGAGGCCGTTGATGTCCTCACTCCATCCGACGAATGAGGCGTTGAAGTACGTCTCAACTTGGGCGATGGATCCGAACCATTGGTGGCCATATCCCTGGCCTGGAGAACTAAGGAATCCTCGTCCCGGAACGTAGGTTACGACGTGGCCCCAATTCTGATTCTTGGGAGGGTTGCCGTAGGTCCCCCAATGACTAAACCAAACGATCACCGGAACGTCTGGGAGAGGTTCCGTGATCGAGTGTTTGAGGGTCGTCGCCTCCCAGGCATCCCAGGCACTCTCGAAACGCGCTGGAGCGTGCCAGACGGTTTGCGTGAATCGGAGGCAATTCCCGGCGTAGTCTGACACCTCCAAATTGGGCGTCTCGAGTTGAATCCACATTATGAGATGTCGGTGATGTCCGTGACTTCGATTCCGCACGCGCCACAAACGACGATGGGCGGAGTGTCCTCGGATTCGATTTCGATGGGGAGGTTGTCGTTTTCGCATCCGCTTGTGTGGCAGACGACGACGTATTTGTGGAGGTTGTTTTTTGCCATGATTTTTCCTTATCCCGCGGCGGTGGTTGGGGTCATTTGGACGGCGTGCCAATGGATGACTTGGGCGACTCGTGCGCCGCCGGTCGTGTAGAGGCTAACCGTGAAATTGGAGATATTGGATGCCGCAACGTAGGGAGTTGTTACGGCGTTCGCGCCTCCGACGGATGTCACGGTCACGATGGGGGCGACGGCGAATCGTGCGCCACCTCCGGGGAATGTGACGGAGACGTTTCCCGACGTGCTGGTCGTTGCCGTTCCCGCGGACATTGCCCAAGGGTAGTGAGTGGAGAGCCAACGGCCGTTCATGGTGACGGTGTTGGAAGAACCCGCCAAGGCAATGTCAGCATTTGGGTTGATGTTTAGCGTGGCGGCCGCGCCATTATTTGCCACCAAGATTTCGTTGTTGTCCATTCGCAAATTGACGCCAGATGTTGGGCCAATCTGGAGCGCGTGCGATGTTGAGGTGAGGCTAACGTCGGTTGTTGAGGTTAGTCGTCCGGTTAGGGCGGTGACGGCCCCGGAGGTTGCGTTCAAGTTATCGCCGGCGTTGATGCTACTTCCAACGGCGTTGATAACTCCAGTAGTCGTTAGTTCGTTGACGATAGTCTCTCCGCCTAGATTGACGTAGAGGGAGGCAGAGACGCCGTTATTTGCGACGATGATTTCGTTCTGGTCCATACGAAGATTCGTCGCGCTAGTTGGTCCAATCTGGAGCGCGTGTTCGGTCGAGGTCAATGACACGTCGCCATCGCTTGTTAGACGTGCTTTCGCTGGAGAGATGACGGCCGAGTTGTAGGAATCTTTCACCGGGTAGAGGCGGAGGTCCGCGACGACGACGGTCGTGTTGGCAGAGTTACACCATGCCCAAGCGATTGGCTGGTCGGCCGTGATGCCGGGCTGGATGTCGATGGTCGGGTAAGACGTTGGAGCATCCGTTGGGGCCGGTGCGGTTGTCGTAGTGGTTGCCCCAGCGACCGCCTTGAGGCTAGTCGTGTTTGTTGACCAGTTACGGTTGAGGCAGATGAGATACCATTGGCCGGCCACGGGGGTCGTCATGGTGACTTCCTCGGCCGTTGACAACGTAGTCGCTACGCCGTCACCGTAGGCGGTTCCAGTAGAGACGGAAACCTTGCGGGCCGCGGGTACGGCCGTAGTTGCCAGGGAGGACGAATCCTTGACGACGTAACCGTTGCCGAGGTATCCGGAGAACCCGGCCGCCCATTGCTGTTCATTGACGGTTCCATCGAATCCGATTGAAGTTTGCGCCATTATATTTCCTTATCTGTCTTTGGATATTCTACGCTGGCCTCGGGCCAACTCGGAGATTGTTCTTGCTAATTGTGTGTTAGGGTCGTTTTCAATTTTGCCGAGGATGGGAGTGACCTTGAATGTCTGGTTCCCGAACTCGAAATCACATTGAGTGATCTTCTCGGTGAATAATGCGCCGGTGATGGATTGGACGGTGACCGTGTCTCCGAGTTGGATTCCATCGGATCCTCCAAAGTGGAACGTCTCCGTCTCGGAGAGTTCCGCGTTGATCCCATAGGTTGGGAGGCCCTCGGCGAATCCCTCGGCCGCCACGTTTGCGATGGATGCCGAGAATGCGGCCTTGTCTCCGGCGGATACGTCGGAACGGAGGAGATAGTATTTCGCGACCTTTTGTTCTTCGACGGTGAGGCCCTCGGGCCATGCGAGATCGGCCGCGGAGGATCCATCACGGAACACCTCAACGATGTCGCCATAGGTTGCCTCGAGGCCGGTGGTGTCGGTGAATGTTTTGAAGTAGCGGGCCGCTAAATCTCCAGGGCCGCCAATGAATGCTCGAGTCAATGTTGGGCTACGGAATGACCATGAACCGGACGCGATGACGCCCGAGTCGGCCGTGAGAGGCATATCCCAAACTTGAGGTTCGAAAACGTCGACGGTGATCGTTGAATCCCTGGGGGTTTGTTGGACGGTGAGGCCCAACCCGTCGAGGTGGAGGATTTCATTGACGGCGGATTCTAACGTCTCCAGGCGGAGCGTAGGGAGCAATCCTGGCGTTTTGATGTCCCCGCCACGGAGGAGATCCGTCGCGATCGTCACGGGACGTCCAAGGCGATCAACGGCGTTCTCCGTGATGAGAGTTTTGATGGCCGTCTCCGCATAGACGACGGCGGGGTCCCAATAGTAATATCCCGTTTGGCCGATGACGGTTCCGGATGTGCCTTGAGTAGTTGCGCCGCCTGGTAGCCATGCCTGGGCCTGGTCGGTGGTGTGCGATTGGTTCTTGACCGAGATGGTCGTCGCCTCAACCTGGTTATTGGGTCGAATATATGCCAACGTGTTCGTGAGGATGCGCCAATCCGATTCCAACGTGACGATGATGGAACCGTTGCGGAGGATCGCGCCCTGGAGGGCCGTGACAACTCCAGAGAACAACGGGGCGTCGCGATATATCATCGTCACCCTCGCGCCGGGTTCGACGAGGTCCTCGATGATGGGGTCGTCTGCCTTGAGTTCAATCTCGAAAACGGAGAGGCCATTGAATACGGCGGATCCGTTGATGGAGATCGGATCGCCAATCGTTCCGACCCAAGTGAAATCGTTCCGATAGACGTCGATTCGTCCGGGGAAATAGGTGATCGTTGACATTAGAACGCCCTCGAGTAAACGGGACTAAACGCCGCGGTGACGATTCCCGTTCCGTCGATGTCGATGGTCACGGGGTAAGGCGTCGCCGATGCTGGGATTGGAGCAAAGTTAGCCTCGGTGAGGTAACGAGTGACCTTTTCGCCCGTGTTGAGATAAGCGATTTGAGACAACGGACTCGTCTCAATGGTGAGAGTCTCCCCGGCCTCGACTTCGATGGTTCCGGAAATATAGTTTCCATCGACTCCGAGAACGAATGAAGTCATCGGGCCGGTAATCGTCCAAGTGATCCAGGCGGGTTGCTCGCCGGCGTTGATGAGTTCCGTGGATTGAGATCCGCCGGACTTGACGATATAGAACGGCGTAGCGTTGGAGCCGTTACCGAAGAACGTCGAAGTGCCCTCGGGGCCTACGGTGAACGAAGTTTCCTGGAGAGGGCCACGCCACCAAGGGTCGTCCGCGACGAGAGAGACGCCATAGGGGCGGAATGTGTGCGTGTTGACATAAGGGTCGACCGTGAACGATACGTCGCCGTCAGAGACGAACCTCGCGTCAATGGAACGTGCGCCACCGTTCGAGTCGGTGACGGTGAGGGTTCCATATTCTCCCAGGGCGAGGCCATCCCAGAACTCGCGCTGGATGCCATTGACGTCGAGATCGGCGTCATCGCGGAATGTAATGGGGAGAAATAGATCTCTAGGTTCGAGACGCCAGGATTGGAGTGTCTGGCCATGGACGAGGGCCGTCTGGCGGGTAGTGTCTGCCATCTTGGGCATCCCCAATCCCATGACGCCGGCGTTCATCAACGCGACGGGGCCGTGGACGAGATCCCATTCGGTTCCATTGGTGTCGGTCCATTGAATGTTTAGCATCTATCGAACTCCGATGATTCCGTTGAGGCCCTGGAGGGCGTAAGCCTGGCGTTGTTTGCGGGAGATGATGTTGGCGAGGTCCTCGGGACTCCATCCGACGTTCCCCTGGATGGTGATGTTGGTTCCGCCACCAAGGCCGCCCAACTTGGAGAGAGGAATGATGGCCTCCGCCTGGCCGCCTTCTGCCACGGTCACGGGGACACCTCCAGGACGAGGCATAACAATGCCACCCGTGGCAAGTTTGGGGCGGTTAGCGGTCAATCCAGGGCCGGAGACACTCGCACCTCCCAGGCCGAGGATGTTGTTGAATCCGTCAAATAGCCAACCGAGGCCGTCGATGAGAGGTTGGATGATGAACGTGAGGAGGTTAGTGAATACTTGGCCCAATGTTTGGACGACGGGAATGAGGAGTTTGATCATGCCAATCATGCCGGGGAGCATCTTAAGGATGAGTGGCGTGAAGGCCTCGACGATTTGGGTGATGATCGGAATGAACGGGAGGAGCAACTCAACGAAAACGTCGAGAATTGGGAGGAGGGCGAGGATGATGTCGACCAGGGGAGGGAGGATCGCCTGGATGAGAGGAATGAACGCCTCGACGAGTCTCATGACGATCGGCCAGAGGGCGTTGATGATCTCCATGATCGGAGGGAGGAGATCCGTCAATAGTTGGAAGAAAATTGGGAGGAGCGGGAGGACGATCTTGAACAACTCGGAGAAGGACGCGGCGAGATCTTGGACAAACTTCTCGAACTCGGGAGATGCCGTGAGGCCGGTGATGAGTTCCGTGATGACGGGGATGAGATCCGCGACTACAGGATAAAGGGCATCTCCGAGAACCAATTTGAGGTTATCGAATTGGGCCGCCATGATCTTAACGCCGTTGGCCATGCCCTCAGACGTGCGGGCAAAGTCGCCCTGTTGCGTTGACGTCTGGGCGAAAATCTCCGCATTGGCCGCGAGGACTCGTTGTTGCTGGGAGAGTGCGCCGTTACCGTCATAGATCCCCATCTCCATGGCGCGGGCCTTGAGGGTCGCGTCGTCGAGGAGAACGCCGAATTGACGGATCGGTTCCGACTCGCCTCGGAGGGCCGCACCGATGGCCGTGATGGCCGTGTCGACCGAAGTGTTGTTGAACGATGCCAGGTCGGACGCCAGGATGGAGAGATCCTTGGAGAACTTGACGTTGTCATCCCCAGCGAGTCCGGCGGCCTGGCCAAAGATGCCGAATGTTTTCGCCGCGTTGAGGAACTCATTTTGAGTCTGGCCGAGGAGAGTCGGGGCCTCTTTTGCGAACTCGCGGAGTTGATCGGCGGCGGGGCCAAAGATCTGGCCAACGGCCGCGGAGGTTTCCTGGAGGTTCGAGGCGGCCTTGACCGCGGAGACGGAGAACGCCACCAATCCAGCACCGGCGGCGGCGAATGCGACACCCGCCGCGACTCCGAATCCCTTGAGGGTTCCGTTGACGCCGGACATGGCATCGGAGAACTTCTTGGTGTCGGCGAGGACGTTGACGTTGATGATCTGTTTGTTCGCCATTACGTTCTCCTAAGTTTGGGGGCCGGACCGGCGCGAGATACCGGCCCGGCGGTTTGCTATCCTCTAGACTTCTTGATTGCCTCGATGAGGCTTTCCCGCTCGACTAGAGTCAATTTTCGATATTGGTCGGGAGAGAGATGCGCATGAACTAAGAACCAGGCCATGTCGTCCGCCCTCTCCTTCGCTAGTTTTTTGAGGCCTCATCTCCGCCAATTAGGGCGGTGATTTCTGCCATGGTCATTTTGTTGGCCATCTCCAGGGTGAACTTAGGATCCGTGCGTCGGTTGATAACCAACGCCAACGCCGCCATGAGTTTTCCCTTGGGTGCGTCCTCGTCACCGAGGGCCGCTAGGGGTAGGCCAGAGAGTTCTTCAATCTTGGCGATCTCGCCCATTGTCAAACTTTTGATGTCCATTTTGTTTCTCGCTTTCGTTACTTGAGGTCATGGCGGACGAGGATGTCCTCGATGCCATCTTCTATTGTACGGAGTACCTCTCCCCGTGTCTGGGAGAGGGCCTCGTAGATGAAGGGGTTGTCCGTCTGGTAGAGGCCACCCTTAGCCTCGTTGAATCTTCCGAAGTAGACGAAACGAGCATAGGGGACCGCGGCGGATCCAACCTTGACGGTCGCCTTCGTCTTAGCCTGGCCAACTCGCATATTGTTAGCGAGTTTGCCGGTGCGACGAGGTGCTAGCCAGGTGGCCCGGCGGGCAACGATATTACCCGCCGACCACATGACGTCCTTGATGTCCTCGGCATCGACGCCGGCCGCGTTCATGTCTCGGGAGAACTTGCGCAAACCCTCGACGCGGACGGTGAATCCTCCGGAGGAGAAATCTATGTCGTCGATGCCGGCCATCTTAAGCGGTGGTGTCGAGGGTTGGTTCTTCCTGGCAATCGAGACGAACGGTGAATGTGTATTCTCCGTTTACAGATGCGTCGCCACCGAGAGTTGGCTTGGGGCCAATCTTGACGGTTCCGGTGATGTGAGGTTCATCGGTGGATGCGGTTGCGTTGCCGTGGACGGCGTACTTGTACGCGACGACGTCGCCGGTGTTCTCCCAGAGGTAACGCCAGAATGACGACGCCTCGGTTGATTGTACGGCGGAGATGGTGAAGAAATAAGTCCTAGCACCTCCGAGAGATGCGTCCTCGAACGTGGTGACGCCGGTGGCGGTTTCCTCGTTCTCGAATGCGACGGATGTCGCGTCGGCCCAATAATCGGTCCCGCCGAAGGTTAGGGCCAGCGCGTTGGCGCGGATGCGGGTGGACATTGTTTGCCTCCTAGGGGCGTAGAGAATTGTTTAGAGAGATTGTTGCGGCGAGATACTGTTGGCCGTTGGCCTCCAGCGCGTAGGGAGGTGAGACTTGCTCGATAAGATAACCGGCGTTGATAAGGCCAACTAGGGCATTCTCAATCTGATCATCTAATCCCGACGTGACGACCTGGTTCGCGGCCGTTCCCATAATGAGTTCGACCTGGAAATGTGCCGTCAAAGTTCCAAACGTGAGGCCCGATTCCAGATATGGGGAACCGGGCATCACTACGGCCGAGGGAACGATGAGACGACCAGGAGCATAGGGGAACGCCGGAATCGAGGTCGCCGTGTTTACGACGTCCGCGACGGATTGCCTCATGTCTCCGATCTCACTCATGCGAGGCCTGGAACCATAAATCGTTGGAGGAGAGGATACGCGCCGAGCATAGGATCACGCGCAACACGGACGGGAGATCCGTCCATAGATGCGAATTGTGCGATCCCGTTGGGAGCCTGGCGGCGATGGTAAAGTTCGGAACCAACCTCCAAGAATGCGCGGTCGAGAATGGCCACGGGGACCGTCTCGTCGCCGACGAATACGTTGACTAAGGCGGTGGCCTCGTCCCAGCATTCCTCTACGAAGGCGGCATCCGAATCGGGTGCGCCGACGTATTCCTGGAGGTTGGTTGAATCCATTGAACTAACCTTATGCGGCTGGAACTACAGGCACGATACCGCTTGGGATTTCGTGCGCGACCGCTCCGAAAAGGTAAACGGAGAACTGCTTGGATAGGTTGATGATGTTCTCGTCCTGGAGGCGAGCAACGGCCGAACCGTAGAATCGCAACGCGTTCGAGTTCACGAATGCGATCTCGTCAGATGCGAGTGCTGGATCCATGATCACGGGGATCGAGGCCAGGTCGCCCGAGAGGCCACGAACCGAGAGAGAACCAACGTTGTTAGATCCCGCACCGGTTACCAGGAACACGGGGCGTCCGTCTGCCGACTCAACGGTGAGGAGCGACTTGAAGGTCGCCTTGTCAACGATGAGTGCGTCAACGGTGAGGCCCTGGGCCTGGAACTTGACCTGGGCGTCGATAGCCGCGTTCAACCAATCCGAATATCCGGGAGTCGCCGCTAGTTCAACGGTGTTGTCGGCGGTTACCTGGAGGGCGTGTTCTGCCAGGTACTCGGCGCGGATGAATTCGTTCACGGCCTTACCCGCGGCGATTGCCTGGGCGCGGAGAACGTGGTCGAGGTACGCGATGGATGAACGCTCGATGGCCTGGCGTGTTAGTTCGCTGTATCCACCGAATGTCTTAACCGCGGCGGTGTGTGAGTCGATAACGACCTCACCATAGACGAGGTTGTCACCTTCGGCGGCCTGGACGTTTACGTCCACCGAGTTCGAGGTGAGTGACGCGTACTCGATGAAGTTACCTTCGGCGGGGAGAGTAGCGGAACCGAAAACGGAGGTCAGAGGTGCGGCCTCCTCGACGATGCGAGTGAGGTCACCGATCCAACCGTTGCGGAGAACGGTGTCTCCGGTGGTTGCGCCGGTGTAGGTGCGGATCTCGTTCTCGTCACCCTTAGCGAGTGCCTGGAGAACCTGGCCCGCGGAGCGGGTGTCTACTACAGGAGCGGAGGGAGCGACCTCGATGGAGGCGATCTTACGCTCGAGCATTTCTACAGACTCGCGAACCTCGTCGAGGCCCGCGGTGTCTGGAACGATGACGTCGGTCATTGTTTCTTCTTCCTTTTCATTGGGTGCGCTTTCGCGAACCTCGGTTAGAGTTGCCCCATCATAAGCGGGCATAGGGACGAGAGAGACTTCCCGGACGTTCGCTAGTGTGCGAACGATCGTTCCATCTTCCTCGATTCTTTGTTCGACGGGTTCGAACCCGACCGAAAACTTGGAGATCACGCCGTCACGGACGAGGGTGTAGGCCTCATTCCCGCGAGGGGTTTCGGAGATCTTCGCACGAATGACGAGGCCCTCGTCGGTTTGTTCGTGTTCGATGATCTTTCCGATTGGTTCGTCATGACGCCAAAATAGCATCGCATCGGCGGCGGGGATTGCGGATCCGACGTCGAATCGTTCGCGCATTCCGCCACCGAGTTCGGTGACCTGGCCGTAGGGGACGGCGATCCCGGAGACTTCGCGGAGTTCCGTGTTGGTTTCGCGAATGTCAAACTCGCGGATTTCTAGGGTCATGCTATTCCTCCCAGGCCCTCGATGGCACGGACTTCCTCAATGGTGAGGAATCCGGCCTCGATGCCGAGTTTGTGTGCGTTGTATCGGGTGAGGGTGTCAGATCGTAGGAGGGCCTCAATGTTGAAGTGTGCCTCCTGGCCGCGAGGGAGGAGCGTGGTGAGGCCTTGCTCGATTTCGATGAGGTACGACATGAGGGAGAATCGGATATAACCGATCCAATCCTGTTCGACGTTCTGGTAGGTCATTGAAGATCCGCCGGCGTCGGCCATCATGAGAGACGAGGGGACGCCGAATAGTCGGGCCACTTGGGTCACGTTGAAGTTCTGAGACTCGATGAACTGGGCATCCGATGGGGAGAGGAAAATTGGAGCGTATGAGAGGCCCTGGCCCAACACGGCGACGCCATTTTTCGCGCCGGCCGTTGCGTTCCATGCGTTCTTCGCGGCGGTCGCCTGGTCGGGTGCGAGAACCTGGTCAGACTTGAGAACGCCGGATGGGACTCCGGACTCCTCGAACCAATTCGCCGAATAATCGCGGGTGTCAATCGCGCCCTTGATTTCGCGTTTCGCGGCCTGGATCGGGCCGAGTCCATAGTTAGTTCCAGGGACACGGAGGAGAGAGAGGTGTTGAACTCGGTCGGGGCGTAGCGAGCGTTCTTTGGCGGAGGATGCCACCTTGTAGGACTCGACGGTCCCATCATCCTTGGAGTTGATTGTTACGTCGAGCGGGTTCAACACTTGGAGGTTCATGACGCGACCGGCCTGGTCGCGGACGATTTCCCAGTAGGCGTTCCCAGTAGTGGCGAGGGAGACGATGGATTGTTCAATCCAGGCGGCGCGGGTGATCTGGAAATCTGGTTGGCGAACCCATGATGGGGATTCGATGATGACGCCGGAACGGTAAACGTCGATCGACATTTGTTTCGCCGAGATGGCGTGGATGTTGATGGCGCGATAAACCATCGAGAGGCCTAGCGCGTCGGAGATCCCAATGATTGGAGTGTCGTTTCTCGACGGAGGGAGGAGGGCCTCCGACATTGTGCGAACCTCGAGTTTAGGGTCGACGGAGCGGCCTCGCTGGAATATGTCAAAGATTCCCATTGTTTTAGTTTATATCATAAGTTAGAAAACTTGTAAAGATTGTTCGAGGCGTGTCTCCGCGCCGTAGATTGCCAGGATCGTAGCCATGACGCCGTCGATCTCAACGGACGAGTCCTTCCTGGAGATTCGGAACGCCTCTCCGACGTTCTTCCGGACGGTCCTGGGGAATTGGATCGAGAGGAGAGGATCCGACGAGTGCCGCAACTCCTGGCGGGCGATCTTCGAGTAGGCCAGGGCCGAGGCCGAGATCACGTCGCCCTGGGTGGCGATCGAAACGGGGATCCCTCGTTTCTTGAGTTCCACGCCGAGATCTCGGAGGGAGTATCCGTCAACGAGAAACGCCTGGGGAGAATGCTTGGAGAGTTCGGTACAAATTGCGACGAGTTGTTCGAGAGATGGTTTGACCATCGAGGCAACGATCTCCGTGTCCGTGATTCCGTCCGCACGTTTGACGCCGACGGCGATGGTCGCGTGGCCCCAATCGGGAGTCCGGTCCACGGCGAAAACGGGACGCGCACCGTCGAGGGTGAGATGGTCGCCAAACGGCCGCGCACACTTCGACCACATTAGAGGCGTGATGAATTGCGCGGATCCAGCGACGAATCGGTTGAGACGGTATCGGATCACGTCGGTCGGTGGCATGGCCCGCACGTCGGAGAGGACGTTGTCCATGTCGATCCTGCCGGCCGCTAATGCCGGGTTGGCGGCGAGGAGATATTCGCGGAGGGTTGCCTCATCGTCGGGGACCTTCGCATCCGGGGCCTCCCAAACGTAGAATCCGAACCTCTCGAACGCTGGATCTCCGCCCGCGGCCTTCATCCCAACCTCGTAAAGATTCTTGAGGAGTTCGGAGTTTTCATCGCCGGCGGTGGTGATCCCGATGACGATTCCGTTCCGCTTGGACGACGTGCCGTTGACCATGTCCGACCAGAGGGCCGGAGGCATCAAGTGGAGTTCGTCACATAGGCCGACGTTGATCGGGATTCCCTGGAGGGCCGATGACTTCGCGGCCTTGATCTCATATTTGCCGCCATCCTTCGCCCGGATGCCTCGAGTGTCCGTCAACTTCGCGAATCGTTCCGCGAGTGACGGGTTGCGGCGGATGACCAACATGGTCCGATCGTAAAGGATGCGGGCCTGTTCCGCCGAGGACGCGATGCCGACGATGGATTGGCCAGGGCCACGGAGCAATCCCCAGAGGCCGAGGATCGCACCGATGACGCTTTTTCCTTGTTGCCTTCCCATGGAGACGACGACCTGGCGGTAGCGGAGTTCCCCCTCTCGAGGATGGCCTGGAGGGTACGTCTCGAGCATTCGACGGATAAGTTCCGATTGCCAAATATCAAGATCGAAGTCTGGATCGTCCGCGGACCTCCAGGCCACTCGAACGATGGGCAACAACCAATCCGCCTCGGAGGTGAAGTCCTCCGAGAGAGGTTGGGTTGCGATCGCGGGCGAAAACACTAGTCCCCCCTATCGTTTGAGGAGGCGGCCTAGTTCATCGAGCGCGTCGCCCTCCTCGGGTTTGCGCTTGAGGAGGTTTCGATAGGTGAGGCCATACTGGGCCACTAGAGGAGGGTTGAGTTTATGATCCAACTCGTCGGCCATCGCCAGGAGAGAGATGATGGCCGGGCCATCTTCATCCCGTAACCAAGTAGCCGCGGAAATAAACTTCAATGTTTCGGCCATAAACGAGTTCTCGGTCATATCGTTCCTTATCGGATGTTTTCTCTCCCATTTTTGCGAGAGAGAGTTGGGGGCGGGGTGAGGGAGGGCCTCCCAGAAAAACCGGGAGGCGGGGTTTCGCATGGTTTGGGCCTGTTTGGCCTTCTATGAAGTCATAGGCGCGTTATCCAAGCCTTATTGAAGTAGTTCGTCCTTATGAGTGGCTTATCGCTTTTGAGGCCGTTACAACGGCGGCACGCGGCGACGAGGTTCCCTGGATTGTCTAGGTCATCTTCTTCGGATGACTTGGGGATGATGTGGTCGACGGTGTCGGCCTCACCTCCACAATAGGCGCATGAGTGGCCATCACGTTCGAGGATCATGGCCCGCATCTTGTTCCAGGCCGCACCTCGGGAGGAGTTCTTACTCATCCCTATCGCCGTATAGATCTATAGATGGTGGCGTGAATAGGTCACGTTCGCATTGAGGGCAGAGACGGTTCCGTTCGCAATCGCTACACATTGTCGTCCTTTGCTTGGTTGGCCGTGATGCCAGATCTATAGTATTCGACGGCCTCGTTGAGGTAGCGATCCTTCCGGCGTTGATCTACTTGGTCGAGGATCCATTCGACATATTCGGGGTTCTTTGGATCTCCCCAATCGTATCCGGTCACTTGTTGAGGAGTCCCTCCGTGAGGGCCTTGAGGATGGCCTGGAGGGTCATGTCTATCTCGAGGAGATTGTCCGCGATGCGTTCGAGGTTCTCCATGTTGGCCATGCCCTCGGAGACATGGGCGGCGTGGTAGTCGGCGCGTGAGTATTCTCGGCGGGCCTCGTCGATGTATTCCATGGGTGTCACTTCCAAACTTGGGTGGTAATGGTGTTGAGGAGGACGACGAATTGCCATCCTAACCAGACGGCGGCATAAGTGAGGGCTATGAATGTAACGAATCGGACGGCGTATTTGATGGCGGTGTTCATTGGTTTCCTTTGTTTAGCGTGGCGGGGAGTGTAGGGCGTCTCGTCGATGTCATCGTCGAATGCGGCCCAGGGGTCGAAGTCGGGGAATGTCATTGGCCGGCCTCTCGGATGGTGATGATCACTCCAGGGTAGTCCGTGACGTAGATCTTGGAGGCCTTGAGGACGACCACTTGGGAGTCGTCTCCAATGATGCCTCCGATGGTGAGTCCGTCGAGGACGGCCCTGGAGAGTTTGTCGATGTCTCCGGCCCTCCGTGAGATGGGGAGGACGTGGAGTGGTTTCTTAGGCGATGGGATGCGGAACTCGAGTTTGACCTCTACAGGCCCATCTAGGCGGTCGGTGAGGTCCGCTTGGTCCTGGGCGGCCTCAATGATGAGGTCCCGCCATGGGTGGAGTCGCTTAGAGGCCTCAATCATGCGTCCCCCGCCAACGTGACGTTTAGATCCTTGGGGTGCGGGTGTCCCGGTGACGGAGAACGTGATCATGAGTTAGAGGGCCTTCTTGAGGAGACGATCGAGAACGGATTGGGCTTGGAATACGGCCTCGGCGGCCTTTTGTCCTTGCTCGAATCCGAGGTGATAGTTTTCCTCGTTAGATTTTGCGATCTCGATGCGGTGGAGGTTGATGAGGTTCTCGATGCGGTCCTCATATTCCTTCTGGATTCCGGCAATCAACGCGGCGGTGTCGCGGTCGCGCTTTTGCGCGATGGTGAGTTTCTTCTCGCCCATTAGAACGGGAGTTCCTTGATGGTTGATTCGGCGATCTCCTGGATGGCCTCGGCAACTTGGGCGGGAGTCTCGGGCATTGGTGCGCCCATGACGGTCACGTTGGGGTTGTTGAAGTTGATGTCAATAGCGGTTTTCATGCCACTAGGCGCGGCGTATTCGCGCTGTTTGATGGTGACTTCTCCGGTGACCTGGACGATCGTTCCAACGGGTGGAGCGATCGACGCCCAAACGGTGTAAGTCTTGGGGAATGATCGACCATCGGGGAGGGTGATGGTTTCCTGGATGGCAAACGCGCCACGGTCACCGACGGTTCGGATGACTTCGGCGGATTCTACTTTTCCTAGCATTGGGTTTCCTTTTCTTGTAATTCGTAGTGGCGACGGCCGGCCTCCTGGCCGAGACGGCGACTCTATATCTAGTAGATGTGTTGTTGTTGTCGCCATTCCTTGGGGGAATGTCGCCACCATCAACACGAGAGAATCTATATTATTTTGAGGCGGTCGAAAAAATCGACACGCCGTAAATCAGAAAACTTCCTCCTCACTATTTCGGAGGGCGAATCGGCCTTGGATGACCTCAACGATGGTTCCTTGATCCTTGAGGCGACGGATCGCACCCGAGGCCGCATCGACCGAGACGTAGGCCTTGGCGGCTATCTCTGCCCGCGTGAGGGCCGTGGACGAGTTGGTGAGGGCCTGGATCACTAATGACCCGGTTGTCCCTCCCTGGGGTGTCTGAGGGGCCTGGGGACGGTCACCGATAGTCCAAACGGCCTTCTCGTTGAAGTTGAGGTGATGTTCGGCCTCCTCCATCTCTCGGGAGGTGATCGAGAGGGTGGCGTCCTTGGAGAGGCGATCACGTTTGAGGACGATGATGGTGTCGGCCGCACCGGCGAGGCCGTTCGTCCCGGAGAGTGCCTGGAGGAAATCTCCCTCGTCTGCCTTTTTAGTGTGATGGACGAATAGCAACGAGCAACCGGCGGGGATGATGGATTTGTAGTTTGCCATCCCGGCATAATCGCGGGAGTATGTGGCGTCCTGTTCTCCGTCGAGGGTGCGTCCATAGGTGTCGACGATAACGATCGGTTTCTGGGCCTCCCATTTGGTGAACCATGCGGAGATCATGTCGGCGGCGTTGTTGCCTTTGAGATCGAAGATGAAATCGACGTTGCGGCCGTAGTCCATTGTCATAATGTCGAGGCGTTGCTGGATGCGTCTGGGAGAGTCCTCGAGGGCCATGTAGAGGACGCGACGGGGTTGGGGTAGTTCGATGCCTCCGAAGATTGTCGCGCCCTCAGAGACGGCGGCGGCGACTTGGAGGACGAACCATGACTTCCCGATCTTAGGCGCGGCGGCGAGGAGGGTGAGGCCCTCGGGGATGACCGTTGGGACGATGAACTCCGTCTCGGGGTATGTGGTGTTCTTGATTTCCTGGCCGTTGACGATGAGGAGATCCAGGGCGTCGGGTTGAGTCATGCCATGTTCGACGAGGAGGGCCTTCTCATGCGGGGAGAGTTCCATGAGGGCCGCGACTTGGTCGGGCGTCATTTGGGAGGTCGGATCAAAGAGAGGATGATCTGGGAGATCACCTAGTCGCGGGTTTGGGTTTTCGTTGTTTGTCATGGTTTCGTTCCGTTGGCGATGCTATGATTGGAGGACATTGTTGGCATGGTTTCCCAATGTGAACACGTTTGGCGACGTGGCCCCCGAGTGAAGTTGAGTTCCTCGGGGGTTTTTCACGT
>ERZ1034363.937-NODE-937-length-17918-cov-3.890477_pt1 | contig 17918 bp, 20 predicted proteins | sample MGYA00520616_ERZ1034363 | MGnify/ENA primary metagenome ERZ1034363 (study PRJEB33736, sample SAMEA104284506) | Azolla filiculoides | biome: Urban; feature: Water surface; material: Ditch water | place: Netherlands | collected 2015-10-28 | depth 0-0.1 m ...
TTGTAAACGCATCTGCAAAATTTCTTGCGCTTGACTATCAGACAAGCGGTAGAGACCAGTAGTTTGCATGCCGTACTCAGGCAATAAACCCTCAGGGCGATAAGCGTTACGGCCGCCCGGTGTATCCGTCTCAGCACGCGCCAACATCTCGCGCACCATGGAAGAATCCCATGCCTTGCTCATCAATTCTTGTTTAGCGATGACTGGATTAGCGGCGGCTTTGATGATGGCAATAAATTCATCAATGTTTGCCAATGCAACCGCCAAGCCCTCTAAGACATGTCCACGCTCGCGCGCTTTGCGCAATTCAAAAATTGTGCGACGTGTTACTACTTCACGACGATGCTGCAAGAAGTACTCCAGCATTTGCTTCAGATTTAACAGGCGCGGCTGGTTATCCACCAATGCCACCATGTTCATACCGAAGTTGTCTTGCAGTTGAGTGCTCTTATACAAATTATTGAGAACCACTTCAGGCACTTCACCACGCTTGAGCTCGATCACGACGCGCATACCTGACTTGTCAGACTCATCGCGTAAATCAGAAATACCTTCTACTTTTTTCTCATTCACCAACTCGGCAATGCGCTCGAGCAGGTTCTTTTTATTCACTTGGTATGGCAACTCATCAACGATGATGGCCTGACGTGCGCCCTTATCGAGATCCTCAAAGTGAGTTTTGGCGCGCATCACCACACGGCCACGACCGGTGCGATAGCCTTCTCGAACCCCTTGAACACCATAAATAATGCCGGCGGTCGGGAAATCCGGGGCTGGAATGATCTCAATCAGCTCGTCGATGGTGCATTCTGGGTTGTGCAGTACGTGCAAACAGGCTGTAACCACTTCATCCAAGTTATGGGGAGGAATATTGGTCGCCATACCCACGGCAATGCCTGAACTGCCGTTTATCAGCAAATTAGGCACTTTTGCAGGAAGAATAAGGGGCTCTTTCTCACTTCCATCGTAATTTGGCCCGAAATCCACGGTTTCTTTATCTAAATCAGCCAAAAGCTCATGGGCGATCTTACGTAGGCGTATCTCGGTATATCGCATTGCAGCAGCGTTATCGCCGTCTACGGAGCCGAAGTTACCCTGTCCATCAACCAGCATATAGCGCAGAGAGAAGTCCTGGGCCATGCGAACAATGGTGTCATACACCGCAGAATCGCCATGTGGATGGTATTTACCGATCACATCGCCAACTATACGGGCAGATTTTTTGTAAGCACGGTTCCAATCGTTGTTTAATTCATACATCGCAAATAAGACCCGGCGATGAACCGGTTTGAGGCCGTCACGTACGTCTGGCAGGGCTCTGCCGACAATGACGCTCATTGCGTAGTCCAAATAGGACCGCCGCATTTCGTCTTCTAGGGATATTGGTAGTGTTTCTTTAGCGGCTTGTTCCATTTAGAAATAATATCATTTTGATGACTGATAGCCCCTATGCTAATATTCTGTCAGTTTGTACGAAATTGAGATGTGTCGCTTTGCGGTTTTTTGCTTCAAAGTAGGGCGAATTACATTTAAGTTTGACTTTAATTAAAAAAGAGATTTTTGAGGACTAAAAATGAACAAAACCCTAAAAGTGTTGTTAGCTTCTGTTGTTACTGTTTCTGCTTCTGCAGCAATGGCTTCTGATAACTGGGAAAACAGCGCTGGCTTGAGCTGGAAAAACGGCGACGGCACATTGTGCTGGCGTGACAACAACTGGACTCCTGCTACTGCAGCCCCTGGTTGTGATGGTTACTTAACACCTAAGAAAGCTGCTACTTCAGGCGTTAGCCAAAGCAAGATCACTTTGCAAGCTGACACACTCTATGACTTCAACAAGTCTGACTTGAAGCCAGAAGGTAAAGCAACTTTAGACAAAATCGCTAAAGACTTAAGCAAGATCAAATTAGAAGTAATTATTGCTGTTGGTAACACTGATAGCGTTGGTACTGATGCTTACAACATGGCTCTCGGCCAGCGTCGTGCTCAGTCCGTTAAAGCTTACTTGGTAAGCAAAGGTGTTGACGGTAGCCGTATTTACACAGAATCAAAAGGCAAGAGCAATCCAGTTGCAAGCAATGCAACTGCTGAAGGCCGCGCTAAGAACCGCCGCACCGACATCGAAGTTGTTGGTACAGCTGCAGTTAAGTAATTCTTTTTACTTGTAAAAAAGCCCGGTTCTGCCGGGCTTTTTTATTTCCGCTATATTCGTAATTCATTTATCTCAGTGCGCTTCAAGCGCCCCCATCTCCATGAACGTCGATCAATCTGAAATCGCTAAATTTAGCGCCCTAGCCCATCGCTGGTGGGATCCCCATAGTGAATTCAAGCCTTTACATGCTATCAACCCCTTGCGCCTCAATTGGATCAAATCCTTTGTTGACCTCCAAGGAAAGAAGGTTCTCGATGTTGGTTGCGGTGGCGGAATTCTTGCGGAGTCTATAGCGCAATCAGGCGCCGATACCTGTGGTATCGACCTATCTGAAAAGGCACTTAAAGTTGCAGAGTTGCATGCCCTTGAAGTGGATGCCACTCTCAAATATCGCTCTATTTCAGCTGAAGCACTCGCTGAGCAAGAGCCTGCTCAATATGACGTGGTGACCTGCATGGAGATGCTAGAACACGTACCAGACCCTGCCTCAGTTGTTAGGGCCTGCGCAAAGCTCTGTAAGCCAGGAGGCACCCTCTTTTTTAGCACCCTCAATCGCAGCCCTAAGTCTTACTTATTTGCCATTATTGGCGCTGAATACATCCTTCGCTTACTACCAAAAGGTACTCACGAATACGCCAAATTCATCAAACCCTCAGAATTGCTTACGTTCACCCGCCAAGCAGATTTAGAGATGATCGGCATGAAGGGGATGAGCTACAACCCCATTACTCAGGTCTACAGCCTCGGTGAGGATGTTGATGTGAACTACATGATTGCGGTACGAAAATGAGTAGTGGGTTAGTAAGTCCTTACAAGGGCATCTTTTTTGATCTAGATGGCACTCTTGCTGACACGGCTCCAGACCTCGTGGCTGCAGCCAATCAACTCCTCATCACCAGAAATCTCCCGCCTAAGCAATACGAAGCATTACGACCTTGCGCGTCTGCTGGAGCCCGCGGACTTATTGGTGGGGCTTTTGGTATCGGGACAGATCACCCAGACTTCATCCCCCTACGAGATGAGTTCTTTGCGAACTATGAGAAGGCTTTATTGGTAAACAGTGTGCTTTTTGAGGGCGTTGATCATTTATTGGACCAGCTGGATAGCGCAAACCTTCCCTGGGGCATTGTGACTAATAAAAGTGAGCGCTTTACTCACCCTCTCACGGAACTGATGGGCTTGCGCCAAAGAGCGGTGTCAACCATCTCGGGTGATACGACTCCACACTCAAAACCTCATCCTGAGCCCATCTTGCACGCTGCTAGAGTTGCCAATATTGATCCGAGTAAATCTGTATATGTGGGTGACGATATTAGAGACATCGTGGCAGGCAAAGCAGCAGGCATGAAGACGATTGCAGCAGCTTATGGCTATTGCGGCTGTGAGGAGCCTCCAGAGGCTTGGGGCGCCGATTATCTAGTGCGCCACCCAAAAGAATTACTAGAAATCATCTTCCCACGGTAGGGAGATCAAAAGATAACAAGCAATTTAAGGCCAAGAGCCTTAAAATAGAGTTTCCAATGCTTGCAATCTGGGACCGACATGGTTTCGACGTGGATTACAAAGCATCAAGGGCATACCGAGGACCCGTTATCTCGTAAATCAATGGGAATGTAATAACTGCAAACGACGAACGTTTCGCACTAGCCGCTTAATTGCGGTTGCCCCTGAACTGATTCTCTCTTGGGTCAGCTAGCGCAAGCTAGATCAGGGTCATTTACAAGAGATAAGATCATTTCATGTCACGGGGAATGGTTCGAAAACTTAGTGAATCGCCAGCGTGGAACATGTCAGTCTGTGACTAGCTAGCTAAATTAAATGATATGACTAAGTATGTAGAACTTGTTGTAGAGGATTTGCGGACGCGGGTTCGATTCCCGCCGACTCCACCAATTAGCAGTCAATTGATTTGATCAATAGTCAAACGCCACCTTAGAAGGTGGCGTTTTTCTTTCCTTCTATTTTTTACTTCATATTGATTGCATCAACGCTTTGGTGTTTTACCAACCATCTTCGCCGCTCTCAAGAAATCAAAGTCGACACCCTTATCTGCCTGTGTGACTGTATCCAAGAATAGTTTTAGATAACCACGCTCCGCAGTTGGCTCTATCACTGGATTATCTTTTGCACGCTTGGCTAACTCTTCATTAGAGATTAATAAGCTTATCTCGCGATTCTTCACACTGAGGCGAATGCGATCACCGTTCTGCACATGCGCAAGTGGCCCACCTACTGCAGCTTCTGGAGTCACATGCAAGACGATCGTTCCAAAGGCGGTACCACTCATACGTCCATCAGAAATCCGCACAATATCTTTTACGCCAGCGCGAGCCAGCTTCATCGGAATCGGAATGTATCCCGCTTCAGGCATACCAGGCGCACCTTTGGGGCCAATGTTCTTTAGCACCAGAATGTCATCGGCTGTCACATCCAAGTCAGGACTATCAATACGATTAGCAAGGTCTTCACTGTTCTCAAAGACAACAGCACGCCCCTCATGCTCCATGAGTTTCTCATTGGCCGCAGATTGTTTAATGATGGCGCCGCCAGGAGCTAAGTTGCCATGCAGAACCGCGATACTGCCACGTGGATAAATGGGGTTATCAAACTTGCGCACGACATCTTGCTTAAAGCTTGGTGGAGCTGCATCAATCTCCTCACCTAAAGTACGACCCGTTACTGTCATCGCATCTAGCTTGAGTAAAGGCTTGAGCTCTCGTAGTAGTGTTGTCATGCCGCCAGCATCATGGAAGTTCTCCATGTAGTGATCACCAGAGGGTTTGAGGTCCACTAACACTGGTGTTTCATCACCCATCTTATCAAGCGCATCAAGGTCGATCTCTAAACCCATGCGGCCAGCGATAGCAGCTAAATGCACGATGCCGTTTGTAGATCCACCAATCGCCAATAAAACACGCATCGCATTTTCAAAAGCGTCTGCTGTTAGTACCTTATCAATGGTTAGACCGTCTTTTGCCATTTGCACAGCACGAGTACCCGTCTCTTCTGCAATCCGAATCCGATCAGCAGTAACTGCTGGTGGGGTTGCACCACCTGGTACCGTCATCCCCAATGCCTCAGAAATACATGCCATCGTGCTCGCCGTACCCATGACTGAGCAGGTGCCCACACTAGCTACCAGTTGATCATTGACTTCATCTTTTTCAACTTCATCAATTTCGCCAGCACGAAACTTTCCCCAATAGCGACGACAGTCAGTACAAGCGCCTACACGCTCACTTCGATGGGAGCCGGTCAACATTGAGCCAGTAATCAACTGAATAGCGGGGAGTCCTGCTGAAGCCGCACCCATCATTTGGGCTGGCACTGTTTTATCGCAACCACCAATCATGACCACGGCATCCATCGGTTGAGCGCGCAGCATCTCTTCAGTATCCATCGACATCAGATTACGCAAATACATACTCGTTGGAGCAGCAAAGCTTTCATGGATAGAGATCGTTGGAAAATCCATTGGCAAACCACCGGCAAGCATCACGCCACGCTTAACCGCTTCAATCAATTGCGGCATGTTGCCATGACACGGGTTGTAAGAGCTCCCAGTATTAATAATGCCAATCACAGGACGATCTAGTGCGCTATTGGTATAGCCCGCGCCTTTAATGAATGCCTTCCGCAAAAACAAAGAGAAGCCTTTATCGCCGTAGCTGGTTAGCCCTTTACGCAAACCGGTTTCCGGAGGATTTTTTTTGTCTTTACTTGTCATGAACAACTCTTTAACTTAAAAATAAAATGGTTTTTACTCAGCCTTGATATCAGCTTCTCGGATCACTTTTTCCCAGCGCTTGACCTCAGAAGCTAACAACTCTGCAGATTGCTTAGGCTTAGTTGGCGCGGCAGCATAAACACCCTGCTTGAGAAATGCTTCCTTCACTTCAGGATTGAGTAAAAGTTTAGCGATAGCAGAATTTAACTGATCAACGATAGGCATGGGGGTGCCGACTGGGGCTAAGACGCCAAAAGTAGAACTCACCTCAAGCGCAGGCATGCCAGACTCAGCAGTAGTAGGAACATCCGGCAACATCGAAATACGTTTTGCGGTTGTGACTGCCAATGGGCGCAATTGACCAGAAGTAATAAACGGCAGTGCGGCTGGAACTGTTTCCACCATCATATTGACCTGTCCCGCAACTAAATCGGTCATAGCTGGGCCACTACCTTTATATGGCACATGAGTAATTTTGATACTCGCCTCTTTTTGAAAAATCTCTGCGCCCATTCTTTGAGGGGCTCCAGCACCAGAAGATGCGTAATTCATTTTGTCTGGGTTGGCTTTTGCATATTCAACCAAGCCCTTTAAGGTTCTCACGGGGACATTTGGATTGACAACTACCACCAAAGGCACCGAACCCACAATCATGACTGGGGTGAAATCCTTCAATAGGTCATAGCGCAACTTTCCTTTTTCTAGCGTGGCCATAGTTGAATGAGATGTCACAGCACCCATCAATAAGGTGTAACCATCTGGTGTTGCCTTAGCCACAGCCTCCGCCCCAATATTCCCACCAGCTCCACCACGGTTTTCAACCACCACTTGCTGACCTAGGGACTCACCAAGATTCTTCGCAAGAATGCGCCCGATCACATCGGTTGCCCCGCCTGGAGGATAAGGGACAATCAGCTTAATTGGCTTATCAGGATAAGCAGCATGCACTGCAGCAGAAAATCCAAGAATGAGAGCGCCCTGAATAACAGAACGACATAACTTACCGCACTGGAACTTAATCATTTTTGTCTCCGTAAACAGCTTTATTTTTATAATCTCAATATACTAAACTTTGCCAATACATACCGATTGGCATGCTAAGCTAAGTACCATACTATCGCCAAAGGCCACCATGTCAAACATCCAGCCATTTCACCTCGCCTTCCCAGTTAATGACTTAGCAGCCGCTCGCACTTTTTATGGCAGCACCTTAGGTTGTGCAGAGGGTCGCAGCTCTGATGAATGGATTGACTTTGATTTCTTTGGCCACCAACTAGTGGCCCATCTAGCCCCTCAAGAATGCGGTCATGCAGCATCAAACGAAGTTGACGGGCATCAAGTTCCCGTAAAACACTTTGGGGTTGTTTTAGCAATGCCAGATTGGCATGCATTGGCCGAGAAGTTAAGTAGCAGTGGCATTCAATTCATTATCGAACCACAGATTCGATTTAAAGGCCAAGTAGGTGAGCAGGCCACAATGTTCTTCCTCGATCCTGCCGGCAATGCTTTAGAGTTCAAGGCATTCGAAGACCCAAGCCAACTATTTGCAAAATAATTGGCTTGAGTAGGGCTGGATTAATTGCCTTAAAAAAACTGGTAACTCATACCCGCTTGAAAATTAAGCGGTGCGCCAGCAAAAATACCATCAGGACTTCTGCTGGAGATATAGCGCTTATTGAATAAGTTATTCACTGCACCAAATACCTTCCAGCTTTTATCAATCTCATAGTTTGCACTCCAATTAACGGTAGTTATGGATGGGATCTCTCCAATAGTTCCAATCGAGTTTGGCAAGCTAGTATTTGCTGCGTCAGCGAATTGCGGTGAGAGGTAATTCAAGCTAAGCAGGGAATTAAATCCATTTTTTTGATAAGTAACCCCCAGGTTTGAAACTAGTTTTGCAGTGTATGGGATTCGATTGCCGTCCCTTCCCATGGAAGAATTTCCAACAAATTTCGCGATAGGAATATAAGTCAGGTTTCCATTTAAACCCCATCCAGCAGGCAGCGCATAACCCAAAGCCAATTCCATACCTTGGTGCAAGCTTTGACCACCATTAGCTTTCGTAATGCCCGCAGCCAGGCTCTGATTGACTATTTGATTGCTGAAATTCATGCTAAAAACTGCTGCATCGTAACTAAACCCAGAATCCATCCCTCGTAAACCAAACTCAAAATTAGTCGATCTTTCAGGATCCAATTGCTGATCCACCCCTCTCTCGCTGATTGCCGTTGCCAATTGTGCGGGTGCAAAGCCCTTATATACACTTGAGTAAAGCTGCACTTCGGAAGCAATCTGCCAAGTGGCGCCGATTTGAGGAACAGTCTCAATATTTTTTGCGCTTCCTTTTTTTTCGGTAAAAATATTATTTCGAGACTGGTTGTAGCTCTCAACACGAATGCCAGGAGTGATGGCAAAGTCCTTAGTCAGCAGAAATCGATTTTGAGCAAAGAACGCAATCGAATTTGCTTTGTTTTCTTCGTGGCTCGCCAATCTTCCCGACTTGGCAAAACTGCGTGATGCCACTACCTGATTGGATTGCGTCTCAGTATGTAAACGTAAGCCAAATTCAAATTCATTTTGAATACCCATTGCTGCATATGCATGCGAAATACGTGAATCTAATCCAAGCATTTGGAATTCACGATTGCGCCCAAACATACATTCATTTGAACCATTGCATGAATTAAAAATAGTGTTATCTGAGGTTCGCTCATTAATACCTTGGCGCCAATAATCCCTACCCAATCTACTCCAATACAAGAGGGTATTAAGCTTGGTGCCCTCACCCAACTCCCAAGAATGATTGAGATCTACCGCATTTCTCTGCGTAATGAAGTAGTCATTTGGCGCAGGATTTGATGAAAATTGATTGCTATATTGGTTTGGCCTTAGACCAACATAGGAAGTGTTAATGTTGTTATCGTAATGAGTATATTTGAGGCTCAGCCATTGATTCTGATCAATCGCAATGCCGCCTTTAAATAAGATGTCATACATCTTGAAACCATTGCCCTGGTACCCATCACTTTCTGACTTGATGATGTTGATACCCGCTATTGCACCATTACTATCTGATTTTCCACCGGCCTCAATTTGCGCTAATTGATAGCCATAATTGCCAGCTTTAGCAGAAATCTTAAAGCCCTCTTCAGGGGTTTTAGTAAGGTAATTAATAACACCACCAATGTTGGATGGCCCATACTGCAAGCCAGAAGCACCTTTTAAAACTTCAATCCCACTCATCCGATCCACTGGAGGACTGTAATAGGAAGCATTAGAGATAAACAAACTAGGATGAATTGGCGCCCCATCCTCTAGTAGTAATACCTTTTGGCTTCGACTAGGATTGAGTCCCCTAATGCCAATATTAGGAATGGATCCCAACCCACCCTCATCACCTCGCACATTGACGCCGGGAACCGTCTTTAGGGCATCCTGAATGGATAAGGGTTGAAGTAATTCCAACTGCTGTTGATTAATTACATCAACAGTTCCAGGAATTTTCGAGCGGGCATTTTCTTCGCGACCCACAATGTCGAGCCTCGGTAATTCAACTTCCTTGGCATGAATACTGAAAGCCAATGAACATCCACAAGCTAGGGCAATGCGTGAGGCCCAAGCTACTTTTCCTTGCTTCATATGCAATCTCCAGAGATAAATACAAAAAATCGCTGGCTAATCGCATATCAAAATACTTTTGCTGGCTAAAAAATGAGTGCGTCACTATTTAGTCAAAATCAGTTTCCTTAATTTGGTAATACGTAAGATGTATCGCTGTCCGTCATGATGAATGGCAATTGCCTTTTCTTTACCAAACAGGACTGAACTTGGAATGATCTTCGGCAAATCTTTATCTGGGATGGGTAAATCATTATTGAGGCTTTTAAGTTCAAAGTTCACTTTAAGCCTCCAAGCTAAATTGAATAGGTAGGGAGTAGCAATGAATTGAAGCAGACTCCTCGATACTGAGTGAGGCAAATTTCCAAGTTCTCACGGTTTCAATTGCTGATCGATCTAATTTCTCATAGCCAGAACTATTGATCATGGAGACACTTTCAACAGTGCCTAGGCGATTAATGCATAGACTCAGCTTCACAGCACCCTGCTCTCTTAGGCGCCTACTCGATAGAGGGTATGGTGGCTTTGGATTGGGATAGATATTTCTTTCGCTTAAATTAGGAGCAACTCTAGGCGAGGAAAGTTCCATCCCGTCACTCCCATCTACGCTTTTTGCAGAAGGCTTTTTTTGAACAGCAGCCTTTGCAATTTGAGTGGCATGCGATTTTTGAGCAGAGTTTAGAGAAATCGGTATAGAAGTATTTCTTACGGCAGTGAAAATTAATGTGTCAGCAGAGGGGCTGGCGTACAAAGTTGACTGACCATAGAGTGCGCCAAGCAGCATGAATGCATGCATCCCAATTACCAAAGAGACAATGCACCTCAATTCAACAGGAATCGAACTTATTCTGTTTAGCAAACTCAACTCTTCAGTACTGAAACTCTATAGAAATAATGTCAGTAATTTTAGAGTTGGCGGCTTACATAAACAACCCTTGAGACTAAGGGGACGCCTTTGTTAGGGATATTCAAATCCTAGAAAAAGTATCACAAATTCTAAATTGCCTTTAATCGCCAGAGTGAGGTGATCTCAGCGGCTCTGGCGAAATGTAGTGAATCAGAATCATCAAAGGCTTTCGAATGTTTTGGCTTGGTATCGATTCGGCCTAAAACAAGCAAGCCTGCAGCCTCAATCCACGAGAGTAGCTCTTGTCGAGTTCTCAATTCAAGATGCTCGGCCAAGTCGGAGAGAATCAACCAGGCTTCACCTTGAGGCAATAAATGATTCTTTAATCCGACCAAAAAACCTTTCAGCATCTGACTGTCTGGGTCATACACCGCATGCTCAAGAGTGGAGCTGGGTCTTGCGGGCACCCATGGTGGATTGCAAACAATTAATGCGGCCTTTCCTACTGGAAATAAATTGGCTTTCACAATCTCAATTTGCGAACCCAGATTTAGCAGTGCAATATTTTCTTTGGCGCAAGTAAGCGCTCGATCATCTTGATCGGTGGCAACAATTTTCTGTATGTCGCGCATCGCCAAAATGATAGAGAGCACCCCAGTACCAACACCAATGTCAAAGGCTGTAGATTCAGCATCTAAGGCCTTGGGTAATGGAGCGTTACAGACTAGCTCAATGTACTCACCGCGAACAGGTGAGAAAACCCCGTAATGGGGATGAACAAATACTGGCTCACCATTTTCATCAGCCAGAATAGGTAAGCCATTCTTACGCCATTCATGTGCACTCACTACACCCAAGAGTTCACGCAAAGAAACTACATAAGATTGAGTGACGGGTCCATAAGCCTCTAGACATGCTTGCGATAGATCCGGGGCACGGCGCAATGAAATCGAATGATCTGCATTACATTGGATTAAGAGCATGCCCAATATTCTGGCTCGCTGAGACTGAATGAGACGATGCTGATTGAAGATATCTTTAGCTGTTTTCTTTGGGGTGGCATCGGCTGACTTATCAACTCTCTTGCTTGCCCGTTTGGATTTTTTTGAAGGCTTATCTATTCGTCGAACCAAAGCCTGTAGCAGTTGACGCGCGTTCTGGAAATCACCCTTCCATAAAATAGCCGTACCTTCGCATGCCAAATGGTAAGCATCGTCTGCTGTTAGGGTGTCATCAGCAGTGACTACTTTCTTATGGACTGCAATACCATTTTCTGAATGCCAAACTGCCGAACAAGATTGGCCACCCTCTTCCCAATGAATGGAAACGTCGCGCATCATGACTTACTCAGGAGGATGCTCCTCTGGATTGACATCTAAAGCAATTAAAAAACGAGAGACCATGTTGTAAGCCGCAACTACAGTGACAAGCTCAACCGTATCGGTATTGCCAAGAGCAGTTTGCAAACGTTTCATCAAAGCGCTATCAACCTGGATATTGCGAGTCATCTGAAAAGTCAATTCTGCCGCATCGTTTTCAACTGCGGAAAATAGAGTAGTTGGAAAGTTAGGCTGCCCAATTAAGCGCAGTGCCTGAACCTGCTCTTCCGTGCCACCTGCTTTGATAAAAGGGGGCGCATGATGAAAGAATTCATATTCAGCGCCATTGAGCACAGCCACCCCACACATTGCAAGCTCACGCAGCTTTGGGTCTAAGGAAAGGTTATTGCGGATCTCGCCCACAAAATGGTTCCAGCCCTCGGCAATCGGAGTGCTATGCAATAGCATGCGATCCAAATTGATGAACTGACCACCCCGACGCTGGCGAATGGCAGCCACTAGCTCAGCTGGCTCAGCTAAATCCATCGGCTGATAAGGAATTAAACGTTCAGACATGGGTGCTCTTGATAGGTATTTTTATGAAAATGGGCATGTAACAGCTTAGATTATCACTCGAATACCATCTTCCTCGATAATGTATCTATTGCTACAAAATATTCGCCATGAAACCGATTCTGAACATAGCCGCTTATTTATTTGTCAGTCTAGACAATCTGCTGGAATTGCGCACCAAAATCCTGGATGAATGCAATGCCCGGCAGCTCAAGGGGACGATCCTATTGACTGGTGAAGGAATCAATATGTTCTTAGCGGGCGATGAATCTGAATTGCGCGGCTTCTTAGACTGGCTTCGACTGGATCATCGCTTCAAATCATTAGAGTCAAAAGATAGTTGGTCTGAAACACAGCCATTCAAAAAAATGTTGGTCAAAATTAAGAATGAAATTATTCGGATGAATCATCCGACGATTCGCCCAGAAGAGGGTCGTGCAAATTTCATTACGCCGAAAAAATTACAGGAGTGGCTTGACCGAGGAACCGATGACTTGGGACGTCCTGTAGTCATGGTAGACACACGCAATGCGTTCGAAGTTGAGTATGGAACTTTTGAGAATGCACTACATTTCAATATTGAGAAATTTACAGAATTTCCCGCGGCAATCACTGCGCATAAAGATGAGCTAGCCGATAAAACTCTGGTGAGCTTTTGTACTGGCGGAATTCGTTGCGAAAAGTCAGGTCTCTATATGCGCGAAATTGGCATGGAGCATAGCTACCAACTGGAGGGTGGCATCCTTAAGTACTTTGAGGAGGTTGGGTCAGCCCACTACACGGGCACTTGCTTTGTATTTGATGAGCGAGAGGCTCTAGAGCCCAACCTAGACTCCATACCGCTTGAGCGCTCTATTCGCAAAAAACAAATAGGCTAAATACAAAACATCTTAGGCAGATTTTCCCACTAAGGTCATATGCTCCACAAAAGGTGGTTTTGTAAAGAATGGGCCAACAATGGCTCGCCAATCAGCAAAGGCCTCTGATCCACGAAAATCTACCGTATGATTTTCCAGGGTATCCCAGTAAATCAATAATAAGTAACGTGCTGGATTCTCAATGGTGCGATTTACCTTAAATCCTTGAAAACCCTTAGCCTTAGCAATCACAGTATTCACACCGCGCAAAATAGCCTCTTCAAACTCAGCCGACTTACTGGGGTCAATTTCAATATCGCAGTGCTCCAAAATCATGGTTATTCCTTTGTTCAAATCAATGAGGATAGATAGTAAACTCAAACAGCATAATTAATAACGATATTTGAGACATGGCTAATTTACCTAATGTTGTCATTCTTGATGACTATGAGCGCGCCCTACGTCGCTTTTCCAATTGGACTCAAGTGGATGGGCGTTGCAATATCACCATTCATCACGAACCTTTGCGCAATGAAGCTCTATTTGAAGCATTGAAAGATGCAGATGTAATTGTGCTTGTTCGAGACCGCACTCCTTTTAATGAAGCTCTGATTGCGCGCCTACCAAAACTCAAACTATTGATGTTTACCGGAAAACGCAATGGCACACTGGAAACCTCCGCGCTGGTAGCACGCAATATTCCAATTGCCTGCACTCCGGGAGGCCCCTCTAAAGAAACTACTACAGAGCTAACTTGGGCCATGATTTTAGGGGCCACCAAGCAATTGGTACGTCAAAATAATTTAGTGCTCTCTGGTGGCTGGCGCGATGAACTCTCCGTTCTGCCAATGCTATCTGGTGAACGCCTAGGGATTATTGGCTTGGGCTCTATTGGCAGTGCCGTTGCCCGTGTGGGTAAAGCCTTTGGAATGGAGCTGGTCACCTGGAGTCCCAACATGACAGCGGAACGCGCTGCCGCTCAGGATGCCAAGTCAGTCAGCCTAGAGGAGCTTCTAAAAACATCAAAAGTAATTAGTCTTCATCTTGTAGCAGGCCCCAATACCAAAGGATTAATCGGGGCCGAGGAATTGGCAATGATGCGGTCCGACGCACTCTTAGTAAACACCTCTCGCTCCGCCCTCATTGATATGAAAGCACTACAAGATGCCTTGGCAACCGGTAGGCCCAGCCAAGCGGCGATTGACGTTTTCGACATTGAACCTCTCCCAAAAAATGATGCGCTGAGAAGCACGCCCAATTTACTCACTACGCCTCATTTGGGATTTGTCGCTCAACCTGTTTTTGAGATTTTCTCAAAAGGCGTTACTCAAACTTTAGAGGCATGGCTCGATAAGAAGCCACTTCCTCATCCATTTGAACCCTAATGCCTTGAAGACGCTTACCCCAGCAGAGTTATTTATCAGCTTCAGCAAAATCGGCATGTCTGGTTTTGGTGGGGTGTTGCCATGGGCACGTCGTACTCTGGTTGAACGTGACAAGGTATTGAGCTCGGAAGAATTTAGCGCCATTCTGGGCATCTGCCAAATTGTTCCGGGACCCAATATTGTCAATCTTGCGGTGTTCATAGGCGCTCGTTTTGTTGGCGCCAATGGTGCGGTAGCAGCCGAACTCGGTTTTACGCTGGGGCCTATCTGCATTGTGATGTTGCTGGCACTGCTCTACACACACTACAGTTATCTGGAGTCTATCCAGGGAGTGTTGCGAGGTATTTCCGCTGTTGGGGTTGGTTTAATCGCCTCCACTGGAATCAAAATGTTGCGCGATGAATTCCGCTTTCCGGCAATGCTACTGGTCGTGGTTGTCACCGTCATTGCTGCCAGTTATTACCAGCTTGGTCTTGGTTGGGTGGTGCTCATTGCATCACCACTTGCTTGGATTTTGGCGCAAAAGAAAGCTCGCAAACTATGAGCATTCTGCTAAGTCTCTTCTTAAAGTTATCGGCATTTTCACTAATCGCTTTTGGAGGCGTGAATGCGCTGCTTCCGAGCCTTCTTAATTTATCTGTAAATCAAGAGCACTGGATCAATAGTCAGACTTTTGCCGATTACTTTGCGATTGCTCAAGCCGCTCCAGGGCCTAATCTCATGACTGTCACGCTGATTGGCTGGAATGTAGGAGGCGTAATTGGCGCACTGATTGCAACCATTGCAATTGCTTGGCCATCATCGATCCTGGTGTATTACTTGCAGCGTCTGATCCTGGGCATGCAAGATGCACACCAAAAGAAGTCTATTCAATATGCAGCGGCTGCGCTTGCCATTGGTCTGGTTCTCTCTTCAGCATGGCAGATTGCCTTACAAATTAATCATAGTTATGCCGCATATGCACTTACGCTACTCACGATTGGAATGACTGTGTTTACTCGCTGGCACCCTTTATATTTGATTGGGTTGGGCGCAACTTTAGGGGCATGGGGATTAATATGAAGATCACTCGAATTTCTCAAATCTTAGTTTTATTTCTGGCAGCGCTAAATCTGGCTCATGCGCAATCTAACTTCCCCAGCAAACCGATTACGGTGGTAGTTCCTTATGGTGCAGGCGGAAGTGCAGATTCGCGTAGCAGGCAATTAGCCCAGAGAATGAGCGTAATGCTGAAGCAGCCGTTTGTCATTGAGAACAAAGCTGGTGCTGGCGGAAATATTGGCACTGAATTTGTTGCAAGAGCTGTACCCGATGGATATACGATTGGCATGGGTAATTTTGCACCGCTAGCAGTAAATAAGACCCTCTTCGGCAATTTACGCTATGACCCAGAAACTGATCTCAGTCCAATTATTCTGATTGAAAAGGGTCCACTCATTTTGGTGGTGAATCCCAATTCTCAATATAAATCTATTCAAGACATTGTTGCAGCAGCCAAAGCAAAACCAGGAACCTTGACATTCTCATCTGGCGGAATCGGTGGCAGCCATCAACTCTCAGCAGAACTGTTTATGCAAAATGCCGGCATTCAAATGATTCATGTGCCCTACAAGAGTGGCTCTGCAGCCCTCACGGATTTGATGGCAGGCAATGTAGACATGATGTTTGATCAGATGTACTCGGCAGTACCGAGCATTCGCGCTGATAAGCTGAGACCGATTGCCATTACAAGCAAAAAACGGTCTCCCCTCTTTCCAAATTTACCCAGCTTTGCAGAGTTGGGTTACCCAAAAGTAGAGGTGCTTAATTGGCAGGGATTCATCGCGCCCGCAGGAACACCCAAACCAATTATTGACATATTAAATAAAGCGGCTAATGAGGCCCTCAAAGACCCGCAGCTAAGGGAGCTGATGCTTTCACAAGGCAATGAAATTGGTGGAGGCACTCCTGCAGAATTTGCAGCCTTGATCAAGTCAGAAGCTGCAAAATGGAGTGCGGTAGTTAAGGCGGGAAATATCAAGCCCGAGTAAGCCTGATAGAGAGACTTACTTCAGTGCCTGGTAAGTCAAAATACCCAGAAAGGTTAAGGCGAGTGATCCGAATAAATTTAAGAGCGCAGTACCTAAAGCCCAAGTAACTTCGCCTCGCTGCATTAAACCCACTACTTCAGCCGAAAAACTGGAGAAGGTGGTGAGTCCACCCAAGAAACCCGTAATCACAAATAACTTCCATTCTGGGGAGAGGCTTGGGTTGTTGCCAAAAAAGGCTACGGCAATGCCAACGAAATATCCGCCAACTAGGTTGGATACAACAGTCCCCAAGGGGAGTGCTGAGGCTATGCCCACAGTTGCAAAATTAAACCCCGCTCGAAGTAATGCACCAAGACCGGCACCGCAGAAAATTGCAAGAATGGATGGCCACATATTTGTCATTATTGAATTGAAAAAGTTAGCATGCTGATAGAGCTCATTTCTACTCCATCGATTAGCACCTGAGTCTGCTCTCCTTGTTCTTGCTGAGCAAGAACATACAAGGCTGGCCAGTAATGTTCGGGGGTAGGAATGGATAAATGAGCAGCATCGCCAAACTGCTCCCAATGAATCAAACTCTCATGATGATTCACCTTCATTTCTGAGGCAAAAAAATTATTGAACTCTTTAGCCCAGGGATAAGGTCTTGCATCTTCTTCCCAATGAATGGTGCGCAAGTTATGCACAATATTGCCGCTAGCCAAAATTAAAATATTCTCATCACGTAAGGGCCGTAGTTTTTTTGCGAGCTCGTAATGCTCACCTGCAGACAAGGAACCGTCAAGGCTCAACTGAACCACAGGAACATCTGCATCGGGGTAGAGGTACTTTAGAACCGACCAAGCACCATGATCAATACCCCACTCATTCTCTTCGAGCACAACCGGAACATCTAGCAATTCTTTAACTCGATCGGCTAAGGCAGGGCTGCCAGGCGCTGGATACTGAATATCAAAAAGAGCTTGCGGAAAACCACCAAAGTCGTGAATTGTTTTGGGTTTAGGCATTGCGGTAACCCAAACTCCACGGGTTACCCAATGGGCCGAGATGACTAGAATGGCATCTGGGCGTATGAGTGATTTACCAAGATTGGCCCAGGCCGCAGTGTAGCGATTGGGCTCAATGGCATACATCGGACTGCCATGGCCAGCAAATACTGCAGGTTGGCGATGGCTAGTCATTAATACGGATTAACCGAATACGTAACCAGTATGAGCTGCAACCAATGCAAACAAAATCGCCAAACTAGTAGCGGCTGCCAACATCACGATCAAAGTGATGATTTTCTTATTGACTTCGTCTTTCGACTCCTTATGCCATTCATTCATGCTAAATCCTCATTAAAGACATTAATTGGTAGCGCAATTATCCACTATCGGCCGCGGCCAGCCTTACGCATCATGGCTTTTC
>ERZ1034363.938-NODE-938-length-17910-cov-3.117535_pt1 | contig 17910 bp, 17 predicted proteins | sample MGYA00520616_ERZ1034363 | MGnify/ENA primary metagenome ERZ1034363 (study PRJEB33736, sample SAMEA104284506) | Azolla filiculoides | biome: Urban; feature: Water surface; material: Ditch water | place: Netherlands | collected 2015-10-28 | depth 0-0.1 m ...
ATTGTTACTGCAAATCCTGTCTCCATTGTTGATCGCTTCATTTGCCTTCAATTTCAATAACTTTAATATCGTGTATTTGCTGACAGGAGGCGGGCCTACTGATGTGCTTGCCGGCAAGGCAGCGGGTGCAACCGATATTTTGATTACATACACATACAAGACTGCATTCGGATCTAATGAACAGAACTTAGGCTTAGCCTCTGCTATCTCAGTTCTGATCTTCTTTATTGTTGGTGGCTTATCTCTCTGGAGTCTTCGCCGTTCAAAAGTATTGGATACCTTCTAATGACAATTCGTACTAGCGAAAAGCGCTCATTTCTTCCAAAAGATTTCTGGTCGCACATATTTATTTGGGTCCTAATTCTTTTTACCCTATTTCCAATTTATGTTGTAATCACTAGCTCCTTCAATCCAACGGGCTCTCTTGCAACTTCTGAGCTCTGGCCAAAACTTTGGAGTCTGGATAATTACAAAGTTCTATTTACCCTTGAATCGGTTCCGTATTTAACGTGGGTGAAGAACTCCATGATTATTGCCTCAATAAACGCTGTAATTTCAGTGTTTATTGGTGCCGCGTCAGCTTTTGCCTTCAGCAGAATGCGCTTCAAGGGGCGCAAATTCGGTCTTCAGGCTTTGCTACTTGTTCAGGTATTTCCATCCTTCTTAGCCTTAGCTGCGATTTACGTGATGATGGAACATGTTTACACAGTGTTTCCGGTAATTGGTCTCGGAAGTCTTGGTGGATTGCTATTAATTTATCTCGGTGGATCCATGGGTGTTAATGCATGGCTGCTTAAGGGGTACATCGACACTATTCCTATGGAGCTTGATGAAGCCGCCCGTATTGATGGAGCTAGCACTTTTCAGGTTTATTGGTTGATCTTCTTTCCATTGGCAGCACCAGTGCTTGCTGTCACCGCATTGCTTTCTTTTATTGGAACATTTAATGAGTTTGTCCTTGCCTCGCTCTTCCTGCAAGATATAAATAGTCGAACAGTGGCTGTTGGGTTGCAACAATTTGTTGGTCAACAATTTGGGCAAAACTGGGGACCTTTTGCAGCAGGCTCATTACTGGCTGCGATTCCATTGGTTGCAATCTTCTTATCTATGCAGCGATTTATTATTGGTGGTTTAACCCAAGGAGCGACAAAAGGATAATGAAAAATTATCCACATCACGATGGAAGCGACCTTTATGTAAGTAATAGCGCTCCTGAAGTTGGAACGAAAGTTACTTTGAAGGTTCGCATTCCAAATAGTTATAGCTTTGACAATGCCATGGTTCGGATTTATCACGATGGCGAGCCTCGCATATTTGAGATGAAGCTCGGCAAGAAGGGTGAAGTCGAATCGTGGTATCAAGTCACAATTGATATTTTGAACATTCAAAACTCTTATCGCTTCGGTTTTATAGGCGGCGGTAAGTATGAATGGTTAAATGCACGTGGCTTATTTGATCACGATGTTCATAGCAACAATGATTTTCAGATTGTCGCCATTCCAGCTAATCCTGAATGGATTAAATCTTCAGTTTTTTATCAAATCTTCCCTGACCGATTTGCCCGCTCTGGCAAGGTAAATATCACTCCAGACTGGGCTTATCCACGAGATTGGGATTTACTCCCTCGGGGAAGAGGCAAGTTCACAGGCCAAGAGCTTTATGGTGGCGATTTGTATGGTGTTCAGGAACATCTCGACCATGTGACGGAACTTGGGGCCAATGGAATTTACTTCACGCCGATCTTTCCTTCACGTTCTAATCATCGTTACGATGCAACGAGTTTTGATCATGTTGATCCGATTCTGGGTGGGGATAAAGCTTTTCAATCTCTGATCAAATCAGCCAAGAAAAACGGAATTCGAATCCTTGGCGATTTAACTTCAAACCATTGCGGTGCTGGACATAACTGGTTGGCAAAAGCAAAGAAGGATAAGGAATCCAAAGAACGGACCTATTTCTTCTGGGACAAATCCATTAAGTGGGGATATGTCGGTTGGTACGGTCTCGAATCTCTTCCAAAATTAAATTATGCATCTAAGGCGCTACGCAAAGCGGTGTATGAAGGCAAGAACTCAATCGTTAAGAAGTGGATTTCACCAAAGTTTGGTATGGCCGGTTGGCGTATAGATGTCGGAAACATGACTGGTGTCCAAGGTGCCGAAAATCATCACGTTGAAGTGATGCAAGGAATTCGTGATGCAATGCATGAAGTCAATCCAGATACCTGGTTAGTCGCTGAAAACGGTGACTTCATTGCAAGTGATTTGAATGGTCTTGGGTGGCAAGGCGCGATGAACTATCAAGGATTCATGCGTCCATTCTGGAATTGGATTAACCGCAATCCCGAGATTACTGGTGGATTCCAAGGTCTGCCTTTTGCAATGCCAAAGATCAACGGAAAGCAGCTGGTCGAATCCATTGGCGAGTTCAACGCTTCAATTCCATGGCGTTCACTAACTGCAAGCATGATGCTTTTAGATTCACATGACACTGCTCGTTTCAGAACAGTTGTTTTAGGGGATATTGAGGCACATAAATCAGCCATGACAATGATGCTTTCATATCCGGGAGTCCCTTCTATATTCGCCGGCGATGAAATTGGACTTGAGGGCTCATGGGGTGAAGATGCTCGCAGAACCATTAATTGGGAGGATCGCAGTGGATGGGATCACCAATTCTTTGCAGAGGTTAAAAAGCTTGTAAAGCTACGTAAAACACAGGATGCACTCATTAATGGTGGATTACGTTGGGTTGTAGTTGAGAATGATTTCATTGTTTACCTGCGCGAATCTAAGAAACAATCCCTTTTGGTCTTAGTTTCAAGATCTGCGATTAATGCAACTATTGATTTAAGCTCTTATGGATATAAAGTTTCAAAAACTTTGTACGGGCAAGAAGTTACCGGAGAGATATTTACTGTTAAATCAGATTGTGCCGTACAAGCCATTTGGGTAGTAAATTGAAAGCAAAAGGCTTAATAGGTCTAACAAGTATTTTGGTTTTAGCTTTATTTCAACCAAGTGTTGCAGCAACGGACTTGACTGAGCTTTTTCGGCCTGCGATTCGTGGCTCACAAAGTGATGAGTCAGTTTACTTTGTAATGACAGATAGATTTAATAACGCTAACACTGAAAATGATAACGGAGGAGTTTCTGAGGGAAGATTTTCAAGTGGATATGTTCCTGACGAAATTGGTTGGTGGCATGGTGGAGATTTCAAGGGAATTACTGAGCGAATTCCTTATATCCAAAAAATGGGTTACACATCAATTTGGATCACACCACCGGTAAAACAAATAACCTTTCAGGGTTCATCATCTTCATATCATGGCTATTGGGGATTAGATTTCATGACCGTTGATCCCCACCTAGGAACTGAGGCAGAGTTTAAAGAGTTAGTTAAAGCTGCACACGAGGCTGGCTTGAAGGTCATAGTCGATGTGGTTGCCAATCACACGGCAGATGTAATTCAATTCAAAGCTAATGCTACGGAGTACCTAGAAAGCAATAAATTTCCTTATAAAGATGCATTGGGTAAGAAATTCATACCTTCTGTTTATGCAGGCAAAGTTAATTTTCCTAAATTATCGTCAACTAAGTCTTTCCCGTATGTGCCAATTTTAGATAAAAGCAATGCCAAAGTTAAGAATCCAAATTGGCTCAATGATGTAACTAATTACCACAACAGAGGAAACTCCTCATTTACCGGTGAGTCCTCATTAGATGGCGATTTCTTTGGCCTTGATGATCTCTTTACAGAAAAGCCCAATGTCGTCAAAGGTTGGACGGATGTCTGGAGCTATTGGATTAATGAGTTCGATATCGATGGTATGAGAATCGATACCTTCAAACATGTGAATCCAGAGTTCTGGAAAGCCGTGATTCCAAAGGTTTTAGAAGTTGCTAAGAAGAAAGGTAAGAATGATTTTCCAATCTTCGGTGAAGTTGCCGACTCAGATACATTCTCTTTGGCCTCATATCTAAGAAGCGGTCAAACCCCCAGCGTATTAGATTTTGCGTTTCAGAAGCAGGTTGCGAATTATCTTCGCTTCGGTACATCAACGGATGGTTTAGTTTCTTTATTCAACGCCGATGACTTATATACAACATCAGCCACCAACGCTTACCAACTTGCAACTTTCTTGGGTAATCACGACATGGGAAGAATTGGTTTGCAATTGAGTAAGGCGGTTGGAGAAAATCAAGACGCGGTCCTTCTTGATCGAGCCCTACTTTCAAATGCGATGCTATTTTTATTGCGCGGTGGACCCATTACTTATTATGGCGATGAAGTTGGAATGATAGGAACGGGCGGAGACAAGGAGTCTCGCCAAGATATGTTTCCAACTCAAGTCATTGATTGGCAAAATGAAGCGCGAATAGGTTCCCAGCCAATAGGAACTAAGAGCTCATTTGATCTCGCTAATCCACTTCGCACGCAGATTTCAACGCTGCAATCTCTAATAAAAGAGAATCCAGCTCTCAGAAACGGTGTTCAGCAGATCAGATACTCCGAAAATGGGGTATTCGCAGTCACTAGATACTCGGCAGGACGTGAGTATTTAGTTGTATTTAACTCGAGTGATCAGGCACGATCTGCAAAAATATCATTTGACAGCAGGAGTGCGCAGTGGAGTTCGGTGCTTGGAGACTGCACCTTTGCTCCAGGGACCGCCTTAGAAATTAAGGCCCGCAGTTATTGTGTGATCAAGGGCGAGTTTGAATCAGGATCTGTTGGATCTCAACCGGTGGCATTGTTGAAACCGATTGAAACTGCAATCACCGGGGATCTGGTGCAATTAAGTGCACGAGTTGCAGGTGGTGATTACACAGAGGTTTCGTTTTCAGTGAAGGCGCCAGGTAAGAGCTGGCTCCATGTCGGCACTTCGGATCGGCGAACCTATGCTGACTCAAAAACTAGCGGCGGACTCCACCGTGTCTTTATAAATCCAAGAAGCTTTAAGAGCGGAGCAACGGTAGAAGTTATAGCTGTATCGCGAAGTGCTAACGGAGAAAAGAGAGTTTCAGAAATTATTAAATATAAGATTAAGTATTAAGCCAGAATCGTAAAGGTTCATTTAGGTACTTCGCCCACGATCTTTCATTGTGGCTACTTCGCTTGTAAACCTTACTGTGGTAATTATTAGTAAAACCTCTTTGGTGCATTAACTCATCAACAAGTGATTGAAGTTGCACATACTCTTTATCTAAACCTTTATCTCCGCGACTCATCCAGATCTTGTGATGCGCAGGTAGCGCGCTAACCATCGCATTGGCAAAGCTCTCATCACTAATTACCCAATGAGGAGAAAGCGCTAATGCGGTTGAAAACTTTTCGGGGTGTTTGATAGCCGCATATAAAGTGGCTAGCCCACCCATACTTGAGCCAATAACAGCGGTTTTTGCAGGTGTCGCAAAGGGTGCAATTGCAGGCACGATCTCATTAAAAATGCTCTGCAGATACTCGTCGGAGTGAAGTTTTACAGAGGGATCAGAAATCCTCCAACGGGGATCAACGTATTCACCATTGGAAAAGAATTGTTGTGGCGCTAAATCCTTGGCTCGCCCCCACGGATTCTGCTTAGTAGAGCTGTGCCACACAGCGATAATCGCTGGGGGATTGATACCTAACTCTTCGCTGACATGAATAGCAGATTGCGCCATCTTCCATGTCTGCCCCCGATGGGTAGAGGTTTTGCCATCAAAGACATTTTGGCCGTCATGCGCGATCAGTAATCGATCTGTTCCTTGCTTAGGAATCCAGTAATCAACGGTTCGATCGCCAAATTGAGCGCGAATAACCTCGCCTGGAACCCCACGAACTTGGATGCGCTTTATCTCCTGCATGATGATTTAATCATCCCATGTCACAGCCAAAAACATCAATCATCTGGTTTCGCCGTGACCTTCGAATCAACGATCATCCAGCGCTTTTAGCTGCGATTGAATCATCAGAGCAGATAATTCCGCTATTCATTCTGGATAAGAAACAGATTGATGAAGCGGGCTCAAAATTATTGGCGTACATGAGCCAATCTCTTCGCAAACTTGATGAATCTTTAGGAAACAAACTTCACATCATCGAAGGCGATCAGGTTGAGGTCCTAACGACTTTGATTAAAAAGTATGGAGTCGAACAGGTTCATATTTCCGATGAGTACGAACGATACGGCGCAGCACGAGATGCTCGGGTAGAAGCTGCAGGAATTACTTTAATTCGTACAGGAAGCCCATACGCCGTCTCGCCGGGGCGCGTTGTAAAGCCAAGTGATGGAACTCCATACAAGGTGTATACGCCCTTTTACAAGGCGTGGTGCATACATGGTTGGCGAGCACCAGCAGTGACTCCGAAGAAATTTAATTGTGTAGAACCAACCTCGGAATATCGCGCCTTTCCCGATTTTGTGATGCCTGATGGCGTTTCAGTAATTGAGGCTGGCGAAGAGGCGGCGCTAAAGCGTTTTAAGGCCTTCACAAAGAGCGGCTTAGATTCCTATGATGAAAATAGAAACTTTGCAGCAATCGATGGAACTTCAAAGATGAGTACGTATCTGAAGTTTGGCGAGATCCACCCACGCACACTTCTGCAAGGTTTGGGCGAGAGCAAGGCCCATGACACATTCCGTAAAGAGATTGCTTGGCGCGAGTTCTATGCAGATGTTTTATTTAACAACCCGATGACAGATGTTCAGTATTACTCAGAAAAGTTTGCCCAGATGCGTTACGACAAACCAGGTGCTCAATTTGAAGCCTGGTGTGAAGGAAAAACCGGCTACCCATTTGTAGATGCAGCGATGCGACAGTTAGTTCTTGAAGGTTGGATGCATAATCGAACTCGCATGGTTGTGGCCTCATTTCTTGTTAAGGATCTGCACCTGGAATGGCAATTGGGCGAAAGATTCTTTGCTGATCACTTAGTTGATTACGATGTTGCTTCTAATGCACATGGGTGGCAGTGGACCGCTGGAAGTGGCACGGATGCTTCACCGTATTACCGTGTCTTCAATCCAATTGAACAAGGTCGACGTTTTGATGAAAATGGCGATTACATTCGCAGATATGTGCCAGAACTTGCACACCTTTCAGCCTCAGAAATTCATGAGCCCTGGCTCTTCCTTGATGGATATAGCAAAGGTTACTCAGAACGAATTGTCGATCACGCTGTAGAGCGCTTGGAATCCTTAGCTCGATTACAGGAGATCAAAGCTGATAAACCCCTAGGCCCTCACGCTTAGCTTTGTACATCGCGTTATCTGCGCGAACAAGTAAATCTGGTTCACCTTTATTTTCTGCAACACCAACGCTGACGCCTAACCGAATCTCTTGATTGTTGATGTGAAATGGATATGAAAGCGTTGCCTTAAGCGCAAGCGCAACTTCAACCGCACTGTCCTGTTTGCCTTCAATCAGAACCCCAAACTCATCTCCGCCCAATCGCGCAAGAAGTGCACCTGCCGGAAGCGCTCGTTCAAATCGCATCGCCACCTGCTGCAAAACCTTGTCACCGGTCTCATGTCCATGAATATCATTTATCGGCTTAAAGCCATCTAGATCAAGCAAAAGTAGCGAACCTTGTTTCTCCAAGAAGGAATCTATTTCACTGACTAAACGTCTTCGATTAGGTAATCCCGTTAACTCATCTGTTCTTGCAAGAATTCTCTCTTCACCAATATTTCTAGCTTGGGTTAAAGCGATAGCCATTCGAGTAAAGGCAAGAGCCAAGGTCGCAATTGCTGGTATCAAGACAAATGTTGGGAAGTAATGTGGCCGGATCGCTATTAATGCTAAAAGTGTTGCGCTGAGCGAAACCGAGATTGAAACCAAGATAGGACTTAAACCATTTCCGCTCTCCTCATCAACACCTGTCTGCCAAAAACTTTCGGCGATCACCACAAAACCTAGTAACCAACCAGTGTCTAGCCAACTTCCAAAGAGGTATTGATTATTAGTTTGCTGCCACAGGAAAATGAAATCGGTGAGTGCATATAGTGATGTGCCAACACAGAGAATCAATCCACGATATGAAAAACCTTGCGCTGCCATAGCAGCAATTACTATCGCTAATAGGATCACATCTGAAATCGGAAACATGACCGCAAAGAATGTTCCGCTCAAGTCACCACCAAAATGTGGAAGTAGTGGCTTCAAAAATACCGCCGATCCCAGTGTTCCTAACCCCAGGCCCACAATGGAAGCATCAATAATCTCTAAAAGGCGTAGCTTCCTAGAGGCCACCAATAGGCGCGGCAGTGAGATCAAGGCAATCGGATAGAACAAGAGATAAAAAAGATCTGAAATCTCTTGCCCAAATGTTGCAGTTAGAAAGGTTGATGAAGAGGCTAAAAGCGAACCTACGAGCCATAATCCAATAGAGATCGCGGTAAATGGTTTTGTAAATCGATCACTAATACGCGGCGCTGAAAGTATGGAAAGAATCGCAGCAAGCGGTACAAGGTTGTAGGCAATGAGCTCTACCCAGTTACTACTGACCCCTTGGTGCAGCGAGATATAGATTCCAAGTGTTATTAATCCCGCCCAACGCGCAAGGTGCATGCTTCGAGAGTAGGAAGGTTCAGAGAGTTAATGAATAGGGTTTCCCATAGATACAAAAAATCCCGCTACCTGTTAGGCAGCGGGATTTTTTATAAAGAGTTTAGAAGCCCTTAGTACAGATCAACTTTGCGCTTTCACGCGCATCAGCAACATTTGCAGCAAGTTCTGCTGGCTTATTTGTTGCTGCAAGCTTTGCTGCCTCTAGCTTCTTGATTGTGATATCAATATTACGAATCTTGCTTGCGTAAGCACGAGTTGCAGATGTCCATGAAGCAACCGCGGTTGTCAGGATCTTCTTGTCTGCATCGGTTGTCGCAGCAGTAAGTTTTGCCTGCGCAGCTGTTAGTCGCTTATTGGCTTCATCTAGCTTCACTTGAATCTCGGCCTTGTTTGCATTCTCTGCAGTAATTCCAAGATCGATTACTGGTAGTTGAGCCTTGAAGTTTGCCGCGGTTGTTACCGCTGACTTCTGAGCCTTCACCGCATCATTAGCTGCAGTTAAGCAGTCCATTGATAGCCAGGTCAGCTTTGTATTTGAAACCAAAGGATTCTTCGCGCACTTGTATGTGCCGCCACTTGTCTTAGTGGTTGCACCGTTCTTAGAACATGCAACACCATTTGAGATCTTGGTAGCAGCATCTGCAGGCACAGCAACCATGACGCCACCGGCGACGATGAGTGCTACTGAGATTGAGGCGATTTTGCGAAGCATGTCGAAACCTTTCGTTGTAATGCGGCAATACTAGCGATCAGGTGCTGTGAGAAGACTGAAAACTCGCCGTGAGTCCTGAAGGTATGACCGTTACTTACGTTGTTTAACCCTCAAATTCATTCCAACCTTGCGAACAATCGATCGAGGAAGAGTTTGAACAACAAATACCAACAGCTTGTACTGCCAACCAGGAATTGAAACCGCCTCACCCTTCAGCGCATCGCTCCACGCTTGTGCAACAAGCTTGTCTGAGTTCAACCACATGAAGTTTGGAAGACCCTTCATGGACATACGACCTCGCTGATGGAATTCAGTGCGGGTAAACCCTGGGCAGAGTGCGCTTACCTTCACATTGGTAGCTGCTAGTTCGGTATGAAGTGATTCTGACAAAACTGTCAGATAGGACTTTGCCGCGCTGTAGGTACCACCTGCGATGTAGCCAGCAACTGATGAAACATTGATGACAACACCCTTGTTACGTTCTTTCATTCCAGGCAAAGCAACGTGCATTAAACGCATAGGAGTTCTGACTAAAACATCTAGCAACTGCTGCTCTGCATCTAAAGCCGACATTGTGAAGGCTTTATTGATTCCAAAGCCTGCGTTATTGATCAATACATCAACTTGATTGTTAGCGATGTATTGCTCGACTAATGCGCAGCCAGCCTCTGTTGCAAGATCTGCCTGAATGATGTGCGTTGAAATACTGAACTTGGATTCAAGCTCTCGGGCACGCTCTTGAAGGCGTTGCATGTCGCGAGCAACCAACACAACGTTGTAATTATTTTCGGCAAGTAAACGGGTAAAGCTTTCACCGATTCCCGCAGTTGCTCCTGTAACTAACGCCCATGTAGCCATTGTGATCCCCTAACGAACTCGAAGTTCACCATGTGCTCCTCGTGGAACAAATGGTGCGTGCGGTGCAACAGGGGAGAGCATCTGATACTTCTGACCTTGCATCGGACGTGAATCTTGCTCACCCTTATTTGGCCATAACGATAAGGCACGTTCTGCCTGCGCAGTAATAGTTAATGAAGGATTTACTCCTAGATTTGCTGTAATAGTTGAGCCATCGACGATGTGCATCGTTGGATAGTTCCAAACACGGTGATATGGATCAATCACGCCGCTTTGAGGGTCTTCTCCAATTACGCACCCACCCACAAAGTGAGCGGTGAATGGAGCATCGATTAAATCTCCAATGTGACCACCGGCGATGCCGTCGTGCTTAGCTGCAATGCGCTTCACAACTTCATTTGCCGCTGGAATATAGGTAGCGTTTGGATGTTCTGGGTCATTAGTTGAAGTTAAGTGCCAACCAAACCAACTTCTCTTTGGCCTTACAGAGATACTGGAATCAACATTTTGCATCGTTAAAGCTATGACAGTTCTTTCGCTCCACTTACGGACATCCAATATTTTTAGAAGTGTTGAAGGTTTAGCAATGAATAATTGCCACCATTGCTTCCGACGTTCTTTTGAAGAATAACCATCGGTCATGATTGTTTGGAGCAACCCCATCAGGTTGCTTCCTTTGCCATAACGAACCGGTTCGATGTGGGTGTGCTCATCTGGGAAGAAAGAGGAGGTGATTGCGCTTCCTTCGCTGAAATCTATTGAAGTATCGCTCATAATCGCGCCAGTGAGCGCTTCACTGTTTGTTCGGGACAGATCGCCTAGTCGATCTGATAATTGGGGCAGCACCTTCGAATCCTTCATTTTATGCAGTAATTTCTGTGTGTTAAATGCTCCTGCAGAAACGATGAGATCTTTTGCATAAAAAACATCTCCGCGAGAGCCAAATGGATCATCAGTTTTCTTAGTCGTGATCTTCCATTCTCCACTTTTAAGTTGCTCTATTTTTGTTGCAGTAGTCATTGGAAAAACTTGAGCTCCGGCAGATTCTGCTAAGCCAAGATAATTCTTCGGCAAAGTATTTTTCGCGTTGTACTGGCAACCAGTCATGCATGCACCACATTGTTTGCAGCCATTGCGATCTGGTCCGACTCCGCCGAAGAAGGGATCCTTTGAAGAAACGCCTTTGCCATCGCCAAAGAAAACTCCAAGGGGGGCCATCTGAAATGTATGTCCAACACCCATGTCATCGGCAACATCCTTCATCGCCTTATCACTGTTAGAAAAATATGGATTCTCAGTTACACCTAACATCCGACGTGCTTGGTCAAACCAAGGTTCTAGCTCTTGCTTCCAATTTGTAATGGATGCCCACTGTTTATCGTTGAAGTAAGCATCACCTGGTTGGTACAAGGTGTTGGCATAGACCAAAGATCCACCACCAACACCTGCACCGCACAGAACTAAGACATCTGGAAGAACATGGATACGTTGGATTCCATATAAACCCAATCCCGGAGCGAAGAGAAACTTATTGAGTCTCCACGAACTCTTTGGAAAATCCTTGTCTCTAAATCTGCGACCAGCTTCAAGTACAGCTACTGAATATCCTTTTTCGCGCAATCGAAGCGCAGAGACCGAACCACCAAAACCTGATCCGATCACTACGACATCGAATGTGCGTTTAGCCATTTACAAAGCCAAGCCTGCTGGATCTTCATCGCGAATATGCCAACTGCTGCCGTACTGCTCGATTAGATCCAAGAAAGGTTTTGGTTCTAACCATTCTGGACCAACAACACCTTGTGGTTTCCAGGTGCCATTAGCGATCAATTCCATAGCAATTACAGGGTTAATCGCCGTCTGCCATACAACCGCTTGATCGCCATAGTTGTCCATTGACCATTGATTATCTACAACGTTATAGATGTAGCAGGCATAAGGCTTGCCCTCTTTATCAAGACCCTTCACATGCGCACCTGCACAGGTTTTACCGTGCATCAGTGGACCGATCTTTGCTGGATCTGGAAGAAGCGAGGCTAAGAAATCACGTGGTGCAATTTCCATTCCGCGGTAATTAACCTTTTCCTTCTTAGACAAACCAAGTGCGTGAATGGTTTTTAAAGTATTAATAAAATCAGTGCCAAGTCCATATTTAAATGTGACCTGATTAGCTTTTACTTTTTGAGGAATCAAAACAACCTCTTCATGTTCAACATCAACACATTCAACTGGGCCGATTCCTTCAGGGAAATCAAAGGTAACTCCGCCGGTGAAAGGTTGTGCTGTGCGCCAACCACCATCCTTCCAAATCAATGGAGGATTAAGACACTCTTCAATTGTTGTCCAAATTGAAAATGATGGAGCAAATTCATAACCATCGACAGTTAGATTTGATCCATCCAAAATAGTTACAGCTTCAATTTCGCTGAACAAGTAATCCTGGGCGTAACGAGCGAAGATGTCGCTCATGCCAGGTTCGATTCCAATTCCAACAAGTGCGTACTTGCCGTTTTTCTCCCAAGCTTCTGCTTGAGCGAATTGATCATCACCTAACTTAACCCCGGTCTTATTGAAGGGATCGGTTGGATGTGCGATAGAAAGCGACATTGCCATATCGATGTAGTTAACCCCAGCGTTTTGAGCAGCGGTAAAGATCTGCATTACAAAGCGAGGGTCAATAGCGTTTACAACTACATCAGGATTGACCTTCTTAATCAATCCTTCGAGAGCAACCAGATCGCCGGCATCCACCTCCACTGATGTAAATCGAGGGTCTTGGATTTTCTGGGTGACAGCGTGCGCCTTTGAAGCATCGTAATCAGCGATAACTAACTCGGTGATAAATGACTTGCGTGATGCGATATTTGCGATTGCACTGCCAACTCCGCCTGCGCCGATAACGAGCGCTCTCATGGTTGGCCTTTCGGTTCGTTTTCAAATCCAACGTGGATTCAAGGGAAGGTTATCTATACCGCTAACCTTTGCCAAGCACCGCCAAACTGTTAAAAGCATGTCTGGCGCGCAAGTCCCCGTAGCTCAGTGGATAGAGCAACCGCCTCCTAAGCGGTAGGTCGCAGGTTCAACTCCCGCCGGGGACGCGCAATCAAAGTTAAGAGAAAACTACTGTGCGCTTTCCAACGATAAATACTTTGTCATCTGCATAAAACTTCACAGCCTTCGCAAGTACACGGCGTTCAATGTCACGTCCGATTGCGATCAGCTCTTCAGGAGTCGCAACATGAGTTACATGAGCAACATCTTGCTCAATGATTGGACCTTCATCTAAATCTGTTGTGACAAAGTGCGCTGAAGCTCCAATGATCTTTACACCGCGATCATGTGCCTGGTGGTATGGCTTTGCGCCCTTGAAGCCTGGCAAGAAGGAGTGGTGGATATTAATGATCTTTCCAGGGAGCTTGTTGCAGAAATCCTCAGACATGATTTGCATGTAGCGAGCAAGTACAACGAAGTCGATCTTCAGTTCATCAATCTTTTTTAAGATTTCTGATTCTTGGCTGGCTTTTGTATCTGCCGTAATTGGAAGACAGAGAAAGTTAATTCCATGAGATTCGACAAGTCCGCGCAGCTCTTCACGGTTTGAAATAACCAGTGGAATTTCTATGTTGAGCTCGCCTAATTCTTCTAAGTACAAAAGATCGCGCAAGCAATGACTTTCCTTTGTAACCATCACAAGCGCACGTGGCTTCTGCGCTGTTGGTCGAATATGTAGAGAAGGATTGAACTTTGATAAACCTTCATTCAGGCTTTTGTTTGCACCTTCTAGGCCCTGTGCAGTCTCAAAGCGCGTTCGCATCACAAAGGTATTTGTAGTCGGATCAGTGAACTGTTGATTCTCAATAATGTTTCCACCGCAGGCAAGTACAGCCGATGTCATCGCATGAACGATGCCAGGCTGATCTGCGCATTGCAGGGAAGCGATTAGATCCATGTGCTTAGGGTACGCGAACTTAGTGGTGCAGAGTAAATCGCTGCATCCACTTTGGCGCCCACCAGTTGTTTTCGCCAAATAGACGCATCAAAGCAGGCACCAAAAGCCCGCGAACAATTGATGCATCCAGGATTACAGCAAGTGCCACACCAAAGCCCATCGATTTAATTGATGTGACGCCACTTGTAATAAATGCGGCGAACACAACAGCAAGTAGTACTGCAGCAGCGGTGATGATGCGCGCTGAGCGCTGTAGTCCCACTGCAACTGATTCAACATTTGATTTACCAGCAAGGTGTTCTTCGCGAATACGAGAAAGCAAGAACAGCTCGTAGTCCATAGATAAACCAAAGACGACCACTGCAATCAAAATAACAATTGAAGTATCAAGGGTTCCAGTTAAGGTGAATGAACCAACTAGCCACTGAAGATGGCCATCGATGAATACCCATGTCAGTACACCCATAGTTGCACCAAGAGACAAGAAGTTAAGAATGACCGCCTTGATCGGCAAAATAATTGATCCAGTAAAGATAAAGATCAAGACTAGAACGCTCAGAATGATCCACCCAAGTGCCCAAGGCAAGGTAGCTGAAATACCATCTTGTGAATCTGTGTAATCAGCAGAGACTCCTCCAATCAAAGTTCCTTCAGGTGAAGGAATATCTCTAATCGTGTGAATCAACTGCTGTGCTTCAGGAGTTCGAGGCAACATTGATTGATAGGCAACAACGCGAACATCTTTTCCAATTGTTACCGGTGGAACTACTGCAACAATTCCATCCTGAACTCGTACCTTTTCAGCGTAAGCGTTAATTTGATCTAACTTATCTGAACCACCACGAACGATGATTTCAATTGGGTTTCCAGTTTGTCCAGGAAAGCGTTCTGCCTGAAGCGCGGTTGCAACAGCTGCTTTATTGTCGGCTGGCAACATTCGTGAATCACCTTGTGAAAACTTAATGTTGGTAATTGGCGCAGCCATAATTCCCAGAATCAGAAGAGCGAAAACAACAACAGCTGTTGGTCGCTTCATCACGATTCGTGCAGTTTGAGCCCAGCGACCATCTTCTTTAGGGGTAATTGCTGATTTACGAATTACACCCTTATCGATTTTGTTTCCTACTAAAGCAAGAATTGGAGGAAGTCCAAATAAAGCGCCAACAACGGCAAGGGCAACTACTGATACACCTGCGTAGCCAAAGGACTTTAGGAATGGAAGCGGGAAGAAGGTAAGAGACAACAAGGTAACAAGAACTGTTAACCCTGAATAGAAAACAGTCTTTCCAGCCGTTGCCATGGTGTTGATGACCGAATCTTCAACACTCTTACCGTGATGCAACTCTTCGCGGAATCGATTAACAATCAGAAGCGCATAATCAATACCAAGTCCTAAGCCCATTCCTGTAGTTAGGTTGAGTGCGTAGATACTGACATCTGTAAACATTGTGAATAAGAAGAGAATAAAGAAAGCACCCAGAATCGCAGCAACACCAACAATCAGTGGCATTGCAGAGGCAGCCAAAGCACCGAAAACAAATGCAAGCAAAATAAAGGTCAAAGGAATTGAGATTGCCTCAGAGATCTTTAAATCATTTGAAATCTTTTCTGTAATTGCGTTGCCAATTACACCGACTCCACCTGCATATAAAGTGAGTCCGTCATACTCACCATCGTAATTTTCTTGGAAGAAGGCGCCCAGCTCTTGGCTTTCAGGAGTAAAGGCTTCACCTGTTCCGTAGACCAAGATGTAGGCAGCTTTTCCATCACTTGATTTAAAGGTTGGTTGCTGTCCTGAACTCCAGAATGAAAGAGTCTTAGTTACATCTTTTTCCTTTGCGATCTTTGCTTCTAGAGCAAGACCCTTTTGAGTAATCACAGGATCTGTAACATCTGTTGTTCCAGCATCTACAACAATGACAACTGCAGGGTCTGAAAGCTTTAATTCATCCTTTAAGTACTGATACACCTTGTATGAATCACTATTTGGGTTTGAATATCCACCTGAATCAAGGCGATTGAAAACCATCGACCCAACGCCGCCTGCAACCAAGATTCCAACGATAAACAAAATCACTGCGCTCTTGCGGTGCTTAACTAAGGTGCGACCCAGCTTCTCAAACATAGTTATCTCTTTCTATTAAAGATGTAGAATTAAAGCCATGAGCGATCTCTTTCCTAACGTAACTTCAGATGAGATCGATCCTGAAGCCGCCGCCGAGCAAGCTAGGCGCGAAGAAGAGATGAAGTCAGACAAGCCGCCTCATCACGAGAATTAATCAGCTTTAGGCGTCGCTGCCGGAGCTGTCTTTGTTGAGTCAGTTTTGTAAAAACCCGATCCTTTAAATACAACGCCGACCGCCGAATAGACCTTTCGGATCTCGCCTTTGCATTGTGGGCATTCGGTCAGTGAAGCATCTGAGAAGGATTGAAAAGCCTCAAACTCGTGGCCGCATGCGTTGCATGCATATTGATAAGTAGGCATCACAGGCTCCATTCTTAAAAAGGCTAGGCATTAAGTGTAAAGAGGTGAGACGATAGGCGCGAATTGAGCGCTTCCCAAGCGCTTATGAAAGGTAGTTGTGATCCGTTTACGTGTCGCAGGTGTTCTCCTTCTAGCCTTTCTAGGCGCAAGTGCAGCATCAGCAAATACTTTGGTGAGCACCAATCCAATTAGTGGTTCAACATTGTCGGTCTCACCTACAAATGTGACAATCACCGGACAAGTTGCGTTGCTAGCAGATGCACCGGATGCAAGTTCAATTACCGTTTCCGATCCCAATGGCGTTCGTGTAGATGATGGAACCATCGCGATTACAGATATGAGCGCAACGGTTGGTGTTCGACCATTAACAGAAACTGGAATTTACACAGTTGCCTATTACTTGGCCGCTGAAGGTGATGCGCCGCTTGAAGGAACCTTTACTTTTAAGTACATGGCTCCAAGCAGTATTTCTCCAACTGAACCAACACCACAGCCTTCAGAACAACAGACTCCAGCAAGTAGCAGTTGGGGTACAAATGTTTTTGTAATTATTCTTTTGGTTCTTGCAGTGTTTGTAACTGTTGGACTCTCTCTGTATGCACGCAAATTATTTTCTGAGCGATGAACTTTTTTGCGGTAAGTTTTAAATATATTTCTCTGCTCGGAGGCTTTGCCACAGTAGGTGTCTTGCTTGCAATGGCGTTCTTGCTTCTTGATCATGAGGGAAAACTCTCGGCATCTGGCGAGAAACTTCGCTCTTACTTCAAGATCTCATCGGCGATCTGGGTTGTGGGAGCTTTCGGAAATATTGTCTTAACTTTGGCGCAGATTCTGGCAACGCCACTATCAGGCGCGCTGGATCTGACTGTACTTAGATCCTTTATTACACAAATAACCCTTGGTCAGTACTTAGCCTTTCAGGCATTAATCGCCGTAATTGTCTTTGCTGTTTCATTTGCTGCAAAGAAAATCTTGAGTCTGATCCTTACCCTTGTAATTGCATTAGTTGCACTTGTAGCAGCAGATGTTGCAGAAGTAGAAGCACTAGTGGCTGAGTTAGCAGCAGCTGTTTGAGAAGCTTGAGCAGCTAACTTAGCAGCTTCAGCAGCGTCTGCATCGGCTTCAACTTGATTAGCAAGATCACGAACTAGTAGAGCTTCACTCGATGAGTCAGCTACTGCGTCCCCTGCTCCACCTGCCCCTCTGTATATTGCGAAGCAACTATGTTTATGTTTTGGACTATTATAAAACAATTCGATTTCCTTTTGATATGTTGTCTAATGCTTCTAGAACTTGTAAGTTCCAAGGCACATGAAGCCCGCATACGCTGTCATTTGTTAAAGGTATAATATGG
>ERZ1034363.940-NODE-940-length-17897-cov-15.092144_pt1 | contig 17897 bp, 19 predicted proteins | sample MGYA00520616_ERZ1034363 | MGnify/ENA primary metagenome ERZ1034363 (study PRJEB33736, sample SAMEA104284506) | Azolla filiculoides | biome: Urban; feature: Water surface; material: Ditch water | place: Netherlands | collected 2015-10-28 | depth 0-0.1 m ...
ACAAACAAGACTTCTTTTGGATTAACTTCGGATTATTAATGTTTGCAACTATGTTGATGTTTGTTTTATTGAAACAATTAAACAAAGTAATGCAAGAAAAAGGAATTCATTAAGATGCAAACAATAGAACAAATACAAGACTTTAAAGGAAAATATCCGAAACAACTTTGGTATTTATTCTTTAGCGAAATGTGGGAGCGTTTCTGTTTTTACGGAATGCGCGGAATGTTGGTGGTTTTCATGGTAAATCATTTAGCCATGGATGAAAAAACGGCTAATTTACAATATGGAGCAACTCAAGCTTGGGTGTATGCTTTTACTTTTATTGGAGGTTTATTTGCCGATAAAATTTTAGGATTAAGAAAATCACTTTTTTGGGGTGGAATTCTAATGATTCTAGGAAGTATTATTTTAGCAATCGATCCAAAGAACTTATTTTTTATTGGAATTAGTTTTACCATTGTTGGAACAGGTTTTTTTAAACCAAATATTTCATCAATGGTTGGTCAATTATACAAGGAAGGTGATCCAAGACGTGATGCTGGATTCTCGTTTTTCTACATGGGAGTTAACTTAGGAGCATTATTAGGAGGTTATGTTTGTATAGCTGTTGCCGAGGGTTCTATGTGGCAATCTATGGTTCCAGAACATTTAAGATGGAACGTTGGTTTTGGTTTTGCAGCTATTGTAATGATGATTAGTTTATTGACGTTTACACAAACTCAAAAAACATTAAGTACTATTGGACTTTCTCCTTTACAAGAAGTAGCAACTTCAAAACGTAAAGGTTTGGAAATTGCAACTTATTTGGGATCTTTACTAGTAATTCCAATCATTATTGTAATGGTTGCTAATACGAAGTATACAGATTATTTTATGATGTTTATTGGGCCGGCTTCAATTTTGTATTTGTTCTATGAAATGAAGAATTTTTCAGTTTCCGAAAACAAGAAACTTTTAGCGGCTTTAGTTTTTATTATATTCTCTATTTTCTTTTGGGCATTTTTCGAGCAAAGTGGAGGATCTTTAAGTTTGTTCGCAGCAAATAATTTGAACAATACAATTGCAGGAGTTGAGTTAAGTCCAAACGGAGTTAATAATTCAGCGAACTCATTTTTTGTAATTGGTTTTGCCGCATTAGTTGGTTTAGTCTGGTTGTGGATGGCAAAGAGAAAAATTGAGCCAAATACTATTATTAAGTTTGGTTTAGCCTTTTTGTTTTTAGCAGGAGGTTTTTGGGTATTCTATTACACACAATTTTTTGCCGATTTAAATGGAAAAACATCTTTAGGGATATTCACTTTAGGTTGGTTGGTTATCACTTTTGGTGAATTGTGTTTGTCCCCAATTGGAATGAGTGCTATGACCAAACTATCGCCGCAAAAAACCCAAGCCGTTATGATGGGAATGTGGTTTTTAGCAAGCGCTTATGGCCAATATTTTGCTGGAATTTTAGGGGCTAATATTGCAGAAGCTTCTGAAAATGCAACTAACATGGAAAAATTAGTTTTGTATGCAGATGGTTATGAACAGTTAGCTATTTACGCGCTTATTTTAGGTGTTGTGCTTATTATTATTTCACCACTAGTTAAAAAATTAATGCAAGAAGTTAAGTAGTTGATGTTTTTTGGCATCCAATTTGCTTAATTTTGTTTTATAAATTTACAATATGAAAAAGATTTTAGTAATAGCGTTTTTAACTTTGACGAGCATGTCAATTCAAGCACAAGAAGAATTAACATGGCATACAGATATGTCAAAAGCAACCGATATTTCGATTAAAGAAAATAAACCTATGTTTTTATTCTTTACAGGCTCTGATTGGTGTGGTTGGTGTATTCGTCTACAAAAAGAAGTTTTCAAAACACCAGAATTTATCAAATGGGCAAAAGAAAATGTAGTTTTAGTTGAATTAGATTTTCCTAGAAAAAATGAACAAACAGACGCGGTAAAAATGCAAAACGCTCAGTTGCAACAACAGTTACAAGTTAATGGTTATCCTACAGTTTGGTTTGTAAGTGCTGTTAAAACAGATGAAGGCAAAGTGAATTTAACAGCTTTAGGAAGCACAGGTTATGTAGCTGGTGGTCCTGAAAAATGGCTTGAAGGCGCTAATCAAATTATCAAAAAGAAATAATTTATTTCAATCTATAAAATCCCTTTTCGGCTATGGCATGGAAAGGGATTTTTTCTTTTTGGCATGTTGCACTCCACACTTTTAATAAGTTTCTATAATTAGTTTTATCAGCTATAATTAGTTTTGGGTTTACATCTTTAATTAAGCGTGATAAATTAATTTTTGGGCTTTGCATTAAAACAACTATTTCTGGTTTGATAGAAGTTTTATAAATTCCTAAACTATCGATAATTAAAATTCTCTTTTCATCAAACAACAATACATTTTGCATAGGAAAAATGCGTAGCGAATCCGAAAAAGTTCCTCTACTATAATGATTTAATGTTGCAATGTGATTTTCGGGAGCGTCAGTGTATGCAATAATTGTATTCCTATTTTTTATTCCTATCAAACTGCTCTTATCATTGAAAACAATTAATTCTGAGCCTTTATTTTCGGCAATTTTAACAAAAATAAAACTGATTTGAAAAATAAAAAGTGCAACTAAAACATATACAATGTGCTTTCTTTTTTTCTTGTAAATCCAAAATAAACAGCTTATGATGAATAAGTAAAGCGTTAAAACCATAATAGCCGAAAACGATATATTGGTAATTATTCCACTTTTAAATTGTGCAATCCAATGAATATAATCATTCATAAGTTGAATTAAAAAAGACAAAAGTTTTCCTAAAAAAACAGCTGCTTCTGGGAGAATAAAATTAAGCACCAAAATCAGAATTCCATAAATTAGCACAAAGCTAGAAAGCGGAATAATAACCAAATTTGCCAATAAAAATAGCATTGGCAATTGATTAAAATAATACAAACTCAATGGCAAAACACCTATTTGAGCTGCAATAGAAACCAAAATAGTATCTATAAAATAAATTCCTATTTTGTTTTTTGTAAAATGAAATTTCTTATAAAATGGCTGAAATAAAATAATTGCCAAAACTGCTGCATAACTCAACTGAAATCCAATGTCAAAAATAGCGTTTGGAACAAATAATAAAATTAAAAAAGCAGAAATAGCCATAGCATTATAAATTGCCTTTGGCTGATTAAAATAGTTTCCAATACTAATAAAACTAAATAAAGTAACAGCTCTGGTTACTGAAGCTGGCAATCCAGTTAATAAAGCAAACAACCAAAGAAAACTAAGAATGATTACAAGCTGTATTTCGTTACCAAACTTAACTCTTTTTAAAGGTTTTAAAAGAAATACTAAAACAAAGTATAAAATTGAGATATGTAATCCAGAAATTGCTAACACATGAATTACGCCAGCATTCGAATAATCTGTGACAGTTTGTGTATCCATTTCTACTCTTTGTCCTAGCAATAATGCATCAACAATTGCTTTTGTTTTAGCATCAAAATGATGTATATCAAAACTGCGGCTTAATGAATTGCGCAAATTTTCTAAAAAATAATCCACGTCATGATGCTGTTGAATTACTTTTAAATAATTTTCATTTGCATAAACCTGATGAAAAACATTTTGCTTTTCTAAGTAATTTGCATAATCAAATTGATAAGGATTATATGCTTTTGGAATAGAATAAACGGGAGCCATAAACCAAATTTCAGCACCAGAATGCAATATTATTTTGGTCTTCTTTGGCACATAAATCAATAATTTTCCGGAAACATTTGCTTGATTAAAACTTGTTACTGTAACAAAATATTTATTGTATTTTGCATTTGGTTTTAGTGGTGTTTGAACAACTCCTCGAATAGAATTTGTAGCTTCAAAAGTTTGCCTAGAATAATGATTTTGTTTATTACTATCTAAATGAACAAAAAAAGTAATCATCCCCAAAACAAACGAAAGCAAATAAACTACTATTCCAAAAGTAGCGTTTTGGATAATTCTCTTGTTACTTTTCCAATAAAAAAATCCAAATAAAAGAGCACCAAATAAACTGCTAATCAATAAAATAGAAAAAGGTATTTTCCAATAATATTGAGCAATAATTCCAGCTGCAAAAGCGCAAGTTATTGTAATTAGGGGGAATTTAAGTGGCTTCAAAAATCTATTTAGTTTATATTTATCCCAAGCTATTTAATCGTTTTTAAAAATTGAGTAAGATTGTCATGACTGTGCGAAAGTTTTCCGTTAATGACAACTATTGGAAAAGTTATGTTTTTTGGTAAATTCTTTTCTTGTTTCAACAACGTCCACACTTTTGCCCTATCTGCTGTGTTGTCATACTTTAATTCTTTAAAAGCAATTTTATTATTATTCAAATAAAGCAACGTTTCTTTACATCTAGGACATCCTTTTTTAGTCATAATAAAAATCCCTTTTTTAAGATCCTCTTTTTGAAACTCATTCGCTGGGTTAGAAATAATATTTTCAAAAACTACATTGTGATGAGCAAAAAAAAGCAAACAAGACAAGTGAAACACAATCAAAACATTTTTCATAAAATAGGGATTATAGCGTATTTACAATCAATTGTGCCGTTTTTTTACTTGCTCCTTCACCACCAAGATTTTGTTTTAATTCGGCATAATTTTTCAACAGATCGACTCTTTTTTCTGGATTTAGAATTTTTTGCAACTCAATTTTTAAATTTTTTGTATTCAAATCATCTTGAATCAATTCTTTTACCACTTCTTTATCCATAATTAGATTGACCAATGAAATGTATTTCAAAGTAATAATTCGTTTAGCGATTTGATACGAAATCCAACTTCCTTTATAACATACCACTTCAGGAACATTAAACAAAGCCGTCTCTAAAGTAGCCGTTCCAGAAGTTACTAAAGCAGCATGCGAATGACTTAATAAATCATAGGTTTTATTCGAAATAAATTTTACATTATCGCTTGTTAGAAATGGCTTGTAAAATTCATATTCCTGACTTGGAGCACCAGCAATTACAAACTGATAATCAGGAAAATCGTTTACTATTGAAAGCATAATAGAAAGCATTTTAGAAATTTCTTGTTTTCTACTCCCTGGCAATAAGGCTATAATTGGTTTATCAGATAAATTATTTTCTGTTCTAAAAATAGCATCTGAAATTTCGGTTCTGCTTGCAATTGCATCAATTAGTGGATGGCCTACAAAATGAACAGGAAAATGGTGTTTTTTCTCATAAAAATCTTTTTCAAACGGAAGAATTACATACATGTAATCGACATCGCGTTTGATTGCTTTGATTCTATTTTCTTTCCAAGCCCAAATTTGAGGTGAAATGTAATAATGAGTTGGTATATTTCTCGCTTTAGCCCAAGTTGCAATTCGCATGTTAAACCCAGGATAATCGATAAAAATAATAGCATCTGGTTGAAACGCTTCAATATCTTTTTTGCAAATTTTGATGTTATTCAAAATCGTTTTTAGGTTCATAACAACTTCTATAAAACCCATAAATGCTAATTCGCGATAGTGTTTTACCAATGTTCCGCCTACGCTTTGCATCAAATCGCCACCCCAAAAACGAATTTCGGCTGATGGGTCTTTTTCATACAAAGCTTTCATTAAATTAGAACCATGTAAATCACCCGAAGCTTCTCCTGCTATGATATAATATTTCATATGTTTTTCTTTATAATTCCCAAGCATTCAATTGCTGAATAGCATGATGCGCTGTTAAATCAAACTGAACTGGAACAATCGAAATATAACCGTTTTCTAAAGCCCATTCATCTGTATCAGTTCCTTTATCTTGATTAACAAATTTACCCGTTAACCAATAATATTCTTTTCCTTGCGGATTGGTTCGCTTATCAAATTCTTCATGCCACATAGCTTTTGCTTGGCGACAAATTTTGATACCTTTAATTTCTTCTTTGACTAATTTAGGAAAATTAACATTCAAAACAACTCCATTTGGCAATCCTTTTTCTAAAACATTATGTGCAATTTGCTTTACGTGACTTTTTATAGGTTCAAAATCTGCATCCCAACTATAGTCCAACAACGAAAAACCAATGGCAGGAATTCCTTCAATACCAGCTTCCACAGCAGCACTCATGGTTCCAGAATAAATCACATTGATAGATGAGTTTGAACCGTGATTAATCCCTGAAACACATAAATCGGGTTTTCTTTTTAAAATTTCATTAACTGCAATTTTCACACAATCTACAGGTGTTCCACTACAACTATACTCTTGAGTAATTTCTTTATCCAAATGTACTTTCTCTAGTTTGAGCGTGTTGTTTATAGTTATTGCGTGTCCCATTGCGCTTTGAGGACTATCGGGTGCAACCACTACAACTTCTCCTAATTCTTTCATTACTTCAATCAAAGCTCTAATTCCAGGAGCAACAATGCTGTCGTCGTTTGTAATAAGTATAAGTGGTTTTAACATTTTTATCATTTTTTGCTAAATTAATTAATTTATATCGAAACCTTTTTTCTGCAACAAAAAAAATATAGGTTTAACAAAAATTTATAGTAAATTGCGGACTTGTGGCATGATTTTTTGTGTAATTTAGTTGAAAATTTTTTAATGAAACGAATTGTGGAATTTATGAAGAGAAATTATAAGGTTATTTTGCTAATAACTGCTTTATCAGCAGTTTTGTGGAGTTTTATTCCAAAAGATAAAAAAGAAGACCCTGAAAAAGACAAACTATTACTAGAGTTGTTAACTTTTGTATTAGAAAAAGGTCATTATAGTCCAGTAGCTTTAGATGATGCATTTTCTAAAAAAGTATATGCAAAGTATCTAGATGGAATTGACCCTACTAAACGTTTCTTTTTACAAAGCGATATTGATGAGTTCAGTAAATATGAAACTCAAATTGATGATATGATTAAGGATAAAGATTTAACATTCTTTAATCTAACAAATTCTCGTCTATTACAAAGAATGGATGAATCTAGAGATATTTATGAAAACATATTGGATAAACCTTTTGATTTTAATACAAATGAAAGCATTAATGTGGATTATGAAAAACTTCCATTTGCAAAAAACAAAAAAGAATTAGCAGATAGATGGAGAAAGCAATTAAAATTACAAGCATTATCATCTATAACAGATAAACAAAAATTAGAAGAAGATAAAAAAGCAAAAGACGCTTCATACCAAAGTAAATCGTTTGACGAAATTGAAAAAGAAGTTCGTGAAAATTCGTTAAAGTCTTTAAATGAATATTTTGATTTTATACAGAAAGAATTAGACCGAAATGATTGGTTTTCTATCTTTTTAAATTCAATTGTAGAACGCTTTGATCCACATACTTTCTATTTTTCACCTGATGATAAAGAAAAATTTGATGTAAGTATGAGCGGAACTTTTGAAGGAATTGGAGCGCGTTTACAAAAGAAAAACGATGCTGTTGAAGTTTCCGAATTAATTTCTGGAGGTCCAGCTTGGAAGGGAAAAGAATTAGAAGCAGGCGATTTAATTTTAAAAGTAGGACAAGGAAAAGAAGAACCAATCGATGTAGCTGGTATGCGATTAGACGACGTAGTTAAGAAAATCAAAGGTCCGAAAGGAACCGAAGTAAGATTAACTGTTAAAAAAGTAGATGGTTCCATTAAGGTTATTACTATTATTAGAGATGAAGTAGAAACAGAAGAAACATTCGCCAAGTCATCAATAGTAGAAAAAGGCGGAAAAAGATTTGGAATCATCTATCTACCAAAATTTTACATTAGTTTTGAAAATAAAGAAAATAGAGACGCTTATAAAGATGTTGCTACTGAAATAGAACGCTTAAAAGCTCAAAATATCGATGGTATTATCATGGACTTGCGTGATAACGGCGGAGGTTCTCTTGAAACAGTCGTAAAAATGGTAGGATTATTCATTCCAGAAGGACCGGTGGTACAAGTAAAAGCTCCAGGACGAAACCCTGAAATTTTACCAGATCCAGACAAAAAAGTACAATATGATGGACCACTTATTGTAATGATTAATAACTTTTCGGCTTCGGCATCTGAAATTTTTGCAGCAGCTATTCAAGATTATAAGAGAGGAATTATTGTAGGAAGTAAGCATTCATACGGAAAAGGAACTGTTCAAAATGTAATTGACTTAAATCAATTTATTAGAGGTAATTCGTATGGTGATTTAGGCGCTTTGAAAACAACAATTCAAAAATTCTACCGAATTAATGGTGGATCAACACAACGTGAAGGTGTACAAAGCGACATTGTTTTTCCTGACAGATTTTCTTATTTAGATATGGGAGAACGTGACGAAGAAAGCGCATTACCTTGGGACAAAATTGAACCAGCAAAATACGAACCATTAAACATTAATTACGACAACATTATTGCAAATAGCAAAAGAAGAATTGCTGCTAATAATTATTTTAATTTAATTGATGAGAATGCAAAATGGATTTTTGAACGTAAAGACGAAAATGATTACAGTCTAAACTTAAACGAGTTCAAAAAAGAAATGGCTATTTCAGATGCAAAAATTAAAAAATTTAAAGCTATTTCTGATTACAACAATAAATTACAATTTCAATCCTTGCCAAATGAAGTTGTCTTATTTGAAAAAGACTCATTATTAAAACAAAAACGCGAACGCTGGCATGAAGATTTACAAAAAGATGTATACATAGATGAAGCCTTAAATGTAATTATTGACATGAAATCGCTACCAAAACCTAAAGGAATTACTGCAAAATTTAGCATGAATTAATTACTTTGTATAACAATAAAAAACACTCCATTAGGAGTGTTTTTTATTATAGATAAATCAATAGGTTATTTTAATAAATTTTTAGTTACTGTTCCAGAAGCTATCCAAGATGATATAATTCCTAGAATAATAATAGTTGTAACAACTATTACAATATTACTCCATTCAAAAGAAACTGGATAAGGCATTGATGACGTTATCATGATAAAAGAAAATTGTTGTTGTAAAACAATAATTGCAATTGCCAACACTAATCCAATAAATAAGCCAAAAAGTGTAATAATTATTCCTTGTGCAAAGAATATATTTCTGATAGAATTTTTAGTAACACCTATATTATAGAGCGTTTTTAAATTCTCTTTTTTATCAATGATTATCATTACGATAGCACCTGCCAAACAAAACAATGTCAAAATCACTACTAACGTACTGAAAAGATAAATGAATAAATTTTCAGATTGCAACATTTTGTATAGCGAATCGTTCAATTGTGCTCTATTTTTAATTTTAATTGTTGAACCAAAAATTTTCTCAATTTCAATTCTAAATTCATCCTCATCGCTTTCAGGAGAAGCTTTTATCTCAATATTAGTATACTGATTAGATTGCAAACCCAATAAGTTTTGAGCCAATACAATATCACAAAAAACATATTTACTATCTAAATCTTCGTTGATAGAATAAATCCCTGAAGGAAAAAGCATCGCTTTATTAAAGGCTTCATTTGGATTTTCAATGTTCCCTTTTCCTGGTTTTGGCGCAAAAACTTCTAACGCATTACTATAATCAAATAATCCTAAAGCCAACTTTCTACTTATCTCAGCACCTACAACAACTTCCTCTGAATTTGATTCAAACCAATCTCCTGCATATAAATGACTATTAAAATCATTTACCTTATTATAATTATTATCAACTCCTTTAATATGAGCAACTACTTCTTTTTCGCTATATAAAAAATAAACGCGTTCTTCAACTATTTTACTGTAGGAAGCGATATTCTTACTTGCTTTTAATTGCTGTTCTTGTTTCTCTGAAATATTAAAAAACTTCCCATTAGTAGTTTCTAATCTAAAATCGGGATCCGTTACATTCGCAAAATTTAGAGTAAATTCTTTTAATCCACTAAAAACAGACAAGAAGATAAACAATGCCATAGTACTCGCAATAATTCCAACAGAAGCAATTCCCGTAATAATATTAATGGCTTTGTTCTTGCTAAAACTAATAGCATAACGCTTGGCTATGTATAATGAAAGGTTCAAATTAAGATTTCTTTCTTTTTTCTAATAAATCTGGGTTTTCAATTGGATTTTCTTCTCCAGTAAGTGCCTTATCAATTTGTTCGATATAATCTAAACTATCATCGATATAAAAAATTAAATTAGGAACTTTACGCAATTGATTTTTAACACGCTGTGCTAAATCATGTTTAATTAAAGGAGCGTTACTTTTTACAGCCGCTAAAATTTCCCCAGCTTTTTCAGTTGGAAAAACACTTAAATGCACTTTGGCAATTGACAAGTCAGTAGTTACATTAACCTTTGAAACCGAAATTACTAAATTATTAATATTATTTTTACGGATTTCTCCTTGCAAAATAGAGACCAAGTCATTTTGCAAAAGTGCTCCTATTTTTTTTTGTCTATTTGTTTCCATTTGGCAAAAATACGATTTTTTTTCAAGCTATAAATAATTGTGTTTTTCTATGGTAGATGATAGAAACGCTTTTAAAATTACTAATTTTGTGATACAATATTTTAGACACATAATAGCATGAGAAAAATTGAACACATTGGCATTGCTGTAAAAAATTTAGAAACATCTAATTTACTTTTTGAAAAATTATTTGGACAACCTCCATACAAGGAAGAAGAAGTTGCTAATGAGGGCGTCAAAACATCATTTTTTATGAATGGGCCAAACAAAATTGAACTTTTAGAAGCGACAAATCCTGAAAGCCCAATTGCAAAATTCATCGACAAAAAAGGAGAAGGCATTCATCACATTGCTTTTGACGTCGAAGATATAAACCAAGAAATAGCACGATTAAAAAATGAAGGATTTATTATATTAAATGAAACTCCCAAAAAAGGAGCTGACAACAAACTAGTTGCATTTCTTCATCCAAAAGGAACTAATGGCGTTTTAATTGAACTTTGCCAAGAAATAAAATAAACTTTTAAAAAAGATTTGTTTGCAATAAAAATTAGTAGTAATATTGCATCCTCAAACTGGTCCTATAGCTCAGTTGGTTAGAGCACCTGACTCATAATCAGGTGGTCCCTGGTTCGAGCCCAGGTGGGACCACTTTAGTTTGAAAACATGACAGAATAACACTACAAAAACTAAATTTTAAGTTTTTTTTAAGTTTTTTTGTTAAAATAACTTGTAAAGTATAAAAATATTTATATTTTCGTATTAACATAATGAGTTAAACAAATATCAATATTAACTTATTATTAAATATAACCTTTTCTAATTTGAAAAGTAAGTATTTTTAATACTTTTACGCCCAATAAACAAAACTATGAATAAAACCTTAACCCTAATAATGGTGATTTTCAGTGTTCAAGCGGCTATTGCTGCAGACCCAACGCCGCCGCCGCCAACACCGCCGCCGCCTCCAGGCTTACCTATAGATGGCAGTATAGTTGTGCTGTTTTTTTTAGCATTAGCAACCGGTTATTATTTATCTAAAAAATATATATCAACAAAAAAAGGCTCTTTATAAAGAGCCTTTTTTTTATTTTCTTAATTCGTTTAAACGAGCCACGTATTTTCCAATCACATCAAACTCTAAGTTCACAATAGTTCCTATTTTAAAAGTATGAAAATTTGTGTGTTCAAAAGTATATGGAATAATTGCAACACTAAATGAATTTATTTGAGAATTCACAACGGTTAAACTTGTTCCGTTAATTGTAATAGAACCTTTTTCTATAGTAATGTTATTCAAATCTTGATTATATTCAAATGTAAAAACCCAACTACCATTAGCTTCTTTAATATTTGTACAAACACCTACTTGATCAACATGCCCTTGAACTATATGCCCATCTAATCTATCTCCAAGCTTCATAGCACGTTCAATATTTAAAACATCACCAACTTTCCAAGTCCCAATAGAAGTCTTATCTATTGTTTCTTTGATTGCAGTTACTGTGTATTCATCTTGATGAATTTTTACCACCGTCAAACATATACCATTATGTGCAACACTTTGATCAATTTTTAATTCATGAGTAATATCAGAAGTCACTGTTAAGTGAAGGTTTTCTTGCTCTTTTTGAATTTCTTTTACAATTCCAAGCGTTTCTATAATTCCGGTAAACATAACTGATTTAATTTTACTAAATTTGCACTTCAAAAGTAAGCAATAAATCACATTTGTTATGGTTAAAAAAGCAGAAAATATAATTGTAGGTATTTCGGTTGGAGATTTAAATGGCATTGGGAGCGAAGTCATATTAAAAACATTTGAAGACAATCGAATGCTAGAATTGTGTACTCCTGTAATTTTTGCAAATGTCAAAATTATCTCATTTTTAAAAAGAGAATTAAACTTAACCACAGCAATACATGGAATTGACAAGCTTGAACAACTTGTTGTAGGCAAAATAAATGTATTGAACGTTTGGCGAGAAGGTGTCAATTTAGAGTTTGGCAAAAACGACGACACTGTAGGAAGTTATGCAATAAAATCTTTTGTTGCTGCCACAAAAGCACTGAAAGAAGGATTTGTTGACGTCTTAGTCACAGCACCTATCAATAAATACAACATTCAATCTGAAGAATTTAAATTTCCTGGACATACAGATTATTTAAACACAACACTAGAAGGTGATGCTTTAATGTTAATGATTCACGAAGATTTAAGAGTTGGATTACTTACCGACCATGTTCCTGTAAATGAAGTCGCTAAGAATTTAACCGAAAAATTAATTTCGAATAAAATTCAAACAATTATCAAAACATTAAAACAAGATTTTGAAATTGAAAAACCTAAAGTTGCTGTTTTAGGATTAAACCCACATTCAGGCGACAACGGAGTTATTGGTAATGAAGAAGAAACTATTATTAAGCCCACACTAAAAAAATTATTTGAATCAGGAAATATGGTTTTCGGCCCATTTTCAGCGGATGGTTTTTTTGGTTCAGGACAATACGAAAAATATGATGCTGTAATTGCAACATATCACGATCAAGGGTTAATTCCTTTTAAAACATTATCATTCGGCAATGGAGTGAACTATACCGCAGGATTAAATAAAATTCGCACATCACCAGATCACGGCACAGCATATGAAATAGCAGGTAAAGGAATTGCAAATCATGAATCATTTAAAGAAGCCGTTTATTTAGCAATTGACATTTACAATAAAAGAAATGACTATCAAGAGCTTACCAAAAACCCTTTAAAAACAAAAGAAAAACAGTTATAAACAAAAAAATGTTTACAACTAGTTTTAATTTACAATAATTTTATATCTTTGCACACCTTTTAAAAAGGTAAAACTGTTGTTATGAACAATTTAAAAGAATATTTGATTCCTTTTGTGGGATTAAAAATAGGGAAGCATCAGTTTGATTATCAAATAGATAATACGTTCTTTAAAAACTTTGATTACGATGAATTTAACGATGCATCAGTTAAAGTAAATATTGTTTTGGAGAAAAAAAGCACCATGCTAGAACTCGACTTTAAACACAAAGGCACAGTAAATGTACCTTGTGATGTTTCTGGAGAAGAGTTTGATTTGCCAATTAAAGGAAAATTAAAACTTTTAGTTAAGTTTGGAGATACCTTTAATGACGAAAATGAAGAGTTGCTCATATTACCCCATGGTGAGTTTCAAGTTAATGTTGCGCAATACATATATGAATCAATTGTATTGTCGGTTCCATTAAGAAGAGTTCATCCTGGTGTTAAAGATGGTACTTTGTCAGAAGTGGTTGAAAAATTAGAATCACTTGCTCCAAAAGAAAATAAAACAGAAGAACAAAAAGATGATATAGACCCTAGATGGGAAAATTTAAAAAAACTATTAACGGATAAATAAAATAGAAAAATGGCACATCCTAAGAGAAGACAGTCGTCAACAAGAAGAGATAAAAGAAGAACACATTACAAAGCGACAGTTGCACAAATTGCTACATGTCCTATAACTGGTGAAGCACACTTATACCACAGAGCTTACTGGCATGAAGGTAAAATGTACTACAGAGGTCAAGTTGTAATTGACAAAGCAGAAGCAGTAGCTTAATTGCATCAAAAAAATAGAGAAAACTCTCACATTGTGAGAGTTTTTTTGTTAAGTGCCAGTTTGTTATATATTTATAATAACGAATAGGATTGGTTTAAAATTTTTTTTGTAATTTCCACCACTTTTCGAATCAAAAAAATTCGAATAGAAAAATTAACCTTTATGAATAAAATAACAGCAGCAATTACCGCTATTGGTTCGTATGTTCCAGACTTTGTTTTATCAAATCAAGTATTGGAAACATTGGTAGACACCAATGACGAATGGATTACCACTCGTACAGGAATTAAAGAAAGAAGATTATTAAAAGAAGAAGGCAAAGGAACCTCTTACCTTGCTATTAAAGCAGCTCAAAACTTATTAGAGAAAGCCAATTTAGATCCTAAAGAAATTGATTTAGTGATTATGGCAACCGCAACTCCAGACATGCCAGTAGCATCAACAGGTGTATATGTAGCAACAGAAATTGGAGCAACAAACGCATTTGCATTTGATTTACACGCTGCTTGTTCAAGTTTCCTTTATGGAATGTCAACAGCATCAGCATATATCGCCTCTGGAAAATACAAAAAAGTATTATTGATTGGCGCAGACAAAATGTCTTCAATTATTGATTATACTGATAGAGCAACTTGTATCATCTTTGGAGATGGAGCTGGAGCAGTTCTTTTTGAACCAAATTCTGAAGGATTAGGATTGCAAGATGAAATCTTAAAAAGTGATGGAATTGGTAGAGAATTTTTAAAAATCGAAGCCGGCGGTTCTATTTTACCTGCAACAGAAGAAACCGTTAAAAACAAGCAACATTTTGTATTTCAAGACGGAAAAACAGTTTTCAAATATGCTGTTTCTGGAATGGCGGATGTGAGCGAAAAAATTATGCAACGAAACAATCTTACTCATGACGATGTAAATTGGTTAGTAGCACATCAGGCAAACAGAAGAATTATAGATGCAACTTCAAACAGAATGGGATTAGACGATTCAAAAGTTTTAATCAATATTCAAAAATATGGAAATACAACATCTGCAACATTACCTTTATTATTATCTGATTTTGAAAACCAATTAAAAAAAGGAGATAATATTATATTTGCTGCTTTCGGTGGAGGATTTACATGGGGAGCAATCTATTTAAAATGGGCTTATACTAAATAAAAACAAACTAAACTAAATCAAATATTATGGATATTAGAGAGATTCAAAACCTAATCAAATTTGTAGCAAAATCAGGCGCTACAGAAGTAAAATTAGAAATGGACGATTTTAAAATCACCATAAAAACTACTGCTGAAGGCACAGAAAGCACAACTACTTATGTTCAACAAATGCCTATGGCTGCAGCACCTCAAATGTTAGCACCGCAAGTAGTATCATCTCCAGCTGTTTCAGACACTGTTTCTGCTCCTGCATCTGATGATAATTCAAAATATATTACTGTAAAATCACCAATCATTGGCACTTTCTACAGAAAACCAGCTCCAGACAAACCTGTTTTTGTTGAAGTAGGTTCATCAATAGGAAAAGGTGATGTACTTTGTGTAATTGAAGCAATGAAATTATTCAACGAAATTGAATCTGAAGTATCTGGTAAAATTGTAAAAGTACTAGTTGATGATTCATCTCCAGTAGAATTTGACCAACCATTATTCTTAGTAGACCCATCTTAATCAATTAAAAATTGCGAATGACAAATTAAAAATTCCAATTATGGTTTTCTTAATTCTTAATTTTTAATTCTTAATTTTTAATTTTAAAGGATATGTTTAAAAAAATATTAATTGCCAATAGAGGTGAAATTGCATTACGTGTAATTAGAACCTGTAGAGAAATGGGCATTAAAACAGTAGCTGTGTATTCTACAGCTGACGCAGATAGTTTGCACGTAAAATTCGCAGACGAAGCAGTATGTATTGGCCCAGCTCCAAGTAATTTATCTTACTTAAAAATGTCTAATATTATAGCTGCTGCAGAAATTACAAATGCAGATGCTATTCATCCAGGATATGGATTCTTATCTGAAAACGCAAAATTTTCAAAAATTTGTCAAGAACACGGCATCAAATTTATTGGAGCTTCTCCAGAAATGATTGATCGTATGGGAGACAAAGCCTCAGCAAAATCAACAATGATTGAAGCAGGAGTTCCTTGTGTTCCAGGTTCTGAAGGTATTTTAGAAGATTTTGAACAAGCTAAAAAAGTAGCTAAAGAAATCGGATATCCAGTAATGATGAAAGCTACCGCAGGTGGTGGTGGAAAAGGAATGAGAGCCATCTGGAAAGAAGATGAATTATTAAAAGCTTGGGAAAGTGCTCGCCAAGAAGCTGCTGCTGCATTCGGAAATGATGGAATGTACATGGAAAAACTTATTGAAGAGCCTCGTCATATTGAAATCCAAGTTGTTGGAGATTCTTATGGCAAAGCTTGCCATCTATCAGAAAGAGATTGTTCGGTACAACGCCGTCATCAAAAATTAACTGAGGAAACTCCTTCCCCTTTTATGACTGATGAATTGCGTGAAAAAATGGGAACAGCAGCTGTTAAAGCCGCAGAATATATTAAATATGAAGGAGCGGGAACTGTTGAATTTTTAGTTGACAAACACAGAAATTTCTACTTCATGGAAATGAATACGCGTATTCAAGTAGAACACCCAATTACTGAACAAGTTGTTGATTATGATTTAATTCGTGAACAAATCATGGTGGCTGCTGGAATTCCTATTTCTGGTAAAAACTACTTCCCTTTATTACATTCTATTGAATGTCGTATTAATGCTGAAGATCCATATAACGACTTTAGACCTTCTCCAGGTAAAATTACCGTTTTACATGCTCCTGGAGGTCATGGTGTTAGACTAGATACTCATGTATATGCAGGTTATACAATTCCACCAAATTATGATTCAATGATTGCTAAATTGATTACTACTGCTCAAACAAGAGAAGAAGCAATTGCAAAAATGAAACGTGCTTTAGACGAATTCGTAATTGAAGGAATCAAAACTACAATACCTTTCCACAGACAATTAATGGATGAACCAGATTATGTCGCAGGAAATTACACTACAAAATTCATGGAATCTTTTGTAATGAAAGAACCAAGTGAAGATTAAATATAAAAACGCTCAATTTAGTTGAGCGTTTTTTTTATAATTTGTATTTTTGTGTAATAATTACGAAAACGTTGTATTTATAAAAAAATATTATGCATGCATATAAAAATTAGAAATATATTTTCTACTTTTACAACAATAAATCTAAATAACTAAAGAATGAAAATATTAGTTTGCATCAGTCATGTACCTGATACTACTTCAAAAATTAATTTCACCAATGGTGATAGCGAGTTTGACACTAATGGTGTACAATTTGTAATTAATCCAAACGACGAATTTGGTTTAACAAGAGCAATATGGTTTAAAGAGCAACAAGGTGCAAATGTAACAGTTGTAAATGTTGGTGGTGCAGACGCAGAGGCAACATTAAGAAAAGCTTTAGCCATTGGAGCTGACGAAGCAATAAGAATCAACGCAAACCCTACTGACGGTATGTTTGTTGCAAAACAATTAGCCGAAGTAATTAAAAGTGGTTCTTATGACTTAGTAATCGCAGGAAAAGAATCTTTAGATTACAATGGAGGCATGGTTCCAGGAATGATTGCAGGATTATTAGGATATAACTTTGTTAATGCATGTGTAGGCATCGATGTTAATGCAAACGAAGCAAAAGTTACAAGAGAAATTGACGGAGGAAAAGAAACTATTTCAGCAAGTTTACCTTTAATTATTGGTGGACAAAAAGGTTTGGTTGAAGAAAAAGATTTACGTATTCCAAACATGAGAGGAATCATGATGGCTAGAACTAAAGCCTTAACTTTAGTAGAACC
>ERZ1034363.944-NODE-944-length-17855-cov-2.837665_pt1 | contig 17855 bp, 15 predicted proteins | sample MGYA00520616_ERZ1034363 | MGnify/ENA primary metagenome ERZ1034363 (study PRJEB33736, sample SAMEA104284506) | Azolla filiculoides | biome: Urban; feature: Water surface; material: Ditch water | place: Netherlands | collected 2015-10-28 | depth 0-0.1 m ...
TCAACTTCCGACTGATGCGCCACCTCTGGCTTTTCCTCGCCGTGGCCGAGGAGCGGCATTTCGGTCGCGCGGCCAAACGCCTGGGCATGTCGCAACCTCCGCTGACCGAGCAGATTCAGGTGCTGGAGCAGGCACTCAAGGCGCAGCTGTTCGTGCGTTCCCGCAAGGGCGCACAACTGACGCCAGTGGGGCAGGCCATCTTGCCGGCGGTGCGCAAGTTCGCGGCCCAGATGGCGCAACTCGAATTGGCGGTGCGAGAGGCCACGGCGGGCCAGACTGGCACACTCACCATCGGTGCCATCTCCTCGGCTATGTTGGACCTGTTGCCGGCCTATCTGGATCAACTGCGCTCCAAGTACCCCCATCTGACGCTGGCGGTGCGCGAGATCGACAGCTTCGAGGCCGTGCCCGCGTTGCTCTCCGGTGAGGTGGATCTGGCATTCGCGCGTTTGCACGGTGATCTGGGCTCCAGCATCGAAACACGAACCCTGGCACAGGAAGAGCTGGCCGTGGCCTTGCCCGCCCACCATCGCCTCGCGGGCAGTTCGAGCATTGGTCTGAAGGCCCTCACAGAGGAAACCTTCGTGATGTTCTCCCGGCAGGTCAGTCCTGTGTACTTCGACAGCCTGGTGGCGGCTTGCAGCGCTCACGGTTTTTCGCCGCGCATCCTGCATGACGTGCGCTCCGTCGCGTCCCAGATTGCATTTGTGGGTTGTGGTCAGGGCATAGCCCTGGTACCGGCAGGGCTGAAGCGGCTGGCACCTCCCAGTGTGGTAGTGTGCCCGCTGGTCGAAAAGCTGGAGGTCGTCACCACTGCTGCTGCCTGGAGCACGCAATCACACAATCCCGTCTTGTCGCAGGCGGTTGAAGAACTCGGCTGCTTGCAGTTTCGTTGAATGTGCTGCCGCCACCGGCGTGTGGGCTAGCCCTTAAACTCGGACCCGACAGGGCGTCCATCCCATCGGCGCGCCCGGTGATTCTTTTCTATCTCCTCCTGTTACCGAGTCCACCATGGCCAAGATCTTTTGCATTGCCAACCAGAAGGGCGGCGTCGGCAAGACCACCACCAGCGTCAACCTTGCCGCCGGTCTGGCCAGGATCGGCCAGCGCGTGCTGCTGGTCGACCTCGACCCGCAGGGCAATGCGACCATGGGCTCGGGCGTCAACAAGCGCGAACTTGGGCTCAGCGTCTACGACGTGCTGCTGGGCGAGGCGACCATTGCCGAAGCCGCCGTCGTTGCCGAGGCCTGCGGCTACCGGGTGCTCGGCGCCAACCGCGAGCTGGCTGGCGCCGAGATCGAGTTGGTTGGACTGGACCAGCGCGAGCAGCGCCTCAAGCAGGCACTGGCAGCGGTGGCGGCCGACTACGATTTCGTGCTGATCGACTGCCCGCCCTCGCTGAGCCTGCTGACCCTCAACGGCCTGTGCGCCGCCAATGGCGTGATCGTGCCGATGCAGTGCGAGTATTTCGCGCTCGAGGGCGTGTCCGACCTCGTCAACACCATCAAGCAGGTGCGCGCCAACCTGAACCGCGAGCTCAAGGTGATCGGCCTGCTGCGCGTGATGTTCGACGCCCGCACCATGCTGCAAAAGCAGGTCAGCGACCAACTGTTCGAGCATTTCGGCGACGAGGTGTTCCAGACCGTGATCCCGCGCAACGTGCGCCTGGCCGAGGCACCGAGCTACGGCCTGCCGGGCGTGGTGTTCGACCCGTCGGCCAAGGGCAGCAAGGCCTTTGTCGAGTTCGCGCGCGAGATGGTCGAGCGCATCCAGGACCTGTGAGCGAGGTTTCACGTGAAACATGTCAACCATGACGCTGCACCGCAGGTGCTGATCCTGCCGGGCTGGCAGGGCAGCGGCCCCGCCCATTGGCAGAGCCGCTGGGAGGCGCTGCACGGCTACGCCCGTGTCGAGCAGCATGACTGGCAGCAGCCGCGTCGCGGCGACTGGCTCGCGCGGCTCGACGAGACCGTGATCGACAGCGAGCGCCCGGTCGTGCTGGTCGCGCACAGCCTGGGCTGCATCCTGGTGGCGGCCTGGGCCAGGTTCTCGCGTCACAGCCACCAGGTGCGCGGCGCGCTGCTGGTCGCACCCGGCGATGTCGAGCAGCCCGACCTGGCGTCGGCCTTGCCGGGCTGGGCGCCGATCCTGCGCGATCCGCTGCCCTTCCCGAGCCTGCTGGTGGCGAGCCGCGACGACCCCTACTGCCGCTTCGAGCGCGCCGGGCAGCTCGCGCAAGCCTGGGGCAGTCGCCTGGTCGATGCCGGCCCGCGCGGCCATCTCAATGCCGATTCCGGCCTGGGCGACTGGCCCGAAGGCCATGCGCTGCTCCAGCCCTGGCTGGCGCAAACTGAACGAAGAGGGAGCCCCTGATGGCGACGAAAAAATTCAAGGGACTCGGCCGTGGCCTGGAGGCTCTGCTCGGCCCCAAGCTCGACGAGAGCAGCCGCCTCGATGCGGCCAGCGCCGACCTGCCGAGTCAGCTCGCCCTGAGCGATCTGGTGCCGGGCAGCTACCAGCCGCGCACGCGCATGGACGAGGGCGCGCTCTACGAGCTGGCCGAGAGCATCAAGGCCCAGGGCATCATGCAGCCGATCCTGGTGCGCCCGCTCGAGGAGGCCGAGGGCCTGCGGCGTCTGGCGGCCTGGCAGCAGCAGCAAGGCCTGCTCGAGGTTCCACGTGGAACACGCCCGGTCTACGAGATCATCGCCGGCGAGCGGCGCTTTCGCGCCTCGCGCCTGGCCGGCCTCGAGCAGGTCCCGGTGCTGGTGCGCGATGTGCCGAACGAGGCCGCCGCCGCGATGGCGCTGATCGAGAACATCCAGCGCGAGGACCTCAACCCGCTCGAGGAAGCCCAGGGCCTGCAGCGCCTGGTCAACGAGTTCGGCCTCACGCATGAGCAGGCGGCTCAGGCCGTCGGCCGCTCGCGCAGCGCCGCCAGCAACCTGCTGCGCCTGTTGAACCTGGTCGAGCCGGTCCAGACCATGCTGATGGCGGGTGACCTCGACATGGGCCACGCGCGCGCCTTGCTGGGCCTGGAGCGCGCGGCCCAGATCAGCGCCGCCCACCAGATCAATGCGCGCAAGTTGTCGGTGCGCGAGACCGAGGGCCTGGTGCGCAAGCTTGGCGCAGGTGCCGAGGTCCCGGCCGCCAGCAGGTCCCCGGCATCCAAGTCGCGCGATGTGCTCCGGGTCGAGGAGGAGCTGTCGGACCTGCTGACGGCGGCGGTCGAGGTCAGGATCAAGAAAAGCGTCAAGCGCCACGGCCAAGTCGAACAGCTCGGCGAGCTTGCGATCCAGTTCGGTTCGCTGGCCGAACTCAACGGCCTGATCGAACGCCTGCGCGGCCAGACCGATTGAATGTCCCGTTCGGGGGCTGTCGGTCGCCGATCTGAGAAAATCACAAGCAGACCTGCATCGCAGGTTGACACGGGCTCTCCCCGCACAGGATTGTTATGAGATTCCGCTTCGCATCGGTTCACTGGCTGGCTCTGCTGGCCTTGGCTTACCTGAAGGTCTCCGGGGCGCAGATGCCTCCGCCAGCTGCGCTGCCGGTCGCGGCCTTGGAGACATTGCCATCGGGCTTGGCCCAACCGTTCGAACAAGCCTGGGATGTTGTCGAGCTGGTGGGCCAGCCCATGCTGACCGACAGCCAACGCCCTGCGCGCGTGGTGCTGCGCCCCCAGGGTTTGCTCTGGGTCGATGGTGGCTGCAACTACTTCTCGGGCCGGGTCGAACGCGATGCCCAGGGGCTGTTTCGGGTCTCAAAATACGGCAGTACCCATCGGATTTGCGAAAAATCTCCGCGTTCCGAGGCCTTCTTGAACTCGGCCTTGGTGATGGTTGACAATTTCCGCTGGGACCGGGGCTTGTTGTTGCGCAGCGGCAGCAGCGAGCTGCTTCGGCTGCAACCCAGCGCGAATCAGGAGCTGCCGGTGCTTGAGCAGGACCTGGCGCGTTACGCGGTACCGGCAGCGGCTGGAGCCCTTGCTCCAGCTGCATCGGCGTTGGAGCCGGCCCGGGAGGGCCAAATCGTCATGCCGTCAGTCCGGGAGCGTCAAGTCGCAAGCCAGGACTGCCGTCCGGCCAAGGTCAGCAAGGCCACCAGCAAGTCGCTCAAGGCCAAGCCTCCGGTCTGTCAGCCGATCCCGTCCAAGGTGGTCAAGTCAGCGACCGGCAAGGCTGCCCCGCGCCCGGTCAGAGCGACATCCACCAAGCCTGCCAAACCCGCCAAAGCGTCGGTCCAGACCGGCAAAGACCGGCGAGCCAAGGCTGGTCCGGTCGCCAAGGGCAGCATCAAGAAGAGCACCCCGGTCGCACAAAAGCGGCCCAAGTCCTGAGTCTGGCTGACACCAGATCCTCGAATACCTCACGCCATTCACCTCGAAACGGAACCGCCATGGGCAACCGACTCACGCAAATCGCCACCCGAACCGGCGATGCCGGTACCACCGGACTCGGCAACAACCACCGCGTCAGCAAGAACAGCCTGCGCGTGCATGCGATGGGCGACATCGACGAGCTCAACTCGCAGATCGGCCTGCTGCTGTGCGAGGAGATGCCGGCCGACCTGCGTGCGCTGCTGGTCGAAATCCAGCACCAGCTGTTCAATCTCGGCGGCGAGCTCAGCATTCCGGGCTACGAACTGCTCAAGGCCGAGGCCGTGCTCACGCTCGACCAGGCGTTGGCGCATTACAACGCCCAGTTGCCCAAGTTGCAGGAGTTCATCCTGCCAGCTGGGACCCGCGCGGCGGCACAGGCCCATGTCTGCCGCACGGTTGCGCGTCGCGCCGAGCGTCAGGTGGTGGCACTCGGCAACGAGGAGTCGATCAACGCCACCCCGCGCCAGTACCTGAACCGGCTCAGCGACCTGTTGTTCGTGCTCGCGCGCGTGCTCAACCGCGTCAACGGCGGTGACGATGTCTACTGGAAGAGCGAGCGGCTGCAGCAGGCCGGCCAGGCATGACGCATTCCCGCAAGCCGGCGCCACAGCTTGTCTGCGGCCGCTGGCAGCGTCTGGTCCGCTGGATTTTCTGGCTGCTGCTGTTGCTCGTGATCGGCGTGACCCTGTCGCCCGCCGCCTACCTGCCGCCGCAGGCCTTCAGCCTCTGGGACAAGGCGCAGCATGCGCTGGCCTTCGCCGCGCTAGGCATGCTGGGCGCGCTGGCCTATCCGCATCGGGTCGGCCTGCTGGCGGCCAGCTTGCTGGTCTTTGGCGGCGCGATCGAGCTGGCCCAGGCCGCCACCGGCTGGCGCAGCGGCGACTGGGCCGACTGGCTGGCCGATGCCGTCGGCCTGGTCGCTGGCCTGGCGTTGGCCGCGCTCAGCCGCTGCGTCGTTGCCAGAAGCCTGGCTGATCGTAGCGCGCCTTGAGAAAGTCGACCCACAGCCGCACCCGCAGCGGCAGGTGCTTGCGTTGCGGGAACACCGCAAAGATGCCATTGGGCGCCGCCGCATAGTCCTCGAGCAGGGTGACCAGGCGTCCGGCCGCGATGTCGGACTCGACCTCCCAGGTGCTGCGCCAGGCGATGCCGTGACCGGCCAGGCACCATTCATGCAGTACCTGGCCGTCGGTGCAGTCGAATGGCCCGTCCGGCCTCAGGTGAATCAGCTCCTCGGGCCTGCCCCCGCGCCCGGGTAGCCGGAACGCCCAGCCGCGCGTCTGCGAGGCATCCGATGACAGCACCAGGCAGTCGAAGCGCACCAGCTCCTGTGGATGCTGCGGCCGGCCGTGGCGTTGCAGATAGCGTGGCGATGCGACGCAGAGTCGCCGGTTGTCGGCCAGCCGCACGCTGATCAGCGACGAGTCGGGCAGGTCGCCGACCCGCACCGCGCAGTCGTAGCCTTCGCCGGCGAGGTCGATCACGCGGTCACTCAGGTTCAGCGAGATCGTGACCTCGGGGTGCAGCTCGCGAAACAGCGGCACCAGCGGCGCGACATGGCGCCGGCCGAAGCCGGCCGGCGCGGTCAGCCGCAACCGGCCGCTGGCCCGGGCGCCACCGGCGCTCACGCTGGCTTCGGCGCTCGCGATCTCGGCCAGCAGGCGCTGGCAGTCCTCGAGGTAGGCCCCACCCTCGTGCGTCAGCGTGATGCGGCGCGTGGTGCGCAGCATCAGCTTGACGCCCAGTTTTTCCTCGAGCCGGTCGAGCCGGCGCCCGATCACGGCCGGCGCCACGCCCTCGGCGCGCGCCGCCGCGGCCAGGCTGCCGCGCGCCGCAACCGCGACGAAGGTTTCCATGGCCTTGAGCTTGTCCATCCTGGTCCGAGCTTTAGTGGTTTTTTCTAGATGAGTCTGGGGATAATTTTGTGGATTATGTAAGAAAAAGTCACGACTGAAATTGCAAACTGTCTTCGAATCCGGTCATGGAACTCGCATACAGTGGAGCTGTGGACAAGTCGGCATGGACCTTGCCTGACTTGCCGTCGAAACCGTCTGGAGACTTGAACATGAACGCTCGCTCGAACAGCAACGCCCGCCTCACCATCCACCGCCTGCAGGTGGCCCAGGAACTGCACCAGTTCATCGAAGACCAGGTGCTGCCCGGCACCGGCATCGAGTCCGCCCATTTCTGGGCCGGTTTCGATGCCATCGTGACCGACCTCGCGCCCAAGAACCGTGCGCTGCTGGCCGAGCGTGATCGCCTGCAGACCGAACTCGACGCCTGGCACCGCGCCCACCCGGGCCCGATCGCCGACATGCCGGCCTACCGCGCCTTCCTGGAGCAGATCAGCTACCTGGTGCCGCAACCGGCAGCGCAGGTCACGACCGCCAATGTCGATGCCGAACTGGCCCAGCAGGCCGGCCCGCAGCTGGTGGTGCCGATCACCAACGCGCGCTACGCGCTCAACGCCGCCAACGCGCGCTGGGGCAGCCTGTACGACGCGCTGTACGGCACCGACGCCATTCCCGAGACCGACGGTGCCCAGAAGGGCAAGGGCTACAACCCGGTGCGCGGCGCCAAGGTGATCGCCTTCGCGCGCGACTTCCTCGACCAGTCCGCGCCGCTGGCTGCCGGCTCGCACCATGACTCGACCGGCTATGCCGTCGTCGACGGTGCGCTGCAGGTCACGCTCAAGGACGGCAGCGTCAGCGGCCTGAAGAATCCAGCCCAGCTGGCCGGCTACCAGGGCGATGCCGCCGCGCCGCAGTCGCTGCTGTTCGCGCACAACGGCATCCACTTCGACCTGATCATCGACCGCAGCACGGCGATCGGCGCCAGTGACGCCGCTGGCGTCAGCGACCTCGCGATGGAAGCCGCGCTCTCGACCATTCTCGACCTCGAGGACTCGGTCGCCGCGGTCGACGCCGAGGACAAGGTGCAGGGCTACTCCAACTGGCTCGGCATCCTCAAGGGCACGCTGACCGAGACCTTCGAGAAGGGCGGCCAGCAGCTGACGCGCGGCCTCAACCCCGACCGCCTCTACACCGCACCGAACGGCGGCCAGGTGCGCCTGCATGGCCGCAGCCTGATGTTCGTGCGCAACGTCGGCCATCTGATGACCAACCCGGCCATCCTCTGGACCGATGCCGAGGGTGTCGTGCGCGAGATCCCCGAAGGCATCATGGATGCCGTCGTCACGACCACGATCGCGTTGCACGACCTGCAGGGTCGGGGTGTCAACGGCATCCGCAACAGCCGCAGCGGCAGCGTCTACATCGTCAAGCCCAAGATGCATGGTCCGGTCGAGGTCGGTTTTGCCGCCGAACTGTTCGGCCGCGTCGAGCAGCTGCTCGGCCTGCCGGATTCCACCGTCAAGCTCGGCATCATGGACGAGGAGCGCCGCACCAGCGTCAACCTGCGCGCCTGCATCGCGGCCGCCGCCAGCCGGGTCGCCTTCATCAACACCGGCTTCCTCGACCGCACCGGCGACGAGATGCACACCGCGATGCTGGCCGGCCCGATGATGCGCAAGGGCGACATCAAGTCCAGCGCCTGGATCGCCGCCTACGAGCGCCGCAACGTGCTGATCGGCCTGGAATGCGGCCTGCGCGGCCGGGCCCAGATCGGCAAGGGCATGTGGGCCATGCCCGACCTGATGGCCGAGATGCTCAAGCAGAAGATCGGCCACCCCAAGGCCGGCGCCAACACCGCCTGGGTGCCGAGCCCGACCGGTGCCACCCTGCACGCGCTGCATTACCACCAGGTCAGCGTGGCCGAGGTGCAGCAGCAGATCGAGACCAGCGGCGACACCCGCGACGCCGAGCTGGCCGAGAAGCTCATGACCGACCTGCTGACCATTCCGGTGGTGGCCGAGGCCCAGTGGAGCGCCGAGGAGCGCCAGCAGGAGCTCGACAACAACGCGCAGGGCATCCTGGGTTATGTGGTGCGCTGGGTCGACCAGGGCGTGGGCTGCTCCAAGGTGCCCGACATCCACGACATCGGCCTGATGGAAGACCGCGCCACGCTGCGCATCAGCAGCCAGCACATGGCCAACTGGCTGCAGCACGGCGTCGTGACCGAGGCCCAGGTGCGCGCGACCTTCGAGCGCATGGCGGCCAAGGTCGACCAGCAGAACGCCGGCGATCCGGCCTACCAGAGCCTGGTTGCCAATCCCGATGGCGCGGCCTACCAGGCGGCGCTGGATCTGGTGTTCAAGGGCAAGGAGCAGCCGAGCGGCTACACCGAGCCGCTGCTGCACGCCTGGCGCCTGAAGGTCAAGGCTGCGGCCTGATCAGGGCCTGAAATGAAATGAGACGGCGCCCTGCGGGGCGCCGTTCTGCTTCATGTGGGTCAATGTCGCGCATGGCGGGTCGTGCTCGATGGCCTCGATGAACTTCTCCGCAGACAAAGCTGCATTGCGCCGGTTTGCTCTGTTGCATGTCGGCGGCGAGATCCTCGACTGCAGCGCCTGGCGGCCAGGCTGCCAGCCCGGCCGCTGCGCATCATGGAGTCGCCCGGTTGTGGAACATCGGCGCGCTAGAGCGCCATGCACAAAGTTTGAGCGCTGCCTGCCGGGCCGGCCTGGCCAGTTTGAGTCGGACGGAGGGGTTTTCAGGGCCGGATCGGGACCGCTGAAAACCCCTCTCGAGCGACAGAAAACGGCATCCAGGATCCTGATCGGCCGGCTTGATGAATGCTGGCCGACGTTTTTTGTAATCCTTTGACGTAATATTTTTACGTATATATCTTATCTACTCGATGATCGATGCTCCGGCAGGCCTGACCTTGCCCAGGGCCGGCATGGTGCTGGCCGCGGTCCTGTCACAGGCGCATACTTAGGATGGAGGCCGGATGCGCGGGCGCCTGTGGGGCCGTCCGTGCCGGCATGTCGGAACAAGGGCGTCGTATGGAAGTCAATCAGTTGCATGAACCGGATGCAGGCCGGGGCCATGTCGAACGCGGGCGGGAGGCCCAGCGCAGCACCTGGGTCAGCGTGGCGGTCAACCTGGTGCTGACCCTGGCCCAGGTGGTGGTGGGCCTGTTCGCGGCTTCGCAGGCGCTGGTGGCCGACGGCATCCATTCGCTGTCCGACCTGCTGTCCGACTTCGTCGTGCTGCTGGCGATCCAGTACAGCCGCAAGGCGCCCGATGCCGATCACCCCTACGGCCATCAGCGCTACGAGAACGCTGCCTCGCTGGTGGTCGGGGCCCTGCTGCTGGCCGTCGGCGTCGGCATGCTGTGGTCGGCCGGCGTCAAGCTGCGCGATCCGGCGGCGATTGCGCAGGTGGACCGGCTCGCGCTCTGGGTCGCGCTGTTCACGCTGGTGGCCAAGGAGGGCCTGTTTCGCTACCTGCTCGCGGTCGCCAGGCGCCTGCGCTCCAGCCTGCTCGAGGTCAACGCCTGGCACTCGCGCTCGGATGCCGCTTCCTCGCTGGTGGTCGCGATCGGCATCGGGGGCAATTTGCTCGGCTACGGCCTGCTCGATCCGATGGCGGCGCTGATCGTCGGCCTGATGGTGCTCAAGATGGGCTGGGAATTCCTCTGGAAAGCGCTCAACGACCTGACCGACCATGCGGCCTCCGAGCAGGAGATGCAGGCGATCAAGAGCGAGATTCTCGCGACCCCGGGCGTGCTCGGCCTGCATGACCTGCGCACGCGCAAGACCGGCGACCTGATCTTGGTCGATGTGCATCTCGAAATCGATGGCAACCTGAGCGTGCGCCAGGGCCACGAGATCGCCGATGCCGTGCAGGCGCGCGTGCTGGCGCAGCATCCGGTGCTGAATATCCTGACCCATGTCGACCCGGTCTGATCCCGGGCCGGACTCTGACCTCACATTTGCCACAATACCCGCCATGAGCACCCACATCGCACCCTATCCCCTGTCGCGTCCGCGTCGCCTGCGTCGTGACGTTTTCACCCGCAACCTGGTGCGCGAGCACCACCTGACCGCGCACGACCTGATCTACCCGGTGTTCGTGCTCGAGGGCGAGGGCCGGCGCGAGGCCGTGGCCTCCATGCCCGGCGTCGAGCGCCTGAGCCTGGACCTGCTGCTGCCGGTGGCGCGCGAATGCGTGGAGCTCGGCATCCCGGTGATGGCGCTGTTCCCGGTGATCGATCCGGCGCTCAAGACCCCCGATGGCAGCGAGGCCTGGAATCCCGACGGCCTGATTCCCCGAGTGGTGGCCCGCCTCAAGGCCGAACTGCCGGAACTCGGCATCATGACCGACGTCGCGCTCGACCCCTACACCAGCCATGGCCAGGACGGCCTGCTCGACGGCCAGAACTACATCATCAACGACGCCACGGTCGAGGTGCTGGTGCGCCAGGCCCTGGCCCAGGCCGCTGCGGGCGTCGACATCGTCGCGCCGTCCGACATGATGGATGGCCGCATCGGCGCGATTCGCCAGGCGCTCGAGGCCAACGGCCATGTCCATACCCGCATCATGGCCTACAGCGCCAAGTACGCCTCGGCCTTCTACGGTCCGTTTCGCGATGCGGTCGGTTCTGCCGCCAACCTCGGCAAGGCCGACAAGAAGGTCTACCAGATGGACCCAGGCAATACCGACGAGGCGCTGCGCGAGGTCGCGCTCGACCTGGCCGAGGGGGCCGACATGGTGATGGTCAAGCCCGGCATGCCTTATCTCGACATCGTGCGCCGGGTCAAGGACGAATTCAAGGCGCCGACCTTCGCCTACCAGGTCAGCGGCGAGTACGCGATGCTCAAGGCCGCCGCGCAGAACGGCTGGCTCGACCACGATGCCGTCATGATGGAGTCGCTGCTGGCCTTCAAGCGCGCCGGTGCCGACGGCGTGCTGACCTATTTCGCCCGCGACGCCGCCCGCCTGCTGCGTCAGCAGCCCTGAAGCCGTAGAGCGCCCCGATCCGATGCGCGTCTTCCACCTCACGGAGCTCAGCATCCGTGAATCCGACCTGCTGCCGGTGGCCCTGCCGGAGAGCGGTTTTCTCTGGATCGCGCTCGGGCGGCGCGAATTCGAATCGATGCAGGCCGAGGTCCAGGCCTGCCTGCAGCAGCTCTGCGCCTGCTCGCTGGTCGACCTGCACCTGTCCGACCTGCTCAACAATCAGCTGCCTTCGCATTACGACTACACCGCGCAGTACGACCTGCTGGTGTTCCGCCGGCTGGCGCAGGGCCGCAGTGACATCGAGGCCGAACCCTACAGCCCGTCGCTCGAGCACCTGCCGCGTCGTGGCGGCCCGCCGGTGCTGCGCCGCATCGACACCAGCCCGGTCGGCTTCGCGCTGTTCGACCAGCTGCTGCTGACCGTGCATCCGACCGATTGCGCCGTGCGCGACAGCTATGCCGCCCGCCTGCTGGCCCTGACCGCCAGCGGCCAGGCCGAGGCCATCGAGCCCGGGCGCAGCGCGGCCGTGCGCTTCATGCCCAGCAGCAGCGGCGACCTGATGCTGCGCCTGGTCAACCAGATGGTCGACGGCTACCTCGAGCTGCGGCGCGAGCTGACGCGCCAGCTCGACCACTGGCAGTCCGAGCTGCTGAACCCCAAGTCCCGCTTCAACAACTGGAGCAGCTTGCTGCAGGCGCGGCTGGCGCTGCACCAGCTCGACGAGATCTGCGAGGACCAGCGCAGCGCGATCCAGGACTGGATCGAGGCGCTCGACAGCTGGCCCGAGGCGTCGATGCCAGCCGACCAGCGTGCCCATGATCTGCTCAAGGTGCGCAGCCGCGACGTGCTCGAGCATATCGAGCGCGTCGTGCACCATGTGCGCCGCCTCGAGCAGAGCGCCGAGGTCGCAGTCCAGATGCATTTCAACGCCCAGGGTCACCGCACCAACGAGATCATGCGGATCCTGACGGTGCTGACCGCGATCTTCCTGCCGCTGAACCTGATCGCGGGTATCTTCGGCATGAACTTCGATTTCATCCCGTTGCTGCATCTGCAGGCGGGCTTCTGGTGGGCGATGGCCGCAATGGCCGTGATCGCCCTCGGACTGGGTTTCTATTTCTGGCGCAAGCGCTTTCTGGAGCACCGTACTTGAGCACTCACCTGTCTTCTGCTGCTCTGGACGTTCTGCGCGCAGTCTTTGGCTATTCGGCTTTCCGAGGTCCGCAGGCCGATATCGTCGGCCATGTGGCCGCTGGTGGCGACGCGCTGGTGCTGATGCCGACCGGCGGTGGCAAGTCGCTCTGCTACCAGGTGCCGGCGATCCTGCGCCAACGCGCGGGGCAGGGCGTGACGATCGTGGTGTCGCCGCTGATCGCGCTGATGCACGACCAGGTCGGCGCGCTGATCGAGGCCGGCGTCAGCGCGGCCTACCTCAACTCCAGCCTGAGCCCGGAGCGGGCAGTCGAGATCGAGCGCCAGTTGCAGCGCGGCGAGATCACCCTGCTCTATGCCGCGCCCGAGCGCCTGACCACCGCGCGCTTCATGGCGCAGCTGCAGGCACTGCACGAGCGCGGCCTGCTGAGCCTGTTCGCGATCGACGAGGCGCATTGCGTGAGCCAGTGGGGCCACGACTTCCGGCCCGACTATCGTGGCCTGGCCACGCTGCACGAGCGCTTCCCCGACGTGCCGCGCGTCGCGCTGACCGCCACCGCCGACGAATTGACGCGCGCGGACATCGTCCATCACCTGCGACTGGAGGAAGCGCGCCATTTCGTCAGCAGCTTCGACCGGCCCAATATCCGCTATCGTCTGGTCGAGAAGAAGGACAGCCTGCAACAACTGCAGCGCTTCATCCGCAACGAGCACATGGGCGCGAGCGGGCATGACGCTGGCGTGGTCTATTGCCAGTCGCGGCGCAAGGTCGAGGATGTCGCGGCCCAGCTCGCGGCGGCCGGCTTCAACGCGCTGCCCTATCACGCCGGCCTGGATCAGGCGACGCGCCAGCGCCATCAGGACCGCTTCCTGCGCGAGGAGGGCCTGATCATGGTCGCGACCGTGGCCTTCGGCATGGGCATCGACAAGCCCGACGTGCGCTTCGTGGCCCATGTCGACATGCCGAAGAACATCGAGGGCTACTACCAGGAGACCGGCCGCGCCGGCCGCGACGGCGAGCCGGCCGACGCCTGGATGGCCTACGGCCTGCAGGACGTGGTCAACCAGCGCCGCATGATCGATGAAAGTCCGGCGGCCGAGGAATTCAAGCAGGTGCTGCGCGGCAAGCTCGAGGCGCTGCTGGCGCTGGCCGAGGCGACCGACTGCCGCCGCGTGCGCCTGCTGGCCTATTTCGGCGAGAAGTCCCAGCCCTGCGGCAACTGCGACAACTGCCTGCAGCCGCCGCAGACCTGGAACGCGACCGAGGCCGCGCGCAAGCTGCTGTCCTGCATCTACCGCGTGCAACAGGCCGGCGGCGCCTCCTTCGGCGCCGGCCACCTGATCGACATCCTGCGCGGCAAGAAGACCGAGAAGGTCGAGCAGCATGGCCACGCAGGCTTGAGCACCTTCGGCATCGGCGCCGACCTCGGCGAAAGCGAGTGGCGCAGCCTGGCGCGCCAGCTGATCGCGCGCGAGGCGATCCGGGTCGATGCCGAGCATTTCAACACGCTGCGGCTCGGCGAGGCCGCGCGTGCGATCCTCAAGGGCGAGGACCAGGTGTTCGTGCGGGTGCAGAGCGCCGCGCCCGCGCGCAGCCGCAGCGCGGCGCGCCAGCGCGTGGTCACCGCCGAGGCCACGCTGACGCTGGCGGCGCGCGAAACGCTGGCCGCGCTCAAGTCCTGGCGCGCCCAGGTCGCGCGCGAGCACAACCTGCCGGCCTACGTGATCTTCCACGACGCCACGCTGCGCGCGATCGCCGAGCTGCAGCCGCAGCGCCCGTCCGACCTCGAAGGCATCCCGGGCCTGGGCCAGAAGAAGCTCGAGGCCTATGGGGCGGAGGTGTTGCGGGTGGTGAGGGGCTGAGGCGCTTGCCTGATTCAGCCCAGCGCTGCATGCCTTCCTTGGAGCGTTTCAGATCGCTAGGTCAGCCAACGTCAGATCATTGACTTTTCTGCCTGTGTCCGTAGAGGCTTGTGCGTCGATCTGGTAGATGACCTGCATCCGTTGCGCGATGAGGTCGCGACGGGTGGCAATCCAGGTCAAGAAGTGGCATTCAGCGTAAAGATCACGGTCCGCCGGCAGATGATGCCGGGCCACGAAGTCGGGGCTGAGCGTGGCCACCCAGTCCTCGAAGTCGAGCGAATGATAGTGCCGAGGCGTCCTCGATGCCCTGGGTGCCGACGCAGAAGATGCCGTTGTACTTGCGCGCGCGCCGATAGCCTTCCTCGATGAACTCGGCCGTCTCCTTGTCCGCTCCCAGCAGCTGCCAGGCTTCGTCGACCAGGCACAGCTTCTTGCGGTCGCGCGTCAGGTACATGTCGTGCGCGATGCGCGAGGTCAGCACGAACAGCACCACGCGGCGCAGCTCGGGCGCGTTCTTGAGCTCCTCGAGCTCCAGCCCCACCATGTCGTCGTCGAGCGAGATGTTGGCGCGGCCGTTGAAGAAGTCGCCGTAGACGCCCTCCCGGGTGAAAGGCAGCAGCTGCTTGGCCAGCTCGTAGGCCACGCGCTCGGTGCCACCCGACTCGTTCTTGATCTTGTCGAGCAGGTAGTCCCGGATCCGGGTCGGGTTGGTTTCCTGCCCGTAGTCGTTCCAGACCGCCGTGATCGCCTCTCCGATCAGCGCATACTGGAACTCGGTCAGCGGGGCGTTGGGCGACGCCATGCGACCGATCATGGGCTTGAGCATGCGCATCTCGGCCTTGAAGTCGAGCTCGTCGTCGGTGCCGACCCAGCTGAAGGGATTGATGCACAGCCGCGTGCTCGGCGTGAACTCCAGGAAGGTGCCCTTCTGCAGCCGGATCAGGTTCTGGTAGCTGCGGCCCACGTCGATCACCCAGACGCGGGCGCCGATGCCGCGGTAGGCCGAGACGACCTCGTTCATGGCCACCGACTTGCCCGAGCCGGACACGCCGGCCACGAACACGTTGTAGTTGCCCTGCTGGTTGCTGTAGAAGTCCAGGAAAGTTGGGGTGCCCCGGCGGCCGAAGAACATCATCACCGGGTCGCCCATCCCCTTCCATTCGCCGATCACTGGCGCCATGTCCACCGCATTGACGGTGGTCTTGGTCGTGATCAGGCGCAGCTTCTTCAGATCGTCGCGCAACCCCTCGGTCAGCGTCATCGGCAGGCTGGCATAGAGCGAGCTCAACTGCAGCAGTTGCAGCGGGCAGATCGTGAAGCGTTCGCTGCGCCAGATGTTGAGCGCCACCTGGCTGGCCCGGTTGATGACGCGCCGGGGCGCGAACAGCAGCAGCGTGTGATAGAGCTCGCACAGGCTGCCGCCGTTGTCGAGCTGCTGCAGCACGATGTCCCAGTCGTTCGCCTGCGCCCGCAGCTCGGGCTGGAACTCGGCCATCCTGGACTTGGCGTTCTGCTTGCTGCGGGCTGCCTTGAGCTGCGCCTTGCCATCGGCCAGGCTGGCATCGAGCGTGAAGACGCCTCCGCACACCAGGAAGGGGCAGGGATACTGCAGGCCGTCGTCGAAGAAGGAGCCGATGATGTTGGCCATCTCCCACAGTTCCTTCTTCTGCGGGTATTGCAGCACGCCGAAGCCGCGCACGGCGATGCGGTGGTCCTCGTCGCCCTCCTGCTCGGGCGGCAGGCCGAACAGCAGCTCGTCGGCCTTGACACGCACATGCTGGCCAAAGGCGGTGAGCTGGTGCTTGATCGACTTGCCGTCGTCGTAGCGCAGCTCGGGGAAGGCATCCTGGCTGAACAGGCTTTCCGGATTCAGGATGGGCCAGAGGAAGCTGATCAGGCCGTCCGCATCGAGCGCCAACGAGGGCAGACTGGCCGTGCGCAGCGAGGCGGCCAGGGTCTCGCGCAGCTCGCCCATTTCCTCCAGCAGCTTGCTGTCGCGAAACGACCCGGTCCTGGTGATCGAGAACAGCAGCCGGATGTTCTTGACCACATAGTTGTCGTTGGGCCAGACCGGCTTGCCTCTGGACCGGTAGATATGTTCGATCCGGCGCCGGCCCAGCTGTTCGAAGAAGGGGGTGGTCTTGCCTTGGTCGACGGCGATATGCCGCTGGTCCATGTAGGCTTGCAACTGCTGATCCAGGTTTGAACCGCCGAACAGGCACCACTGGATGCCGTAGTGCGCCGGCACCGGTGTGAACAGGGTGTTGAGGCGGCTGGCCATGTCCTCATCGGCACCCGTCTGAGCGATGACCTCGAAGCAGAACCCGACCGAGTTGTCGTTGTAGAACAGCCCCCGCTGTGGATCGTACTGGTCATACCGCAGGATGCTGTGCAGGCCGTAGACACTCGCGGCTTCGCTGGCCGCCGCCACCGGTGCCGGCTGGCGGCCGGCATCCGGGGTGTTACCCAGCACGGTCTGGTCCCAGAACCGTGTGGCGGAACCCTTGAACCGCTCCATCATGCTGTCTTGCATTCAGTCTCCTCCCTGTTGGCTGACTGGCTCGCGGGATCACAGCATCGCGCGGCCAGTCTCTTCATCGCTGCCGTTCAGCAGCGGCTATTCACCGTCCGGTATCACCCCGGATGGCCGCAGCACGCCGCTGAGTAGTTCGGCGGCCTGCTCGCTGCCCATGCGGTCCTGGCGCACGCCGACGGACTCCTGGCTGCTGTTGTCAGTCGCCCGGCTTGCCATCGGGCTGAAGTCCTGACGCAGCTGCCCTGCTTCACCTGGATTGCCTGGACTCCCCAGCGCGACCTGCTGGCCGGCTTGCAGCGACACGCTGGCAGGGGCGCGCACCGGCCGGTAGCTGTCCTGGATGCGCCGGCGGTTGTGCTCGATCAGCCAGCGCCCGGAATCGACCGGCAGGTAGACATAGCTCTGGTCGTGCAGGTCACCGTCGCTGTCCTCCCAGGGGGCGAACCAGACGCGCAGTACCCGCGGCGCGCTGCGGATCGGCGTGCCCGATTCGATCGGCCGGGTCATCACCGTGCCGCTGGCTTTGGCGACTGTACGTTCGGCTTGTTCGGCGGTGCGCCCGTTGCCGCGCTGGCCAGGCAGGTTGCTGGCCCTGGCGTTGGCGTAGATTCCGCTCATGGACTCGCACAGGATGCCGTCGGGTGCCTTACAGGCGAAGCTCGATTTCGCGTCATAGCCAGACATGCTGCTGCAGGCCGACAGTGCCATCACGACTCCCATGGCGGCGATCAGCTTCTGTGTCTTCATTGAGCGCCCTCCTGCCTGGTGGCCTGTGCCTGGGAGTTGCCGGCATCCAGCCACTGCTCGATCTTCTCGGCCGAGGCGGATCCCGGCAGGATTCGGCCATCGGCGGCAATCAGTGTCGGTGTGCCAACCACGCCGAGACGTGAACCGAGCACCAAGTTGTCATCGACCGGGTTGTCGCAGGCCGCCAGCCGGGGCTTGCGCCCAGTCAGCATCAGCTCACTCCAGGCCCTGGACCGGTTCGGTGCACACCAGACGCTGACGGACCGGGTCTTGGCTTCGGGATGCAGCCCTTCGAGCGGATAGAGGAAGG
>ERZ1034363.946-NODE-946-length-17825-cov-16.678781_pt1 | contig 17825 bp, 7 predicted proteins | sample MGYA00520616_ERZ1034363 | MGnify/ENA primary metagenome ERZ1034363 (study PRJEB33736, sample SAMEA104284506) | Azolla filiculoides | biome: Urban; feature: Water surface; material: Ditch water | place: Netherlands | collected 2015-10-28 | depth 0-0.1 m ...
AACAGCGTTCCAACCCTACGCAATTCATTAGATGCTAATACCGGCTTGAACGCTAACGCAGGACTATAACAATGGCTACAATGCAAGACACAGCAAAGAAAACCGGCATGACTAATGAAATGCTGATACAGATTCAAAAGAATATAGAGTCTAAGGTATCGCCAGAAAACAAACAGCGCTACGAGAAAACAGTCTTAGCCGCTGAAACCTTAATGTTTGATCCTAAAACCCATCAAAACATGGAACTGGTTAAAAATCCGGACAGCCAATCCAATCTAGTTGAAACAGTCAGCAAAGGTGTCAGCGGCTTAATGTGGCTTCTTTATCAGCAATCAAAGAAAAGTCTACCGGCTGAAGTGCTTATCTATGCAGGCACGACTACTATCTGTAAGGTGCTAGACTTTGCAGAACGTGGTTTACGTTTACCGGTCACTCCCGAAATCATCAGTCAAACCACTAAGCGAACAACCGATAGGTTATTTAATCATATGGGCATCACACCAGAACAGCTAAAAGCCGCTATCACTCAAGGTAAGATGGAAATTGAAGACTATCAACAGCACGGCAAATACGTTGATGATAAGATGCAAGCAGTGAAGGCTAAAGGCAAAGCGCCTGTTAAACCAGTTAAGAGAGGTAAATAATTATGGCTTATGGAATGCTAACCAGTTTCGCTTTAGGCGCTGCGCAAGGATTAGGTGGCGCTATTGTCAATAAACTAAGCAAAGATCAAGACGCTGAAATCAAAGCCAAAGCAGACGCAGAGCGTGAGGCGCGAATCGAAGAAGCGGCTATTAGGGCAGAGGGTAGAGCAGCGACGCGCGAACAATCCATCTATGAACGCAATCAAGCTGATAAGACTCTTGAAACAGGCGCTCAACATCAATGGACAGTGGATACAGAGAAACGCGCAGCCGCTGAAAAGTTAATTGAAGAACAGCGCAAACAGGCATGGGAAAAAGACCCGACGAATCCGTCTTATCAATCGACCATGCAACAGATTAAAGCGAGTGAAGAATCTGTCAAAGCAAGTGAATCGGCATTAAAGAACGCTGATTTAACACGTCAAAAAACTCAATTGGAAATTGATAAGGAAAAAGGTTTAGCAGATTTAACTCAACGTATTAATTCTGAACCAGATGAAACAAAACGCGATACATTAATCAAACAAGCTAAAGTTATTAGCGGTAAATTCAATGATAAAGCTGATCAAATCAAAACTACTGAAATTGATACCGGTAGAGTTGACGACAACGGTAAGCCAATAATGAAAAAGATATTGGTTAGAGTTGAGGATGATGGTCAATGGAATGTATTGCCTGTTGAAGAACGTCTAAAAATGGCTCAGCCCTATGACAAAGAACAAGCCGATATTGTCGCAAGAGATATTACTAATCGTCAGATAGGCGCTCGTACTGATAATCTAGTATTTGGTAGAGATAAAAACAATGCTGATAAATGGGATGAAACCTTTACTGAAAATCAATCCAAACTCCTAACAACCAAACAAGGCGATACGGTTTCATTTGATGATAAAAAAGGCGGTATGCTTTCATTAAATAAAGGTACTGTTTCTGAACAACCTGCTGAGAATCCATTGGATGCTTCTAAAGTAGAAACTGGCAAAGTATCTAAAACTGAATCGCTAATTAAAACGGCTAACCCAGTTGAACAAAAACAATTGGATAGTTTGTTTAATGTTATCAAAGCAGGTGAATCGGGCGGTAAAGGAGTTGACGCAGGTACACCTAAACCTACTCCAGATAACCCTAATCCTAGTGCCAGTGGGACTTTTCAAATCATAGATGCTAATTTGAAATCACATGGTATCAAACCAGAATTACCAAACGGTAAATACTCACCGGCTCAAAAAGACGCATTTGCTCCAACATTTTATAAAGAAGTTTATGAAAAAACAGGTGGAAATCAAGCTGCTATGGTAGCCGCTGGATTTGGTCAAGAAGACGTATATCAAGCTATAGCAAAAGCCAAAGCTAAGGGTTCTAATAGTTGGTGGGACTATCTCAATCCTAGCGGTGGGGTGGAAAACAATATGCCTATTATTAAAAATAGAATTAAACAGCAACAGCAATATTTAATTAAAAATGATATTCCTGTACCCGTATCAATATCTGACTTCCGTCTAAACAATAAATAAGGCTTATTCAAATGAAATTAGAATTATCCAATGGTTCATATCTAACACTCGACGACAAATATACTGAAGATGAAGCGCTTCAATTATGGAAAATGGCTGAAGATGATATTAAGTCTGAGCAGTTGGATAACACTCAAGAACAACCTGTTAAACCAATTGAACCCACGCCACAAGACCCTACCGGTGATTTGACCCAATTCAATGCGCCTGTTGAGCAACCTTCTCAAGCTACCATTGCACAAATGCAAGCGGAGGCTAATCCAAAAGATACAAGCGACTTCTCACGAGGTTTCAAAACATCTTATGAGCAATTGCCAGAATTGGGATATGGCTTAGAAGCCGGTGCGTATGCTATTGGCGAATCGGCATTTGGTGAAGGTGGAATGCTTACACAAGGTAAGCAGGAAGCTGTTGCCAAAATGATCGAAGCGCAAAAAGAAACGCAAGCTAATGCAAAGGAAAGTGATTCATTTACTTTTGCTTATGAGAAAGCAAAACAAGGCGACTTCAATGCGCTTGCTGATACGGTACAATACGGTCTAGGTTACGGACTAGGTCAAATGTCGCAAGCTGTCATCACAGGCGGTCTAGGCTCTACTGTTGCCAAAACTGCTGCTGAAACATTTGCTAAAGAATACACAGCTAAATTAGTTGAACAGGAAGCGCTTAAAGTTGCTGAACAAACTGCCGCAAGGGAATTGACCCAAGAGCAGATTCAACAACAAGCCGTTAAGAATGTTGCTGAATCTATTGCTAATAAAGGACGTGACTATGCGTTAGGCGCTCAAGCCGTTGGTCTGGAAGGTGGCGAGATTCTCGGTGATTTGGCTAAACAGTCTACTGAACAAAACCGATCACTTACAGCCGGAGAAGTCATCAAAGGACTAGGCGCTACAGCGCTTGCCGCAGCAGGTGAATTCTATGCAGATAGATTTGGCTTGGATATCTTAGGTGGTAAACGCTTATCTGAAGCCGGTAAATACACCGAAGGACTAAAAGGCAATCTGCTTCGTGGTGCGGCTACAGGTGTCAAAGGCGGAGCTGTAGAAGGTGGAACTGAGTTTGCTCAAACGCTTATTGAAGAAGCAGGCAAAGGCAAAGACCCTTTCAGCAGTGAATCATTGCGTCAAGCTATTGATGCAACGGCATTAGGTTTTATTGGCGGTGGGGCAATTGGCACAGTTGGCGGAGCGCTATCACCTGCACAGCAAAGACCCGATCGACCTGCTACAGGTGAGATTGATCCGTCAATGTTAAGTGGCGGACTTCCTAATTCAACTGCTCAAACCACAGCACAGCAACCCGCTCAAACATCGTCAAAATGGCAAGACACGATGGGCAAGATTCGCGGTATTGTTGGTGAGAATCAATTAGTTGATAACGAAACTGTTGCTAAAGATGTAATGGGCGCTGAAACTATTGAGGATGCAATTGCCGCAGCTAATCATGCTACTGATGCTATAGCGTTTGACTATGACATGAATATGGAACAAGCTGCTACATTGGCGCAAGATTTAACTAAAACTGACACTGATTACCTTGATAACAAAGATTATCAAGACGCGGTTCAATTGGAAAATCAACTTTCAACAGTTCGCGACCAGTTAGCTTATAACAAGTTTCAAACTGCATTTGAAGAATCAAACCAACAGGCATCGCGCTCAGAATTTAATGCGCTTGTTGAACAAGAAATTAGCAATAAAAATCAACAACTTAAAGATTTAATACAATATCAATCTGACGAAAGAGCAAGAAAGGTTGAAGTAGAAGCCAGCATACCATCTATCAATAAAGCGCTTGAAGATGCGCAGTGGGCAAAAACTCGAAACAATCGTAACGCTGTTATTCAAATGGTGTTTGATAGAAACGTACCTGCTGAAAATATCTTTTCTGCAATTAAAGCGGAATTGAAACGTCAAGGTTTCAAAGATACTGAAATCAATCAAGATGATATTGACAGTTACAATCTTTTAAAAGCCTATGACCAAAACAATTTCACCATTGCTAAAGAACCAGTGTCGTTTGGTGGACAACCAGTTGCGGCAAGAAGTGCAAGCGATATAGAGTTTTATAACACAGGTACAAACAAAGTAGACAAACGAGGTAATATTATTGCCGATGCTCTTGGTGAACAAGGTGTAAACGCAGGTGAACAATTTACCGGTGAGCAAGGTCAAGATGTTGTTACCAATTTTGTATCTCCAGAAACACCAGTTAGACAAGAGTCTGATGCTCTGCGCAAAGTAGATGAATGGGTAAGCAATGGTGCGACTTACAAAAACGGAATGCTTATTAATTCTAAAGGTAAAAAGTTTGTACTTAATACAGTGCAACGTGAATACTATTTAAATAATCGCCCTTTCCAGATAACTCAATCGCCTGTCACATTAACTGAACAAGGGTATAGTGAAACCCAACAAGGGCAAGATACTATTACAGGTGCGCCTTCTTTTAATACCAGAGTCTTAAAAGAAGTTTTAGATATTCAAATTAAAGAGCGCGTTGATAGTAATAAAGAGAATCGTAATCTTTCTTCAGTAAATCAACGAATTGAAGAACAGCAATGGATAAAAACTCGAAACAATCGTAACGCGGCTATTCAAACTGTATTTGATAAAAATGTAGCTGCTTCCAATATCGAGCCAGCTATTAAGGCTGAATTAAAACGTCAAGGTTTTAAAGACACGGAGTTAAGTGAAGATGACATTAATGCGTATGAACTTTTACAATCCGCTTATGCAAGACGTGAACCGGAAATTGCCAATGCGCCTGTAGATATTGGCGTACAGCAACCTGTTTCTTCAAAACGTGTTCGACTTGTTAGACAAGGTGTAAACGCAGGGGAACAAGTAGCTGAAGGTCAACAAGGTCAAGATGTTGTTACGAATTTTGTCGAACCATCTACACCAGTTAGACAAGACTCCGATGCTTTGCGTAAAGTTGATGAATGGTTACGCGCTGGCGCTATTTACAAAAACGGAATGCTCATTGATTCCAAAGGTAAAAAGTTCTTATTAAACAAAGCGCAACGTGAATACTATTTAGAAAATCGCGCTACCCCGATTGCTAAAGCACCTGTTGATATGGGGGAAGTAGGAAACGCTCCCGAAATCCTCAGCACCTACACGCAGCAAGAAGTAACGCAACGCGAGGAAGCGCAAAAAGCCGCAGAGAAAGAACAAGCGGTCAAAGATGCAGCGGCAGAACGCAAACGCCAAGCTGATAATCAAGTTGATAGCGTGGTTGACGAGATGCTTGGTCGCGGTATGACAACCACTAAAGACATCTTTGCACCAGAGCGTAAGCCTAAATTCAGTAAAACCAAAGCGCAAGAACGCCTAGCGCCTAATGGTAGACCGTCAAATCTCAATGCAACGCAATACGAACAGGTAAGAACACCAGAGTTTAAAGCATGGTTTGGTGACTGGGAAAATGATCCAGAAAATGCAAGTAAGGTTGTTGATGAGAATGGTGAACCGCTTGTTGTTTATCATGGTACAAAACAAATTGACATTGAATCATTTGAAAATGTCAGAAACCCTAAGGATTGGGGAGATGTATTTAAGCAATACAAAGAAGAAGGTGGAATTCCTTACGCGCTTTACAGGTACGGTTTCTTTTTTTCGCCTGTAAAAGAAATTGCTAATAATTATACAGGTGATAACACAGGTGCGCTTTATCCGGTATTTATATCTTCCAATAACCCTATTTTTGTAGATTATTCCAAGGTAAAAAATAAATTACCACCTTATGCTCCATTAGGTGAAAAAAATACAAATGGGTTGATATATCATAATAATGATTTTGATAAGGTATTAGAAATAGCGGTAATTGACCCTAACCAAATCAAATCCGCTACAGGTAACACAGGGGAATTTAGTAAGGAATCAAACGACATTCGCTTTAGCAAAGCGGCTAAAAAAGTATTAGATGATAACCCGCTTGCTATTGTCCATAATCTAAAACTTAAAAACTTAGTTCATGCCGACAAGATGGGAGGATTGCCTGCGCCAAGTATCGCAGTAGTTAATCAAAAATATCCACTTAGCGGCTTTGGCGAAATCACTTTAATTGGGGATACGTCACAGTTTGCACCAGAGGCAGATAAAGCCAATCGCTTTTATAACGCGGATGTGTATTCCCCGCGTTATCCCGAAATTACCTATATTGTTGATTCTAAAGCAGTTTCTAATGCAAACGAAGCCTTATCGGATGATGCCAAGGTCTTAGCAAACGCAATGGGGCGCAGCGGCTTAATTGATAAATCAAGTATTGAAGATAGAGGGTTAGTAGACGGCTTGGCAAACAATTCAGTCTTACAGTATGAATTTTTAAAGACTATCGGCAAAGCGCCTAAAATGCAGTACAAGCCAAACAAAGTGCCGCCTGCTAATATGAAAAAGTTTGTTGCGTCAAAAGTACCTGCGATGGAACTCAAAAACGATCCTAATTTTGTCCAAGCTGTTACGGATACTTATAATGAATCAGTTAGAAAGCGAAACGAAACGCTAAAACAAAACAAACCTTATTTTGAAGCAAGTAGTCAACAAGCATTAAATTTGGCTTCTGATTATCAATACATGATTGAAGAATTCCGAAATCAAAAAGGAGCGCAGAAATCAATTGATACTTACGCTACTTCAAAATTGATTCGTGAAAAAACAAATCAAGCGCAATATGAAAAATGGCTAGTTGAAAATTACAGTAATCTAATTACTGATGAGCGTATTTTTAACGGGTTCACCAATGCAGGTAATCGTATTTACTTACCTCATAACCTTGATACTGTTGTTAAGCTAATGACCAAAACGGTTAAGGGTGGTGAGAATGTCAGTTATGGTATTGGGACAATTCGAGCGCATACCGCAAAGCAATTTAAAACAGTTAAAGCGATTCAAGCTGCGCGAGGTGAGATTGTTACTGCGGAAAAACTGGAAGCGGTAAAAGAAGAATTGAGCAATGAGTTTGAAAGTCTTTCAGAAGAATTGCGACCTTATTCTGATTACTCGAATCCAAGTGCAACGGATGCGCTAAGTGATTTAGTATCAAAAGGAACACGCGCATTTAAAGAGTCTTATCAAGACGTTCCTGCTGAAACAATGACAAAGGTATATGACTTTTTAGATAAACTCAAAAATATGCCTGCGCATTATTTCGAAGCGAAAATTGGACGCGCTGTAAAATTAAATGAGTTTGCAGGCGCATTAGTTCCTAAAGGCAAAGAATATGATGAAGCAGTCAAAATCTTAAACGCCAATGGTGTTACCAAAATTAAGCGTTACACTGAAAATGATTCGCAAAGCCGCAGTGACGCTCTACTTAATTTCAGCGAGCTGTTGTTTAGCCAAACGCAAGAACCTACTGTCAATAATCATACCGAGCAATCATTAAAAGAAGGCTTAACACAAGCCGGTGATAATGCTTATGGTAAAGGCTGGACTAACAGATTGCTTGCAACAGGTATGTTTGAATTTATTTCTGATGCTGATGCGCAGGCGATTGTTGAAGAAGCGGCTGGAGTTAGTTACAGCAAAGCCAAAGCGCAAGAACGATTAGCGCCCAACGGAAAACCGTCGAACCTAAATGCAATAATCGACCGTTTACATATTGATAAAGGAATTTTTGAAAATAGTATTGAATACCATTCGGCTCATAAAGATGTGAAAGGCATAAGTAGCGATATGTCCATCACGAAGGACGTAGAGCAACTAATGAAAAAGCGGTTCCTAACGGAAGTTGAAAGTACCGTGGGCATTAAAGACGGTATAGCAACGCTTTATAGGGCAATCGCTTTAGATTCAATTGACGATATTGACACGACTAATCTCGGAATATATTGGGCGCGTAGTGAAAAGGAATCTGTAGTTATTGATGATGAAGGGTACAACCATAATGGAAAGAACAGAGGAAAAGACAAATATGTAATAAAAGCGGATGTCAGCATTAACGATATAGATTGGCAAAGTACATTCGATATATATGTTATGAACAACTGGATGGAGGGAGAAATAAGGGTTAGTAAAGGTCAGCCACCTATCAATGTTTCGTTCAAACGCGAAGGACATAAAGAAAAATGGAATAACTTGCCGAGTTCAAAGAACATCGATATCCGGTTTAGTAAAAACGGTGATATCGAAGCCTTCTTTAATCCTGCTGAGGGTAAAACGTACTTTGTTTCAGAAAATATTAGCAAAGATAAAGACTTACATTATCTGATGATGCACGAAGTCAGTGTTCATATGCTTAATATGGGTGAAAATAAAACTGAATTTGAAAAGTTTTTAAAAGCAACTGATAACTTGGTTAAAGTTAAAAACTTTGCTGCGTTAAAAGGTAGACAGGATGCGCTTGATGCTGATACACCGCAGGAAGATTTGCGTGAAGAAACATTGGCTTATCTTGTAAAATACGTTCCTAAATTAAAAGTTGTTCAGCAATTCAAAGCATGGCTCAAAAATGCACTTCGCAATATGAGCAAGTCTTTCCCTGCTGCGCAAAGATTGGGATTCATCCAATGGGCAAATAAACTCAGCGACCAAGACTTACTCTACATTGCCAATGCAACATTGCGCAAAGCGCCAGAAATGTTAGGATCAAGTAAACGTGAAGCTAATAGTTTTATTGCTAAAGCAAGCAAAGCGTTAAGCGCAGAGCAAATGCGAGCATTAGGACAATTAGATTTGCTTGAGTTTATCCAAGAAATTGCTGATATGCCTAGAGAGAATTCGCGTATAGGTATGACGCATGAACAAATATTGGATCGCATACCAGAGCTTAATGAATCTGCAAACAATATGATGGCGATACTGTATGACAATAATATGCTTCAAATAAGTACAAAAGGAAACCTAATTAAAGGTGTATCAACTAATGATATTGAAAATTTTGCCAAGTCTAATCCAGAGTTTAGAAAATTAGCAGAATTGCACGATGCTTTAGTTGAAGAATATAAACCCGTAGAACCTTATAAAACTTTACCAACTCCTGCAACAAAATTTGAAATGCAAGAAGCATTGGCTGCTAATAAAGTTTCTAAAATAAATCAACTTATTCCAAACGGATATAAGGTAAAACTACGTTTAGACATTCCTGCGTATGTTAGAGGTAAGACATGGGTTGTAACTGCCCATGAAGGTAATTCTGAAAAAAATTCTATATTTGGTGTAAAAGAAGATACTGCCATAGGATACTATGGATATGCTGTTGCAGATAATCCTCAATTTAGTGTAGAAGAATTTGGTTCTTTAAAAATAGCTGCTAAAACTGTAAATAAATACCCATTGGCTACAGTTGACGGTGAATACGTTAATATGTCTGCGCAAGAAGCCAAGCGATTAGCGGACGAAGCATTAGATAATCCTAATTGGATTCAAGTGGGTATGGATCCAGAGCGTCATTCTTACTTCTATGATAGAAAAACCATGCAACCTGTGCTTTCTGGTTCACGAGTTATTCAAATCGGAAGTATTTTGATGGTAGAAAACCCTGTCTTTGGAGATAAAAAGTCTTTCTTGTTTAGTAAAAAAGCCAAAGAAGGTGAAATAGTTAACCGTTCTACTGGCTACACTGCTTACGATACAGCGAAGCCTATTCCAGAAGAAGTTGATAATAAAGCCAATTACCCAGAAGGTGTGTCGCTTGAAGAAGAACGTGATTGGTTAATGCAACAATTGCGTCGATTTGATAGTTTCCGCAAACTCAATGACAAGTCAAATGAGCTAATCAATAAATACCTAACCACTATGGGCAGATTACCCGAACTTGGAAACTACTTAGGTATGCGTTACCAAACACTTGGTAAGATTGATAATGTCGATGATATTGTTCGCAATGTATTTGATACCCTTCAAAAAGCCACTAAGGAAGATTCAAAAGAAATCTACACTTATTTGACTGATAATAAAGCAACGACTGAATTTATCATAGACCCTCAAATGGCATTGATGGCTAAGGATTTAAAAGAAGCTATTACAATCATTGGTAAAAAGTTAGTTGAGTTTAATATTATCCCAATGGAATCTTTCCAAATGTATGAAGGACGATATTTGCCTCGCGTCTATTTGGAACACATTATTCAAAGTAGTGATAGGTATCAATCACTTGGAAGCGGTAAAACATTATCACCAATGGGTTACGCAAAAAAACGTGACAATAATCTTCCCGAAGAATTCCGTCGATTGATAAAAGGTGAGATTAAAAACACGGCTTATTTAGCATCACGCACTTTGAGTATTCCACTTCGCGATATTGCTATGATGGAATTCTTTAATCAAATTTCAGATAATGAAAAATGGGTTTGGAAACAATCACTTATCAATATTGAACTTGATGCTAAAACAAATCGTCCAACAGCTATTTTTGATGACGATGGGGTAATTAACTACAACGCAACAAACAGCGCTTTAGAAGGAAAGCCAAAAAAGAGTATTGTTCGCAAAGTTACACCTTACTTCCTTGATAAAGAAGCGGATCGTATTCTTGACCAATCTTATTCTGCACCAGAAGAAGATAGAAAGGATATGCAAGATTTGGCAAAGATGATGAAACGCGCAGCGTCACAAGCAATGGTTAATATGGACGCTGTACCTGCTGACTTTATGAAGATGCCAAATATTGCAAAATACGGATCGCTTAGAGGGTTGGTTGTCCATAAATTAATCTATGATGATTTAGTTGGGACAATCAATACCTATGGCGCAGCAGGTGAGCAAACAGCGCTTGAGAATTTCTTTGGTAACAATGGTATTTTAGCTAAGATTACCAACGCATTTAAGTTTTCTCATGTGGCTATTAACATTCCAACGCAGGTAACAAACTTATTATCTAATGGATTACTTCTCCACATGAGTGGGGTTAGATTTGATAAAGTGCCTGTTCGTGTAACACAAGCGTTCAAAGAAGTATTAAATGAAGGTGAAAACTACAAAAAAATGATTGCAATGGGCGGTAGAAAAGCAACATTTAGCAATCAAGAATTAAGCGGTATTACTGAATGGCTGCTTGAAAATGAAGCAGAATTTAGCGATAAAAATACGGACTGGTTCTCAATTGTTCACATCATGCGCGAGCTATCTTACCTAACAGGTAAAACTGTCCGTGGTGCAAACAATCTACATCAAAATATTGAGATGGTGTTTAAAGTAGCCAAATTCATTGATATGAAAGCAAAAGGCGCTAATGACGAAACTGCTGCGGTTATGGCACACCAAGCGTTATTTGATTATAGCTTTATTCCAAGATGGGCAAAATGGCTTAGAACTGTTCCGATGGGTATTCCGTTCATCACTTGGACAATCAAATCATTTGAAGCGACATTGAGAACTGCGGCAAACAGACCTACCACATTCTTACCTTACTATATGTTAGGTTACGCAATGTCACTTGCCGCTGCTGCTGATTTCGGTGATGATGGGGAAGATAAACTAAAAGCAATCTTGAAGTTACTTCCAGAAAGAATGCAACGTGGCGGCAGTGTTTGGATTCTACCAATCCGAGATGATGCTGGAAGAACACAATTGATTGATATGAAAAACTTATTCCCTTGGGGTAAAACGGCTGAGGCAATTGATTCATTATCAAAACTTGTTGGAAATCAAGATGTTGCAGAACTTAGAACTTTAGCAGATTCAGTTGGTGTATTCAGTAGTCCGATAACTCAAGCGGTTGTTGCAATTGATACCAATAAAGATGCGTTTACAGGTAAACAGATTGTTGATGAAAACGATCCTCCTGCGGCTAAATTGCAATCTATACTTGAATATACTTACGGTATGATGTCACCGCCAATGTTAGGTGGGAAAGGTGACATTGCCACACTTATTAAATCGCAATTTCCAAGTCAATACGAAGGGATTATGAATAAGGATGGTTCGCCTAAGAAAACAGAGCAACAAGCGTTTATTCATTTGTTTACAGGTTTGTCTATTAAAAGTGTCGATAGTGAATTTGACCGACATAAAAAAATAGAAGCGTTTAACAGTATGATAACTGGTATCAAAGCGCAACGAACAAGGGAACTGCGTTCTAATCCAAACTTAAGTGAAGAATCGCGTAGAATTGTTAGAGAAAAATACGATGCACGAATTGAACGAGTAAAAGAGAAAAAACAAAAGTTTAAAGATGAAACTGATATATTAAAGTAAATACAATTTATAATACCCTTGGCGCTACATACCGTAGCGCCCTTTAACTAGGAACGAAAATGGAAGAATTAGCAGTTACAATTACACGCGATGCACAAGGTCAATACACTGTTGAAACAGAAAATCAACAAGAGCAAATGGCTGAGGGCGGTGAAGGTGCAATGGAAGGTATGGCTGAAGGTATGGGTGCAGGGGTGCAAAAAGCACGTGACCTTAACGATGCTTTGAAAATTGCCAAAGGTCTTTTAGAAGGCGGTGAAAACGCAAGTGCTGAATCGCTGTTTGCCAAAGGCTTTGGTGGTGAAGAAGGTGGCATGGGAATGGGTGGCGCTCCAGCACAAGCAGCACCTATGGGTAAACCAACCAGACCTGCGATGATGTAATATGGCTTTTGATGCTCTCAACAAGCTCAATTACCGCCAACGGGCATTCTTGACCGCTTACTTAGCTAACGGTCAAGATGCGCCTAGTGCTGTTATTGCAGCAGGCTATTCTGAAAAGGGTGCAACCCAAAAAGGAAATTCCCTTTTAAATACACCTGCTGTCAAAGAAGCGTGGGCGGAACTTAGCGGTGAACTTAGTAAACAACAACTTGAAGCCATTGACGAATTGAAAGTTCAGTTCTCTGATAAGATAGCGTCGATTTATGAAATTCAAGAGTTTTGGACAAAACTGGTTCGCAATAACAAAGACGAAAATGGGGATTACATTAAGTTAGACGCGCGTATTCGTGCAAGTGAATTGCTTGCTAAGAATATGGGTATGTTTATTGACAAAATTGAACACACTGGTAAGGATGGCGCAGATTTGCCATGTATTACTTTAAATTTCATTAAATCAGACACGACAATAAATAATGGCTGAAAACTTAGACGTACATTTCCCAGAGAAACTTCAATTCCTATTTTCTCCTAAACGCTATAAAGTAGCGCACGGAGGTAGGGGATGTGTTCATCCCGATACATTAATTGATACTCCAAATGGGCAAATAAAGATTTGTGACTTTTCTGGCGGGGATGTTTATTCTTACAATAATGGTGAATTGTGCATAGCGACTGCATCTAAACCGATTTCATATACAGAGGAGCAACTCTATGAAATCGGTTTAGAAAATTCAAAATCAATTGTTGTTACGGACGAACATAAATTTTTAACAAAAACCGGATGGAAACAATTAAAAGAGTTATCTATAACTGATCAGATTGTTTTTTCTTCCGACAAATACGCTTATAACCTTCTTCCGTCCAGTTGGGGCGACGATTCTTTAATGTCACTCGAAGATGCTCTGCGTTTGAAGAAAATACTCGTAGATTGTCGGGATGGTTATTTAAAATATCACCATCAATATGATCAACAACCTCCGTTGGTAGAAGATAGCGGTTTAATGTTTGTTCCATTACAAGGCGATGAAGCGCGACATAGTTACCATGCGTTGTTGAATGCGGATGATCAAGCGTTCTTACATAAATATATCCTTTCATTAACTTTGTTCCCCCGTTCCAATTGGGACGTTCCTCTCGAATGGGCGGACAAAAGTTATGAAGATTTGGAAAATTGTAACGTCTTGCTATTTTTTGAACAGCTTTTGCAGAAATACCCATTTTTTCAGCAATTTCTTTTGAAAAATATCCTTGCGCTGTCAGATTTAAAACCTCTTTTACAATTTCCGGTTTATGACAACGAGTTAAATCAAGTTGAAAATTCTCAAATAATTTTAGACACTCTTGGGTTCGGCGCTCACGATAATTCATTTGTTTTCTCCGATGATAGGGATTTCATAGTAACAAATATAGCTTTCATCCGCAAGCACAGCCGACAAGTATATTGGGATATGTATGTTGAAAAAACCAATTGTTATTTATCAAATGGGATTGTCAATCATAATTCGGGAAAAAGTTATAACTTTGCACAGGCATTGATACTTTTAGCTGCTCAAAAACCCATGCGCGTACTCTGCACACGGGAAGTTCAAAAGAGTATCAAACAGTCTGTGCATTTGTTATTATCTGATCAAATTCAACGACTTGGCTTAGGTGCGTTCTTTACTGTACTTGAAACTGAAATTCGCGGATTAAATGGATCACTGTTTATGTTTGCCGGTTTAGCGCAGCATACTGTTGAATCTATTAAATCTATCGAAGGCTGTGACATTGTATGGGTAGAGGAAGCACAAACTGTAAGTAAGAAAAGTTGGGATATTTTGATACCCACCATTCGTAAGGACGGTTCTGAGATTTGGGTGAGCTTCAATCCCGATTTAGATACGGACGATACTTACACGCGATTTGTGTTAAACCCTGCGCCAAGTGCAACAGTGGTTGAAATGAACTTTAGTGATAATCCTTATTTCCCTAAAGAACTTGAAGCAGAGCGCCTACACTGCATGGAAACCAACCCAGAAGACTATGAGAACATCTGGCTTGGTAAATGCCGTAGTGCGGTCACAGGTGCGATTTATGCAAACGAAGTCAATAATGCAACAATGCAAGGGCGAATTTGCAATGTGCCGTATGATCCGCTGCTCAAGGTTCATGCTATTTGGGATTTGGGTTGGAACGATTCAATGTCTATTTTACTTGTGCAAAAAGTACGAAGTGAAATTAGAATTATTGAAAGTATTGAGGATGACCATAAGACCCTTGATTATTATGCTGGACTATTAAACAGCAAGAAGTATAATTGGGGTTATGATTACCTACCGCATGACGGCAGAACTAAAGACTTTAAAACAGGTAAGAGTACCGAAGAACTTCTAAAAGCATTTGGACGTAAAGTAAAAATCACGCCCAATATGCCAATCGAATCTGGAATTAAAGCAGCTCGATTGATGTTCTCACAATGTTACTTTGACAAGGTTCACGCTATTCGATTACTTGAATGTTTGAAACGATACCGTCGAAGTATCAACCCAAGAACAAATGAAGCTGGTGCGCCACTGCACGATACTTATAGTCATAGTGCAGATGCGTTTAGGTATTTAGCGGTTAATGCTGAAAGTTTAAGCAATGAAGATAGACGCGCTCCTGTTGCTGCACCTAGATGGCAACCTTATGATAGCGGTGTTGGATACTAACTAATTGGAGGATAAGATGTCATTTTTTGACGAACTTGTACACAAAGTTTCAGATAGCGCTAAAAAAGCTGTAGATGAAGCACAAGGCGCAGTGGAAGATATTTCACACGGTGATATTGGCGGAGCAGTACAGCACGTTGAAAATATCCGTGAGATTCCACAAGACACGGCTATTGATATTGCGCAAGCAACTATTAACGAAATTATTTAAAATGCTTTATAATTAGCGTCGAGATGATGCTACGCCATGTCGTGATGACAGAGCAAACTCCTTTAACTGGAACTAAGAGATGATAGACGATTCTAAAATTGACAGACTTGACCGATTCGGAAAAGCACTTTTGTCCAAAAGACAGAAGGCTATCCAAGCTCGTAAGAAATCGGGCATTGAAGAAATTTGGGATCAAGATAGTGAATACTATGAAGGTATCGATGACGCTAATCGCGGTGAAATCAGTACGTCTATTACTAAAAATCTCGTAGACCGTGGCGGCTATTCGCGTGTTAATAGAAAGCGAACTGGCTCAAACGTCTTTATGAATATCACCAAGCAATACACTGATATTGCTGCCATGTCACTTGCTGATATGCTTCTTCCTGTTGATGATGCAAACTTTGAAGTTCGCCCAACGCCTAAACCTGCCACAATGGAATTGCTCCAAGTAAAACCTGTTGATGTTGGCGTGGTCATGTATAAAAACCAACAGATGCCTGTTGAGCAATTTGAAGAAGTAGTTAAACAAGACGCTAAAAAGAAAGCAGAAGAAGCACAGAAACAAATTGAAGATTGGCTTGTTGAAGCGCATTGGAATCGTGAGGTTCGTAAAGTGCTGCGTGATTCAGCTATTCTTGGTACAGGTGTTATCAAAGGCTGTTATCCCATTATTGATGAGCAGAATTCTGTTCACAAAATGTTCCAAAAGCAAATGACAACACCGCAAGGCGCTATGCAAGCAGAAGGTGTTGCGGATGTTAAGGTGATTGAAATTCGCCCTGCCTCCAAACGCATTGATGTGAGAAACTTTTATCCCGATCCTTCATGCGGTGATGATATTCACAGCGGTAGTTTTGTTTGGGAACGTGACTATATTACGAAAAAAGAATTGCGTAATTTGCGTAAAGCAAAAGGTTACATTTCTTCTCAAATTGATTTAGTGCTTAAAGAAGGCGCTGACGACGATTTAGAAAAGAAACGTGACAAAGTTACTTATGGCGATAGATTTGAAGTTTGGTATTACTATGGTGAAGCTAGTAAAGAAGACCTTGAAGCTGCTGATTGTAGTTGTGGCGATAGCGATACTTATGACGTTGTGGTTGTTATTGTCAATAATCGCGTTATTAAAGCTACCATGAACCCACTGGAAAGTGGTGAGTTCCCTTATGACGTAATGGTGTGGCAACCAATGAACGATACTTGGACAGGTATCGGGGTGGCGCGTCAAGTAAGAGAACCACAGCGCATCATCAACGCAGCTACTCGTAATCTGCTCGACAATGCAGGTAAAGGCGGTAGACCTACTACCATTATTGCCGATGGTGTTGAATCGGCTGACGGTGGCTTAGTTGAAGTCGGTAGCGGTGCATTACTTAGATTATCACCAGATTCACCAATTCAAGATGCGCGTGGCGCGATATACTCAAGTATCATTCCAATCATTACCCAAGACCTAATGACAATTATCCAGTATGCCCTAAAGATGGCAGAGGATATTACCGGTTTACCCATGATGTTACAAGGTCAGCAAGGCAATGCGCCCGATACCGTTGGCGGCATGACCATGCTTCAAAATAACGCTGGCACGATTCGTAGAAACATTGCTCGTAACTTTGATGATCGTGTCACTGTTCCACACATCACTCGTTACTATGAATGGATTATGCTTTATGGTGATGAGCAATTGAAAGGTGACTTCAATATTGAAGCTCGCGGCTCTACTGTTCTGTTTGAGCGTGACGCACAGCATCAAGCGATTATGCAACTTGGCGCTCTTGTAATGAACCCTGCGTTCCAAATCAATCCTGCTAAATGGATTGATGAGGCGTTCAAAGCACAGAAACTTGATAGCAAACGCTTTAAATTCAGCGAAGAAGAAGTTAAACAGATGCAAGCGCAAGCGCAACAAAATCCCCCACAAGACCCAAGAGTTGCGGGTCAGATTGAAGTGGCTAAAGTTCGCGCTTCTGCTGAGATGGATAAAGCTAAATTCTTGCAATCTACTGATATGGCTGAGATGCAAGTTAAAGAAACGCTTGCTATGCAAGAACTCAAATTCAAAGCGCAACAGGCTGAGATTGATCGTCAACACGAAATCCAAATGAAGCAGATGGAACGTGACATGAAGATTATGGAACTATCGCAATCTACTCAAATTAGCGTGGCTGAAATCAAATCGCAATTGGCTCAAACAGCGCAGAAATTAAATGTACAAACCCAATTATCTAAACAGGTGCT
>ERZ1034363.947-NODE-947-length-17822-cov-2.203494_pt1 | contig 17822 bp, 19 predicted proteins | sample MGYA00520616_ERZ1034363 | MGnify/ENA primary metagenome ERZ1034363 (study PRJEB33736, sample SAMEA104284506) | Azolla filiculoides | biome: Urban; feature: Water surface; material: Ditch water | place: Netherlands | collected 2015-10-28 | depth 0-0.1 m ...
ATGATGATCCTTTTCAACCGACTTAGCGGCTGCCTTAGTCGCCTTTGGCTTGCTCTCAGGTTTTGCTTCAACAGCAGCTGCGCCGCTAGGAAGGTCGCCCGTGCGAATCACGATATCGCCCGAACCTTTATTAATCTTATTGAGCAGAGCCTTGCTCATGTCATCGTCGCTTGCGCCCGATGTTGCTGCTGAGGCTGCAGCCTTGGGTTTCTCCGTGCTTGCTGCCGGTGCCGGGGCATCGCTGGCAAAAGCATTAGAACTCATCATGCATGACAGCAAGATGGCCAGTAAAGAGAGGGATGGTTTGGTATTTTTATTCATGGTATTGGTAACGGCTATCTAAGTGATGATGTTTATATTGTTATATAAATCAGGGCTTTGTAGCACCCTGCGGTGGCGTTTTTGAGGCTGGGCGCTTAGGAGCTGCCTTTTTCACTGGTGCAACTGGTGGAGCATTTGATGCATCAGCCAGACTGCCCCCTGGCAGAACATCAATCACTGGAGACCTGCTTCTGGAAAACATCCATTCGCATTTCATGAGTCCGGCCGCATCCTGATGGTTCTCTAGTGGGGTAGATTGCCTCAGCGCCACTTCAAGCGCCGCATCTGTAGGAGGTGGGGTTAAATCATTGCTAGTTGCCCACTTCAGAAAACGCTGGTACCAACCTAACTTTGGCATTTTTCCGGGATCAGCATAAAAGTTCGCGCTACAGATTTGCAGGCGACGCTCAATTTCACTGGCAGGCAAGTAATAGCCTTCAATTAATAGTGTTGCCACCTTACTGTTGCAACGAGCCCAAGCAGCTAATTCAATTTTGGAGCCAGTAGTCGTGCCTGTGGGCTTTTCCAATAAAAGTGAATCTACCTCACACTGCATACGTTGCCCGCGAATCTGCAATTTCTTACAAACCTCAGGACCATTTTCAGCATAGGGGTCACGCTTTGTTGAGGAGGGGAAAGGAAACTTCGCCTCGCAATCATCCGGTCCGACCGGTGCTTGATCTAAGGAGTTCTGAGAAATAGTCGCCTTATCTTGTGCCGATAGGGTTTGATTGGCACTACTCTCTGGCGTAGCTGGGCCACCAGGCCATGATTGGGCAAAGCTAGTAGAGCTGAGAACTGTTAGGCACAGTGTCAGCGAAAACTGCATTAAGAATTTATCTTGCATTGGGTGTCTCCACGCCTTGGCGAATAAGTTGCAGTGGGTTTTCAAGGGAGCGCTCCAAAACAATTTTCAAATCAGGAAGAATCATAAATATAACCAGGAATGCCAAAGGAATACTGACGGCAAAGCCTACCGAAAATAAATTCATTTGCGGACTGGTTCTACCTAAAAATGCCTGTGTCAAATTAAACATCATATACACAAGAAGTATAGGCATAGACAAAATCAAACCCAAACGAAATGAGGCAGCAATTAACTCTAGCACCCCTTTGGATGACCACGCATCAGGCCAAACTCCAACCGGGATTGTTTTAAAGCTACTCAAAATGATTTCAATCAGAACCAGGTGAATGTTGAGGGAAAAAGCCAAAGCAATCGCAGTTAATCCCAAGAATTGACCCACTAAACCAGAATCTAAAGCTGGATCTCGAAATGCAGTGGAAGCAAAACTAAAGCCCGCCTGAAAGGATAAAACTTCAGCAGCAATATCAATCACCATAAAACCTACGCGAATCACAAAACCCATAAATGCCCCGATACATAACTCGATCACTGAGGCAAGGAAAGTAATGCTGCCCGGATTCGGAATTAACTCGGAAGAAATCACGGGCATCATATAGGCAGCAAACGAGAGTGCCACCAATAAACGAAACTGCATTGGAAGTGCTCGAAAAGCAAATAGCGGTGTGGTGAGAAAAAGACCAAACACTCGCATTGAGGCAAACATAAAGATTGCCATGTACTGCTCAATCTGAAGACCTGAAATGGTCAACATAAATTAGTTCACCAAACCAGGGATACGAGCAAAGAGCTCTTTAATGTAATCAGTGAATAAGACTAAGGTGACCGGTCCAATCAACATGATGACCACACCGAAGACAATCAATTTAGGAACAAAGGCAACGGTCGATTCATTAACAGAAGTAGCGGCTTGCAAAATACCAATTACTAAACCCACTACTAACAAGGCCATCAATATCGGACCCGCCAATACCGCAGCCATTCTCAAGGCTTGGTACACCAAATCGATAATGACTCCGCTTTCCATGAGAACTAATTGATGTAACTTTGTACAAGCGATGTAGACAGAAGCGCCCAACCGTCAGCTAAGGCAAACACAATTAACTTTAGTGGTAATGAAAACATCATGGGTGACACCATCACCATACCAAGCGAGGTCAGAATACTGGCGACAGCAAAGTCAATCACCAAGAATGGTAAGTAAATCACGAAGCCAATGAGAAAGCCTGTCTTGATTTCGGAGATAGCGAACGCTGGAATTAAAACAGTAAACGGTACATCCTCACGTGTAGCAATTTCTTGACCATACATTTTTGCAAAGAGGTTGAGATCATCTCGACGGGTTTGTTTGAGCATGAATTCTTTTAAGGGTTTAGCGCCCACTTCTACTGCCTGAGGAAAACCCATCTTGCCGGAAGCATAAGGCTGATAAGCAGTCTTATAAATTGAGTCCAAGACGGGATTCATAATGAACAGCGTCAAGAAAAATGAAAGACCGATCAACACAATATTGGGAGGCATGGTTGTCAAGCCCAGAGCCTGACGCAATAAGGAAAAGACAATCAAGATGCGCGTGAAGCTGGTCATCAGAACCAAAGCGGCCGGCAAAAAGCTTAAGGCCGTTAGTGCAATGATGGTTTCTACTGGCACTGCATACATGGTGCCGCCACCACCCGCCTTAGCGGTCACTAAAGGCAAAGATTGACTCCAGGCAACTAATGGAAACAGCCCAATCAGGGCTGTAATTCCAAATGAGTACCAGAATATTTTTCGTTTCATCCTAATTTTCTTTTCACAAACTGGCGCAAATTATTTGCAAAATCTGCACTCGCCGCTTGCGGCTTCAAATTGGCAACATCTTCAGGATCAAGCTCAGTTAGCAGCGTAATTTGACTGGGAGTGTGCCCCACAACCAAAATACGATTTAAGACATTGAGGACAATTACTCGTTCACGAGGACCCAATGCTTGTTGAGCCAAGATCATCACATGTGGATTGCTAGCGCGCATCGCAGAATCGCGTTTTACTAAATATGCAACAACCCAAATCAGAGCGGCAGCAAGTGCAAGCCAGATAAATGAAAAGAGCAACATACCTCCGACTGAGGAGCCCATGTCAATTAACGATTAATTTTACGCAGACGCTCTGCTGGAGTAACGATATCAGTCAAGCGAATACCATAACGGTCGTTCACAATCACTACTTCGCCCTGAGCAACCAAGCATCCATTAACAACGACTTCAAGTGGCTCACCAGCCAGAATATCCAATTCAATCACAGAGCCATAGGTCAAGTTCAGTAGATTGCGAATTTGCATTTTGGCGCGACCTAACTCAACAGTGACTTGAACTGGTACATCCATTACCAAGTCAATTTCGTTGAAGTCTGGGTTCGTTCTAGCACCTTCCTCTAGATTATTAAAGGTGGCTTTTCTCAATGAACCAGATACATCTGCACTAGTCATTGATTTTGCTAAATCGTTATCGTTTTCAGCCATGGTGATTCCCTATTCTCTGCTTTCTTTGTGCTTCATTGACCATCAGGCACTAAGCCATCAGCCACTGCGCTAATTGTATCGCTTGCGTCTGGACTTTCCGGCGCAACAACATGACTTTGGGCAGCTTCTGGCAGTTGCTCATAAAGCTCCCCTTTTTCAGCACTGCGCATCATGCTTGGTCCAAGGCGCGCACTCTCTAGAGGGCTCTTCAAGAATTCCGCAGGATGTTGAATCGTGCCGACCTTTACCGAGTAGCGACCATCTTTCGTGCCATATTGGCCTTTAATCACCGGCAAACCATCTACATAAACGGTCACAGGATCATTAATCTCAATCGGAATAATGTCCCCAACCGAGAGTGAGGTGATTTCACGGAGCAACATTTGCTTGCGAGCTAATACTGCTACAGCTGTAACAGGCGCCTCATGAACTTGATCATTTAACAAATCAGTCCAATGCTGGTCAGGCTCGGTCGCAAAACCTTGCATATTGTTGTACAGAATACTTTTAACCGGTTCCAGCACCCAAAACGGAATACACAAATCGATGTCGCCTGGTCGGCCATTAATCTCAATGGTGAATTTAGAATGCAGCACCATCTCGCCCGGAGAGGTGATCTTGGCAAACCCAAAGTTTGTTTCCTGTCTCATGAAGTCAAACTTAATCTCATAGACAGATTTCCACGCTTTCTCGTACTCACTGAGAAAGGCGTCAACTAAGCGGCGAATAATACGTAATTCAGTTGCTGTGTATTCACGCAAGTTGAGGCGTGGAGCCAGTCGACCTTCGCCACCGAACATATTGTCAATTGCGATGTACACCACACCCGGGTCAACAATCCAACAACCCACACCACGCAGCGGGCGGATACCAACAATATTAATATTGGTACGCTCTGGAAATTCATCTACGAACTTTTGATAACTCTTGACCACCGGAAGATGCATTTGCACTTCAATCGGCGCACGAATCATGTTGAAGAGTGTGAGTCGGACTGCACGGCTAAAGCGCTCGTGAATCAACTCCAAAGTCGGCATGCGGCGCCGAGCAATGATCTTCGATTTATCAAACATTGCACGCTGATCTTCAGCGTCAATGTTCATTTCGACATTGATTTCCTCTGCCGCCATGTTTTCCTAAGTGGACTTTCTAAAGTGGTCGATTACTGCATCACAAAAGAACTGAACAACACAGCTTGCACTGGCAAATCCATTTCAGTGACATTCCAGAATTCAGCAGCCGCTCTTGCAGCTTCGCCGGTAATTTTTTGACCGGAGGATGTCTCTTTAGGAACTGCACCAATGCGCTCTAAATTTTGCATATCAGCAGTACCTGGCTGTTGTTGCAAAATATAAATCGCAGTTAGCTGTGGGGCAATGATGGAGTTGATCACCAAGGCGATTTCTCGCGCCATCATGACCTTGCCTTCTACCGTAGCCAACTCTTGCATTTGACGTGAAGACAGAACAGTAATGATCTTGTCCCGAATCACAGGCATGAAATTCTTAATCTTGCCCTCTGTAGCGGAATCATTTGTTCTGAGAACAATCTTAGCTTGCAAATAATGTTCGCCGCCACGACCAGGAAGATTGACCACCATCTCTTCGAGGGGGATATAGATTGGAGGCGCATTTTCTTTACGCTCCATCAACTGTTTTTTCAGGATATTTTCAGGACGCTTTTCTTCTGCTTCCTGGTGCCGCTTAGCTTCAGCTGCGTGCTGCATGTACATGTATCCGCCTACAGCGCCAGCAATCACGACCACTAAACCAATAATGATAAAAAGTGTTTTTTTGCTTTTAGGCTTTTCTGTTTCTGCGGCACCGTCATCATGTGCGGGAGGGCCTGAAGCAGCTGCAGCAGGTGCTGCTGCATTCGGATCTAAAGTCGGTTCAATACGCTCTTCTTCAGCCATCGCTGTATTCCTCTTTACTCAATAATATCAAGCATACAGGTGGACTGTATCGCTATTTCCCCTATTATCACCTGATCTGACAGAACCGATGGCTAATGTTGTATTTGAGCTTTGAGAAATCGTAGACTGACTGTTGTAAAAACCTTGTCGAGAACCACCAAAACCTTGCTCTCGAGCTTGCTGAGATTGACCACCCTGCCTTAAATCCAGCGATAAATTCAAGCCCATTTGAGCAAATTCATTTTTCAGGTTTTGGCCACCTTGATCAAGGCGTGATTTTGTAGCATCACTGGCACCCTCAACGATGAGGTGAGCACGTCCGGTTTGGTCAATTCGAAGGTCAATACGAATGGTTCCTTGCTCTGGAGGGGTCAATTCCAACATAATCCGACCGCCACCCGACTTAGCAGCACTCATGACCTGCTCATGCAGGGGTCCTGAGGCTAGGGAAACTTCTGAGGCCTTCAACTCGATCTTCTGTTGATTGCCTAAATTTTGAGCATCTAATCTAGCTAAATTGCCGTTACTTGCAGTAATTTCGCTTAAATTTAAAGTCTCTTTAAATTCTTGCTTCTCAGCGTGGGACAAGCTTTGGGCTTCTACTGCACCCTTGGCGTCCACAGCACTTGCACTCATTAATGGTGCGCCGCCTTTAGCGAGCTGGCCTTTATCGCTTAAGTTGCCTGGAGTTAAGTTGGCATCCAAGGTCTTAGACTTGGCTAGTTTGTCGCCAGCGCTTGTCAAAACGTTAGGAGTCTTAGGATCGATTACATTTTGAATGGTAGTTGCCTTAGTGGGATCAACTACACCAGCTTGCTCAACCACAACTGCTGAAGTTTGCTGTCCAGCCCCTTCTACTCCCAAAAGCTTAATCGAGCCTGTTTCAGAACCCTTATTAATGAGGTTCGTCAATTGAGTCTGAATCTCAGGAGGCAGAGTAATGCCATTTTTCTGAGCCAGGCTTTGAATAGCGCTAGCAATTTGGGCTGGAGTTTGGGTGTTTTGCTGACCCAAGGACTGTTGTTGCAATGCCTGCAGCAAGGAAGCTGCTTGACCTTGCATAGCGACTTCCGCGCCCTGACCAGAAGCTTTCATTGCTTTGGAAAGTGCCTGGCTAATCAAGGCTGTTTGTTTTGCATCGAGCTGTTGCCCGTTTGCCAACCCCAATATAGATTGATTTTGTTGCGTATTAAGACTGCTCAACAAACTCTGAATATCAGAAGCCGCATCAGTATTTGTTGCACCATTCGTCTGATTGACTTGGCTTGGGTTTTGAAAAGCAACATTGAGCAAGCCCTGTGCGGCTATTTCTGCCATCAACATCTCAATTGGATCGGTATTTTTTGCAGCCCCAGGTTGTTTAGCGCCCATAGTAGGCAAATTTTGCATAGCAAAAGCGCCTGAGGTAGTAGATTGGCCGGAAGTTAACTGAGCCTCACGACGGGAAGCTGTAGAGCGGTCTAGCGCTGACAAGAAGGCCTCAAATCCTACAGGCATAGCAGAGCCGCCAGGCGTTGAGCCCGACTTGCTACCTGCGGCATTTACGCCACTGGCTGCTGCTTGCATTCGAATTTGACCTACTGTTGGCATAGCCTCTCCAAAAGGAACACTACTTACTATGCATCTTTCGTGCCAGAATTGGCAAAAGCCCTCGCGGCGTAGTTATCTTCAAAAAGGTTCATCTCCGCCTTAGCCTTCTTCTTCCTGGCTTCCAGCTTCTTTTTATCGACTAATTTAGTCAATCCACGGGTGCGCATTCTGGCTTCTGTGGCAGTCTTAAGCGTGTCTTCCGAGGCCCTAGATAGCCCTTGAATCTGCCCATCCATCTCAATTGAGCTCTGAATCAGCTTTTCCCTAAAGGCATTGGCATCCTGTATGAATGCCACTGAAACACTTTGATTGCCACCGGCAATCATCTGCACTTCATAGTCCTTGGCATACTCAAGCACTTGATTTTTAAAGGCTTTTGTTTGATTAACCTGGCCAGCTGCCCTTTTTGCACGTGCCATCGCTTGATCCTCGCGGATTTTGGCTAAACGAAGTAGCAACTCAATTGCAGACATAAGGGGATTAAACCACTGGCGGAGCGATCTCGAAAAGGAGTTTTTCGGTTTGATCGATCGGAATGGTTTGCTCGGCATCTTGCTGCAAAAATGCCTGAATCTTTGGCCAAGCCTGGAGCGCCGAATCTAAATCCGGGTCAGTGCCAGCAATATAAGCACCCATGGAGACCAAATCGCGCCCTCGCATGTAGCGGCTATAAAGTTGTTTTAAGCGTCTAGCGGATAAGAGGTGCTCTTTAGATACCACTTTAGGCATCACGCGTGAAATCGATTTTTCGACATCAATCGCTGGGTAATGACCGCTATCTGCCAATTCTCGAGACAAGAAGAAGTGGCCATCCAAAATTCCCCGGGCAGTATCAGCAACCGGATCATTCGTATCATCACCTTCTAGCAGGACGGTATAAAACGCGGTAATGGATCCATCGGGATTAGCGCCATTACCAACCCGCTCGACTAGTTCAGGCATACGAGCAAATACACTAGGTGGATATCCACGTGCTACTGGCGCCTCACCTAAGCTCAGACCAATCTCGCGCAATGCCATCGCATAGCGCGTTAGAGAATCCACAATGAGAACTACGTGCTTACCTTGATCTCTAAACCAGATCGCCACATCAGTTGCATACGAAGCACCTTTTGAGCGCGCCAAAGGAGATGCGTCTGCAGGTGCTGCAACTACAACAGCACGCTTAAATGATTCTGGGCCTAGCGTGTCTTCACAAAACTCACGCACCTCACGACCACGCTCACCCACCAAACCAATCACGATGACATCAGCCACACAGTTGCGCGCGAGCATACCCAACAAAACACTCTTACCAACCCCAGAACCCGCAAAGATTCCAACGCGCTGTCCTCGACCAACCGTGAGCAAACCATTGACTGCTTGGATCCCGACATCTAATGGTTCATGAATGGGTGTTCGATCCAAGGGATTTAAAGTTCTTTGAATAAATGGAGAGAATTGTTTTTCTCCATAACCTTTGCCATCAATCGGACGACCCAGGCCATCGACTACGCGCCCAAGCAGACTCTCACCAATCGGTAATGGTTCACCAATGCTATTAGAGGTATATCCCGAGCCTGAATTAAAAGGAGTATCTGCTGGATACACCAAGGCACCCGGAGAAATTCCCTCCATCGTATCGATGGGCATTAAATAGGTAATAGCGCCGTTAAAACCAATGCACTCCGCATCGTAGGTTTTGCCACCGAGCTCAGAAAGAATCGTTGCGCCAGTGCCAATACTCATTGGCAAACCTTCTACCTCGAGCACAATTCCAGAAACCCGTTTGAGCTTACCTTCGCGAATAGAGCGAGGTGTTTGCGCCAGATGTTGCCTGCGCATCTCTAGTTGATCTGCTATTTGAGCCGGCTGCAAGTGACTCACTCTTTTTCCACCTCACCAGAGTAAGGGGCATCAAGGTGCTGCTCTTCATCCAGATGAGAGTCTTCACCCAACTCATCATCCAGCATCTTTACGCTGCTGTCTAACAAGGCTTCAGTATTCCCCTTGGCGACCTCTTCAGCAGTGCCATCCATGCCTAAGGCATTTCTCACTAGAGCTAAGCGCGCTTCAAGACCCACATCGATACGCGCACCACTCACTTCAACATAAGCATGTCCGAGGCGTACATCTGCATCAACCAAAATAGTGCATGCAAATGGCAGACCAGGATCATCAACAATTTTTTTCCAGGTCTCCACTTCTTCTGCGCGCAAACGCAGGTAAAGATTTTCACCCGGACGAGGAAGGCGCATCAGCGCTTCTTGTACAGCTGCGACAAATGGAGCGCGCTCCATTGAGATATTGGCAGTAAGGCGTGAAGCAATTTCAAAACTCAATTGTGTGAGTGGCTCAGCTATAGCCTCAGGCATTCCAGTAATCGCTTCAAGCAATTGACCCAAGGCATCTTGCAAACGTTTAGTCTCTTCGTCCGCTTCTACATAGCCTTGTTTATAACCTTCGCGATAACCTGATTCTTTACCTTCTTTGTAACCAGCATCTCTGCCTTCTACAAAACCTTGGTTTGAACCTAGCTCGTAAGCTTCTTTGTAGGCGTTCTCGCGAATCTCTTCAACCTCTTCAACCGTAGGGTATTGAATAGGAGCAACCTTGGGAGGTTTTGGGGGCTTTGGAGGATCAAAGGAGGGCGGCTCCCACCTCGTCAGCAGGGAGTCCTCATCAGAGGAAGGCATCGGCTGACTTGCCCCTTTCCATGATCATGCGGCCTTCATCAGCCAAGGTACGTGCAACACGAATAACTTCTTTTTGCATCTCTTCGACTTCTTGCACTTTGACTGGTGGGCGAGTTTCCAGATCTTCGCGCACGCCATCGGCAGCACGCTTGGCCATATTCTTGAAGAGCTTTTCGCGCAACTTTGGACTTGCGCCTTTCAGAGCAACGATCAAAGTTTCTTGCGGAACTTCTAACAACAGAGTCTGTAGTGAACGATCTTCGATATCGTTGAAATCCTCGAACACGAACATCTTCTCTTGAATTGCATCTGCCAATTCGCCATTAAAGTTACGAATCGTATTGAGCGCTTCTTTATCCAAGCCGCCAGACAACATATTGAGAATTTCTGCGGTAGGCACAACACCACCAACCGTACTTCTGCGGAAGTCGGCGTCTGGACCTGCGGAGCGTGACATTACTTCGTTCAATTCCTTCAAGGCGGCTGGTTGCACTTTCTCTAACAAGGCAATACGCAAGATCAATTCATTACGCAAATCATCACCAAACAACTTAAGAACAGATGCTGCTTGTGATGGCTCCAAGAACACCATCACTGTAGCAATAATTTGCGGATGCTCATTCTTAATCATCTCGTACAGAACATCAGATTCCATACGTTTCAAAGTCTCAATACCCGACATGTCGAGCGTGGACTCCAGGCGACCGAGCAAATCAGAAGCGCCTTCAGCACCCATCGCTTTAGTCAGCATGTTTTGCATGAAGGAGTCGGTATCAAACGCCACCTGTGAATTATTGGCCGTGACATCTTTAAATTGACGCAACACTTGCAGCACGAGATCGCGACTTAATGAACGCACCACCGCCATCTTTCCAGATAGGCGCTGCACTTCAAATGGCGTCATTTGACGCAAGACGTTTGCAGCAGATTCAGCACCCACTGCCAACAAGACCACGGCGGCGCGCGAAGCCCCATCTAGCTCCTCAAAGCTGAGATTGCCAGATTGAGTAGCGCCCTTGACGCCCTCTTTCAGAGCTTCAGCAATCGAGAGCTGTTTGGGGGCGCCGGTTTCTTCGTCAGCCATGTCTATCTACTCTTTATCTCAACCAGCGCTTGCCGCAGCGGCATTAGCGGTATTTGTTTTTTCGGCATCATCGGCCAGCCACTCTTTAAATATTGAGGAGACCACCTTCGGATTTTCCTCCACAAATTCTTGTGCATATTTGAGCAACTCGTCGTACTCCTGTTTCTTCTCTTCGTCAGCACGCTTACGCTCTTCTTCGAGTTTGGTGCGCTCTTCTTCAAGACGTGCACGCTCTTCCTCTTCGGCGATACGCTGACGCTCTTTGAGTAATTCCATTTCCATGCGACGCTTGTCGCGAGCTTTCGGATCCATTTGGGCCATCTCAGCCTTCATCTTCTCATCAAACTCTTCTTCTATACGCTGCTCTTCCAAAGCCTCGTCCATCTTCTTAGGAAAGAGTAATGGTTTGACAACGCCAAAGAAAATAATACCTAGAGATCCCAAGATAATCGCAAACTTGAAGAACTCTTTACTAAGCTCGATTACACCCGCCTGCTTGTAAAACGGGGGCTCCATATCCGCTTCAACCTTAAATGGAATGTTGGCAACACTCACGCTATCGCCACGCTTCTCATTAAAGCCAACCGCATCACGGGCTAAATTATTAATTTGATCCAATTCTTTGGCGTTATAGGGAACAGGCTTAAGTGGCTTGCCATCTTTATCAACTCCGGTAGGCTGCTTGTAGTTCACCACTACACCTGCAGACACTCTTCTGACCTGGCCTTTTTCAGATTTAATTCTCTGAATTGCGCGATCTAACTCGTAATTAATGGTTGCGTCTTTTTTGATATTGCTTGCAGTCGAGCTTGAGCTTGATGGAGGTGCGTTCAGATTTTGCGGTCCAGCAGCAGCTCCGCCTGCAGCATTAATCGGCGCCTGCCCTCCACCTGGGGGCTGATTGGTCAATGCACCAGGAACACCTGCTGCTGAAGATCCTGGCGTTGCCGCCTCGTTAGTTTGCTGACTACGAATCGAAGATTGATTCGGTGGTGAATTACGGCCAAAGGTTTCTTCGGTACGCTCAAGCTCACCAAAGTCCATATCCACAGTGACTTGAGCGCGCACATTCTCTTTACCAGTGACGGGTTCCAAAATGGCTTGCACCCGCTTGGATAGTGCGCCTTCTAATTCGGCTACGTATTTCAACTGATTGCTATCCAAGCCCATTAAACGCTGGGCATTGGGGGCAAGCAGGCTACCTTCAGCATCCACAATCGTCACATTGGCCGGCCCTAGATTGGGTACGGAAGAGCCTACTAAATTGGTAATGGCAGCAACTTGCTGGGCATCCAAGAATCGGCCAGGGTGCATAGTCACTACAACAGAGGCGGTAGGCTTTTCTTGCTCACGCATAAATGCGGTCTGCTTTGGAATAGCCAGCATCACTCGAGCAGATTTAACTTGCGCTAAGGAGCTGATGCTGCGGGCTAGCTCACCTTCAAGACCGCGCTGGTAATTTACCTGCTCAACAAACTGGCTGGTGCCCATCTTTTGGTTTTCAAGCAGCTCAAAACCAACGTTGCCCGCCTTGGGAAGTCCTTGACCAGCAAGGCGCAAACGGGTTTCATAGACAGAAGATTCTGGCACCAGAATAGCGGCGCCGCCTTCTGTGAACTTGTAAGGAACGTTCATCTGCTGCAAGGCAGCTACGATTGCAGCGCCATCACGCTCATTGATGCTAGAGAACAGCACGCGATAGTCATCTTTGCTGCGGCCAGAGACCGATACAAAGACCAATACTGAGATAAATAGGAAAAGTGCTGCGGCTACGATCAAACGCTGTTGAAGGCCTAAGGCGCCAAAGCGTTGCTGGAGTTCGCCCAATTTTGAGGGGAGTTTGACCTTGCCCTTAGATGGGGCCGACGCTGGAATAGCTGCGGAGGCGGCTTTAGAGCCAATGCTGACTACTGCTGCATCCTTCTCGCTATCCTGTATTCCGGGCTTTGCCTCTTCGCTCAATGGGTCGATTCCGTCAAATCAGGTAAAAATTCTGTAAACATAATATCACTAAATATAGAACCTTTTTGCCTTTTTTCCCTAAATATTGATATTCTATGGGAATAAAGAGGCAAAAATTGCCGCCCTAGTCATTAGAAAACCAAAGTCATTTAATCCGCATTTAGCTATAGATAAATACATTGACCAAGTCAGTTCCTACTATACCTGCTGAGAAAGATCCCACTCTAGCTGCTAAGCACCTAGAGGAGGCATTTGCTATTTTTTATGCGGAATCTCAAAAACTCGAGACTCAGCAAGCCGCCCTGCAAGAGAAGATCAATCAGCTTAGCTCCGAGCTGCAAAAGTCCAATCAGCGCTTAGGGATCTTATTAAATGCCATTCCGGCCGGCGTCATTCTTTTAGAGAACAACATTGTTCTGCTTCATAACCCGGCAGTGCTTCAGTTCTTACCTAACTTAAGTACAGGCAATCATTTTGAATTGCCAAACGATTGGCAAGCCTCTATTGCGCCTGGTGAATATCTGATTGGCAATGCGGAAGACCGCAACTCGCCACAAAAGATGGTTCAGGTGATTCGCATTGATGAGGGCATACGTAGCTTTGTTCAGATTCAAGACATTACGGCCAACATCTCTCTTCACCAAGAAACCCAGCGCGAGAATCGCCTCACCGCTATGGGCAAAATGGCCGCCGGTATTGCACACCAATTTCGTACACCACTGGCAACTGCCCTACTGTATTCATCCCATCTTTGTGATGATGAAGTGCAACCAGAAATGGCAAAAGAATTTGCCTTCCGATTGCGCAAACAATTGCTCGATCTAGAAAAACTCTCACAGGACATGTTGCGATTTATTTCCAATCGCCCCACCAAAACCGTACTTGCTTCTGCCAAGCAACTGATTGATGAGGCGCAAGCTAGCATTCAAGCGCTCTTTGAAACAAAAGAAGTAAAGCTCAATGTTCAGTGCGATATTCCGGAAACGGTGATGTTGTTAGTGGAACCTAAATCCATTCCGAATGCACTCGTAGCTATTCTTGAAAATGCACTAGCAGTTTCAAAGCCCAATGACACTGTTTCACTCACTACAAGCATTGATTCAAAGAAGCTGATCATCACCATCGAAGATCAAGGCCCCGGAATTGCGAGCACGATCATTGACTCCTTGTTTGAGCCGTTCTCTACAACCAGCGCAAATGGCACTGGCCTTGGACTATCGATTGCCAAAAATACTTTAGATGCCCACCGTGGAACGATTGCTGTTCACAACACCAAACGCGGCGCCGTCTTTAAGATCACCTTACCCATCACACAACAATAAATACTGAGAAACGAACTATTGAAATGAATGACGCTATTGATCAACGTTTCCCCGTGATTCTGGTTGAGGATGATGAAGACCTCAGAGAAGCTATCGCAGTCACGCTTCGCATGAAAAATATTGACTTTGTTACTCACCAAAGAGCTGAGACAGTAGTGCCCCTCTTGCGCCCAGGGCTCAAGACTGTATTGGTTACAGACTACAAGCTACCTGGCATGACGGGTCTAGATTTGCTCAAGATCGCACAAACAGAATGTCCTGATTTACCAGTGGTCATCATGACCGCTTATGCCGATACGAAACTAGCGGTAGAGGCACTTAAAGCTGGCGCAAGAGACTTTCTGATAAAGCCATTTGTGCCGCAACAATTAATCGAAATTATTTCTCGCTATCACCCACCAGAAACCAATCTCGCAAGTACACCCGAAGAATCTGTTCCAGTAGAAGCCACGCCAAAAACTAAAGAAGTTGGCTCACAGATTCGACCTGCTGAGCACAACGTGATTGCGGTAGATCCACAGAGTATTGCCACCTTCACGAGATGTGAACGAGTGGCCGCAACCGATACGAGCGTTTTAGTGACAGGCGAATCTGGTGCAGGTAAAGAAGTGATTGCGCATCACATTCATAAAACATCTAAGCGCGCAAAAGGACCTTATGTAGCGATTAACTGCGCAGCTATTCCAGAGACTTTATTGGAATCGATTTTGTTTGGCCATGAAAAAGGTTCATTTACTGGCGCCACCAAATCACAAGCAGGTAAGTTTGAGCAAGCCCATAAAGGCACCCTCTTCTTAGATGAAATTGGCGAGATGCCAGCACCGCTACAAGCCAAACTCTTGCGCGTATTGCAAGACAAAATGATTGAGCGTATTGGCTCAACTGATTCCATCCAGGCAGATGTGCGCATCATTGCGGCAACCAACCTCAATCTTCAAGAGCAGGTTAAAGCAGGCAAGTTCAGAGAGGATTTGTACTTCCGCCTGAATGTGTTCCCGATTCATGTCCTGGAATTGCGCAACCGCCCTCTAGACATCATTCCTTTGGCAGAGTTCTTTCTCAAACGCTATAGCGTGAACATTGGTCGTGATTCGCTTACCCTGAGTGTGGCAGCGAGAGCACTTTTACAAAAGTACCCTTGGCCTGGCAATGTCCGTGAACTAGAGAACATCATCCAAAGGGCGGTTTTATTGGCAGATGGGGATCAAATCTATGCGGAAGACTTAGAGTTAGATGACTCTCAACTGACCCACACTGCCACAGTCGATCACTCCCCAAAAGAAGCAATAATTCGTGCTCCAGAGAGCAATATGCCCCAAAATGGCACAGAAATTGCATTATCTAAGGGTGAAGTGAGTCAGGATATTGAGTCAGTGGAGCGTGAGCACATCCTCAAGGTTTTGGCAGAGGTAAATGGAAATAGAACGAAAGCCGTAGAAGTATTAGGTATCTCAGCAAGGGCATTACGCTACAAGCTGAAAGCCTATAAAGAAGCAGGCTTTCTTAATGAATAAGTATTTTGAGTGATTTTGATAGATAATTAGGCGCATGAGCACAACAACCAGCGTAGATTCGATGATTACCCGGATGCAGGCATTAGCCGCTGCAGCCAGTGGTAAGCCTGTCGCTACTGATAACCAAGCTGGCAATGGCGTTGATTTCTCTGCAGTTCTTAAAAATGCGATTGAAAACGTCAATACCGCGCAAAATAGTGCTCAAGCTAAAGCCCAGTCTTTTGCAACTGGTGCATCAGATACCTCATTGGAAGATGTGATCGTCTCCCTCCAAAAAGCCAATCTTTCTTTGCAAGGCATGATTGCCGTTCGCAACAGATTAGTGGATGCTTACAAAGAAGTGACGAACTTACAGGTTTAAGTAGTCCAGTCCCCAGATAAGCAAAAGCCCAGTTGAACTGGGCTTTTTTATTACCAAGATCTCTTATCGAGAATCTATCGGAATGTTATTTGGATTGGGTACGCTTTTGCCATCCACCTCATAAGCCCAAGCTAGCACTTCAGCTACAGCGGCATAAAGTTTTGGCGGCACTAATTCATTGAGTTTGAGTTGCATTAAAAACTCGACTAACTCAGGCTCTGTTTTGGTTGGAATACCAAATTCTTTTGCCCTGGCCAAAATCGCTTCCGCCACAAAGCCCTCACCTTGACCGGTAATGCGTGGTGCAGCACTATTAACTTCATAGGCAAGGGCAACCGCTTTGCGGATCTTTTTCTCATCCATTGGATGATCCCCCACCCTTTAGACTGACCTTGGCATCAGGATCAACTTGGGCGCGCATTTGCTCTAGCAAATCTGAAAAAGCATTTGTCAGGGTACTTTGCGCTTCAGGAGCACCCTCTACTGCTACGTGCACACTCTCACCAAATTGAGTGCCGACAACTTTAAATGGTCCTAAATTAGGCAGAGTAACTTCCATCGTAATTCGGCTACCTTTTTGCAATTGCCCTGGCTGCTCAGGATCCGCTTCCCATGCATCCTCGCGATATAAGCGCCCTTGAACATTGGGCATTAACTGGCCCTGCCAAAGAATATCTCCGCGCAAAAGTAATTTGACTGAATCTCGCACTGCTGGTGAATCTGTTGATAGTTGTCCAACTAAATTTGCAGTTTCAGTCTCAACACTATTGCTAGTCGCTAATGGCGCCCCGTCATCTTCGCTAGCGGGAAACAACAATCGTTTCAGTTGATCAGCTGCAAATATTCCCGAGCTCTGCAAATTTTGATACAGAGTGTTCATCGCCAATTTAGGATCCGCGACATTAACCAGCGGAGTTTGAGCACTGGCTGCAGGCCATGAGACAACCGCACTTTGTGTTGCTGCACCTTTAGCATCGGCAGTCACGGATTGACCAAGTTCAGGTACATCAACCGCCAAAATATCTGAGAGCAATTGCCCCAGTGCAGCCCCACCCAGGGTATCCATACGCGCCAGACTCTGGGATAACAAACTCGTTACTCGAGCTTGAGATGGATTACCTGAAGCTTCTGCCAGATCAGCCGTCATGGACGAAAGTTCCAACAAGACTGCCTGATCAACACTGGGTTCAGATGCAACAGCAGCGCCCGCTCTAGCAGCGGCATTTTGTAAAGCATCGTGCATAGCGGCGCCAGCAGATGAGTCTCCAACTGGCAAAGGCATCCTTAATGCCACTCGGGGGTCAATAGCACCAAGACTTTCGACAACTGCGGGGGCGGATGGAGGGGTAATTAAATCATTGCGGTGGTAATCCACCACAGGATTGATTGGTAAATTCGAGGGAATTGGTATTGCCATACTCAATCCTCACTAGTGGATTTTATTTTTCATCCTACCCCTAACGACTTGGTATAAACAAGCGTTAAGTCAATAATTTGCAGCCTGAGAAATATTATCATCAGAGCTTGTGCTTGAGGTTAGATTAATAATCTCATCTTTTGGGGCTAATGCTAGCCAAGCCTCATATAAGGGCGCTAAAACATCTAAAATTTCCTGGACTTTTTCTGGCGACTTAGTTAAACGTGCATTTAAAATTTCTCGTAAAGTCCATTCATATACAGCACCAAGACTTAATGCAACATCGCCGCCATCCTCAT
>ERZ1034363.948-NODE-948-length-17790-cov-9.563880_pt1 | contig 17790 bp, 13 predicted proteins | sample MGYA00520616_ERZ1034363 | MGnify/ENA primary metagenome ERZ1034363 (study PRJEB33736, sample SAMEA104284506) | Azolla filiculoides | biome: Urban; feature: Water surface; material: Ditch water | place: Netherlands | collected 2015-10-28 | depth 0-0.1 m ...
GCAGGCATGGTGCTGGAAGGCTGGGAAGTCAAGGCCATCCGCGAAGGCAAGGTGCAACTGACCGACGGTTATGTGGTGATCCGCAATGGCGAGCTGTTCATCATTGGCTGCCTGATCAACCCGCTCAAAACCGCCTCCACCCACATCAACCCCGAAGCCGCACGCACGCGCAAGCTGCTGCTCAACAAAGAAGAGATCAAGCGGCTGATCGGCAAGATCGAGCAAAAGGGCTACACCTTGGTGCCGATCAATTTGCACTGGAAAGCGGGCAAGGTGAAGTGCGACATTGCACTGGCCAAAGGCAAGGCCGAACACGACAAGCGCGACACCATCAAGGACCGCGAAGGCAAGCGCGAAGTGGAACGCGCCATGAAGAGCCGCCACCGGGACCGCTGAGCATCAGCTTCCGGTGATCCGGTGGTAGATCGGCGGCTTCAGCCCCGACGCAACGGCCTCATAAGACATGTCGGGGCTAAAGCCGCCGACCTACTCATCACGCCAAATCGCGCAAGGGGTGGTGATCCGAAGGCCAAGGACTCGCAAAGAAACGTGCCGCTTCGGCCGCATCCACCTCTTCGACACGCGCAGGCTTCCAGTTCGGGCTGTGGTCCTTGTCGACTGCCAGCGCCCGAATGCCTTCCACGGTGTCACTGTCGCCGACGGCGCGCAGGTGGAAACAATGGTGAACCATGTCCCGTTCCATGCGCAGGTCGTCGGCCAGGCTCATTTGGCGGGCGCGGCGGATTTGCTCCAGCACCACATGCAGCATCAAGGGCGAACGGTGGCGCAAGGCCTGGGCCGTTTTTTGGCTCCACTCGTCAGAGGCAGACTCCAGCTTTTGCAACATCTGCGCAATGCTGGGCAAACCAAACACTTCGTCTATTTGGGGTTGAGGTATCAGCTTTTCTGGCGCCATGGCGCCGGCTTGGGCCAACACCCAGCGCTCCACCGACTCTGCGTTTTCAAACGGGCTGCTGATCAAGGTTTGCCAGATGGGCTCCAGCATGCCGCTGGGCAGTGCGATGTCGGCCAACTTGGCGGCCACCGCCTGTGCACCATTCAGCATCTGCCCTGTCAGGCCCAGGTATTCGCCCAGGCGGCCCGGGCAACGGCTGAGAAAGTAACCACCACCCACATCTGGAAACAGGCCGATGTTGGTTTCGGGCATGGCCATCTTGGTGCGCTCGGTCACCACGCGCACACTGGCGCCTTGGCTGATGCCCATGCCGCCGCCCATGACGATGCCGTCCATGAAGGCGATGTAAGGCTTGCTGTAAGTGTGAATCAGGTGGTTGAGACGGTACTCTTCGGTGAAAAAGTCCCCCAGCGATGCGTCACCCGCATGTGCGGCCTGATGGAAAAAGCGGATGTCTCCGCCTGCGCAAAATGCGCCAAACGGACCTTCTTTGCCTGTGCCGCGCACGGCCACGGCCAACACTTGCGGATCATCCTGCCAGGCCAAAAGCGCTTGGGTCAAAGAACGAACCATGTCCAGCGACAAGGCATTCAGCGCCTTAGGTCGGTTCAGAGTGATGCAGCCAATTCGGCCTTCAATTTGCGCGATGACATCAGACATTGTTGTGTCTCCAGCCTAACCATTCATTGAGAAGCAAGGCACCCAAAACCAGGGCACCTCCCAAGAGTACGCTCAACTGAGGGGCTTCGTTGGCACCCCACCAAGCCAGTGCGATACCAAAAACGATTTCGAGCAAGGCAAGCAAGGCCACTTCAGGTGCTTTGAGCACACGGGCGCACACCACCGACAAAGCACACGGAATGGCCAACTGGAACAAGCCAAGAATAGCCAACAAACCAACATCGTGAGCCGAAGCCTGAAACGGCATGGACAAGGGCAAGGTCAGCAAAGTCGACAAGATGGCCCCCAACAAGACCGAGGGCACAAGATCGAGGTTTTGGCCGTCGCTCTGGCTTTTTTGCACCAGCGTCCACTGCACAGAGCCCGCGATGGGCACACACAAAGCCACCAAGGAGCCGATCAGGAAATTCGGATCGCCCAAGCTGAGCTGTGAGCCATACATCCAGCCAATGCCGATGCCTGCCAACACAATGGCCAGCCAGGTCCGTGCGGGCAACCGATGACCCAAAAACACCCGGGTGATCAACGCGGTGAGCAAAGGCCCCACCGCCATGGTGATCAACACGTTGGCCACCGCGGTCAGCGTGAGCGCCACCATGAATGCGGTGAACATGACGCTCCAGCACAAACCGGAGAACCAAAAGTAACGGCTGCGCAAAGGCAGCCGTGTCCAGACACTTCGGCCCTGCCACACAGGCAGGATGACCAGCAGTGAGACCACCGTGAAGAAGCTGCGCCAGAAAGTGACTTCAAAGCTGCGCGCTTGCTCCAGGTGCCGTGTCACCACCCCGGCCATGGACCACAGGGCGGTGCAGCCCACCATGGTCCAGACGGCGAGGCCGTGCGTTAAACGCATGATCGTCAACCGATCACTTGTTGCGCTTGCGGTCGCTTTCCTTCAGGAAACGCTTGCGCAGACGCACGCTCTTGGGCGTGATTTCGACCAATTCGTCGTCCTCGATGAACTCGACGCCGTATTCCAGGGTCAGGTCAATCGGGGGGGTGATCTTGATCGCGTCTTCTTTGCCGGACACGCGGAAGTTGGTCAACTGCTTTGTGCGCGTGGCGTTCACCACCAGATCGTTGTCACGGCTGTGGATACCCACAATCATGCCTTCGTACACCGGATCGTTCGCCTTGACGAACATGCGGCCACGGTCATCCAGCTTGCCCAGAGCGTAGGTGAAGATTTCACCGTCGTCCATGGAGATCAGCACGCCGTTCTTACGGCCGCCGATCTCGCCTTTGTGCGGCTCATAGCCATCAAAGATGTTGGAGATCAGGCCGGAACCGCGGGTCAAGTTCAGGAATTCGTTGGTGAAACCGATCAGGCCACGGGCAGGAATACGGTATTCCAGACGGACGCGACCACGGCCATCGGGTTCCATGTTGACCAGCTCGCCCTTGCGCTCGCCCAGAGCTTGCATCACACCGCCCTGGTGGTTTTCTTCGATGTCGGCGGTCACCAATTCGATAGGCTCATGGCGCTCACCGTTGATGTCGCGGTACAGCACGCGTGGCTTGGACACTGCCAGCTCATAGCCTTCGCGGCGCATGTTTTCCAGCAAGATGGTCAGGTGCAATTCACCACGGCCAGCGACTTCAAAAATACCGTCTTCGTCGGTTTCTTTGACGCGCAAAGCCACGTTGTGTTGCAGTTCTTTTTGCAAGCGGTCCCAAATCTGACGGCTGGTCACAAACTTGCCTTCACGACCGGCCAAAGGCGAGGTGTTCACGCAGAAGTTCATGGTCAGCGTGGGCTCGTCCACTTTGAGCATGGGCAGCGGTGCGGGGTTGGTCGGGTCGGTCACGGTCACGCCAATGTTCAGGTCAGCAATGCCGTTGATCAAGACGATGTCGCCAGGACCGGCTTCGGTCACTTGCACACGGTCCAGGCCCTGGAAAGTCAGCACTTGGTTGACACGGCCTTTGATGCTCGAGCCGTCTGCGCCTTCCATCACGACCACGTCCATGTTGGGCTTGACGGTCCCTTGGCTGATTCGGCCCACGCCGATACGGCCCACGAAAGTCGAGAAGTCGAGAGCAGAAATTTGCAACTGCAAAGGCGCTGCGGGGTCACCTGCGTTGGGTTTGACGTGCTTGAGCACGGTATTGAACAGGGCCGACATGTCTGGACCCCACTGCTCACCAGGAGCGCCCTCTTCCAAAGATGTCCAGCCGTTGATACCGGATGCGTACACCACAGGGAAGTCGAGTTGCTCGTCGTTCGCACCGAGTTTGTCAAACAGGTCGAAAGCGGCGTTAACCACTTTATCGGGGTTTGCACCGGGCTTGTCCACCTTGTTCACCACCACGATGGGCTTGAGGCCCAAGGCCAAGGCCTTTTTGGTCACAAAACGGGTTTGAGGCATGGGGCCTTCTTGCGCATCGATCAACAGCACCACGCCGTCGACCATGGACAAGGCGCGTTCCACTTCGCCGCCGAAGTCCGCGTGACCGGGGGTGTCGACGATGTTGATGTGGGTGCCTTCCCAGCTCACGGCGCAGTTTTTGGCCAAGATGGTGATGCCGCGCTCACGTTCGATGGCATTGTTGTCCATCACGGTGTCGACCACTTTTTCGTGGTCAGCGAAGGTACCCGACTGACGCAGCAGTTGGTCGACCATGGTGGTTTTACCGTGGTCAACGTGCGCGATGATGGCGATGTTGCGAATTTGCTTGCTCATGCTTTCTCTTCCTTTAAACCTGCTCGGCCAGCAAAGGCGCGTTGACAGGTGATTTTTCCAAAATCTGTTGAATTTCGATCGGGCTCAACAATCGACCCGGAATCAATTCGCCGCCATGCACATGTGCTGTTCCCAGCAAGGCACGAGGATGTTCTCCATACACCACGACTTGATCACAATCAACCCAAGGGCCGCGTCGACGCACCCCACTCAAAAACCGCCCAGCGTTGTCACTGTCCAGGTTCACCTCGGTGTAGCCTGGTAACAAAACATCGACAGGTCGCAGAGCACCAAGGCGCTCGGCTTCATCCATGGCTTCCAAAGCCTGCAGTGTCACGCACTGTGACGCATCAAAAGGCCCTGTCACCACACGGCGCAAGGCGCTCAAGTGGCCGCCACAACCCAGTGCCTCAGCGATGTCTTCGCCCAGCGTCCGGATGTAGGTCCCTTTGCTGCAACGCACACGCAAACGCAAAAAAGGCACATCGCCTTGCAGTTGCATGTCCAGCAGATCCAGGTCATGAATCACCACGTTGCGCGCTTCCCGCTCAACGGTTTCGCCCTCTCTGGCGTATTCGTACAAAGCCTTGCCGTCTTTTTTCAAGGCACTGTGCATGGGCGGTACTTGGCTGATCGGTCCCATGAACCGATCCAACACCGCCACCACCTGGCCCGGGGTGCAACGCACCTCGCGCGTTTCGATCACATCGCCTTCGGCGTCGGCCGTGCTGGTTTTCAATCCCAACCTGACCGTGGTCTCGTAAGTCTTATCGGCATCCAGATGCTGCTGGCTGAACTTGGTGGCAGCACCAAAACACAAAGGCAATACACCGCTGGCCAAGGGGTCTAAGGTCCCTGTGTGACCGGCTTTCTCAGCCCGCAACAACCACTTGGCCTTTTGCAAAGCCTGGTTGCTGGAAAGACCCAGCGGTTTGTCAAGCAGGAGCACCCCGTGCACAGGGCGCCGCTGCACCCTGGTGCGTGGCGCGTTCATGCTCAGTCCTCCTGGGCACGAGACGACACCGCCTTGGCGATCAAAGCATTCATGTCAGAAGCGCGCTCGGTGGTGCGGTCAAACAAGAAGTGCAACGTCGGCACGGTGTGGATATGCAAACGCTTGAACAGGCCATTGCGTAAAAAACCCGCCGCAGCATTCAGGCCTTCGGTGGCTTCTTCAGGATTGCCAGTCAAGACACTGAAATAAACCTTGGCATGGGCGTAATCGGGCGTGACCTCAATCGCGTTGATCGTGACCATGCCCACTCGCGGGTCTTTCAACTCGCGCGCGATCAATTCGGCCAGATCGCGTTGGATCTGATCGGCCACGCGGAAACCGCGATTCGGGACGGACGATTGCTTCTTACGCGCCATTTACAGCGTTCTCGCAATTTCCTTGACATCGAAGAATTCGAGTTGATCGCCTTCTTTGATGTCGTTGTAGTTCTTGAGCTTGATACCGCACTCGAAGCCTTCTTTGACTTCGCGCACATCGTCCTTGAGGCGCTTGAGCGAGTCGAGTTCGCCGGTGTAGATGACCACGTTGTCGCGCAACAGGCGGAACTTGGCGTTGCGGGTAACTTGACCCGAAGTGACCATACAACCCGCAACCGTACCGATCTTGGAAGCCACGAACACAGTCCGAATTTCGGCCATACCCATGATTTCTTCGCGTTGTTCTGGCGCCAACATGCCAGACATCGCGGCCTTGAGTTCATCCACAGCGTCATAAATGATGTTGTAGTAATGAAGATCAACGCCATTGCCTTCGGCCAATTTGCGCGCACCGGCATCGGCACGCACGTTGAAGCCGATCACGATGGCTTTGGAAGCGATCGCCAAGTTGACGTCGGATTCACTGATGCCACCCACGCCGGAATAAACCAACTGAACTTTGACCTCTTCGGTCGACAGTTTGAGCAAGGAAGCACCCAGCGCTTCTTGCGAGCCCTGCACGTCGGCTTTGATGATGATCGGCAGCATTTTGACTTCGCCCGCAGACATGTCAGTGAACATGTTTTCGAGCTTGGCAGCTTGTTGCTTGGCGAGTTTGGTGTTGCGGAACTTGCCTGCGCGGTAAGTAGCGATTTCACGGGCACGGCGTTCATCGCCCATGACCATGAATTCGTCACCGGCTTGCGGCACTTCGGTCAGACCCTGAATTTCAACAGGGATCGATGGACCCGCCGACTTAATCGGGGCACCGTTCTCGTCCAACATGGCACGAACGCGGCCAAACGTCTGGCCTGCCAACACCACATCACCTGTGTTCAATGTACCCGACTGAACCAAGATGGTGGCCACGGGACCACGGCCTTTGTCAAGGCGAGCTTCGATCACGAGACCCTTGGCCGCAGCTGCGACGGGGGCCTTGAGCTCCAAAACTTCAGCTTGCAAAAGCACTTGCTCCAACAGGTCGTCAATGCCCATACCGGTTTTGGCCGACACAGAAACGAATGGCGAATCGCCACCGAACTCTTCGGGCACAACCTCTTCGGAAATCAGCTCGCTGCGAACGCGTTCGATGTTGGCATCGGGTTTGTCCATCTTGTTGATGGCCACCACGATGGGCACGCCGGCCGCTTTAGCGTGTTTGATGGCTTCTTTGGTCTGGGGCATCACGCCGTCGTCACCGGCCACCACCAAGATGACGATGTCGGTGGCTTGTGCACCACGGGCACGCATGGCCGTGAAGGCCTCGTGACCGGGGGTGTCCAGGAAAGAGATCATGCCGCGAGGCGTTTCGACGTGGTAGGCACCGATGTGCTGCGTGATGCCGCCGGCTTCACCCGAGGCCACTTTAGCTCGGCGAATGTAGTCAAGCAAAGATGTTTTACCGTGGTCAACGTGACCCATGACGGTCACCACTGGAGCACGCGGCAAAGACTCAGCATGTTGTTCCGACACTTCATCGTCGGTGAAAGCTTCCGGATCGTCCAACGCGGCGATCACGGCCTTGTGGCCCATTTCTTCCACCACAATCATGGCGGTGTCCTGGTCCAGTGGCTGGTTCATCGTGGCCATCTGGCCGAGCTTCATCAAGTGTTTGATGACCTCGGAAGCCTTGATGGCCATTTTGTGAGCCAATTCAGCCACGGTGATGGTTTCGGGCACGTGCACTTCGAGCACACGCACTTCGGCAGGTGCCGATTGGGTCTGAGACTCATCACGGTCACGGTCATTTCCACGACGGCCACGCGGCCCCGTACGCCAGTTGTTACGGCCCACACCACCGCTGGTGTCGCCGCGAGTCGGAATGGCCTTCTTCTTGGCGGGGTCTCCAGCCCAGCTGGAGGAAAGCTTGGCTGATTTAACTTCTTTGTTGCCACCTGGGCCAGATGGTGCAGCAGCTTGGGCTGCAGCAGCGCGAGCGCCGGGTGCGGGCGTACCGGCAGGTTTGTGCAATGTGCCTTTGACCGCTGCTTTGGCCTCGACTTTGGGCTCTTCTTTTTTCGCAACCAACACCTTTTTAGGTGCATTCATCATGGTGCGGATGGCCTCGGCTTCAGCCAGGGCCTTGCGACGACGTGCATCGAGATCGGCGGCACGCGCGGTGTCTTCGTCGGCTTTGGCTTTCGAATCGGCTGCCGCTTTTTGTGCAGCCGCTTCACGGGCTTCCTGGTCTGCTTTGGCTTTGGCAGCAGCCGTCTCAGCCAACTCAACCGCCTTGGCTGCAGCCACATTTTCAGCAGAAATCACTGGCGCAGCGGGCGCAGTCTTGGCTTGCGATGCGGCATTGATGCTGGCCGCTTCAGCGCGAGCCAACTGCTCACGCTCTTCGCGGCTCAACGATGGCTTGACCGGCTCGGCTTGGCCAGCGGCCAAAGCAGCTGCTTCAGCCAAGGATTTGGCTTCAGCACGGGCCTTCGCTTCTTGTGCTTCCAGCTCAGAACGCTGTTGCGCTTCTTGCGCCTCGCGCACGCGGCGCTTCTCAACCAGCTCTTCTTCTTGGCGGCGGATCAGCTCTGCCTGACGTCGGGCTTCTTCTTCGCGTCGCGCCAAATCAGCGTGATCCATCACGGGCTCTTGCAGCTCTTCGACTTGAGCTTCTTGCACTGGCTCGTCGTCACGTTTGATCAATGTGCGTTTTTTACGCACTTCCACCTGAATCGTGCGGGCTTTGCCAGAGGCATCGGCTTGTTTGATCTCACTGGTGGATTTTTTCACCAAGGTGATTTTCTTGCGATCCCCGGCCACGACGGTGCCATGGCTGGCTTGCAAATAACTGAGCAACTTTTGTTTGTCAGCATCGTTCAGCGTATCGCTGACCGCGCTTTTAGCGACACCCGCTGATCGCAATTGATCGAGCAAAACATCGGCAGATTTTTTGAGTTCGTTCGCGAACTCGGCAACAGTGGTACTGGACATATTGTGTTCAAGCCTCCATAGCTTCAGGCCTGGCCAGCGAACCAATGTTCGCGGGCTTTCATGATCAGGGCGGTCGCCTCTTCATCTGTCTGAGCAGTGATGTCAGTCAGTTCGTCGGTGGCCAAGTCAGCCAAATCGTCACGGGTGTGGATGCCCGCTTCAACCAGCTTGGAAATCAGCTCAGGCGTGAGGCCTGGCAGGTCACGGAGGTCTTGCGACACTTCTTCAACGCTCTCTTCGCGTGCAATTTCGAGGGTCAGCAACGCATCTTTGGCACGTGTGCGCAACTCGTTGATGGTGTCTTCGTCGAAGCTTTCGATTTCCAGCATTTCCTGGATCGGCACATAGGCCACTTCTTCCAAGCTTGTGAAGCCTTCGCCGATCAGGATGTCTGCAATCTCCTGGTCCACATCGAGCTTTTCCATGAACAACTGGCGAATGCCTGTGGTTTCTTCGGCCTGCTTTTGGGCAGATTCGGCGGCATCCATGATGTTGATCTTCCAGCCCGTGAGGTCAGAAGCCAAACGCACGTTTTGACCGCCACGGCCAATCGCGATCGCGAGGTTTTCTTCGTCGACCACCACGTCCATGGCGTGCTTTTCTTCGTCCACCACGATGGATTGCACGTTGGCCGGAGCCAAGGCACCGATCACGAACTGGGCGGGATCCTCGCTCCACAAGACGATGTCGACGCGCTCACCAGCCAATTCATTGGTCACGGCGTTGACGCGGGTGCCACGCACACCGACGCAGGTGCCGATGGGGTCCACGCGCTTGTCGTGCGACAAGACAGCGATCTTGGCACGGGAGCCGGGGTCACGGGCGCAGGTTTTGATTTCCAACAGGCCTTGCTCAATCTCGGGCACTTCCTGGCGGAAGAGCTCAATCATGAACTCAGGGGCTGAACGCGACAACAAGATGGGCGCGCCGCGCAAGGTCAGGTCCACTTCCATGATCATGGCGCGCACGCGGTCGCCACTGCGCAGGTTTTCCTTGGGGATCATTTCGCTGCGACGCAGGCGGCCTTCAATGCGGCCAGCTTCACAGATGATGTCGCCCTTGTCCATGCGCTTGACGGTGCCGACAAAAATCTTTTCGCCACGCGACATGAAGTCATTGAGCAACATTTCACGCTCGGCATCACGGATTTTCTGCAAGATCACCTGCTTGGCCGCCATGGCACCGATACGGCCAATGGGCAAAGACTCGATCGGCTCTTCGATGTACTCGTCGACTTCGATGTCCGGAATTTGCTCTTTGGCTTCAAACAGCAAAATTTCCTGTTCGGGCAATTGCAGACCGGCTTCGTCTGGGACCACATGCCAGCGGCGGAAAGTTTCGTAGTTGCCGTTGTCACGATCGACCGACACACGAATGTCCACTTCACCGGCATACAGTTTCTTGGTGGCTTGGGCCAGAGCGGCTTCCACAGCACCAAACACCACGTCGCGCTCAACGTTCTTTTCACGTGAGATGGCTTCGACCAACATCAACATTTCGCGATTCATGACTTGACTCTCCTGTTCCACTGGGTCTGCGGTTCAGACCCGATATAAATGCTCAAAACCCGACACCCAGGTCAGGTTTCAACCTTTGGCTTGCGCCCTTTGAAATCCACCACGGGCGCCAAACGGGCCTCGCGCAATTCATCCAATGCGAAGCCCAGCGCATTCAAAGGTGCTGGGATTCGTTTTTTACTGATTCGTTGACCTGGCTTGCCCACAGGCTCATCGCTCCAGACGATTTGCCAACCGTCACCCGCAGCTGTCCGCTCTAGAGTGCCTCGAAATTTTTTGCGGCTGGCACTGACCAGACCGACAGCGTTTTCGCCCATAGGCGCTTTGAGGGTGATGTCGATCAACTCACCGACAAAACGCTCGAAATCTTTTTCGTGTCGCAAGGGGCGATCAATTCCGGGAGAAGAAACCTCAAGCCGGTTGTACGCAACGCCATCGACTTCGAGGGCAAACTGAAGTTGCCGATTGACTTTTTCGCAGTCTTCCACGTTGATAAAGAGCTCAGAGCCCGGCTGCCACGGAAAATCGATGGTGATGCGCAACAATCCGCCCGCAGTGCGGTCAATCTCAACCAGGTCATAACCCAGTCCAGTCACGGTTTCTTGAACAATTTGCTGCAATGCCACAGAGCTTCGGAATATCAACGTTAAAAAAGAAAGACCCAAAAAAAACGGGCGGTGAAAACCCGCCCGTTTGGTCGTGAAGCCAGTATTCTAGCCGAAAAACGCGCTAAGTGCGTGATTTTTAAGGAAAACGAAGCCCCGTTTAGCGTGAATCTGTTCACGCATTTGGAAAGGCCTCCAGCAAAGTGCGGGTGTAAGCGTGACGCGGTTGGTACAGAACCTGATCCGCCGTGCCTGCCTCCATGATTTGCCCGGCCTGCAGCACCATCACTTGGTGGGCCATGGCCCGTAAAACATCGATATCGTGGGTAATCAACAAATAAGCAATCGACCGCGTTTTTTGCAAATCCTGCAGTAATTTCAATATTTGCTTTTGCACCGTCACATCCAAAGCGCTGGTCGGTTCGTCCAGCACCAACAGATCGGGCTCGACCACCAAGGCCCGAGCCAAGGCCATGCGCTGCCTTTGCCCCCCTGAAAAAGAGTGCGGATAGCGGTTGAGCAAATCCGGAAAATCCGCAGTACTCAGCCCCACTTCGGCCAAAGTGGCCAAAACACAGGCCTCAATTTGGGATTCAGGCGCTTGCGGCTGGTGCAGGCGCAAACCCTCCGAAACGATTTCGCCCACCGTCATTCGGGGCGAAAGGCTGCCATAGGGGTCTTGAAATACCACCTGCACGCGTTGCCGCAGCGCCTTGTCCCGGGCGGGCGAGTTTTGCCACGTTTGATCGCCAAAAGACAGCCCGCCTTCAAACGGGATCAAGCCCAGCACCGCTTGCGCCAAACTGGATTTACCCGAACCCGATTCACCCATGACCCCCAAGGTCGTGCCAGCCTCGATCTGGAAATCTGCCGCCTGGACAGCGGTGAAGTGGTCTTTTTGGAACCATCCCCGCAAACCAGGCAAGTTCATGGGGTAACGCACGCGCAGCCCTTGGGCTTGCAGCAGTGACTCGGCCCGGTCTGCCCTCACCGGAACCAGCCCCTCCCGGCTCGGGCGGCTGTCCAGCAGCTTTTGCGTGTAAGGGTGCTGCGGCCGTGCAAACAACTCGGCCAAGGGCCCCTGCTCCACCAAATAGCCTTTTTCCATGACCGCCACATGGTCTGCAAAGTGACGCACCAAGGCCAGGTCGTGGGTGATCAAGAGCACGGCCATGCCCGTCTTGGCCTGCAAATCGGCCAGCAAATTCAGCATTTGCAAACGCAAGCTGGCGTCCAGCGCGGTAGTGGGTTCATCGGCCAGCAGCAGCTTGGGCTCGGACGCCAAAGCCATGGCCATCATGGCGCGTTGCCTTTGACCACCCGACAGCTGATGCGGGTAAGCGCCAAATCGGCGGTGCGGGTCATCGATACCGGTTTCGGCCAACAGCGCCTCGGCCCGTTGATCGGCCTCTTGGCGACGCCACATTTTTTTAAGCTGCAGCACTTCAGAGATTTGCTGCCCCACCGTCATCAGGGGGTTGAGTGCGGTCATCGGCTCCTGAAAAATCATGGCGATGTCATCGCCACGGATGCGCGTCATCTCAGCGGGTGACTGTTGTAGCAAATCGCGCCCTTGCCACAACACCTGCCCACGCAGTTGTGCCGACTCCAGCAGACGCAATACCGACAAAGCCGTGACCGACTTGCCCGAGCCCGACTCGCCCACCAGCGCACAACGCTGACCAGGGTGGATGCTCAGGTTGATACCGTGCACCACCTCGGTGTCGCCAAAGGACACTCTCAAGTCGCGCAATTGAAGCAAGGGCGTACTCATGCGTTGGCCTTTCGGGGGTCCAGGGCGTCGCGCAAGGCATCGCCCATGAAGGTCAGCAGCAGCAAGGTCACCACCAACACACCAAAGGTGGAGATCGAAATCCACCAAGCGTCGATGTTGTTTTTGCCCTGCGACAGCAGCTCACCCAATGAGGGCGTGCCGGGTGGCACACCCAGGCCCAGAAAATCCAACGAGGTCAAAGCCAGAATGGCGCCACTCATGCGGAAGGGTAAAAAGGTCACCACCGGGGTCATGCTGTTGGGCAGCACATGCCGCCACATGATTTGCCAGTGCCCAAGACCCAGTGCCCGAGCCGACTTGACGTAGTCGAGTTGGCGGTTGCGCAAAAACTCGGCCCGCACGTAGTCGGACAAGCCCATCCAGCCAAACAGGCTGAGCAATACCAGCAACAAGCCCACGCTGGGCTCGAACACCGCCGAGAAGATGATGAGCAAATACAGCTCGGGCATGGCGCTCCAGATTTCGATGAAGCGCTGAAAAACCAGGTCGGTCTTGCCCACAAAAAAGCCCTGCACGGCCCCGGTCAACACGCCCAGCAAAACACCAAACAGCGTCAGGGCCAGCGCAAACAGCACCGAGACCCTGAACCCATAGAGCAAACGCGCCAGCACATCACGGCCCCGGTCGTCGGTGCCCAGCCAGTTGCGAGTGCTGGGTGGCGCCGGATTGGGCAAGGGGGCAAAGTAATCGAGTGTGCTGTGGTGGTAAGGGTTGGGCGCTTGCAACGCCCAGTTGGAATCCTTGCGCAGTTGCTGCTGTATGAAAGGATCCAGGTAATCGGCTGGGGTTTCAAAGTCGCCACCAAACAATTTTTCGGGCAAGGTCTGCACCACCGGAAAGTACCACTGCCCCTGAAAGCGCACCACCAGAGGTTTGTCGTTCGACAAGAACTCGGCTCCCAGGCTGAGCACGAACAAGGTCATGAAAACAAGGAGGCTGTACCAACCCAGGCGGTTGCGCTTGAAACGCTGCCAGGCCCGGGCCGTGGGCGAGGCCTGAGCAGACGAGAAGGGAGTCACTGATGCGCTCATTGGTCGAACTTCACACGCGGGTCCACCCACAAATAACAAAGGTCGCTGACCAGCTTGGTGACCAGCCCGATCAGCGTGAACAAATACAAGGTGCCCAACACCACCGGGTAATCGCGCCGGATGACCGATTCATAGCTGAGCAAACCCAGACCATCGAGGGAAAACAAAGTTTCGATCAACAAAGAGCCCGTGAAAAATGCGCCGATGAAAGCGGCAGGAAAACCCGTGACCAGCGGAATCAGCGCATTGCGCATGACATGGCGGTACAGCACCCGGTTTTCACTCAAGCCTTTGGCACGGGCGGTGAGCACGTATTGCTTGCGGATTTCTTCGAGGAACGCGTTCTTGGTCAGCATGGTGATGACCGCAAAAGAGCCCAGCACACTGGCCGTGACCGGCAAGGCGATGTGCCACAAATAATCGACCACCTTGGCACCCCAGCTGAGCTGTTCCCAGCTGGACGAAGTCAGCCCCCTCAGCGGGAACCACTGCAACTGCCCGCCAAAAATCACCAGCAAAGCCACACCCAACACAAAGCCCGGAATCGCATAACCCACCAGCACCAGCAAACTGGTCAGGGTGTCAAAACGAGTGCCTGCCCGCACCGCCTTGGCAATGCCCAAAGGCACCGATACCAGATAGCTCAGGAAAAACGTCCACAAACCCAGGCTGATCGAGACCGGCAGTTTTTCCTTGATCAGGCTCCAGACGTCTTTGGGATAGAAAAAGCTTTTGCCCAGATCAAACTGCGCAAACTGTTTGAGCATCATCCAGAAACGTTCAGTGGGTGGCTTGTCAAAACCATAGAGCGTTTTGATCTCGGCAATGCGCGCGGCGTCCACCCCCTGACGGCCGCGGTAGCCACTGCCTGCAGCAGCGGCGCCCTCCCCGCCCGTGTCGCGCCCCTGCAGCTGGGCCACCATTTGTTCCACCGGCCCACCGGGCACAAACTGGATCACCGCAAAAGTCATCAGCAAGACCCCGAACAAGGTCGGGACCATCAACAACAAGCGCTTTAATATGTAGGCCAACATGGATCAAGGGCCTTTCTTGAACGCGTCCTTGCCGACGGGGGTGGTTGATGACACCGGTGCAGCAAAGGTGTGAGTAGTTGCGCCCGCCGACCTGGACCACCAAACCGAAGTCACCAAGGCTTCTGGTTGGTAATACCGGGGCAAGGTGGCAGGCCGGTCAAAAGCCGCAGCACGCCAGGACACACGGTGCACCGCGCCATACCAGTGCGGCACCACATAATGGCCATGTCGCAAAACACGGTCCAGCGCACGCAAGCTGGAGACCAGTTCCGGCCGGGTGGTGGCGCTCACGGCTTTGTCGAGCAAGGCATCGACAGCCGGATCCTTCAGGCCCAACACATTGCCCGAACCCTCCACATCGGCAGACTTGCTGCCAAAGCGCTCCAGCAACTCGGTGCCAGGCGCTTCGCTGCCCACGGTGCGATTGCTGACGATGTCAAAGTCAAACACGTCCATGCGCTTTTGCAACAGGGCGAAGTCGATCACTTTGTATTGCACCTGAATACCCAGCTTTTCGAGGTTCTTGGCAAAGGGTGTGACCACGCGCCCCATGGAGCCCGAGCTGTCCAGAAATTCGAGTGTCAGCGCCTGTCCGTTGGCATTGCGCAAAGCGCCGTCGCGGTAAGTCCAGCCCGCATCCTTGAGCAAATCACGGGCTTGGCGCAGGTGGTCGCGCAAGCTGTGGCCCGAGTCCATGGCCAAATCCGTCTTGGGGGGCAAGGGCACGTCTTGCTCGAACACGGCCGCAGGCAACTTGGCCCTCAAAGGCTGCAGCAAGGCCAATTCATCGGGGCCGGGTCGGCCTTTGGCTTCGAAGTCACTGGCCACGAAATAGCCACGCACACGGCTGTAGGCGTTGTAAAACAGCTGGCGGTTCAACCATTCAAAGTCCATGGCCAAAGCAATCGCTTGGCGCACACGCACATCCTTGAACTTGTCTCGGCGCAGGTTGAACTGAAAACCCTGAAAGTCGCCCGCATTGCCATGCGGCAACTCGGCCTTGATCAGTTCGCCTCGATCAAATGCCCGGCCCGTGAAGGCCCTGGCCCATTCCCGCGCAATGAACGACTGCATGTAATCGAACTCGCCCGCCTTGAAGGCTTCGAGCTGCGCTGTGCTGTCCTTGTAAATTTTGTAGGTGATGCGGTCGAAGTTGAACAGACCCTTGCGCACGTTCAGGTCTTTGGCCCAATAAGCCAGGTCGCGCACATACGTGATGTCTTTGCCAAACTGCACTGGACCGATGCGGTAAGGCCCCGACGAAATCGGGATGTCCATGACCATTTGGTCCAGCGGCTTGTGCGCGTTGCCTTGCAGGCCCCATTTTTGGCTGAACACGGGCAAGCTGCCCACGATCAAAGGCAGTTCACTGTTGGGCCGCACAAAATCAAAGCGGATGCTGCGCTCACCCAATACAGTGGCGGCCTTGACCTCGCCAAAATAAGTGCGGTACTGCGGTGCGGCCTGCTTGCTGGTCAGGCGTTCAAAAGAGTGGCGCACATCGGCGGCCAGCACGGGGTCTCCGTTGTGAAAGCGGGCCTGGGGGTGGATCTGAAATGTCACCGACATGCGGTCAGCCGACACCTGAGTGTCCGAAGCCAGCAAGCCATAAGCCGTGGTCGGCTCGTCCATGTTGCCCACCAGCAAGGTGTCGAACATCATGGCCAGCATGGAAGGGGGTGCGCTGCCTTTGAGGGTGAAGGGGTTGTACTTGTCGAAATTGGACTGGCGCGTGGGGGGCACCAAAATGATCTCGCCGCCTTTGGGTGCAGCGGGGTTCACATACGAGAAATTCGCAAAACCTGCGGGGTAGCGGATGTCACCAAACTGCGCATAAGCGTGCGCCGCCCACGCCGTGGCTGTCGTCCAGAGCCCGAGGGCCAGCAAGCAGTTTGTCCAAAATCGGGCCATGGGTCTTCGCATGCGACAATTCTGCACACATTTTCCAGGAGTTGAAGACATGACTACAAAAACAGGATTTCTGTCAGGCAAAAAGCTGTTGATCACCGGCGTGTTGTCCAACCGCTCGATCGCCTATGGCATCGCCAAGGCTTGCCACGAGCAAGGGGCCGAACTGGCTTTCAGTTACGTGGGCGAGCGTTTCAAGGACCGCATCACCGAATTCGCGGCCGACTTTGGCTCCAAGCTGATTTTTGACTGCGACGTGGGCAGCGACGAACAAATCGAAAAGCTGTTCACCGACTTGTCGGCCACCTGGCCCAAGATCGACGGCTTTGTGCACGCGATTGGTTATGCCCCGCGCGAAGCCATCGCCGGAGATTTCCTAGACGGTCTGTCCCGCGAAGGCTTCAAAATTGCCCACGACATCAGTGCCTACAGCTTCCCCGCCATGGCCAAGGCTGCCCTGCCCTACCTGAACGACAAGGCGGCCGTGCTGACCCTGACGTATCTGGGTGCGATCCGCACCGTGCCCAACTACAACACCATGGGCTTGGCCAAGGCCAGTCTGGAAGCGTCGGTGCGTTACCTGGCCGAGTCGCTGGGCAGCCAGAACCGTGGCCTGCGAGCCAACGGCATTTCGGCCGGCCCCATCAAGACGCTGGCCGCCAGCGGCATCAAGGGTTTTGGCAAAATTTTGTCGGTGGTGGCCGAAGCCTCGCCGATTCGCCGCAACGTGACCATTGACGATGTGGGCAATGTGGCTGCGTTCTTGTTGAGCGATTTGGCCGCTGGTGTGACCGCTGAGATCACTTATGTGGACGGTGGTTTCAGCCAGGTGGTCGGTGGGATTGCGGAGCCAGCGGCTGCGGCTTGATACTTTGTCATGGGCTGAAGCTTTTCAAGCCAGGCTTCAGCTTCTGCAAAAACCGCCTGAGCTGAGGCAGGCGCTGCCCGGGCTCATAACTCGCTTCGCTCGCCAAATCGCCCGGTTCAGCGCCCGCCTCACCCCAGGCTGAGTGGCGACTGGTCTGTCTCGAGAAATATCCTCTGTCATACCCGCGCACGCGGGTATCCAATACAGCCAAGGCATGCGCCTTCGATCGCAGACATCGTTGGACACGACAAAAGTCAAAGCCAAGGTCGTCAAATATGGCTAAAAAAAAACCATGCGCTGAAATTGAAAAAAGCGGCGAAAGCCGCTTTTTTCAATTCTCCCCCGCAGGTGAGTTGGGGCCCTGTGCGGGGGCAATGTGGCAA
>ERZ1034363.951-NODE-951-length-17742-cov-21.817945_pt1 | contig 17742 bp, 15 predicted proteins | sample MGYA00520616_ERZ1034363 | MGnify/ENA primary metagenome ERZ1034363 (study PRJEB33736, sample SAMEA104284506) | Azolla filiculoides | biome: Urban; feature: Water surface; material: Ditch water | place: Netherlands | collected 2015-10-28 | depth 0-0.1 m ...
ATTCAACAGCTCAATCGGCATTTCAGTGCAGACTAATGCTGGATTGTTAGCGTTAGGTCGGAGCTAAAATGACGATTGAATTCAATAGCTTAATCGGCAGTTTGCTCCAGATAGAGATAGGTAATTAAGCCATGATGTCTGCATTAGTTCGATTCTCCATTCGATTCCATGGCGTAGTCATAGGGCTAGCTTGCCTAGTCGTTATTTATGGGCTGTACGGCCTATCCAGAGCCAATTTAGACGTTTTTCCTGAATTCTCCCCCACCCAAGTGGTCATTCAAACCGAGTCACCCGGCTTGTCTTCCAAGCTGGTTGAGCAACTGGTCACGCAGCCCATAGAAAGCACTTTATCCGGCACTGTAGGCGTGGAATCGATGCGCTCTCAATCCATTCCAGGCTTGTCCATCGTTACCATTATCTTCAATGAAAAAACCGACATCTATAAAAACCGTCAGGCTGTGGCCGAACGGCTAGCCACCCTAAACAACCAATTACCAAAAAACATCATTCCCAACATCACCCCTTTGGCATCCAGTGCCAGCACGGTGTTGGGCATGGGCATCAGTTCCAATAAACGCAGCCTGATGGAACTGCGCACCATGGTGGACTGGACCATCAAACCGCACATTATGGCGGTGCCAGGCGTGGCCGATGTCAACGTGTTGGGCGGTGACGTGCGGCAATGGCAAATATTAGTCGACCCTAACAAACTCATACGCTACCACCTATCCATACAAGAGGTATTAGCCGCAACGGCAAGAGTCAGCGGCGTCCGCGGTGCGGGCTACATAGAAAACAACAACCAACGCATCTTGATCAACACCGAGGGGCAAGCTAAGAATGCCAAACAACTGGCGCAAATGCCTATTTACCACAGGGATGGCCAAACGGTTCGGCTAATGGACATCGCTCAAGTCGTTGAAGGGGCTGCACCAGCGATCAGCGCAGCTGCCATCAATGGCAAAGAAGGCGTTTATTTTTCTGTGCAAAGTCAGCTTGGGGCGAATACCAAAGCAGTAACTGAAGCCGTTGAGAAGGCCATGTTAGAGCTTGCGCCGGAATTCAAGGCGCAACAAATCGACTTTTACCCCAGCTTATTTCGTCCGGCCAATTTTATCGAAACGGCCATCGATGGCGTTAAGACTGACATACTCGTTGGCTCCGTTCTAGTCATTGCGGTCTTGTTCTTATTTTTATTCAACGTCCGAACGGCATTTATTTCGGCTACCGCCATCCCCCTATCCCTGCTGGCCGCTACCATAGTGCTGTCTTACTTTGGCATGGGTCTGAACATCATGGTGCTAGGTGGCCTAGCCATCGCCCTGGGTGAAGTGGTGGACGACGCCATCATAGACACGGAAAACATTTTCCGCCGTTTACGTGAAAATCGCTTGCTGCCCCAACCATTACCAGCCTACCAAGTGGTCTATCAAGCCTCCATGGAAGTACGCAGCTCGGTGGTGTATGCCACCATCATCGTGGTCATGGTGTTTCTGCCCTTACTCACTCTATCGGGCGTTGCTGGCAAATTATTTGCCCCACTCGGTTATGCATACATCAGCGCCATTATTGCCTCATTGGTGGTGGCTTTAACCTTAACACCTGCCTTATGTTACCTATTGTTCTCTAAAGGGGAACTAGACAGCCAAGATCCGCCTTTAATGGTCTGGATGAAAAAGCATTATGTGGCGGCGCTAACAAGTATCGAACAGCATTACATGACGGTAATCAGCATGGTAGCTTTGGTCATTGCCTTAGGCATAGGCGTTCTACCTTTATTCAAAAGTCAATTTATACCGAGCTTGCATGAGGGCCACTACATCATGCATATGACCGCCGTCCCTGGCACATCGGCACAGGAATCCTTACGCATAGGAAAAAAAGTCGCCAAGGTGGTCAGTGGCATTAAAGGCGTTAAATCGGTTACGCAATGGGTAGGCCGAGCACCCAATGCGGCGGACACCTTTGGCACTCATTACAGTGAGTTTGAAGTGGAATTGATGCCCAGTAGCGGTCCCGAGCAAGATCAGATTCTAGATAGAATTCGTGAGGAATTAGCTGGCGAAGCCGTTGACGACGATGGAGATGGCATAGCCGAAACCGGCTTCATCGGGGTTAATTTTGCCATCAATACCTTTCTGACTGAACGCATAGAAGAAACCATATCAGGCTACACCGCTGCCATGGTCATTAATGTGCATGGCCAAGATCTTGACACCTTGGACCACGATGCGAGGCGCATTGCCTCGCTACTCAGCAATATAAAAGGTGCTAGCGAAGTTCAAATTCAGTCGCCCCCAGGCACACCGGAATTAGCCATACGCTTAAGGCCAGAACGCTTAGCGGCATACGGCTTGCAATCACTGGATGTATTAGAAAACATACAAGCGGCTTACGAAGGAGTGCAAGCTGCCCAGATTTATCAAAACAATCAAATCATCAGTGTCAACGTGCTGTTTAATCAAGTAGTACGCGACGATTTGCGAGAAATTGGGGCGCTACCCCTTAAAAACCCAGATGGCAAAATCGTTTACTTGCGGGACGTGGCCGACATTAGCCAAGAAAATGGCCGTTCAAAAATCTTGCATGCTGGCGCCAAACGCATACAAACTATTACCTGCAACATTGAGGACAGAGACCTTAACAGCTTTGCCAAAGAATTGAAGCAACGCATGAACACCGACATAGCCTTATCCAGTGGCAACTTTGTCACCTACACAGGCGAAGCCGAAGCCAATGCGCAATCGCGTGAAGATCTAATCGTGCACTCCATGCTTGCTGGCGTGGGCATTTTCTTAATGCTCTACATCGCCTTTGGCCGTTTACGTAACCTATTGCTCACTTTTGCCAACCTGCCATTTGCCCTAATAGGCGGCGTGGTAGCTGCCATGTTTACTGGCGGTTGGATATCCTTGGGATCACTGGTGGGCTTCGTTACTCTATTTGGCATCACCCTGCGCAACTCCATTATGATGGTCTCGCACTACCAACACTTAATTGATGAAGAAAATTGCGTTTGGGGTTTAGAGACCTGCATACGTGGCGCCTCGGAAAGGCTGCCTTCTATATTGATGACCGCCTTAGTCACGGCGCTAGGCTTGTTACCGCTAGCCTTAGGCAGCGATCAACCGGGCAGAGAAATTGAAGGGCCGATGGCCACCATCATCGTCGGTGGATTGATCACTTCCACCCTACTCAATCTACTCATCCTGCCTACCATCATGTTGCACTTTGGCCGCTTTGAAAAAGAACGCATCGGCTAATGGCTAAAGCAGCCTGGCCTTTTCCTGTAAACCTTGAGTGCACAAACCCTGCTCAAATACTGTGTAATCGTCTCTGTTAAGTAAGCGGGTTTGATAGCGCTGACCGGCTATGCCATCCAAGAAACAGGCATCAACCACCCCATCATCAAGCAAGGATTTGGCAAGCGCCGCCTGACTTTGTTGGTAAGAACTTAAGTCCACCGATTTAATTAATAGCAACTGATCTGCCGCCAATTTGTTGGCTAACCACGCACTCAAACTGTCCGATGTCACCCGCCAGCTTTGTTCAACCGTGGCATCGGCTAACACCATCTGGCTAGGCAACCACACCACAGCCCTATGCTGCCAGCCACGTTCGGCTATTTCCAATTCATTGGTCGCCGTCACCAAATCAGGCTGCATACCCGCCAACAACAAGCCGAATTGATCCATGGCCAGCAAAGCCAATTCATGAGCCAAACCATCGCTCATTCCTGATAGGCTTTGCGCTTGCCTAACCGCATCAGCAAACACGCTGCCGCCAGGCACAATCACCACTTTGCCATTACCGTGCTTAGCCAGCAGCGATAGCCAATGCGGCAAGGCCGGCGACCCTAACAAGCTGCCACCCAGTTTAATGACCCATAATTGATTGTTCTGCATGACTGTCTGCCTTGCTTAAATTAGGGTGTTGCGGGTTTGTCGCTGAAGAAATGCCGCATGGTTTTTAATAAGCTGGACGCCTTATCTTGAATTTCAGCATACTCCTCATCCAGCAAGGAATCACTGACTATGCCACCGCCCGCATAAAAACTCATTTCACCGTCGCCTTGTTCCGCTTCACGGTAAACTGCGGTGCGAATGGCAATATTGCTGTCCATATTGCCATCAAAGCCTATGTACGCTATGGCGCCACAATACACACCACGTCTATCTGGTTCCAATTCCTCTATGATTTGCATGGAGCGTAATTTAGGTGCACCGGTAATCGAGCCACCAGGGAAACAGGCACGCAATAAGTCAATCGCGGTCTTACCCTTTGCCAAACGGCCGCGCACTATGCTGACCAAATGGTGTACGTTAGCAAAACTTTGTAAGCGAAATAACTGATCGGCTTGAACCGAACCGATCTCACAGCTCTTGCCTAGGTCGTTACGCAACAAATCCACTATCATTAGATTTTCTGCTTGGTCTTTAGTGCTGCCTTGCAAATCCGCGGCCAAGGCCGCATCCTCAATGGCATTTAGGGCGCGCGGCCTAGTGCCTTTTATCGGACGCGTTTCAACATGCCGATTTCGCACCTGCAAAAAACGCTCAGGCGAACCGGACAATATTTGCCAGCTTGGAAACTTCATGTAAGCCATGAATGGCGCCGGGCTTAACTCGCGCAACTTTTTATAGACCAACCAACTGTTGCCTGCGGCCGGCGCAGCGAACCTTAACGCAAGATTAACCTGATAGCAGTCACCGCCTTTGATGTAGGCTTTAATTTTGTTAAAAGCCAGGCTGTATTGACTAAACGTCATGTTGCTACTGGGCATGGCTTTCAATTGAAAAGTTGGCTCAACGGCTTGGCGTTGCTCGGATGAATGCGCCTCGAACAAGCGGCATAAATCTGGCCATTGGTCATGTGTGCTTGCCGACAAACCGTATGAAACCAGTGCAGCAGTCTTTTCCTGATGGTCCACCACCACGGCCCAATCGTATAAACCAACTTGCATATGCGGGCAAGCCTTATCGGCAGCCGAGAGCCTGGGCAAGCTTTCCAATTGCCTAGCCAAATCATAAGAAAAGTAGCCTAGCGCACCGCCAGCAAAGGGCCATTCACTGCTTTCATTGACTGGATAAGCCGCTAATAGGCGCTTTAATACGCTAAAGGCGTCCTCTTCAGTCAGCGTCACTTCCCCCTGCTGGCTGACCTCGGTTTTTATGACTGCTCGGCCACTGTCTAGCACTTCGTCGCTGGTGACGGTAACAAAGGGTTGCGCTACCAATATGTCAAATCGACCGTACTCACTCTTGGGTTGGCCGCTGTCTAAAAACATAGGCCAAGGCAAGTGGGCTATCCGTTCAAATAAACGGCTGCTATCATCGCAATAAGGAATAGCGTGCTTAAGCATGCCCTCTCCCCAAACTGGCCACAGCGTAAGCGGGAAAACAAACGGCAGCCAAGCGCTGGGCGGATCCGCTAGCTTGCTGTGCTAGCGGCATAAAATCATTCACTGATGAGTAAGCCATATTTAATTGCTTAGCCAAACCGGCTAACAAGAAGTCGCCCACCCCTGCCCCTATCAATACGCATTGCGTATTGTCAGTCAATGCAGCGAGATGCTGCTCTATGGCTAACTGCAGCTGCTGCAACTGTAGTCGCTTAAAGGCTTGCGCTAAGGCTTGCCAATCCGCCAAGGGGGCATCGTCGGCATCGCGCCCTATCATGCGCGCTAGACGGCGCGCACAGGCCTCCAGGCCTTTGTCTGCCCCATCAGCCGTTTCTGCACTGTATTCGCTCATCGGCAAATCGCCCGTCAGGCTGTAAACATCTGCCGTGGTCGCAAAATGCTCGGCAGCCAGATTAATTGATTGACCCTGAAACGCGATTTTTTGTGCCAAGGCCATTAAGGGTGTGCGTACCACCCCCGTGTAAATTAATTCGTTTGTTTGCATGCGCGTGGCGTCGCTAAAGCCCATGACCTTTGGCTCGCCATTGCAGATTAAAGCCAAATCGGTAGTGGTGCTACCTATGTCGATAAACAAAGCATGGCCGACATGGCTGGCTAAGTATTCTATGCTGGCCAACCAATTCATGGAGGCGATACGATGCGTTTGGCTTGCCACTTCAGGCAGACTTAGCCAATGTTGGTAGCCGGCATAAAACAGCATGGGCTCGGCTAATTTCTCACTTAATAAGCCGGCAATTTGCCGGACGCCGGCAGCGCGATTGGGGAAAATATCCGCCAATTCCCCGGTCATGGTGACGCAATGCGCATGCCCCATCGCTGACACAGAAAATTCCGTCAAGACCTGGTCGATGGCTGCACTCAAGGCATCTAAACCACGCCACAATGGGCAATACACCTGCATGACGGCAAGCTTACCCACGGCATCGATGCGCACTGCTTTAAGGTGCGCGCCACCCACATCCCAACCTATAACAGGCAGCAAGGCGTGCGCTACTGAAGTATGGTCAAGCGTCGTTTTCATGCAAGCTAATGTCCACTTGGTTTTTTTCTATTAAGGGTAATTTAAAGCGCGCAGACAACACGCAAGACAAAATAAGTTCGGCTGGATTGCAAGCCATGGCCTCACGCAAACCAACGTAACTGCTGGTTAAACGCGGATTAATGTCTATGACATAGAGGGCGTCGTTCTGCGTATCAATAATGGCATCCACCCCTACATAAGCCAAGGCATCCGGTAACATTTTAGCCATTTTGCGTGCCAGCGTCTCAAAACGAGACCAATATTGACTGAGGCCATTAACGCTAATGCCATGCAAAACAAATCCATCATCCTGCATGCTCACGTGTTGCTGATTGACACTGAGCAACCAGGCCTGACCATCTCGACAGAGCATGCAAAAACTAGCGGCAATGCCCGGCTGGTATGCTTGCGCAAAAAAATGCTGACTGCGATCCTCTTGTTGCATCCAATCGCGCATGGCCATGATGCTAGCAAAATACTGTATGCCCTCACAACCGGCGCCATCTTCGGGCTTAACTAGCCAGGCTTCCTTGGATTGCGCCAATTGGGCAAAATAATCATCGCGAACGACGTCCTCTCCCGCATGCACTGGCAGCGTGTGTATGCCGGCAGCCTGCATGGCTTCAAAACTTAAGGTTTTACTGGTGCCAATCAAGCTGGCATCGTAGCCACAGCCTATCAATATGGGCCCATCCTGTTTATTTTCCGCTTCCAAGCACAGCTCAGTTAACGTAAGCAAGTGGCCGTCTGACTCTGGTGCAATCAGCCAAACCAAATCCACTTGCAGGAGCAATGCTTCAAACACCTTCATGAATTCGCCGGCGGCCACTGCCGTACTGCTTGACACCATGCAGGATGGCTCTAACCTAACATCGTGCAGACTAATCAGTTGGTAGGCATTGAGTTCACTTAGGTCTCTTAACAGCGCATCACGCATCAGCGCCCCTTCTTTAGCCAGGGAGCAAGGCAATGGGGCATCACTAAAGCCGCCAGCAGTGATAAACTCGCATACTAATATTTTTTGACGCTGTTCGATGATGCAAGTAATCCCGGTAATTGATTTATTGAATGGCGAAGTGGTGCATGCTAAAAAAGGCCTTAGGCAAACCTACCAGCCCATGCAGTCGCCACTTTGTTCGTCTAGCGAGCCATTGACTGTCGTCGCTGCGATAATGGCTATGCACCCATTTAAGCAATTATATATCGCCGACTTAAATGCCATTCAAAAACTAGCGAATAAGACCCGTTCAAATTACGCCAGCATTGCGCAGATTAGTCTCGCTTACCCAGAACTGGAACTATGGTTGGACGCCGGCTTTCAGCAGTCAGCGGATCTGCTTGAATGGCAAACACTTAATGTACGCATTATTTTAGCCAGCGAAAACTTCCATGACATGCAGGATTACCTGGCGCTTAGCCAGCAACAGCCTGACTTTATTTTATCGCTGGATTTTTTTAGCGATGGCTTTCATGGTCCAAAAGCATTATTTAAGCAAACGGAAGATTGGCCGGAGCGGGTCATTATTATGTCGCTGTCCGACGTGGGAGCCAATCAAGGCTTTAATAAGGCCAGGCTGGTAGAAATCATGCAGTCCAACAAAGGCAGTCGCTTGTATGCGGCTGGTGGCATAAGGGATGAACAAGATTTGCTTAGCTTAAAAGCATTGGGAGTGCGCGGCGCACTGGTGGCCACCGCATTGCACAATCAACAAATCTGCGGGGCCAGCTTAACCAAGCTTAGTTTGTAAAAAAAGCTCGCCTAGGCGAGCTTTTTTTATTCATACGACTGAGTGCTTGTTAGCCTATTCCAAATTAGCATGAATGGCGCGCATGCCTTCTTCGGTCAAACCTTTAGCAAAAATCAAATCGGCAATAGCGGCTTCCAAGAACAACAAGGTTGAAAGCTCAAACTGCGAACCCATAGGCATACCTTGGGTTAATGGGAAGCTGTTGTCGTTACCAATTTGTATGGTTAGATCAGCGGCATCGGCCATAGGTGAGGATTTTTTCATGGAAATCACCACTAATTTCGCGCCCACTGATTTGGCTTTTTTAACAAATGGCAACAAGGTTTCCGTACCGCCAGAACCCGAGACCAATAACAACAAATCACCGGCTTTAATGGCTGGGGTCACCACTTCGCCTATCATGCTAACGTTATAGCCAGCGTGCACCAAGCGCATTGCAAAGAAGCGCGATACCAATAAAGAACGACCGGCACCACCAATGAATGTGCGACCAGCACCTTGAACCAATTTTAAAAGTTCGGCTGATTTTGAGTTATCTGTTTCAGACAATATGCTGCTTAATTTGTCTAAAATTAATTTTTGACTGCTGCTCATAATTTTTTCCTTATATATCTAATAACAGTGCATTTAATAGACCATTAAAAAAAAACCCGACTCGATAAGGAGTCGGGATTTCTAATTACTCATTTCAATAATTGCTTATTGAAATCGCTTAAATTAAGCGTGAGCAATAGCTGTGATTTCAGCAGCAGAAGCAGCTGGATCAGTAGCGCCGTAGATTGCAGCACCAGCTACAATGATAGTAGCGCCAGCATCACGTACTTGTGCAGTTGTTGCAGCTTTAACGCCACCAGCAACTGAGATTTCAACGCCTAATTTCAAACCAGCTACTAAACCTAAGTCAGTAAATGGAGTTTGACCAGCAGCTTGTTGATCCAAACCAGTGTGAACGCCAATGATGTGCGCACCTAATTTAGCTACTTCTTTAGTTTTAGCCGCTTTATCAGCAACGTTGATCAAGTCAACTTGTGCTTTTTTGCCGTATTTGTTAGCTACATCGATTACACCTTTGATGGTACCGATATCAGCACAACCTAAAACTGTACAGATATCTGCACCAGCTTTGTAGAATGGCTCAGCTTCGTAGAAACCAGCATCCATTGTTTTCAAATCAACTAAGATTTGGTTTTTTGGGAATTTAGCACGTAATGTTTCTAGCAATTTGATACCGTTGTGCTTGATGCATGGTGTACCGATTTCAAGAATGTCAACGTGCGGTGCTACTAATGCAGCTAAAGCAACGGTGCCGTCAAAGTCTAATGAATCTAAAGCCATTTGGGTTAATGCCATGGTGTTTCTCCGTTTAATAATTTTTTAAAATGATACAAATTTATTGCTATTTTAGTAATAAAAGCCGTTCAAAATGGCTTAAGCCCCGATGGTGCTACAGGCCGTCATTAAGGCTTTTACACTGCAATTCTTGTCTTACAAAAAACTGGACACTTATAGTAAATGTCCAGTAAACATATGTCAATTCTAAACTTAGTGGATTACGCTTTTATTACAAAATACTTACACTAAGCCCAGACTTAAACTAGGGCTTATAGTTTTTCGCTTAAAGCTGCTTCCAGTTTGTTTTGATCGGCCACAAAACCGCGTATGCCTTCTGCTAATTTCTCAGTGGCCATGGCGTCTTGGTTCAACTCAAAACGGAACTCTTCTTCAGTTAACTTAGCACCCGGTTTTTTCGTTGCGCCACTGTCTTTCAACACTTGCACTAAATTGCCTTCGGTTGCCGCTAGATCTTGTAATAAGTTAGGTGACACGGTTAAGCGATCGCAACCTGCCAAAGCAATCAATTCACCGGTGTTACGGAATGAAGCGCCCATCACCACGGTTTTGTAACCGTGTTCTTTGTAGTATTGGTAAATAGCACGAACTGAAACCACACCTGGATCGGTTTCTTGTGTGTACTCTGTACCTGGGTTTTTAGCTTTATACCAATCTAAGATACGGCCAACAAACGGTGAGATTAAGAATACGCCGGCTTCTGCACAAGCACGTGCTTGGCCAAAACCGAACAACAAGGTTAGGTTACATTGGATGCCTTCTTTTTCTAGGATTTCACCGGCTTTAATGCCTTCCCATGTTGAAGCTAATTTGATCAACACACGGTCTTTGCTCACGCCAGAATCTTGATACAACTTGATCAATTTACGGCCTTTAGCCACCATCGCATCCAAGTTGAATGACAAGCGTGCATCCACTTCAGTAGAAATACGACCTGGCACCACTTTGGTGATTTCAGTACCGATTAACACGGCTAATTTGTCTGCCGCATTATCAATTTGCTCGGCTTTAGTGCCGCCTTGTGCTTTAGCGTAAGCAATGGCCGTTTCAATAAGTGGGGCGTATTGTGGCAATTGGCTTGCTTTTAATACTAATGATGGGTTAGTTGTTGCATCAACAGGCTTAACTGATTTGATTGCTTCAACATCACCGGTGTCTGCCACGATGGTGGTCATAGCCTTTAATTGGTCTAATAAATTTGCCATTACTTGCCTCCTGAAAATTAACTTGAAATCAGCTGATGCTGTAGTCTTATATAAAATCTAGTGCAATATTATATCTGAAATTTGCCCGCTGGCGTTAGCCTAGCGCATTTAACTTGGCTGCTTTAACCACACGCACTTAAGCTTAGGCCGAGCCTAACTGCTGCAATTGATAAACCAGCAGCGTGGCCACCGTTAGGTCGGCACTGGTGCCAGGATTAATACCACGCTGCTTTAATGACGCATCCCACTTCAGCAATGGTGTTTGCATTAACTTGGGATTGTCAGTCTTTGCGTAATCCGCTTCGATGGCTTGCGCCTCCAAACAGACCGCTTGCGCTATGTCTATGCCGTGTTTACGCACAATGTGGCTGTCCGGGTGCCGCGCTAGAAATGCTAGGTAGACTGCCGTCGCAGCCCATACCTCACTATTTACTTTAGCCTGATCTTGCCAGGCTTGTTTGGCCGTCAAAAAACGCGGCAAGGCATCACAAAAAATAGCGTCGTAATTGTTTGCGTATTGCCATGCAATGAAATCCCTATCAGCGGCGGCGGCCATCAGTTGCTTAAGGTTAACCCCTATCTCAGCCTGCACATCGTGCTTAGCCGCACGGCCCAAACCCGCCGGCTTAGCCAGCAAAATGGCTTGCGCCGTCAATGCGCCATCGTCCACCGACAACTCATCTAGGACCCGCGCTAAATTTTGTGCCAGGTCCAATTCCGTAGATGGCGACAAGGCCGCATGCACGAGTGGCGCACACAATAAAATCAGTCCTAAATTGGTGTTCATGCCCACCGCTGACTGCGTCGCCTTGACCGCTTGCAATATGCGCTCACCCACAGTCAAGCCAGCTTGCGAAATAAGCTCGGCCGTGGCGTCGGCGCTCTTGATAAAATCGTGCACCGTCATGCCATGGCCATCGGCAAACACATGCACGTTACCGGGCTTAATGGCCTGCAATTCTGCCATGCAGGCATGCCGGTAGGCCTGCGCAACGATAGCAGGACTCAGTGGTTTGCAGCGCACGGTAATTTGGCCAAAAAATCGTCCACCAACAACTGGGCGATATTTTGCTCAGTCACGCTTTGCAAGCCCTTCCAGGCCGGCATGCTGTTCACTTCCAACACATAGTATTCGCCGCTTTGCGCTTGCATGATGTCTACCCCGCAGTAATCCATATTCAACGCCGAAGCTGCGGCCAAAGCTAAATCCATCATGGCTTGATTGGCGACATAAGCTTTGGCTAAACCACCTGTGGCCAGATTATTCAACCAAGCCGCACCGCTACGTTTCATGCTGGCCACCACCTGACCAGCAATCACAAATACCCGGTAATCGTGGCTGGCGCTGCCATCGGCATCGGTTGGCGGCGTAATCAATTGCTGAAAATAATAGACCCCATCGACAAACTGCTGCATGGGCACCGGCAAGGCCTCGGCAAAAGCTAGCTTACGCACGCCCAAGCCTTGCGATCCGAACAAGGGTTTGATCACCAATTGCTGTTGATTAGCCTGCGCCTCTTGCCGAATTTGCTGTGCCTGCTGCCTGGATTCGCACACCCAAGTAGCCGGCGTCTTAACGCCATGCATACCAAGCAAAAAACTGGTCATGGCCTTGTCCACCGCTCGCTCTATGGCCCTACCGTCGTTGTATACAAGTACGCCCTGCATGGCCAGCATGTGCAACACATTCAAACGCGTCACCACTTGCTGCAAGCTGCCACCAGCTACCCCGCGAACAAATACCGCTTGCGGCAATGCCGTGTGGCCAGGAATGCTTATCGCCGGACCTTGACCCGACATATTGATCAGGCAAGCGTGCAAAGGCACACAATGGGCATTGACGCCGCGCGCCTTGAAAGCCTGAATGAGTTGCGCGCCGTGCCAACCGGCCTCATCGGTAAATATGGGGATTTGCATTCAGTCTAAATTAACTTCAGTCGGAAAAAGACTGCGTCAGCAAAGCGGCGTTTAACTGCCCTGCTGCAAAAACGGCGCCCGTTTGACGGTTGCTGATGACCACCTGCGCTGGCGAAAACAGCATGGGGTCTATTTTATAAAAGTCCATATTGGCCGCTTTAAACACCTCAGCAAAAGTTAGGCCGTAATCTTTGGAGGCACAACTGGGTAAACGACTGGCCAATGACTGGGCAGCGGCATCATCGCAATCGACCAGCAAATTGACCGTGCCGCCGAAAAGAATGGCATCGTTGGTGCGCCCCATGGCGGTCATAAAATCCTTGGCCACTGGCGGCAAGACTGCGATACCACTGCCACTGACGATATTGCTTAAAGGAAAATGCAGGGTATGGGCTTTATGCAAGGCCACTTCCAATACCCGCGCGACAATTTGCACCACGCCAGCAATGCTGGTGGTCGGGGTTAAGATGATGGTCAAGTTGGCTGCCGGCACCTGCGTATCTTGCAGCACCTTGGCTATCACTTGCTCAGGTGGCATGCGATCGGTTTCCAAGACTAAGCAGGTGGACGTGGCATTATCTTTATAAGCCAATTCGGCGAACAAATCTTCTCGCTGCGCCAAGGCGCGGGCCGGCCCCGAGCCCAAGGCATAAAAACCCTCGTGACTCAAAGCCCAACCTGCGTATTGACTGGCTAAACAGGCCAGTACTGGCTGCTCGGATGTCACGCTGATCGCCGTCGGCCAATTAAGAGACGGATTAAATCGCTGATCCGTTTGAAACTCCACGCGGGCTAAGCCACCTAGGCAAACTTCCGCAATTAAACGCCCGGCTTCCAAACTACCCGCATGGGCTATGCCCGCATCGATTATGCGGCAACCAAGCTGGTGCTGCGTCACACCTATATTTAAAGCCGACGCATTCGCTAGCAGCGTAGCCAACAAAGGCGCGCTTAACTGGTTCACACTCACATGCACGGGCACGCTAGAAGGGGCTTGCATCTTCATCTTCTTTCAAACAATTAGCCAATAAATTGTTGAGCATTTTAACTCGAATTGCCAGCAATTGCTTTGCCGCGTCTGCCTTGTCGGCTGCGGCCAAGACCGTGCATACGGGCTGACCCGCTAGCATTTGGGTCGACGACTGAGGGGATGGGCAGTCTTGCACCCAATCTGGCCAAGCAAAGTTGGCTGGAATACTCAAGGGCAAGGCACTGTAAATAACTGCTTGCGCTACACTGCCGGATTTCACGGCGACGGATGATGGCAAGGCATACGCTTGGGCTTGCTTGCAGGCGGCGACGTGCATGGCCAATAAATTCATCTCGCCATCAACCGTTTCATACAAGCCCACGCTGGCACTTAAACGCGGATTGATCTCCAACACATAGGCCACGCCATCTTGCAGCACCGCATCCAAACTGTTTAAACCCAATAAGGAAAATTCGGCCGTCAATTGCTGTACCGCCTTCAATAGTTGATCTTGCTCACTTGCGCTCAAATCAATTTGACTGACCGCCCCACCATAGCGGTAGGGCAAGGCCTCGGTAGGCGCCAGCATCAATTCATTAAACCCCACCAGTGCAGCTTGCTGACCGTGGGCTAGAAACAACACCGACACCGGCAAGCCATGCAGTTTCTGCTGCGCATAGCATTGCTTATCCAGCCTTACTTTTCCATTGCTGTAGGGCTGAACATGGCTGCCGCCGCTGGCCCCTACAGCCTTAACTAAGCCATCTGACGGTAAGCTTGCATTAGCCTGCGTCCAGGTTTGCGGGTGAGCCACGCCCAATCGCGCACAAGCGGAGAAAAAAATCCGCGGGGATTTAACGCTGGCCAGCGTCGCCGGGAGGTTACCCAGCAAGGGGATGCGTTTGGCGATCTCAGCCAACAAACTTGGTTGCGCTTCAAAGCCACTGCCGTAAATAAAACCGATATAGCGATTGGGATCCAGCGTATCGATAATAGCGAGCAAGGCCTCGGCTTGAAAGCCATCATTATCAAAAGGCGCAACCGCTGTCATGCAAGCCATCGCCTGTGTTTGGCTATCAGCAAAGCCATCGATGGCGCTGACCTTAAAACCGGCCTGCACTGCCGCAGCCACAAAAGGCCGAGCAGAAAGCGCAATAATTAATAAGGCTGGGCTGAACAAATGCGGCGGTGAAACGGCTTAATGCGAGTGCAGGATGTCGTGGGCCAGCTTAAATGCCGCATTAAATTCCAAGTACAAAGGCTGGTCGGCCGTGGTCATTTGCTTTAATAGTTGCAATTGCGTTTGATACTTAAGCTGGCCTACGGCTAAGGCACCTACTGCGAACGCCCTACCGTTTAATATAAGCTGCCCATCCATGTCGGAACTGACGCCATCCACCGCCGAGGGTGGCACGGCATTCACATCCACCAAACCTGTTAAGTTTTTTGCTTGCTGCAATTGCGATTGACTAATCAGCCGCACGCCAGCGGCCGCTGCGCACACCAGCAATTGCGCCTGCTCTAAGGCCTGTTCTTTCGCCTGCTCCGTCGTACCGTCCACCACCTGCATGGACAATTGGTATTGGCTATTCCAACGCGCCACTTTTTCCGTCAAGGTCGACACCGATTTATGCGTTAGCAATTGCACCCGCATGCCTAATTGCGCAGCGATAATCGCCACACAACCGCCAACCGGTCCATTGGCACCGATAATGCACAGCGTCTTACCCGCCAAGGCCTGATCAAATTGCTGCTTTAAATGCCATTCCAATTTGGCCACGATAGCCGCAGCGGTAGTAAACGCGCCAGACGGGTCTGCAAATATGGAACAAGCAAAAGGATGGAACATGGTGTTTTTGGCGGCCGCCATCATGGCCATGGCCAGATCAATATCGCGCCCGCCTATGAATAAGGCTTCACGCTTAACGCCTGATGGACTGCGCGAAAAAATGGCGTCTTGCGCCAAGCCTGCCACCTCAGCGAGCTCCAGATTGGTGTAGGGCATGACAATATCAAAGCCGGCATCAACAGCCATGTTTACGTCAAATGGGCTGGCATTTTTAGCCGTGGTCAATAAATGCAAAATACTGGGTTTTATGGTCTGCATGGTCTGCCGTTTCTTTGTAGTATAGCCTGCTTAAATAACTCGTTAATCGACTGCATCGGATAATTGGGCACCGCGATTATAGCCGCTGCAGATTATCCAACTAAGCCCACTTTGCGCAAACTTGGTTTTCAATTGGCTCAGGTGCGCTTCGGCCGATGCCGCATCGGCAAAAACCGCAAAGCCGGTCGGCCCCCATGAGCTCTGACCAAAACAAGCCACGCCAGACGCCGACAAATGCTGCAACACCGCCGCCACCTTGGCACTGGCATAGCGACCACCTTGCACGGGGGCAAAATAATCGCCCACGTGCGACTGCAGCACTTGTATCGCCTGGCCAAAAGCAGACAGATCCCGCTCCAGCAAAGCCGGCATCGCTTGCATTAAGACATGCCGACACAAATGCGCAGCCAAGTCTTCTGAAAATGGCGGCAACTGCTCAAAGGCAGCACGCTCATGCTCACCGTGTACGCCGGCTAAGCTGTTATCTAGCACTAACAAAATGCGCCAATCTTCAGGGAAATCGTAGCGCGCCAATAAGGGTGGAATGCCTTGACTCCCGGCCTCCATGCGACGGCCACCGTCTATCAACAGCCCGCCATGGTCAAATGCCGCAATACCTATGCCTGAGCGCTGCCCTCTGCCGCTTAACAACGCCAGCTCTTTAGTGCTTAAATTTAATTGAAATAAATGGCTAATGGCCGCCCCTATAGCCAATGCCAACTGCGTGCCCGAGCCCAATCCGGCATGCTCAGGCAAGCCTTGTATAAGATCAAGCTTAAGGGCGGAATTTAGCTTTAATTTAGCCATCAGCGATTGGGCCATGGCTAAAGCACGGCCGTTGTCCGCGGATTCGGCTTGCCAAGTCTCAGCCAAGCTTAAGGTCAGGGTTTGCACGGGTGCCGACAAGCTTAATCCTATGCCACCGTATAGGCGGCCCAAGCCCCCATGCAAATCAAAGAAACCCATGTGCAAACGCGCACGGCTGGTCACTTTAACTTGCTTGGCCTGGCTTAATTGCATAGGTATTAATCGCTGTTTTTGTCTGCTGATTTTATCTAGAGTCTGCTGGGGTCATGGCCATCAAGGACCATGGTCTAATGCATTTTAGACTAGCGGATTAATTTTTGATAGGTTTATGCTTTTGTAGTCTTAATTTTCAACCCTAGTATGCTATTTCAGGTGACAGCACCTGACAATTTAGGCAAAATGTTAATTAATCATAATTTACCCGTAGTTAGAACACCTAAGGAACTCACATGTCTGCCCACGTTATTCCATTTGAAAAATTAAGAAACGTCGATGTACCTTCTGTAGGCGGCAAAAACGCCTCCTTAGGCGAGATGATTTCTCAGCTGTCGGCAAAGGGCGTGCGTGTTCCAACCGGCTTTGCCACCACAGCCGACGCCTTCCGCGAATTTTTAAAGGTGAATGGCTTAGACGTTAAAATCAATGCTGCCTTAGAAACACTCAACGTAGACGACACCCAAGCCTTGGCGGTATGCGGTAAACAAGTTCGTGAATGGATTATGGCCGCACCGTTCCCAGCCGCTTTAGATAAAGCCATCGCTGAACACTACGAGAACCTGATTGCTAAATCCGGTAAAGGCGCGACCTTCGCCGTGCGCTCCTCCGCCACCGCAGAGGATTTACCCGATGCCTCGTTTGCCGGTCAACAAGAATCCTTCTTAAACATACACGGCCTAGACAACATCTTGCACGCCATCAAAGAAGTGTTTGCTTCTTTGTACAACGACAGAGCCATCTCCTACCGTGTGCACAAAGGCTTTGTGCACGCTGACGTCGCCCTATCGGCTGGCGTTCAGCAAATGGTACGCAGCGACATCGGCTGTGCCGGCGTTATGTTTACCATAGACACCGAATCCGGTTTTAAAGACGTGGTCTTTATCACTTCGTCCTATGGCTTAGGCGAAACCGTGGTGCAAGGTGCCGTCAACCCGGACGAGTTTTACGTACACAAGCCTACCTTGGCGCAAGGCAAAGC
>ERZ1034363.955-NODE-955-length-17715-cov-2.781041_pt1 | contig 17715 bp, 20 predicted proteins | sample MGYA00520616_ERZ1034363 | MGnify/ENA primary metagenome ERZ1034363 (study PRJEB33736, sample SAMEA104284506) | Azolla filiculoides | biome: Urban; feature: Water surface; material: Ditch water | place: Netherlands | collected 2015-10-28 | depth 0-0.1 m ...
CAGCTCGGCCGCGCCATGCGCGCGATCGCCGAGTCGCCCAAGGCGGCCTATCTGCTCGGCATCAACGTCGAGGGCCTGTTCTACCTGACCTCGTTCGCCGCCGCCGGTCTCGGCGGCCTGGCCGGCGTGCTGATCGGGCTCTATTCGAACGCGCTGTTTCCGCTGATGGGCCAGCCGATGCTGCACAAGGGCATCGCGGTCATCATCCTGGGCGGTCTCGGTGACGTGCGCGGCGCCATGCTGGGCGGCCTGTTCCTGGGGCTGGCCGAGGTGCTGTCGATTGCCTATGTCGGCTCCGACATGCGCGACGCGGTCGCCTTCGGTTTCCTGTTCCTGGTGCTGCTGCTGCGGCCCAAGGGTTTGTTCGGTTCACTGCAGGAGCGCAAGGTCTGATGGAAGCGTTCGACAATTTCTGGGCCGTCTACAGCAACCTGGTGCTCACGCTGGGTACCAATGCGCTGCTGGCGCTGTCCATCTACCTGACGCTGTCTTGCGGCATGCTCGCGATGGCCAATGCCGCCTTCATGGGCATCGGGGCCTATGCGGCGGCGTTGCTGACGATGAACTACGACGCGCCGTTCGCGCTCGCGCTGGCCGGCGGCATGGCCGCGCCGGCGCTGGCCGCGTTTGCGATCGGCCAGCCGACGCTGCGGCTGTCGGGCGTCTACCTGGCGATGGCCACGCTGGCTTTCGGCGAGGTGGTGCGGATCGCGATCCTCAACACCGAGAGCGTCACCGGCGGCGCGCTCGGCCTCAACGGCATCCCGCCCTCGACCCAGTGGTGGCAGGTGGCGCTGGCGCTGGCGCTGGTGCTGTTCGGCCTCTGGCGCCTGAACCGCTCGCGCATCGGACGCGCCTTCGAGGCGATCAAGGAGGACGACACCGCCGCCGGCCTGATGGGCATCGATGTCGCCGGCCACAAGCTGCTGGCCTTCGTGCTCGGCGCGATGATCGCCGGCCTGGCCGGGGCGCTCAATGCGCATCTGACCTTCTTCATCGGGCCGAACGAGTACGGCTTCGACCGCGGAGTCGAGATCCTGACGATGGCGATCCTGGGCGGCATCAACGGCCTGCTCGGTCCGGTGCTGGGCGCGGTGACCCTGACCCTGCTGCCCGAGCTGCTGCGCTCGCTCAACGACTTCCGTCTGGTGGTCAACGGCCTGATCCTGGTGCTGATCGTGCTGTTCCTGCCCCAGGGCGTCTGGGACCCGGTGCGCCTGCGTCAATGGTTCAAGCGCCAGGGAGGCCAGGCATGAGCCACTTGCTCGAACTCAGCGGCGTCGAGCGCCATTTCGGCGGCCTCAAGGTGCTGCAGGGCGTGAATCTCGCGATTCCGCAGGGCGGCGTGTTCGGCCTGATCGGTCCCAACGGCGCCGGCAAGACCACGGTGTTCAACCTGATCACGGGCCTGCAGCAGCCCGACGGCGGCGCGATCCGCTTCGACGGCCGCGATCTGTCCGGCCTCAAGCCGCACCAGATCACCCGGCTCGGCCTGGCGCGCACCTTCCAGAACATCCGCATCTTCAAGGGCATGTCCCTGCTCGAGAACGTGATGGTCGGCCAGCATTCCCATCTGCGCTACGGCGCCCTGGGCCTGCTGCTGGCCAGCGCGGGCTTCCGGGCCCAGGAGCAGCGGGCACGGGAACGGGCGCGCGAGCTGCTGTCCTGGGTCGGTCTGGACCAGCAGGCCGACGAGGTGGCCGACAAGCTGTCCTATGGCGAGCAGCGCAAGCTCGAGCTCGCGCGCGCGCTGGCGACCGAGCCGCGCCTGCTGCTGCTCGACGAGCCGGTGGCCGGCATGAACAGCGCCGAGAAGGTCGAGATCATGGCCGTGATCCGTGCCATCGCCGCGCGCGGCTTCACGGTGTTCATGATCGAGCACGACATGAAGTTCGTCATGGGCCTGTGCGAGCAGATCGCGGTGCTGAACTTCGGCCAGATCATCGCGCTCGGCAATCCCGAGCAGATCCGCACCAACCCGCAGGTGATCGAGGCCTATCTGGGCCGCGACGACGATGAAGTCAGCCCTGCGCCGAGCCAAGGAGAGCGCGCATGAGCACGCCGCAACAAGACCAGACCCGGCGCAGCGACGAACTGGCCGTGGCCGCCGGCGCCAGTCCGCATCACGAAGCACCCGCGCAGGCGAGCCAGCTCGGCAAGCCGCTGCTGCAGGTGCGCGACCTGCAGGTCGCCTACGGCCAGATCGAGGCGGTCAAGGGCATCAGCTTCGAGCTGCCGCTGGGCCAGATCACGACCCTGGTCGGCGCCAACGGTGCCGGCAAGTCGACCACGCTGCTGGCGCTGTCGGGCCTGGTCAGGAAGGCCGGCGGCAGCGTCGATTTCGACGGCCAGGACCTCAGCGCGATGGCGCCGCACCGGATCGTGCGCAGCGGCGTGGTGCAGGTGGCCGAGGGCCGCGCGACGCTGACCACGCTGACGGTGCACGAGAACCTCGAGCTCGGCGCCTACACCCGGCGCATCGGCAAGGCCGAACGCGAGGCCGATATCGAGCGCATCTACCAGCTGTTTCCGCGCCTGAAGGAGCGCGCGCGCGGCCTGGCCGGCAATATGTCGGGCGGCGAGCAGCAGATGCTGGCGATCGGCCGTGCGCTGATGGCCAAGCCGCGCCTGCTGCTGCTCGACGAACCCTCGATGGGGCTGGCGCCGATCATCGTGCAGGACATCTTCCGCACCCTGCGCGAGATCAACCGCAGCGGCCTGACCATCTTCCTGGTCGAGCAGAACGTGCGCCAGGCGCTCAGGATAGCCGACCGGGCCTATGTGCTCGAGACCGGCCGCATCGTGCTCGAAGGCAGTGGCCAGCAGCTGCTCGGCGACCCCAAGGTGCAGCAAGCCTATCTGGGCCATTGAGGCATTGACGCATTGACGGCTGCCGCTGGCGCGGCGAGCCCAGGCAGCCCGGCTGCACCCGCCGCCTCGCTGCGTTAAAATCCGCCACCTGAGCCCGCTGCCCCGGCGGGCTCATTCTTTTTCAAGCCGGGGCCATGTCGAGGAACACCATGTTCAAAACCTCGCTGCCGCGTTCGCGGCCGCCAGCGCTTGCTTTTCCGTCCGCTGTCCCTTGCCGGCCTGCCGCCGCTGCCGGATCGCACGCCCATGCCCCGGCAGGGGAGCTGGCATGAGCTATTCGGTCAAGGAAATCTTCTACACCCTGCAGGGCGAAGGCCTGCGCGCCGGCCGCTCGGCGGTGTTCTGCCGCTTCGCCGGCTGCAACCTCTGGAGCGGGCGCGAGCAGGATCGCGCCAGCGCCATCTGCCGCTTCTGTGACACCGACTTTATCGGCACCGACGGCACGCTGGGCGGCAAATACCCCGACGCGGTCGAGCTGGCCGCGCGCATCGCCGCGCAATGGCCCGAGGGGCAGGGCCGGCGCTATGTGGTGCTGACCGGCGGCGAGCCGCTGCTGCAGGTCGATGCGGCCTTGCTCGACGCGCTGCACGCACAGGGCTTCGAGGTCGCGGTCGAGACCAATGGCTCGATCGTCGCGCCAGCCGGCATCGACTGGATCTGCGTCAGCCCCAAGGCCGGCGCACCGCTGCTGCAGACCCAGGGCCAGGAGCTCAAGCTGGTCTGGCCCCAGCCCGGACTCGATCCGGCTGAGCTGGGCCGGCTCGACTTCGAGCATTTCCTGCTGCAGCCGATGGACAACCCGGCCCAGGCCGCCAACACCCAGGCCTGCATCGCCTATTGCCAGGCGCACCCGCAGTGGCGGCTGTCGCTGCAGACCCACAAGATCCTGGAGATTCGCTGATGAGCGACAAGATCACCACCCCGCGTCCGGCGCGCTGCGAGCTGTCGCAGCGCTTCTATTTCGAGGCCGCCCACACGCTCGAGCGCAGCATCGATGCCGAGGGCAGCCGCCGAATCCACGGCCATACCTATTACGCCGAGGTCACGCTGCTCGGCAATCCCGATCCGATCAGCGGCATGCTGGTCGACCTGGCCTATCTGCGGCGCGAGGTCGAGCGGCTGCGCGACCGGCTCGACCACCGCTTCCTCGACGAGGTCGCGGGCCTGGGTCCGGCGACGCTGGAGAACCTGTGCGCCTTCATCCGCGCCGACCTCGAGCCGGTCTTTCCGCAGCTGTGCTCGGTCAGCGTCGAGCGCCAGGCCAGCGGCGACCGCTGCCGCCTGAGCTGGTGAGTCAGCCCTTCCAGGCCGCAGGAGCCGCGGGTTATGATGGCCGGTTGACCATGGCTGAACCCCACTCGCACGCCCATTCCGATCCGCATGATCACGGCCATGGCCACCATGCCGATGCTGCTGCGGTGGCGCCCGGGCATGCGCATGCCGGCCAGGCAGTTTCCGCCAGCGCCGTCGCCGAGCCGCAGCCGTCCTGGCTGCTGCATTCGGCCGCGCAGCGCCTGCTGGGCGCCGCGCTGGTCTGCGCCGCGCTGGTCGCGGCCATGCTGTGGGCCACCTCCGCACAGGGTTGACATGAATTCACGACCGGCCGCGATCGAGCTGCGCAACCTGACCCTGGGCTACGACAAGCACCCGGCGGTGCACCATGTCTCGCTGACCATAGCGCCTGGCGCGCTGGTCGCGATCGTCGGCCCCAACGGCGCCGGCAAGTCGACGCTGATCAAGGCGTTGGCCGGCCAGCTGCGTCCGCTGCAGGGCGCGCTCGACGGCCTGCGTGGCCAGCGCATCGCCTACCTGCCGCAGCAAGCCGGCATGGACCGCAGCTTCCCGGTCAGCGTGCAGGACATGGTCGCGATGGGCCTGTGGCACGAGGTCGGCGCCCTCGGCCGCTTCAGCGCGGCCCAGATGCAGCGCTGCCGCGAGGCGCTGGCCCAGGTCGGCCTGGCCGGCTTCGAGAAGCGGGCGCTCGACACGCTGTCGGGCGGCCAGTTCCAGCGCACCCTGTTCGCGCGCCTGATGCTGCAGGACGCCCCGGTGGTGCTGCTCGACGAACCTTTCGCGGCGGTCGATGCGCGCACCCAGGCCGACCTGGTCGCGCTGCTGCACCGCTGGCACCAGGCTGGCAAGACCGTGATCGCCGTGCTGCATGACCTGCCGCAGGTGCGCGACCATTTCCCGCTGACGATGATGATCGCGCGCGAGCTGGTGGCCTGGGGGCCGACCGCCGAGGTGCTGACCGATGAGCATTGGCAGCGCGCCCAGGCCATGCACGAGGCCTTCGACGAGCAGGCGCCGGTCTGCCGCTCCGACGAGATCAGCCCGGGAGTGTTCCGATGAGCGCTTCCCTGTCGGATATCCTGTCCCGGTTCGACCTGTGGTCGCTGCTGGTCGGGCCCTTCGTCGAGTTCGGCTTCATGCGCCGCGCGCTGGCGGGCTGCCTGGCGCTGTCGGTCAGTGCCGCGCCGATGGGCGTGTTCCTGATGCTGCGCCGCATGAGCATGACCGGCGACGCGATGGCGCACGCCATCCTGCCCGGCGCCGCGATCGGCTACCTGTTTGCCGGCCTGTCGCTCGGCGCGATGACGGTGGGCGGCATCGTCGCCGGCCTGGTGGTCGCGGTCGCCTCCGGCCTGGTCGCGCGTGGCACCGTGTTGCGCGAGGATGCCAGCATGGCGGCCTTCTACCTGATCTCGCTCGCTCTGGGCGTGCTGATCGTCTCGACCCGCGGCAACAACGTCGACCTGCTGCATGTGCTGTTCGGCACCGTGCTCTCGCTCGACGATCCGGCGCTGTGGCTGCTGGTCGGCATCGCGGGCTTCACGCTGCTGGGCCTGGCCGTGCTGTACCGGCCGCTGGTGCTCGAATGCCTGGACCCGGCCTTCCTGCGCTCGGTCAGCCGCTGGAGCCCGGTCAGCCATTACGGCTTCCTGGCGCTGCTGGTGATCAACCTGGTCGCCGGCTTCCACGCGCTCGGCACGTTGATGTCGGTCGGCCTGATGGTGCTGCCGGCAGCCGGTGCGCGCTTCTGGACCCGCGCCATCGGTCCGATGCTGGCACTCGCCAGCGGCTTTGCGCTGCTGGCCTGCACCATCGGCCTGCTGGTGTCCTACCACGCCGACTGGCCGACCAGTCCGGTGATCGTGATGGTGCTGGGCCTGCTCTACCTGGGTTCGCTGCTGGTCGGTCGCCAGGGTCTGCTGGGTCGGCTGTGGCGCTCGCCCGTCCATTTGAAAGCTTGAACAGCATGAAACCTGTCTTCAGATCCCTGCGCCTGGCGGCCGTCTCGCTGGCCGCCGTGGTCGGACTGTGCGCGCCAGCTGGCGCCGCCGAACCCGTGCTGCGCGCGGTCGCGAGCTTCAGCATCCTCGGCGACCTGGTGCGCCAGGTCGGCGGCGAGCGCGTCGCGGTCGAGGTGCTGGTCGGCCCGGGCAGCGACGCCCATGTCTACAGCCCCAAGCCCGCGCAGGCCAAGCAGGTCGGACAGGCGCAGCTGGTGTTCTCCAACGGCATGGGCTTCGATGGCTGGATGACGCGCCTGCTCAAGTCGGCCGGCTTCAAGGGCCGGCATGTGATCGCGAGCGCAGGCATCCAGCCGCTCAAGGGCGCGGCCGACGAGCATGGCCATGGCCCCGCGCAGGCGGCGGACGATCCGCATGTCTGGCAGGATGTGGCCCGGGTGCAGGCCTATGTGAAGAACATCGCCCAGGGCCTCTGCGCGGCCGATGCGGCCGGTTGCGACAGTTACCGCCGCCATGCCGCCGCCTATGGCCAGCAGCTCGATGCGCTGGACCAGGAGATCCGCCGTGCCTGGAGCGCGATTCCCGCCCAGCAAAGGCTGGTGATCAGCTCGCACGATGCCTTCGGCTATTACGCGAGCGCCTATGGCGTGCGCTTCCTGGCGCCGCAGGGCGTCAGCACCGACTCCGAGGCTTCGGCCCAGGGCGTGGCAAGGCTGGTGCGCCAGATCCGCCAGGAAAAAGCCAGTGCGCTGTTCGTCGAGAGCATTGCCGACCCGCGCCTGATCGAGCAGATCGCGCGCGAGACCGGGCTCAAGGCCTCGAGCGAGGGGCTCTATTCGGATTCGCTGGCACCCCGAGGCGAGGCCGCCAGCTACCTCGGCATGATGCGCTACAACACGCGCGTGCTGATTGCGGCGATCCAGCGGCGCTGAATCCTTGCTGCGTTGGGCCTGGCTGGCTTTTCCAGCGTTGAAAATCGACTGGGTGCTGCCTCCCCCATGCGCCAGTCTGAGCGGCGCGCTATGCTGACGGGCATGAAAGCCTATCGCGCCGCCATCCTGTCCTTCGACCCCGAAACCGGCGCGCCGCGCTACTGGTCCGACGGCCTGCTGGTCACCGGGCCGGGGCAGGGCGGTGCCGCTGCGCCACGCGTCGTGCTGGCACTGGGGTCCTTCCATGAGCTGATCCGGCACTACCCTGAACTGAGCGTCGAGTCGCTGCCGGATCGCTTGATCGTTCCGGGCTTCGTCGACCTGCATGTCCACTACCCGCAGGTCGATGTGATCGGCTCTCCCGCTGACGGCCTGCTGCCCTGGCTCGAGCACCACACCTTCCCGCAGGAGGCGCGCTTTGCCGATCCGCTGCACGCGGCCGAGGTGGCTGATTTCTTTCTCGACGAGCTCGACCGCCATGGCGTGACGACCGCGCTGACCTTCTGCACCTCGCATCCGCAATCGGTCGATGCGCTGATGGGGGCAGCGCGCCCGCGTGGCCTGCGGCTGATCGCCGGCAAATGCCTGCAGGACCGCCATTGCCCCGAGGGCGTGCGCGATCAGACCGAACAGAGCCTGCTCGATACCGAGGCGCTGATCTTGCGCTGGCATGGCCTCGGCCGGCTGGCTTACGCGATCACGCCGCGCTTTGCGCCGACCTGCTCGGACGTGCAGTTGCGCGGCGCCGGTGAACTCGCCGCGCGCCATCCCGGGGTCTGGATCCAGTCGCATCTGGCCGAGAACCTCGACGAGCTGGCTTGGGTGCGCGAGCTCTATCCGCAGGACCGCAGCTACCTGTCGGTCTACGAGCGCTTCGGCCTGCTGCGCGAGCGCTCGGTCTACGCGCACTGCCTGCACCTCGACCCGACCGACCGGGAACTGCTGCGCGCGAGCGGCGCGGCGGCGGCGGTCTGTCCGACCAGCAACTTCTTCCTCGGCAGCGGCTGTTTCGATTTTGCCAGCGCCGAGCACACCGGCTTTCTGCATGGCCTGGCCAGCGATGTCGGCGGCGGCACCAGCTTCAGCCCGTTTCGTACCATGCTGTCGGCCTACGAGGCGGGCCGGGCCGGTTTCACCGGCGGCGGCCCGGCCAAGGCCGGCGTGAGTCTGGCGCCGCGCCGGCGCTGGTGGCTGCACACGGCCGGCGCGGCGGGCGCGCGCGGGCGGGCCGGGCAGGGCGGCCATCTCGCGCCGGGCTGCGAGGCCGATTTCGTCCTGCTCGATCCGCGCGCCACGCCGCTGCTGGCGCGCCGCACGGCCCAGGCGCGCGACCTTGAGGAATTGCTGTTCGCCCTGATCGTGCTCGGCGACGAGCGCGTGGTCACGCGCACCGTGCGCGCCGGCTCAGTGATCGATTGAGGCGCTCCAGCGCTCGTTCCAGCCCGGGGTCCGCAGATCCTGCAGCTGGCGCCGGTCGCGCTTGGTCGGGCGGCCCTGGCTCAGGCCTTGCGAGGGCTCGGGCGCGATCCGGCGCTGCTCGGCGGCATTGGCGCGCGCCAGCAGCGAGGCCGCCGTCTCCTCGTAGAGCAGGGCGGCCTGCGGTGCCGGCCCGCGCACCGAGCTCAGGCCCTTGACACACAGGGTGCGCTGGTCGAAGCCGGCGCGCAGTTCGATCTCGTCGCCGATGCGGGGCTCGCGCGAGGCCTTGGCGACCTGGCCGTTGACCTTGACCCGGCCCTTGTCGATCTCGTCGGCCGCCAGGCTGCGCGTCTTGTAGAAGCGCGCGGCCCAGAGCCATTTGTCGAGCCGGACTTTTTCTGCGGAAGGAGGAGTGGCTGCCATGTATCAAAGAAGTGGTTGCTGCTTCTATTCTCGCGCAGCCGGCCTCAGTCTTGTCTCGCCAGGGGCAAGGTCACCTTGGCATCGAGGCCGGTGACGCGACTTTGCTCGACCCGGTTCTCGAGCGCGATCTGACCGTGCAACGCCTCGACGATGCCCTGGCAGATCGCCAGTCCCAGGCCCGAGCCCGCGCCCGAATCGGTCGCATCGGTCGAGAAGGGCTGGAACAGGCGCTCGCGCTGCGCCGCCGAAATCCCGGGACCGGCATCGCTGATGCAGAGCCTGGCCTGTCTGCCGTGCCAGTCCAGCCGGATCGCGAGCCGTCCGCCCGGCGGGCTGTGCCGCACCGCGTTGTGCAGCAGGTTGCGCGTCAGCTCCCGCAGCGACCATTCGTGCGCCCGCACCAGCGCCGGCTGCGTCTCGAGCTCGAAGTCGAGCGACTTGTCAGCCACCAGCGCCGACAGGTCGAGTGCGACCGCGCGCACGATCGGGGCCCAGTCGCTCAGCGGGATGTCTGCCTGGCTGCGCAGCTGCTCGACCTTGGCCAGGGCCAGCATCTGGTTGGCCAGTTCGGTCGCGCCTTGCACGGTCTGGGCGATCTCCTCCAGCGCCAGGCGCGGCTCGACATCACCGCGCAGCGCCGACTGGACCTGGGTCTTGAGCACGGCCAGCGGCGTGCGCAGCTGGTGCGAGCTGTCGCGCACGAAGCGCTTCTGATGCTCGAGCAACTCCGACAGTCGGGCCATGTGCAGGTTCGTCCCTTCGATCAGCGGCGCGATCTCGCGCGGGGCCAGGCCGGCGTCCAGCGGCCGCAGGTCGTTCTCGGGCCGGCTGGCCAGCTCGGCGCTGAGCGCGCGCACCGGCCGCGTCACGCGGTGCACCACCACCACCACCACTGCCGCGATCACCAGCACCAAGCCGGCCTGACGCCAGAGCGTGTCGATCAGGATCTGGCGCGCCAGCGTCTGGCGCAGCTCCAGCGTCTCGGCGACCTGGATCGTGGCCATGCCTTGTCGCTCGGTGCCGCTGACCGGCTGCAGCAGCACCGCAACCCGTACCGGAATGCCCTGGTAGTCGTCGTCATAGAAATTCACCAGCGCGGCATAGAGGCCGCGATCCGGCATCCTGCCGTCCCAGGCGTGCAGGTCGGGGAATCCGGCCACCATTTCACCGGCAAAGCCGGTCACGCGGTAGAACAGCCGGCTGCGGTTGTCGGCCTCGAAGGCTTCGAGTGCCGCATAGGACAGCTTGCCGCTGAGCCGGGCCTGCTGGCCCCGGCCCTCGACCTCGAGCTGTTCACCGATCGCCTTGGCGGTGGCCAGCAGCGTGCGGTCGTAGGCGGTGTCGGCCGCGCGCAGCATCTGCCGGTACAGCACCACGGTGTTGAAGCCGACGAACAGCAGCACCGGCAGCAGGATGCCCGCCATCAGCTGACGCCGCAGCGAGACGCGCCGCCCGGGCGTGGCCTGGCGGGGCGATCTCATGGCTGGGCCTTGATCAGGTAGCCCAGGCCGCGCAGCGTCACGATCTGGGTCGGCGTGTGGGCGATCTTCTTGCGCAGGCGGTAGACCACGACCTCGATCGCGTCGTACTGGACCTCGCTTTCGCCCGGAAACACCTGCTCGAACAGCCTTTCCTTGGCGATCGCGTGCCCGGGCTTGGACAGCAACGTGCGCAGCAGGACGAGTTCGCGCGGGGGCAGCTCAAGCGGCTGCTGGCCGTAGTAGACCGCGCCGCTCTCGCCATCGACCCGCAGGCCGCAGTAGTCGGGCTTGTCCTGCCAGCGCTGCCTGATTTCCGGCGCTTGGCTGGCACTCGGGCCAGACGGTGCCGTGCGCCGCACCAGTGCCCGCACGCGCGCCTCGAGCTCGTCGAGGTCGAACGGCTTGGGCAGGTAGTCGTCGGCGCCCTGGTTCAGTCCCAGGATGCGGTCACCCACCGTGCCGCGCGCGGTCAGGATGATGACGGGCGTGCGCAAGCCAGCCGCGCGCGCCTGTCCGAGCAGCTGCAGGCCGTCGAGGCCGGGCAGGCTCAGGTCGAGCAGCACCAGGTCCGGTGCCTGGGTGCGCCAGGCCGACAGGGCCAGGCGACCATCGCCACAGAGGGCGACCTCCATGCCACGGCGTTCCAGGCTGCGCCGCAAGCTGGTCTGCAGCTGGAGGTTGTCTTCGATCAACAGCAATTTCATGGCAGCAGCTTAGCGAATGCGCGCGCGTCTTCGGGATCCCGCGTCTCAGGGTTTGTCTCTAGGTCCCGGACAGCCGATTGACAGCTTCAGCGCCGAACATGACAGCCATCAGAACACCGATACAGGAGACCACCATGCGCCGTGACCAATTCCTCAAATCCCTGGCCGCACTGATGGCGGCCGGCGCCTTGCCGCAGCAGGGCTGGGCTGCCGAGAACTTCAAGCTCATGCTGCCGGCCAACCCCGGCGGCGGTTGGGACACCACCGGGCGCGCGCTCGGCAAGGCGCTGCAGGATGCGGGCGTGGCGGGCAGCGTCAGCTACGAGAACAAGGGCGGCGCGGCGGGTGCCATCGGCCTGGCGCAGTTCTACAACTCGAGCAAGGGTGACCCGAACGCGCTGATGGTGATGGGCGCGGTGATGCTGGGCGGCATCATCACCGGCAAGCCGCCGGTCTCGGTCACGCAGCTGACCCCGATCGCGCGCCTGACCAGCGAGTACAACGTGTTCGTGCTGCCGACCAACTCACCGTTCAAGACGCTCAAGGACGTGATCGAGCAGATGAAGAAGGATCCCGCCAGCGTCAAGTTCGGCGGCGGCTCGCGCGGCTCGACCGAGCATATCGCCGCTGCCATGCTGGCGCGGGCCATCGGCGTCGATGCTTCCAAGCTCAACTACGTGCCCTTCCGTGGCGGCGGCGAGGCGGTCGCCGCGATCCTGGGCGGCAACGTCACGGTCGGTGGCAGCGGCTACAGCGAATTCCAGTCCTACATCGAGGCCGGCAAGATGCGCGCGATCGCGGTCACCTCGCCGCAGCGCCTCAAGGGTCTGGACATCCCGACCATGAAGGAGCAGGGCGTCGATGTCGAGCTCGGCAACTGGCGCGGCGTCTACGCGCCGGCCGGCATCACCCCCGCGCAGCGCCAGGCGCTGACCGACAAGGTGACCAAGGCCACCCAGAGCAAGTCCTGGCAGGAGGCGCTGGTCAAGAACAGCTGGACCCCGGCCCTGCTGACCGGCCAGGCGTTCGAGGAATTCGTCGATCGCGATTTCGCCAACCTGCGCGCGATCATGGTCAAGTCCGGCATGGTCTGAGCGGAGCTGGCGTGATGCAAAACTCTTCCCGCTCCACGACATTGCAGACCCTGATCGCGCTCGGCGCGTTGGGAGTCGCGGGCGTGCTGGCCTGGGGCGCGGTGCAGATCCCGTCGGCGGCCGGCTATTCGGGCGTCGGCCCGGCCTTCCTGCCCTGGCTGGTGGCCAGCGTGCTGGCCCTGTGCGGCGTCCTGCTGCTGCTGCAGGCGCGCCGTGGCGGCTTTCGCGACGTCGAGCCGCCTTCCGGCGCCGACCGGGGCGACTGGCGCTCCTTTGCCTGGCTCGCCGCCGGGCTGCTGCTCAACGCGACCCTGATCGAGCATGCCGGCTTCATCCTCAGCTGCGCCCTCTGCTATGCGCTGGCCGTGCGCGGCCTGCGACTGTCCGAAGGCCAGGCCACGCCGCTGCCGCGCATGGTACAGGACCTGCTCACGGGAGTGGTCATCGCCGCGCCGGTCTACTGGCTTTTCACCCAGGTGCTGGCAGTCAATCTGCCGGGCCTGACCTCGACCGGCTGGTTCTGAGCCTTCCCCAGCCCTTCAACCGCCGCGACTCGTCGTCGCGGACCGGAGCAACATCATGATTGAAATGGATATCTGGTCCCAGCTGCTGGGAGGCTTCGCCACGGCAGCGACGCCCATCAACCTGCTGTGGGCCTTCGTCGGCTGTGCGCTCGGCACGGCGATCGGTGTGCTGCCCGGCCTTGGCCCGGCGGTCACGGTGGCGATGCTGCTGCCGATCACGGGCCAGGTCGAGCCGACTTCCTCGATGATCTTCTTCGCCGGCATTTATTACGGCGCGATGTATGGCGGCTCGACCACCTCGATCCTGCTCAACACGCCGGGCGAGACCGGCACCATGGTCACCGCGCTCGAAGGCTTCAAGATGGCCAAGAGCGGTCGCGCCGGCGCGGCCCTCGCGACCTCGGCGATCGGCTCCTTTGTCGCGGGCACCATCGCCACCGTGCTGGTCACGCTGTTCGCGCCGCTGCTGGCTGACTACGCGGTCCGGCTCGGCCCGCCCGAGTATTTCTGCCTGATGCTGCTGGCCTTCACGACCGTCTCGGCCGTGCTCGGCAACAGCACCCTGCGTGGCATGACGGCCTTGTTCGTCGGTCTCGCGCTCGGCCTGATCGGCATGGACCAGATCACCGGCCAGGTGCGCTACACCGGCAATGTGCTCGAGCTCATGGATGGCGTCGAGGTGGTGCTGGTGGCGGTCGGCCTGTTCGCGGTCGGCGAAGCCTTCTACAACGCGCTCTACGAAGGCAAGAGCGTCAGCAGCCTCAACCAGATGACCAGCGTCCACATGACCCGCGCCGAATGGCGCCGCTCCTGGCCGGCCTGGCTGCGTGGCACCTTCATGGGCTTCCCGTTCGGCACCATACCGGCCGGCGGCACCGAGATCCCGACCTTCCTGAGCTATGCGACCGAGCGCAAGCTGGCCGATCCCGAGCACAAGAAGGAGTTCGGCACCACGGGCGCAATCGAAGGCGTCGCCGGCCCCGAGGCCGCCAACAACGCGGCCGTCACCGGCACGCTGGTGCCGCTGCTCACGCTCGGCATCCCGACCTCGGTCACGACCGCGATCCTGCTGTCGGCATTCCAGAACTACGGCATCAACCCCGGCCCGCAACTGTTCCAGACCTCGTCCACCCTGGTCTGGGCCTTGATCGCCTCGCTCTACATCGGCAACGTCATGCTGCTGGTGCTGAACCTGCCGCTGGTCGGCTTCTGGGTCAAGCTGCTGCGCATCCCGAAGCCCCAGCTCTACGCTGGCATCCTGATCTTCGCCACCGTCGGCGTCTACGGCATGCGTCAGAGCGCGTTCGACCTCTACCTGATGGGCGGGCTGGCGCTGCTGGGCGTGCTGATGCGGCGCTTCGACTTTCCCGTGGCTCCGGTGATCGTCGGCCTGATCATGGGCCCTCTGGCCGAGGCGCAGATGCGCAACGCGCTGTCGATCGGCGAGGGCCGCTGGACCGTCTTCATCGACCGACCGATGTCCCTGTCCCTGCTGATCGTGGTCGCGCTGGTGCTGGTCACGCCGCGCCTGCTGGCCTGGCACCGCCGCGCCTGAGTCCGGCGTCCCAGTCTTGACCTGACGTCCCGCCCGGCTTCAGTCCGGCCGGGACGTTTTCACTCTCAGACCTTGGCGCCGAGCTCGATCGCGCGCCGGCGCGTGGCCTCGGCCGCTGCGGCATCCTGCGGCTCCTGGGTCGGCCAGCCCGCCAGATGCTGTTCGCACAGACCGGCCAGTGCGTGGATCCAGGGCCCGCTGTCGTTCAGACATGGGATGTAGTGGAACTCCTGGCCGCCGGCATGCAGGAAGGTCTCGCGCGCCTCCTGCGCGATCTCTTCCAGCGTCTCGAGGCAGTCGCTCGTGAAACCGGGGCAGATCACGTCGACCCGCTTGATGCCGCTGCCGGCCAGCGCCTTGAGCGTGGGCTCGGTGTAGGGTTCCAGCCACTTGGCCTTGCCAAAGCGCGACTGGAAGGTCAGGACATACTCGTCCTTGTTCAGCCCCAGCGCCTCGGCCAGCAGGCGGCCGGTCTTGTGGCACTCGCAGTGGTAGGGGTCGCCCATCTCTAGCGTGCGCTGTGGCACGCCGTGAAAGCTCATCAGCAGCTTGTCGGGCCGGCCATGGGCCAGCCAATGTTGCTGCACCCTGGATTTCAGCGCCTCGATGTAGCCGGCCTGGTCGTGATAGCGGTTGATGAAGCGCAGCTCGGGGATCAGTCGCACCTTCGACGCCCAGCCGTAGACCGCGTCGAACACGCTGGCGCTGGTGGTGCCGCTGTACTGCGGATAGGCCGGCACGATCAGCACCCGGGTGCAGCCTGCGGCCTTCATCGCGTCGAGCTGGGCCGCGACCGAGGGCTGGCCGTAGCGCATCGCATAGCGCACCTCGACCCGGTGGCCGCGCTCGCCCAGGGTACCGAGCAGCAGCTTGGCCTGCTTCTCGGTCCAGGCCTTGAGCGGCGAGCCCTCGGGCGTCCAGATGCTGGCGTACTTGGCGGCCGATTTCTTCGGTCGCACGCGCAGGATGATGCCGTGCAGGATCAGCCACCAGACCGGGCGCGGGATCTCGACCACGCGCGCGTCGCCGAGGAACTCGGCCAGGTAGCGGCGCAGCGCCGGCGCGGTCGGTGCCTCTGGCGTGCCGAGATTGCACAGCAGAATGCCCGTCTTGGCCGGCTGGCCATGGGTGTGGGAGGGTTCTTTGCGGAAAGACATGCGTTATTCTCGCCCAGCCATGTTGAACCCTGCACAAGTAAGAGCTATCACGCTGGACCTGGACGACACGCTCTGGCCGATCGCGCCGACCCTGGAGCGCGCCGAGGCGCGGCTGCAGTCCTGGCTCGAGGCGCAAGCGCCCGCCACCGCCGACCAGTGGCGTGCTCCTGAGCACCGGCGCGCGCTGCGCGCCGAAGTCACGCGCGAACACGCCGCCCATGCCCATGACCTCAGCCACCTGCGGCGCGAGATGATCACGCTGGCGCTGCGGCGCGCCGGCGACGATGCGGCGCTGGCAGAGCCGGCGTTCGAGGTCTTCTTCGCCGCGCGCCAATGCGTCGAGTGCTATGCCGATGCCCTGCCGGCGCTGGAGCGCCTGGCCGCGCGCTATCCGCTGGTCTCGCTCTCGAACGGCAATGCCGATCTGCACCGGGTCGGCCTGGGCACGCATTTCAAGGCCCAGGTCAGCGCGCGCGAGGCCGGTGTCGCCAAGCCCGATCCGCGCATCTTCGGGCTCGCCGCCGAGGTCGCCGGCGTGGCGCCACACCAGGTGCTGCACATCGGCGACGACGCCATGCTCGACGTGCTGGGCGCGCTCGACGCCGGCATGCAGACGGTCTGGGTCAACCGCGAGCGCCAGGACTGGGTCCATGCGCCGCGCCAGCCGCACCTGACGGTGACGGATCTGCACGAGCTCTGCATGGTCCTGGGGCTGCCGGCCTGAGCGCCGGGTGGGTGTCCGGGGACCGACCGGCGACGGCGCCTCAGTCCTGCTTCAGGGTAAAGAACTCGGCCTGGTCGTACTGCTGCAGGTAGCGCGCCAGGGTCTCGAACGTCGCCGTCACGGGCGGCAGGGTCGGGTGGTCCGACAGCGAAATCTCGCGGCTGAACAGGGACCCGAGCAGCAGCTTGAAGCCGCTGACATGGACCGTCTGCCCCTGGAAGAACTGCTTCGACTGGGCCTTGATCTGGCCCAGCTCCGAGGTCTGGTAGATCGCGGCCTGGATCACGTCGAGCACGAACTCGGTGCAGTTCTGCCGGCCCAGGGTATAGGGGTTGGCGATCAGTGAGTAGCGGGGATCGTGCAGCGCGCTGTAGGCGGGTGAGGCGATCACCTCGAGCAGGCGTTGTTGCAGCTCGGCCGATGGCACGATGATGCCGGCCTCGAGCTCGGCGACGCCTGAGAAGAAGTCCACCGGGGAATCCTGCACCAGCTCGCTGACGTCGGGCCTGCCGTCCTTCTGGTACAGGTTGTAGATCGCATAGCCAGGCAGCTGGCGCTGGTCGGCGGTGGTGGTTTCCGAGTAGACGGCGAAGGCCACATGGGTGAAATACATGCCTTCCGGCAGCTCCGAGACCGGGCGGCCCATGCGTGCGAGCAGCGCGACATGCGCGCCCTGGCCGGCCAGCTGGCGTTCGACCTTCTTGGCAAAGCTCACCACCTGTTCCGGCTTGAAGTGCAGCGGCGTGCCGGGGCTGCTGAAGCTGGAGCTGAAGCCCGAAGCCTGGGCCGCACCGGCCAGCCAGGCCAAGGCAAGGCCTGAAATCCATCTGCGCCATCTGATCTGCATCGCTGTTCTCCTGCTTGTTGCGGGCCGCTGGGCCGGGCTGAGTCGTGCCACGGCTCGATTCAATTCGGCTGGACCGGTGCGCGCGGCTTGAGCGCGATGTCCGGCGGGATGATCGTGATGGTTTCCTCGGTGATCTCGAGCGGCGCGCCTATCGGCGCATTGGCCGCGCGCATCGAGCCCCGCTCGGCGGCGCTGCCCGCCGAGCCCAGGACCACACCGCCTATCGACAGCGGCACGGCTGACAGCCCCAGCGTGGCGCGATCCGAGGCCGCTATGCTGTGGGCTGCGCTGGCGCTCGCATGGCCGCTGGCCTGTGCCGACTCACGCAGGGCGCCCCCTGAAAGGCCTTCGTCGGCCTGGGCGCTACCCAGCCAGCCGATGACCAGCAGTGCCGTGGACAATTTGTCCAAGCCGTGATGCATGGTGAATGACTCCTGACCTTGAACGGTTTCAGTCTAGGATGAAAACAGGAAGCAGACCATGGCCCGGCCATGTGGATCAAGTTTTTTCGAGCCGCCTCGGGCTGTCTGCACGACCCTGCTCGTGCCAGCGCCTGGGTCCGGGCTGGCGCCGGCCTGTGTGGCGGTACGGGATAATCCGACCCAACAAGATGACAAATCAGAGGATGGCTTTGACATGAGAACCCCCCCCACCCTGCTCGAACAATACGGCCCGCGCGAGGCGATGGAATACGACGTGGTGATCGTGGGCGCCGGCCCGGCCGGCCTGG
>ERZ1034363.958-NODE-958-length-17647-cov-2.547752_pt1 | contig 17647 bp, 16 predicted proteins | sample MGYA00520616_ERZ1034363 | MGnify/ENA primary metagenome ERZ1034363 (study PRJEB33736, sample SAMEA104284506) | Azolla filiculoides | biome: Urban; feature: Water surface; material: Ditch water | place: Netherlands | collected 2015-10-28 | depth 0-0.1 m ...
ATGCAGGAGCCGAAGCCGAAATTGCCACTGACGTAGGTGCCGTCTTCAAGCACCATCTTGAAGCCATAGCCGGTCGGTGATTCGATCGAACGGCTGACGGTTAACGTGGTCGGCGGCAGGGAAATGGTTTTTCCGCTCAGCGCGTCAACGGCCTGGATGCCCTCGGAAAACTTGAACTCTACGCCGACGATCGCCTCTACGTTGTTCCTGGTTACCGCGAAGCTGGCCAGCTGCGCCTGCGACTGGTTGGCCGTGCTCCCACCCCCACCCCCGCAGCCTGTCAGGCAAGCAGCGGTGAGTCCTGCAATGTTTCCAATAATAATTGATTTATTTGAATAATATTTCATGACACTCTCCTTTGGTAGGCTATCAATAAATTGAAAAAAGAGTGTTATTTGTCGTTTTCTATTGGGTTGCTGTCAATGGGATATCTATCCCGGGGAATTCGAGATGCCTATCCTGGGTAATCGATTCTTGATGAGCTGTGGCTGCGCTTGACGGTCGGGCGCAGTGCATCAGGTCGTGCTCGAGCAGTTTTTGCCGCGCATGCCTGACTGTGGCGGTGCGTGCCGTCTAGCGGTCACCCAATATCATCGCCCCCAGAAATAAAGCGCTCTCTGCATGTGTGCTGTAGTCCAGGATGGCAGATGAGATCCCGATGCCAATGGCGCCATCCCTGCCGAAAATCAGGACATGGAGCAAGTGCAGGCCTGCGGGTGAATTGATCAGATTGACGACGCTTTTGAAAGAGGTAAATTAAAGCAGCTTGTCGTTCAACTGAAACAGTAGGTAGTAGCTGAAGCAGACGCCGAAGATCGTGACGGCACTGTGGGTGAATTTTGGCATCGGGCGGTGCCAGGTGGTGCAAAAAATTCTAGGGCAACGGCGTCTCATCGTTGGCTGGGGTTTCGAGCGCTTTTGCACAAAACGTCCTCGGGTTCCAGGGGGTTGTCAGGCGTTCCAGCAGTCCGCGCAGCGCGTGACCGACGGTCGCCGCGCGCACCGCGTCGCGGTCGCCGTCGAAGCGCCGGCATTCGGTCCAGGCCTGCTCGCCTACGGCCCAGCCGAACCAGACCAGGCCGACCGGCTTGTCGGCGCTGCCGCCGGTCGGGCCTGCCACGCCGGTCACGGCCACGCTGGCCTGGGCTTTCGACTGCGCGAGCGCGCCGAGCGCCATCGCGCGCGCCACCGGCTCGCTGACGGCGCCATGGGCCTCGATCAGTGTGGCCGGCACGCCGAGCTGTTCGGTCTTGGCGGCGTTGGAATAGGTCACGAAGCCGCGCTCGAACCAGTCGCTCGAGCCACTCAAGCCGGTGCAGCAGGCGGCGATCAGGCCGCCGGTGCAGCTTTCGGCGCTGGCCATCATGCAGCCGTCTGCCTTGAGCGCCTGCGCGAGCTGGGTGCCGAGTTGCAGGAGGTCGGGGTCGTCGGTTCTCATGGTTCAGAGCCAGCGCCAGAAGGCGATCAGGAGCAGGGTGCAGGCGGCCGCCACCAGGTCGTCGAACATGATGCCCCAGCCGCCGCGCCAGCCCCAGCCCTTGAAGGCGCGGTCGGCCCAGCGCACCGGACCGGGCTTGGCGGCGTCGAAGTAGCGAAACAGCCAGAAGGCCCAGAACTGGCCCCAGAAACCGACCGGCGCCGCCAGCCAGAGCACGAGCCAGAACGCGACCACTTCGTCGATCACGATGTAGCCTGGGTCGGCCACTCCGGTGCGCTTGACGGTGGCGACGCTGGCCCACCAGCCCAGCAACAGCGTGGTGCCAATGATCAGCGCCCAGCCGGCATCGCCCGGCATCCCGAGCCGGTCGATCAGCAGGAAGGCGATCCAGGCCCAGAGCGTGCCGATGGTGCCGGGTGCCACGCGGCTCAGGCCGGAGCCGAAGCCCAGCGCGATCAGGTGTGACAGGCGCGAGAACAGGAAGCGGCGATCGGGGTGGAGGACCGGCTCGGTCCTCGGAAAAGGCTTGTAGGAGGTTTCCATGGGGAATTGAATCGTTCAGTCGAACCAGGCCTCGACGCCCCCGACGGGCTCGAAGCGGCGTTGCAGCCAGCGCAGCCGGGTCGGACCGGGCAGCGCGCGTTCGCGCACCGAGTGCAGCGGATCGCCGGGCAAGTACAGCAGGCGCTCGCCGTCGACCTCGCTGGCCTCGGGCTGGATATGCGCCGGCCGGCTGGCCAGCGCCTCGTTCCAGGCGCTGTCGACATCGGCATGGCGCGCCAGCTTGGCCAGGCTCATCAGCTGGGGCGGAACCAGTTCGAGCCGGTGTTCGGCGTGCAGCGCCAGTGCCTGGCGCGGCGCCAGCCAGATGGCCTCGGTGGTCTCGTAGCCGTCATGGCTGGCCTCCTGCCCGGCCGGCAGCCGGGCCAGGAAGAAGCGGGTGTCGAAGGCGGCCCCCGAGGCCGGGTGGCGCGGCGTGATCCAGCGCGACCAGGGCCGGATGGCGCTGGCCTGCCAGCGCAGGCCGAGCGCGGCCATGGCGTCGGCCAGCGCTTCGCCGGCGGTCTGGCGGTCCGCCAGCGCCTGCCTGGCCTCGGCGTCGGCGCCTTCGGCCAGCAGCAGGCCGGCTTCCTCGAAGGTTTCGCGCAGCGCCGCCAGGTGCAGGCCGGCGGCCTTTTCCGGGCTCAACGCGGCTTCGTCGAAGCGTGACAGCAGTTGCTCGGCCGCGAGGTCGAGCGCGGCCAGGGCATCGGGGCTGCAGTCGGTCGGGTCCAGCTTGCCGCCCGGGAAGACATGGACGCCGCCCATGACGCGGGAATCGGCGTGGCGGCGCAGCAGCAGCACCTCGAGTCCGGCGCTGCCGTCGCGCAGCAGCACCAGGGAGGCGGCGTCGCGCGCCGGGCGTTCGGTGTCGGAGGGGTTCATGAGGGGTTCAGGCGAAATGGTCGAAGCTGGCCCAGGCCAGCTCGAGTGGTTGGCCGCAGGCATCCCGCCAGCGCAGGCCGGGTTCGGCCGTGATGCGGCCCAGACAGGACACCGGCGTGGCGGCCGAGCGGGCTGCTTGCAGCACGGCGTCATGCGCGCCAGCCGGTGCGGTGAAGATCAGTTCGTAGTCGTCGCCGCCGGCCAGCGCGCAGCGCAGCGCGTGATCGCGTGGCAACGTGCGCAGATCGGCGCTGATGGCGCTCGAGGCCAGCAGCGCGTCGATCTCCAGCTCGGCGCCCACACCCGAGGCAGTCAGGATATGACCCAGGTCGCCGCACAGGCCGTCGCTGACATCGGCCGCGGCGCTGGCGATGCCGCGCAGCGCCAGTCCCAGCGCAAGCCGGGGCGTCGGGCGCTCGAGCCGCTGGCGCGCGCGCACCAGCACCTCGGGCGCCAGTTCGATGTCGCCCAGCAGCGCGTCGAGCGCCAGCCGGGCGTCGCCGAGCTGGCCGCTGACCCAGACCTCGTCGCTGGCGCGTGCGCCGCTGCGCCGCAGTTCCTGGCCCGGCGGCACCTGGCCGAACACCGTGATGCAGAGGTTCAGCGGGCCCTTGGTGGTATCGCCGCCGACCAGCGGACAGGCCGCGGCATCGGCCAGCGCGAACAGGCCGCGGCTGAAACCGGCCAGCCAGGCCTCGTCGGCCCTCGGCAGCGCCAGCGCGAGCGTGCAGCCGAGCGGGCGCGCGCCCATTGCGGCCAGGTCGCTCAGGTTGACCGCCAGCGCCTTGTGGCCGAGCGCGACCGGATCGACATCGGCGAAGAAATGCCGGCCTTCGACCAGCATGTCGGTCGAGACCGCCAGCCGCTGGCCGGGTTCGGGCTGGAGCAGCGCGCAGTCGTCGCCCACGCCCAGCACCACGCCGGGCGGGTTGGCGCCCGGGCGCTGGAAGTAGTGGTGTATCAGTTCAAACTCGCCCATCGGGTGGCTCGTCCTCGTTGGTTTCAGGGGGTGCGATGTCGGCGTCGGCATCGGCCTGGGTTGCCTGCTGGGCGTTGACCGGCCACAGGAAGCTCAGCGCCGCGCGCCGCAGGCGATGCCGGATCGCGCTCTGGATGCGCTGGCGGTTGACGTCGCTGACGCTGCGGGCCTTGAGTGCGAGCCTGAACGCCAGGTAGAAGCTCACGGCCAGGTTGATCGGGCCGACCAGCAGCATCGCGGCCACCGCCGACCAGAAGGCCGGCTCGAGCCACACCGTCCAGCCCAGCGCCATCGCGGCGGCCGTCAGCTGACCCATGACCAGGGTCACGTGGCGTACCTCGAGCTCGAGCCCGAAAAAGCCCGCGATGGCCGGTACCAGCCCCAGCATCAGTCCGAGCGAGAGGTTGGCCGCCAGGCCCGAGATATGGCTGCGCATGAAATGGCTGCAGCGCAGCGCCAGCCGCTTGCCCAGCCGACCGGTGATGGTCGGGTTGTAGGCGATCGCCGTGTCGAGCTTGTGCAGCACGAACCAGTTCTCGACCCAGCCCGCGACGATGCTGCTGGCGAACAGCAGCAGGCCGGTCATTGCGGCGAACAGCAGGGTCGGGCCCAGCAGCTGATGGCTGTCGAGCACATGGCGCGCCTTCTCGGGCGTCAGCATCGGCGCGCCCGTCGTCAGCCACAGGGTGGCGCTGATCAAGGCCACCACCGGCGCCACCAGCGCCAGGTTGCCGAGGATGGCCGCGACCTGGGAGCGGAACAGGTGCGCGACCTCGTCGACGAAGCGCAGCACGCCTTCGCGCGAGCGCAGATCCCTGAGCTTGGCAACCATGGCCGGCGCGGTCACGGCCGGCTGCTTGGTCGCGACCGTCAGGTGCAGCAGCTGGATCAGCACGAAGGCGAGCGCATAGTTCAGGCCTGCGGCCAGCCCGCCCCAGAACGCCGACAGCGCCAGGCCGCCGAGCAGGAACTTGAACCAGGTCGTGAAGCCGAGCACGGCGCCGCCCCCGCCGGCACGCAGCAGCATGTCGCGGTACTCGTCCCAGTTGCGCGTGATGTAGTGTTCGCCGCTCTCGGCGCTGCGCTCGGCCACGCGCGCCGCGGTCAGCTGGGTACTGCTGGCGATCAGGGCGCGGATGCTGCGGCTCTCATGCCCGACCTGCACCAGCTGCGCGATGAAGCGGGCCGTCGTGCGCGGGCGCTGTTCGGACAGCAGGCAGTCGAGCAGGGTGCTGGCGCGCAGCACGCGCTCGCGCAGCTGGCGCAGCCGGAACACGATGCCGACCGAGATGCCATGCTCCTCGAGGTGGGCGTAGACCGAATAGGCGGCCTGGCGCGCCTGGTCCAGCAGCCGGTGCAGTTCGGGCAGCTGGGCCTGGGCCTCGGCGCTGGCCACGCCCTGCGCGGCGGCGGCGCGGCGAAAGTTTTCCAGCGCCATCGGCAAATCCAGGAAGCTGCGGCCCCGGCGCGCCTCGATCGACATGCGCGAGCGCAGCTCGGGCCGAAAGCCGGTGGCGCTGATCTGTCCGACACAGAACGACAGCGCGTCGATCAGCGTCTGTTCCCAGTCGCTCAAGCCGCTCGCGGGCCTGTCAGGGCGTGTGGCAGAGGGGTCGAGATCCGATTCCAGCAAGGCGCCGAGGCGCTCGAGCTGGCGTGCCGACAGGGCACCTAGCCAGCGCGCATCGAGCGGATCGTGGAACAGCAGGCTGAACAGCTCGGTCATGTCGGTGGTCGCGGGCGAGCTCGGCAGCAGCTTGTGCCTGATCCGGTGTCCGAGCTCGGTCATGAAGGCCGATTGCGAGGCAAAGCCGAAATCGGCCAGCAGCGGCGCCTGATCGACATCCTGGCGAAAGCGCCGCCACCAGAGGCGCCAGCGCGCCAGCCAGTCGGGGTCGGCCTCGGCGGCATCGAGCAAGGCGCCGAGCCGCTTGAGCGTGGCAGGCACGTCCGCTTCAGGGCCGCGCAGCCAGTCGACCAGGGCGATCAGCCACAGATGGCGCTCGGCCCGGCTGGCCGCGGGATCGAGCCCTGCCAGCAGGGTGGCTGGCTCGTCAATGGGGTTCATTGCCACCTGTCGGCACGTTGAGTGCAAAGGTCGGAATCGCCACCTCGAAGCGGTGGCCGTCGACGCCGACGCAGAAGTAATGCCCGCTCATGATGCCCATGGCGGTCTGCAGCCGCGCGCTGCTGGCGTACTGGAACGCCTCGCCAGGCTGGAGCAGGGGCTGGCGACCGACCACGCCCAGGCCATCGACGACCTGGGTCTCGCCGAAGGCATCCTCGATCTCCCAGTGGCGCGCGATCAGCTGCGCCGGCACCGAGCCGGTGTTGGAGATCGTGACCGTGTAGGCAAAGACATAGGAGTCTTCCATCGGCGAGGACTGCGCTGGCAGGTATTCGGGCCTGACGTGGACGGCGAACTGATGTTGTGGCATGTGCCAATCCTAACCAGCTTCGCGTGCCTTGTCGGCCGGAGGGCTGGCCGGGGTGGATGGCGCGGCGGCGCAAAGCTGCCACAATCTCGCGCATGAGCACCTACCGCATCGCCCCCTCCATCCTCTCGGCCGACTTCGCCCGCCTGGGCGAGGAGGTCCGCCATGTGCTGGCCGCCGGCGCCGACTGGATCCACTTCGACGTGATGGACAACCACTATGTCCCGAACCTGACCTTCGGACCGATGGTCTGCAAGGCCCTCAAGAAGCATGCCTTCAAGCCTGACGGCACCCCCGCGCCGATCGACGTCCACCTGATGGTGCAGCCGGTCGATGCGCTGGCCGCCGACTTCGCCGACGCTGGCGCCGACCTGATCAGCTTCCACCCCGACGCCTCGACCCATGTCCACCGCAGCGTGCAGGCGATCAAGGCGCGCGGCCTCAAGGCCGGCCTGGTGTTCAACCCGGCCGAGTCGCTTGAGGTGCTGGACTGGGTGATCGATGACATCGACCTGATCCTGATCATGAGCGTCAACCCGGGCTTCGGCGGCCAGGGCTTCATCGACAGCGCGCTGCGCAAGATCGAGGCCGCACGTAGGCGCATCGAGGCCAGTGGCAAGGACATCCGGCTCGAGGTGGACGGCGGCATCAAGGCCGCCAACATCCGCGGCGTCGCCGATGCGGGCGCCGACACCTTCGTGGCCGGCAGCGCGATCTTTGGTCAGCCGGACTACAAGACCGTGATCGACCATATGCGCGCCGCATTGGCCTGATTGCGATTTTTTGCACTGGAGCTAGGGTTTCCCCCAGTTTCGGGTGTCAGTTTCCCGAATGATTGCAGGGGAGAATCTGGCAGCTACCAGGATCTCTCCCATGACTCGCACGATCAAACCTTCCCGTCTTCTCGGCCCGGGCATCGCCCTGATGCAGCGCTTGCCGATGACGGTGAAGATGCTGGCCATGAGTGCCACGCTGGTGCTGCCGCTGTTGCTCGTCAGCGTCCTGCTGGCCAAGTCCTACTGGGATGTCCGGCGTGAGTCGCTGCACGAACTGGCCGGTCTGAAGGTGGTGCGGCAGATCACCCAGCTGGTGGAACAGGTCGGGCAACACCAGGGCCGGCTTCGCCTGGCCATGCAGAGCAATGCCAAGGCCCAGTCGGACCTGCCGGCGGCCCGCCAGCAGCTCAAGGCGGCCATGACGCAGATGGACCATGCCGTGAAGGCCGAGTCCCGGCTCGAACTGGCGCCGCACTGGACGCCACTGCGCGAGGCCCTGGAATCGCTGGCCGCTGCCGACGACGTGACCGAGGCCGATGCGTTGTACGCGCGCCACAGCGAGCAGATGGATCGCCTGCGCCAGCTGATGTCCCTGGTCGGCGAGAACTCGGGCCTGCTGCAGGATGCCTCGGCCACGGGCTATTTCATGAAGGACATCGTCGTCGAGCGTCTGTTGCCGATGTTCCAGACCATCAGCCATCTGCGCAACGAGGGGGCGCTGCTGCTCGCGCGCCAGGAACGCGATGGCTACAACGCCGATCTGGTCAATTCCGCGGTGCGCCTGGGCGGTGGCCAGACCGACGTGTTGCGCGGTCAGCTGAGCCAGGTCGAGGGCCGCATCGTTTCGCTGCAGCGTGCCGACGAGCCGCCGCCTCAGGGCTGGACGGAGTTCAAGTCCGCCGCCGATGGCCTGGTCAGCAAGGTCGGCCTGACCCTGGGCTACGGCGCACTGAGCGGCGAGCCCCTCGATTTCTACGACGAGGTTTCGCTGGTCGTGCAGGCACAGGCCGTCTTCGGACAGGCCACGGCACAACGCCTGCAGGAACTGCTGCAGTCCCAGGCCGATCAGGCCGTGCGTCAGCTGATCGGCGTGACCGCCGGCGCGCTGCTGGTCATGCTGCTGCTGGCCTATGCCATGACGGCCTTCTACCATGCGACCGTGGGCGGGCTGCAGTCGCTCAACGAGGTGATCGATCGCGCGACCCAGGGCGATCTGAGTGGCGTGGTCGATATTCCCGGCCGCGACGAGATGGCGGCCATGGGCGCCAAGTTCCAGCTCATGCTCGCCAGCCTGGCAGGGCTGGTTGCCGATGTGCGCAGCGTCTCGGCCGTGCTCGGCCACATGGGGCAGCAGCTGGTGGGCGACAGCGGCCAGCTCTCCGAGCGCACCCAGTCGCAGGCCGCCAGCCTCGAGGAGGCCACGGCCAGCGTGCGCGATGCCGCCGAGACCGCGACGCGCAACGGCGAATCGGTGCAGGAGATCAGCCGCGTCGGCGAGGTGCTGCACCACGAAACCGAGCAGGCGCATGGACTGATGCAGCAGACCGTGCAGGGCATGGGCACCCTGCAGACCACTTCTCAGCGCATGAACGAGATCATCGGCGTGATTGACGGCATTGCGTTCCAGACCAACATCCTGGCGCTCAATGCCGCAGTCGAGGCCGCGCGGGCCGGCAATGCCGGACGCGGCTTTGCCGTCGTGGCGACCGAGGTCCGCAGCCTGGCCCAGCGCACCCAGTCGGCCGCTGGCGAGGTGCGTTCGCTGATCGTTGCCTCGACCGGACGGGTCAAGTCCTCGGTTGCCGAGATCAGTTCGGTCAACGAGGTGATGGAACGAGTCGTCACCGGGATCCGCGACATCGCCTCGCGCATCGACGGCATGGCCGTGGCCAGCAAGCAGCAAAGCGTCGCGCTCAAGGAAGTGGCGCAGGCGATGGACGAGATCGACCAGGTCACCTACCAGAACGCCTCGATGGCGGACCGTACCAGCAGCCGCTGCGGCCAGCTGATGGATCGCACTTCGGACCTGACCCAGGCGGTGCAGCACATGACGCTGACCCAGGGTACCGCCGATGTCGCGATGCATCTGGCGCAGCAGGCGCTCGATCACATCCGGGCCAGGGGCCTGGAGCGCGCCAGCGAGGATTTCTACCAGCCCAACGGCCGCTTCATCGACCGCGACCTCTACATCTTCGTGCTCGACCGCGAGGGCCGCTACCGCGTCATGGGTGCCGATCGCAGCAAGTCGGGCAGCTCGATCCATGAGGCCCCGGGCCTGGATGCCGAACGCCTGCTGCGCGACGCCTGGGAACGGGTCGATCAGGATGGCGGCGGCTGGATCGAATACAACATCGTCAACCCGCTGACCGGCGACGTGCGCGGCAAGTCCTCCTTCGTGCTGCCGGTCAGCGAACAGTTGCTGGTGGGTTGTGGCGCCTATCGCAGCGCCCTCAGCAACCACTGAGCCACGCTTGAGCGAAAATGGCGGCTTCGCCCGCCATCTGTGCGATCAGCCCCAGGCCTCGCCTGGTTCCGGTTGCACCCCTCCACCGTGCCCGACATCCAGAACGACCCCCATCGCATGACTGCCGGCGAACGCCGCGCCAGTGTCTCGCTTGCTGCCATCTTCGCCCTGCGCATGCTGGGGCTGTTCCTGGTGCTGCCGGTGTTCGCGCTCGAGGCCAGGCGCTATCCCGGCGGCGACGACAGCGCGCTGGTCGGCCTGGCCATGGGCGTCTACGGACTGAGCCAGGCCCTGCTGCAGATCCCGCTCGGCATCGCGTCGGACCGCTGGGGCCGCAAGCCGGTGATCCTGCTCGGGCTGGCGCTGTTCGCGCTCGGCAGCGCGGTCGCGGCCTGGGCGCCCAGCGTGCAGTGGCTGGTGGCGGGGCGCGCGATCCAGGGTGCGGGTGCGATCTCGGCCGCGGTCACGGCCTTCCTGGCCGATGTCACGCGTGACAGCGTGCGCACCAAGGCGATGGCGCTGGTGGGCATCAGCATCGCGCTGATGTTCGCGCTCTCGCTGGTGCTGGCGCCGCTGCTGGCCGCGCAGATCGGCTTGCGCGGCCTGTTCCTCGTGACTACAGCGCTGGCGTTGACCGGCATGGCGACGGTGGCCTGGGTCGTGCCGCCCGAGCCGGCCCTGCCGCGCCCAGTCGGTCGGGGCGGTCTGCGTCAGGTGCTGGCCCATGCCGGCCTGCTGCGGCTGGATTTCGGTGTCTTCGTGCTGCACGCGGTGCAGCTGTCGATGTGGATGGCCGTGCCCGCGCTGCTGGTCCAGTCCGGGCTGGCGGCGCCCGATCATTGGCAGGTCTACCTGCCGGCGGTGCTGATCTCGTTCCTGATCATGGGTGGCTTGCTGTTCCGGCTCGAGCGCAAGGGCCATCTGCGCCTGGTCTTCCTGGTCGCCATCGGGCTTGTCCTGCTGGTGCAGCTGGGTTTCCTGGCCATGGCCCAGTCGCCCTCGCTGGCCGGTGCCGCGTTGCTGCTGTGCCTGTTCTTCACCGGCTTCAACATGCTCGAGGCCAGCCAGCCCAGCCTGGTGTCGCGGCTGGCGCCGCCCGCACACCGTGGCGCCGCCCTCGGCGTCTACAACACGCTGCAGTCGCTGGGCTTCTTTGCCGGTGGCGCCGGCGGCGGCTGGCTGATCAAGACCCAGGGCGGCCTGGGGGTGTTTGCCGCCTGCGCCGCGCTCAGCGCGCTCTGGCTGCTGATCGCCTGGCCGATGCAGGCGCCGGCCTCCGCCGGACCGGTGCAGCACTGAACCACTGCTGTTGCGGCAGGCCCCGTGGTCATGAACAGCTGTCAGGCCAGCTTTTCCAGTGCCAGGGCCAGCCCCGGCAACCCGACGATAGCCAGCGCCAGCACCGCCAGGGCAGAACCGTCTAGACGGGCGCCTTGGCCAGCGGGCAGGGCGTCGACATGCTGCACACCGTAGTCGGCCGAAAAGGAAGTAAAGGCATCGATGCTGGCGGAGCCGTGGCCGCTGTGGGTCGGTTGGCGCTGATATTCGGTCGAGTAGGAGGTGAAGGTGTCCATTTTGGTATCCAGAAATCTTATGATTTGTATACAGAATGGTCGGATGTTAGCGTAAACCCTGATGTCAAAGAAATTTATTTTCTGAATGGGTATGATCATGTTTGGGAATGGATGGGCGATCCAGGTGCGCTGAATTCCACCAGTCAGCACCGAACTGGCCTTGCAGCCACTCGATGAAGCGCGTGACCTTGGCGGGCACCAGGCGCGGCGAGGGGTAGACCGCGTGGATTTCCTGCTGTGGCAGCTGCCAGGCATCGAGCAGTGGCGACAGCTTGCCCTCGGCGAGTGCGGCCTGCGCGACATAGCGGGGTAGCGCCGCGATGCCAAGCCCTTCCAGCGCTGCCTGCAGCAAGGTCGACAGGCTGTTCGAGCGTAGCGGTCCGCGTACCGCGACCGATTTCGAGGCCCCTTCGCCGCCGCTGAAGTGCCAGCGCGCATCGCCTTGCACGGTGCTGTAGATCAGTGCGCTGTGTGCCGATAGTTCATCCGGGCTGGTGGGAGTGCTGTGCTCGTGCAGGTAACGCGGCGCGGCCACCACTGTCCAGGGATTGAGTCCGAGATGGCGCGAGCCCAGCGTCGAGTCCGCCAGCCGACCCATGCGGATCGCCACGTCAATGCCTTGCTCGACCAGGTTGACGTAGCGGTCGTCAAAGCTCAGGTCGATCTGCAGGCCGGGATTGAGCCGCATGAACTGCATCACCAGGGGCGCCAGCACGCGGCGGCCGAACGCGACCGAACTGCTGATGCGCAGGGAGCCCTGGACCTGGGTCTGCAGCAAGGCGGCGACCGAGGCGGCTTCCTCGGCGTGGTGCGTGATCAGCTTGCATTTCTCGTAATAAAGCCAGCCGATCTCGGTCGGTGTGACGCCATGTGTCGAGCGGTACAGCAAGCGGGCACCCAGCTGGGTTTCCATGCGCCTGACCTGCTTGGTCGCGGCGGGCTGACCGATGCCGATCTCGGCCGCAGCCTTGCTGAAGGATCCGCGATCCACGACGCGCAGGAATAACCGCAGGGTCTGAATGCTTTCCATGATGGGAGGATCAAGTGCGGTGATGGTGTTGTGTATTCCACCATGGAATAAACGAAATGCGCCAGAGCGGTCTTCTGCGGGCGTCGTGCTAGGGCCAACATGGGACCCATGACAAGCCAACCCACCGATCAGAGGAGAATGACATGTCCCAAATGAAAGCCGCCATGGCCGCCGTGCTGGTGATGGAAAAGGAAGGCGTGACCCAAGCCTTCGGCGTTCCTGGCGCCGCCATCAATCCCCTTTATGCCCAGTTGCGCGCACGCGGCACGATCTCGCATGTGCTGGCGCGCCATGTCGAGGGCGCCTCGCACATGGCAGAGGGTTACACCCGGGCCAAGGCCGGCAATATCGGAGTCTGCATCGGCACCTCGGGGCCGGGAGGCACCGACATGATCACCGGCCTCTATTCCGCCCAGGCCGACTCGATCCCGATCCTGTGCATCACCGGTCAGGCGCCCAAGGCCCGCTTGCACAAGGAGGATTTCCAGGCGGTCGACATCGCGACCATTGCCCGGTCCTTGACCAAGTGGGCGACCACGGTGCTGGAGCCAGCGCAGGTGCCGCGCGCCTTCCAGCAGGCCTTTCACCTGATGCGCAGCGGCCGGCCCGGGCCGGTGCTGATCGACCTGCCCTTTGACGTGCAGATGGCCGAGATCGAGTTCGACATCGAGACCTACGAGCCCTTGCCGGTCTACCAGCCCGCCGCCAGCCGCAAGCAGATCGAGAAGGCACTCGACATGCTGCAGGCCGCCGAGCGGCCGCTGATCGTCGCCGGCGGAGGCATCATCAATGCCGATGCGGCCGGCCTGCTGGTCGAGTTCGCCGAGCTCTCCGGCATTCCCGTGATCCCGACCCTGATGGGCTGGGGCAGCCTCCCCGACGACCACCCGCTGATGGCCGGCATGGTCGGCCTGCAGACCAGCCACCGCTACGGCAATGCCAACCTGCTGGCCAGCGATTTCGTGCTCGGCATCGGCAACCGCTGGGCCAACCGTCACACCGGCAGTCCCGAGGTCTATTGCAAGGGACGCCAGTTCATCCATGTCGACATCGAGCCGACCCAGATCGGTCGCATCTTCACGCCCGACCTCGGCATCGTCTCCGATGCCGGCGCCGCGCTCAGGTTGTTCGTCGAGGTGGCGCGCGAGCGTCATGCCGCCGGCCGGCTGCCCGATCGCCAGGCCTGGGCCGACCAGTGCCAGGCCCGCAAGGCCTCGGTCGAGTACCTGCGCAAGACCCATTTCGACACGGTGCCGATGAAGCCGCAGCGCGTCTATCAGTGCATGAACAATGCCTTCGGCAAGGACGTCACCTACGTCAGCACGATCGGCCTCAGCCAGATCGCCGGTGCCCAGTTCCTTCATGTCTACGCTCCGCGCCAGTGGATCAACTGCGGCCAGGCCGGCCCACTGGGCTGGACCGTGCCGGCCGCGCTGGGCGTCTGCGTGGCCGATCCGCAGCGCAAGGTGGTCGCGCTGTCGGGCGACTACGATTTCCAGTTCATGATCGAGGAGCTGGCGGTCGGTGCCCAGTTCAAGCTGCCCTACATCCATGTACTGCTCAACAACAGCTATCTGGGACTGATCCGTCAGAGCCAGCGCGGTTTCGACATGGACTACTGTGTCCAGCTGGGTTTCGAGAACATCAATTCCCCGGCTGGCGAGGCCGCCGCGCAGGGCTATGGGGTCGACCATGTGAAGGTGGTCGAGGGCCTGGGTTGCAAGGCGATCCGCGTCCAGCGCCAGCAGGAGCTCGCTCCCGCCATCCGTCAGGCCGAGGCCTGGATGGCCGAGTTCCGGGTGCCGGTGGTGATCGAGGTCATCCTGGAGCGGGTGACCAATATCGCGATGGGAACCGAGATCGACAATGTGGTGGAATTCGAGCCGTTGGCCAGTACGCCCGCAGACGTGCCGACCGCCGTCGCGCTGCTCGACTGAACCGGCAACAGGAGAACGATAGTGCCGAAATTCGCAGCCAATCTCACGATGCTCTTCACCGAGCTGCCTTTTCTCGACCGTTTCGAGGCCGCTGCGCGCGCCGGCTTCAAGGCGGTGGAATTCCTCTTTCCCTATGCCTACGATCCGCATGAGCTGCGGCGCCGGCTCGATGCCAATGGCCTGCAGCTGGTGCTGCACAACCTGCCGTCCGGCGACTGGGACGCCGGCGAGCGCGGCATCGCCTGCCACCCGGACCGCACCGAGGAGTTCCGCGCCGGCGTGGCACGCGGCATCGAGTATGCCCGCGTGCTCGGCGTGAAACAGCTCAACTGCCTGGCTGGCAAGGCGCCGGCCGGGGTGTCCGAGGCCTTGTTGCGCCAGACCCTGGTCGACAACCTGCGCCACGCGAGCGCCCAGTTGAGGCTGGCCGGCCTCCGGCTGCTGGTCGAGCCGATCAATACCTTCGATATCCCGGGCTTCTACGTCAACCGCACGCAGCAGTTGATCGAGATCCTCGACGAGGTCGGCGCCGACAATGCCTTCGTGCAGTATGACATCTACCATGCGCAGCGCATGGAGGGCGAGCTGGCGGCAACGATGCAGCGGCATCTGGGCCGGATCGGGCACATGCAGCTCGCCGACAACCCGGGCCGTCACGAGCCGGGCACGGGCGAGATCAACTACGCCTTCCTGTTCGCGCATCTCGACCGCATCGGCTACGACGGCTGGATCGGCTGCGAGTACAAGCCCGCGACCACGACCGAAGCCGGCCTGGGCTGGATCCGGCCGCTCGCCGGCTGAATCCGACGCCATCCCCCCTCAATGGAGACAGACACAATGAGCACCCATTCCCTCAAGATCGGCTTCATCGGACTCGGCATCATGGGCGCGCCGATGGCGGGCCACCTGCTCAAGGCCGGCCATCAGCTCTTCGTCCATACCCGCGGCCAGATGCCGCCCGAGATCGCCGCAAGCCGCGCGACGCAATGCCTGAACGCGTGCGATGTGGCCGAGCGCGCCGACATCATCGTTACCATGGTGCCTGATACCCCTGACGTCGAGGGCGTGCTGTTCGGCGCCCATGGCGTGGCCGCGGGCCTGCAGGCCAGCCCCCGCAGCGCTGACGGGCACAGCGGCAAGGTGGTGGTCGACATGTCCTCGATCTCGCCGGTCGAAACCAAGGCCTTCGCGCAGCGCATCGAGGCGCTCGGCTGCGACTACCTCGACGCGCCGGTCTCGGGTGGTGATGTCGGCGCGCGCAATGCGACGCTGTCGATCATGGTCGGCGGCAAGGCCGAGGTGTTCGAGCGCGTCAGGCCGGTGTTCGAGTGCATGGGCAAGAACATCACGCTGGTGGGCGACAGCGGCGCCGGCCAGACCTGCAAGGTCGCGAACCAGATCGTCGTGGCGCTGACGATCAACGCGGTCGCCGAGGGCCTGCTGTTCGCCGCGCGCGCCGGTGCCGATCCGGCCAAGGTGCGCCAGGCGCTGCTGGGCGGACTGGCCAGCTCGCGCATCCTGGAGGTGCATGGCGAGCGCATGATCAAGCGCACCGTAGCGCCGGGTTTCCGCATCGCGCTGCACCAGAAGGACCTCAACCTGGCGCTGGGGGCGGCGAAGTCGCTTGGGCTGGCGCTGCCGGGCACGGCGCAAGCGCAGCAGCTGTTCAGCGCCTGCGTCGCGCATGGCGGCGCGGCCTGGGACCATTCCGGTCTGGTGCGCGCGCTCGAGCAGCTGTCCAATTTCGAGATCGGCCAGCCGGCCTGAGCCTCGCGGCAGACAACCGAGTCGAAGAGGAGAGAGATGAGCCACCCCCCCCATTCCGAGCCGTCGCAGACCTTGCTGCGCCGCATGTTCGATGCCGCCATCGCCTCGGCGCAGCCCGCGCTGTGCGTGCCGCCGCACCTGCCCAGCCGCAGCGAGCTGGGCGCCGGGCGTCTGATCGTGATCGGCGCCGGCAAGGCTTCGGCCGCGATGGCGCGCGCGGTCGAGGAGCACTGGGACGGGCCCTTGTCCGGCCTGGTGGTGACGCGCTACGGCTATGGTGTGCCGTGCGAGCACATCGAGATCGTCGAGGCCGCGCACCCGGTGCCCGACGCGGCCGGGCTGCGCGCGGCCGAGCGCCTGCTGCAGAGGGTGCAGGGCCTGGGTCCGGACGACATCGTGCTGTGCCTGATCTCGGGTGGCGGCTCGGCGCTGCTGCCGCTGCCCTTGCCCGGCCTGACGCTGGCGCACAAGCAGGACCTGAGCCGCGCGCTGCTGGCCAGCGGCGCGACCATCAGCGAGATCAACTGCGTGCGCCGCCATCTCTCGGCGATCAAGGGCGGTCGCCTGGCCGCGGCCTGCCATCCGGCGCGCGTGATCACGCTGCTGCTGTCGGACGTGCCGGGTGATGACCCGGTGGACATCGCCTCCGGCCCGACCGTGGCCGACCCGACGAGTTGCGCCGACGCGCTGGCCATCGTGCGCCGCCATGGCATCGACTTGCCCGGGCCGGTGCGTGCAGCGCTCGAGAGCGGGCGCGGCGAGTCGGTCAAGCCGGGCGACGCGCGCCTGGTGCGTGCCGAAACGCGCATGGTCGCGACACCGCAGCTGGCGCTGGAGGCCGCCGCCGCGGTGGCGCGCGAGGCCGGCTACGCCGCGCATATCCTGGGTGACGCGATCGAGGGCGAGGCCAGCGACGTCGGCAAGGTGCTGGCGGGCATCGCGCGCCAGGTGGCCGGGCGCGGCCAGCCCTTCACGCCGCCTTGCGTGCTGCTGTCCGGTGGCGAGACCACGGTGACCGTGACCGGGCAGGGCCGGGGCGGGCGCAACGTCGAATGCCTGCTGTCAGCGGCGATCGCGCTCGGCGGCCAGCCGCGCGTGCATGCGCTGATGGGCGACACGGACGGGGTCGACGGCCAGGAGGAGATCGCTGGCGCCTGCATCGGTCCCGACCTGCTCGCGCGTGCCTGGCAGCTCGGCCTCAAGCCGCTCGAGCGCCTGGCCGACAACGACGGCCACGGTTTCTTCGAGGCCCTGGGGGCCTCGGTCGTGACCGGCCCCACCCTCACCAACGTCAATGATTTCCGCGCCCTGCTGATCGAGGCCGCGGACCAAGGAGCCGTATGAGCATGCGTCGCCTGCGCCGCGCCAAGATCGTGGCCACCGTCGGTCCTGCCAGCGCGGATCGCGAGACCCTGCGCGAACTCGAGGCCGAGACCGGCCGGCCGATCGGCATCCTGGCCGACCTGCAGGGCCCCAAGCTGCGCGTCGGCACCTTTGCCGCCGGGCCGGTGCAGCTGCAGCCGGACCAGGCCTTCCGCCTTGACCTCGATCCCGCACCCGGCGACGCGCGGCGCGTCAACCTGCCGCATCCCGAGATCTTCGCGGCGCTCGAGCCCGGCGCCGAACTGCTGCTCGATCACGATGCCGAGGGCTCGGCATCGAGGCAGGCCGTCGGCGTCCACCATTGCCCAATGCGGTCGAGTACTTCGTCACCCAGCGGATTCACTCCGGGTCCTGCGGCAAGCGCGTGGCCCGCGAGCACATGCAAACACTTCACGCGATTGGGCATGCCGCCGGCGGAGATCCCGGCGATCTCCGAGAC
>ERZ1034363.959-NODE-959-length-17645-cov-3.136954_pt1 | contig 17645 bp, 22 predicted proteins | sample MGYA00520616_ERZ1034363 | MGnify/ENA primary metagenome ERZ1034363 (study PRJEB33736, sample SAMEA104284506) | Azolla filiculoides | biome: Urban; feature: Water surface; material: Ditch water | place: Netherlands | collected 2015-10-28 | depth 0-0.1 m ...
GTTACCGCGCCTGAGCCTGCCCCAGCCTCGCCTGCATCTGCGTGCCTTTGTCCTGCAACCACTGGCCGAAATCGCCCCGAATCTGGTCATTCCCGGACGAGGCACCGTCGCCGCCTGGCTACCGGCCGTTGCCAATCAGGGCATTGTGAAGCTGTGACCCTCTTCGGCCTGCACATCCCCGTGCTCTGGCAGACGGTGACGCTGCTGGCGCTGTCGAATGTTTTCATGACATTCGCCTGGTATACGTTGGGCAACACTTGCCGAGTATCCCAAAACCCCTGCCAGCAATAAAAAATCGCTAGGCAAGTGGTTCAATCACTTGCCTTATAACAATGTTGGCATTTTCCAGCAAGTGGTATCGAACACGTCAGTCGGATAATATGATCTACATACAGGCAGATTGAATCCACGATATGTGGGCATGTTGCAGATTATCACTACTATGAACACGCCCTTTCAAAGCACTTGGCCAACGTAAACCATTGTTGCCCACTAGCGAACCGGATGACCAAAGCAATCTCAATTGATCACTTTTATCTGAATTCCAGTGAAATCCTATTGACCATCAGATGAACATTAAAAAAAAGCCCAAACCTACTCAAACAAATAGGCCTCAATGATCATTCAGGGATGGGCGCTTTCTAGTGTGTTGCATCCACCAGTTGAATCCGCAGCCCATTCCGGCCGTTGGATTCTTCGGTGCTCCAGCGGCAGGTCTCTGAGTAGAGCAGTCGCTCTGGTAGTCTGACCACTGAGTGCTCCTCGGCCAATCCAGTCATCGAGCAATCCTTCGGTATCGGTCGGCAACGCGACGGTTACCTGCCGCTCAAAGGAAAAGGGCTCTGAACGTCTATTTTCTCAGTTGTCGAATTAGTGCTTCCGACCCGTTGCTGTTATCCAAACTTTAAGGGTGTAGCCACACCGGAAAGAGTCGGAAAGGCAAATAAATGCCTCAGACCTTACGATAAACACTACGGCACGAAATTTACGGTTCGCTTCCTGACAATTTGAGTACGAAAGCTTTCAGAAACGTAACGCGGGGGTCAGCGTCCTGTTGGTATCGGAATCCTAAGATGGCATCACGGTTGGACGAAATGAGTCCGACACGATTAACCCGATGTCACAAGGAGAGAACCATGAAAACGAAATTTTCCCAACTTGCCCTGATTGCTGCGATTGGCCTCGCTGCTGCCGGAACGAGCTACGCTCACGAAGACTATTCCGAAGCCGGCACCAATCACTGGCTGAGCCACGTTTCAGAAAGCAAGAGCGCGCCGACGGCAAATCAACTGGCTTCGTTTGGCTACGCCGCCACAAAAAATGCCGACCGCGAAATCACCCTGGCTGGCGGCAGCAAGTATCTGAACGTGACGCGCCTGGAAACCGTCAAGATCAATGTCGGTGGCAAGAGTGTCGTCTGGACCTTCGATACGCTTGGTACCGCACCGTTTCCACTCGCCAAGATCGTATCCGGAGCCGACGGCATCACAGTCTATGTAACCGAGAACCCTTCCTACCAAGGCGGCTGATCAGCCTGACCGATGAGTGACGAAATTGTCACTCATCGGTTGGCAAATTGTCAGGATCAACTCACTAATATTTATATGCGGTACAACTTCTTGAGGAGATTTAAAATGTTGAAAAAAATGCTTGCAATCGTGGCCCTGAGCTCACTGGGTGTTTCCGCCTATGCCGTTGATGCATCTCAAGTGCAGAAGTCCATCGAACTGAAAGACGGCTCGACGGTTTATATTTTCAAAGACGGAAAGATGGGCATGGAGGACAAATATGGTCGTGCGACATACATGGAGTCTGGTCACATGATGGAAACCAAAGATGGCAAAAAAATCATCATGAACGGAAATGAAATTTGGCGTGTTGATGAATTGCTGCACAAAGATCACCGCGGCTAAGAGAGCGCCTTATACAGTAACGGCTCCTTCGGGGGCCGTTTTCATTTTGAAGCACCGTTCAAGCATCACTTTCAATTCCAGTATCCATTGGGCGTGATCTCTGGACTGGCCTTGCTCGTATAGCACAGGGGCAATCTGTCGGAAGACGACATAGATCGCCGGATCGAAATGCTGCCCAACCTCCCGTTCCATGATGCTCAGCGTCTCGTCCAATGACAAAGCCGGTTTGTAGGGACGAACGGAGGTCAATGCATCGAACACGTCGACCAGGGCAAAGATTCTTGCGGCAAACGGGATCGCCTCTCCCGACAGTCCGTCTGGATAGCCTTTCCCGTCATAGCGTTCGTGATGATGCCGGATGGTCTGCTCGGCACCGGCCAACCAGGGATTGCCGGCGACGATCTCGATGCCCAGTACGGCGTGAGTCTGCATGACCTGAAATTCTTCGCTCGTCAGCCGTCCAGGTTTCAACAGAATCTGATCCGGAATGCCAATTTTTCCAACGTCGTGGAGAAAGGCGCCCAGCACCAGTTCGGCAATGGTTTCCTTGTCTACGCCCACCGCTTCGGCAAGTGTGACCGCATAGCAGGTAACCCGGTAGTTATGGGCGTCGGTGTCCGCGTCACGCTTGGCGATGGCGTTTCCAAGGGAGCGCAGCAGTGAAAGATTGGACTCCAGGAGTCGAGACGACAATGCCACCGTTCGGCTCAGCAATCCTGACATCAATGGGTAAAGCAACAAGGCCGCAATGAATACCGATATAGAGGCCGTCAGGGCAGCCCAGCGAATCTGCTGTTTTCTCTCTTGCAGCGCCGCCCGGGACACCAGGCTGACTCCCTCGACATAGCCTGCAAGACGACCGTCATTGGCGGTTATAGGCAGAATGACCTGGACCAGTTCTTCTCCCGCCACGGGGATTCGCTTGCTATGGCTGTTGGGTGGGATTGGCCATGGATGGCGCTGCTGTCGGGCAACCTCTTTCAATGCTTCGGGTAGTGGTCGCCAGACATCAAACAGCATCTCGGCATTGGGTGCAAAAACTCGAATCCCGACAAACTCGTCGGTCAGCAACTGCGAAATCGCGGAGTGGCCATCACCTTTCTCACCGCTGACAGCCAACTGCATTGCAGGCGACTCGAAATGCCTGACCCCCGCAATGGCTTGCTCAAGGGTACGCTGCTCGACGCGGTACGATTCTACCCAGTAGGCAAGACCTCCCGCGAGGCTGCCAACCAGGAGCGCGCCGATGCCAAGGCGTCGCGCCAACATGCGGCGCAATTGCCGGGGAGTTTCAGGAAGCTCGAAGGTTTTCATCTCAAATTCTGCATCAGTTCCATGAAGTGCTTGAAGTGACCGCTGACGCGATCCAGGGAAAACTGGTACATCAGCGAATTTTCCGAGAACTTCTGTCGCTCGGCATCCATTTCCACCGTATTGCCATCGGCTGCGGTTTGATACGGCAAATGGTACTTCAGCGGGAACGGTGGCACCTGCATGCCCCCTGACAAATGGCCGGTAGCGGTGGTTGCCAATGGCAACGATCCCGATGCACCTTTGACGATTTGGGCGGCCTCTTCGATATCGATATCGACGGCCTTGTAGCCAGGCGTATCGGCATTGGCGATGTTTGAGGCCAGAAGCTGCTGCCGATAGGCACGAACCCCCAGCATTTTCTGCTGAAAATCATGGCCGGTATGGCCACCTTGTCCGATTGAGAAGTGGTTGGGATTGGCAGATGAGGCGCCAGAGGCGGTCCCGGCAACTTGCCCGCCGTGAGCGCCATGGCTGCCTTCGGGATTATTGGCCTTTTGAGCAATCGCCTGATTCAATGCTTGGGAAAACACCCCGTTGTCGGTGTTGGCCAGCGCTCCGCCATGCCCCTCATGACCGCCTTGAACCGAAGGTAAAGGAGTGTTGGCAGCCGGGAGAATGGATGGAATTTCTGCCATGACGGCGACTACTCGTTCATGATCAGGATGGCCTTCACTGGATCAATCTGGCCGACGTCATGCCATTTCAGATCGCTGTCCGCCACAGCTGGCTCTGCCAGGCACCCATGGTTGCATTCGACGATCCAGCGTTTCTGAAGCACCGTCCGACAATAGTTGTAACTCAGCATCTTCGGGTCACACCCGACCGCCAGCGCCAGTGTGCGACACACACACCGATTGCCGTGCTCTGCCGGTTTGCGGATATCCATGGCTTAAATGATGAGGCCCCGATTCCGGGGCCTTTACTGGACGCTTACTTTCCATCTCGCGGATGGAAATGCTTGCTCTTGTCCTTGGCTGCGTTGGGCTTTTCGGCCTTGGCATCCGGCATGCTTTGCGGCATGCCAGTTTTTTCCTGGACATGGGAATGCGGCTTGCTCGCGGTCTTGTCCATTTGGGCCTCAGCGGCCTTCGGGGCGGCGGCTTTTTCGTCGGCGAAGACGACGCCGGTCATCGTGGTGCCAGCAAACAGAACGGCGGCAATGAGGGAGGAAACTTTCATGATCTTGGCTCCTGAGTTTTGGGGATTTCAACGGTCCGAATCGAGTGGACAGTTGCAGTCTGTGCTTCCGTCACTGTCAACAAGGTGACTTGCTGATTACATCGCTGTCAGGAAACGACTGAATACGGATTCACCAAATGCCCGACTGCTTCCGCAAGCGCATCACGCAATTGCCGTTCGCAACACCCCATCAGAATTCCGTCTTCCAGCGCATCCTGGGCCACCTGACGAAGTTCATCCAGGTTCTCGTTGAGCACCTTGATTTTTTCCGTACAGGCAATGAGCTTCCCGGATGAGTCTTGCCAAAGCACCGGCCTTGACGACATCATCAAGTTAACTTTGCCGAATGTTGGGCCAGCGTCTGCAAAACTTGGTGCTGGTATTCCAAACTGTCGAGGGTATATGTCTTCCAATACTCGATGGATGAAAAGCCGACGGCAGCCCACCATGCCCCTGTTTGCCCAGGCTCACCCAGAGAAAACGACGGTGTTCGCTCAAGGAGTTCCTTGAGCGGGGAAATCTGCGTGGAAACCATCTTTTCCAAACAGTCGAGATTCACGCCAACCAACCGGGCAACCAAATCCAAATGGAAGTCGGAAGGTGCATTGAAGATGGCGAACGAATTGTGTGCGGACATGATTTTCCCCCTGCTGCACGATCAAGGCCCATTGCCTCGTAGGGAGAGTTTGCCTGTGGGTAGCTGTCACGCCCATAACGGGCGCATTACAACCCGGTCACTGTTTCGTCAGCTTGTTGCCGTACGTCGCTGAGACGTTGTTTTTTGGGGAGGTGAAAGAAAAAGGAATAAATCGTACGTCAACTCAATACATCAACCTTGGTTGCCTTGATAGCCCTTTGCCAACCTGCGGTTTGCAGCATGCCCATGCGCTCCTAGAACGTGAGATGCCGTCTTGCCGCTAGGCGCAATCGCCTGAGACAAGCTGTCAAGAATGCCGCAGTGGGCAGCATCACGCGCTTCGCCACACCGCTCACGCAGGTCGTTTAGTTGCCTCTCCAATTCCTGGAGTTCCTGCATCCGTTGGGCGACGTGCCCAATGTGTCGGTCGAGCAGGCGATTCACATCCGCGCAGTTTTCTTGGGGTGACTCCTTGAAGTGCAGCAAGACCCGGATCTCATCCAGCGTCATGTCCAAACTGCGACAACGCCGAATAAAAGACAGTCGCTGGACATGGGTTTCCCCGTAGATGCGGTAGTTGCCTTCGCTGCGGCTAGGTATTGGCAGCAGCCCATCACGCTCGTAATAGCGGATCGTTTCCACATTCGTCCCGGCAAGGCGGGCCAGTTCGCCGATTTTCATCTTCGCCTCCTGACGTTCAAACGGACCGAGCCGGTTGGAGCATGATGATCGCCATACCGGCCAGCGCGACTGCACTGCCGACAAGATCCCATCGAGTTGGCACAACGCCATCGATCCGCCATAGCCAGATCAGGGCAATCGCCACGTAGACACCTCCGTAGGCGGCGTAGACTCGCCCGGCAGCACCGGGGTGCAGGGTCAGCAGCCAGGCAAACAGCCCCAAGGAAACGGCGGCGGGGATCAACAGCCAAACTGAACGCTGCTGGGTCAGCACCAGCCACGGCAGATAGCAGCCGAGAATCTCGGCCAGCGCCGTTATGGCGAACAATCCCAGAACTTTGACGAACTCAAGCATGGCTTCGGCTCCGACTATTTTTCTTTATTGTAATCGCTTGACTCTGTAGTCACTCAAGGGTTTCTAATGCTGGAAACAAGGAGAACGCCGTGAGTCCTGATCCCAACCTGAAGCCTCTTCAGAAAGCCGCCCATTGCGGATGTGCAGGCGGCTGTTCCGCAGTTGCGACCGCAGCCGCAGAAATCCCGTCAGCCTACAATCTCGCTCAAAGCGATGGCGTGCCCGTTTTCCTGATTCCAACCATGGACTGCCCGAACGAGGAGAATGACATCCGTCGGGCGGTGGCCGGTATCGAGGGCATCCGTTCACTGCGTTTTCAACTGTCGGCACGCACCGTTTTGATAGATGCCACAACCGAAGCGCTCGATGTAGCCTTGGCCGCCATCCGCAACGCGGGGTTTGACCCCAAGCCGGTGTCGGCAGGGCAGGCAGCGAATAAAAACGCCGGCCTCAGTGAGCTTTGGCGAAGTGTTCTGGCGCTGGGGCTGGCCGTCGGTGCGGAAGCGCTGGATTTCTTCGCGCCCGACACGTTGCCTTTCAAGGGCTTCGGTATGGCATTGGCCATCGCCGCCATCTGGCTGTCCGGCATTTCCACCTATAGCAAAGGCGTGGCGGCATTGCGGCGCGGGCAGTTGAACATGAACGCGCTGATGGGCGTAGCGGTGACCGGTGCCTTCCTCATTGGACAGTGGCCCGAGGCGGCGATGGTTATGGCCTTGTATGCCATTGCCGAACTGATCGAGGCCCGCTCCGTGGATCGGGCGCGTAACGCCATCAAGGGCCTGCTTGACTTGACGCCGGAGACGGCGGAAGTTCGGCAGGTTGATGGAACATGGCGGGAAATACCCGCCGCAGAGGTAAAGCTGGAAGCCTGCGTTCGGGTCAAACCCGGCGCCAGGATACCGCTCGATGGTCAGGTGACGGCAGGAACCAGTGCGGTCAATCAGGCGCCGGTCACCGGCGAAAGCATCCCGATTGACAAGGTGGCGGGCGACCCGGTATTCGCCGGCACGATCAACGAAACCGGCATCCTGGAGTTCCGTGTGACGGCCGCTGCCGACAACACCACACTGGCCCGCATCATCCACGCGGTCGAACAGGCGCAGGGGACGCAAGCGCCAACCCAACGCTTCGTGGATCAGTTTGCCGCAATCTACACCCCGGCTGTGTTCTGCATCGCACTTGCCGTGGCCATTTTGACACCCTGGCTCCTCGGCTGGACTTGGACGCAGGCGATCTACAAGGCCCTGGTGCTGCTGGTCATCGCTTGCCCCTGCGCGTTGGTGCTTGCCACGCCGGTAACGGTCGTCAGCGGACTGGCGGCAGCAGCTCGACGCGGCATCCTGATCAAGGGCGGTGTCTATCTCGAAGAGGCCCGAAAACTGCGGGTCATTGCCCTCGACAAGACCGGTACCATTACCGAAGGCAAACCCCGTCTGGTCGCCACGGAAATACTTCCCTCGGCGGTCCCCGAATCGCAAGTGCTTGCCTGGGCGGCCAGCCTGGCCGGACACTCGGACCATCCGGTCTCAAAAGCGATTGCGACCGGTCTCAAGCTTCCAGAGAACGGCTTGACCGATTTTGTCGCACTCGCCGGACGAGGTGTTGAAGCTCGCACGGATGGCCAACTCCTCTTTCTCGGCAACCATCGACTGGTTGAGGAGCGCAAGCTGTGCAGTGCCGAAATCGAGGCGCGCCTTCAGGTGCACGAGATGCAAGGCCGGACGGTGACCATGCTGGCGTCTGCACAGCAGGTGCTGGCGATTTTTGCGGTGGCGGACACCATCAAGGAAAGTTCGCGGGAGGCAGTGGCCGATCTGCACCGTCTCGGTGTCGTCTCGGTCATGCTGACCGGCGACAATGTGGCGACGGCCGCGAGCATCGCCAAGGAGGCCGGCATCGACGACGCTCGGGGCAATCTTCTCCCAGAGGACAAACTGACGGCCATCGAAGATTTGCAACGTCGCTTCGGGCTAACCGCGATGACCGGCGATGGCATCAACGACGCACCGGCGCTGGCTCGCGCCGACATCGGCGTGGCCATGGGCGCTGCCGGCACGGACACGGCAATGGAAGCTGCCGACGTGGTGATCATGAACGACGACCTGCGGCGCATTCCAGAGACCATTCGCCTGTCCCGGCGCACCCATGCGGTGCTCTGGCAAAACATCGGGCTGGCCTTGGGCATCAAGGCGATCTTTCTCGGACTCGCCGTTTTCGGCAATGCGACCATGTGGATGGCGGTCTTCGCCGACATGGGCGCGAGTCTGCTGGTGGTGGGTAACGGCGTGCGACTACTGCGCAAATGATCCCGGATAAGCCCATGATGGACCGGTACCGCTGGCTGGGGTTGGCCATCGGTGTGGCCTTGGCGGACCAAGGGGCCAAGCATTGGATCGCGGGGACCTTCCCCTTGGGCGCAGGCGAAACGGTGTTACCGTTTTTCAATCTCGTCCACATCCTGAATAGCGGCGCAGCCTTCAGTTTTCTCGCGAATGCCGGCGGTTGGCAACGCTATGTCTTCATTGCCCTCGCCTTGGTCGTCTCGGTGGGGCTGACCGTCATGTTGCTCAAAGGCGTGGCGAACCGGTGGGAAGGGTGGGGGTATAGCCTGTTCCTCGGCGGTGCCGTCGGCAACCTGGTAGATCGCTTGGGTCGGGGAGCGGTCGTGGATTATCTGGACTTCCATGCCGGCGGCTGGCACTGGCCAGCCTTCAATCTCGCCGATACGGCGCTTTGTCTGAGTGCCTTTATTCTTCTTTTAGGAACCTTGCTGTCTTCAGCTCAAAGCAAGGCGCCCACTTAGCACGTGCGCAGGAAATCCCGATGCAAATGCTGGCTATAAATCAAAACGAGGAACACAAATTGGCTCAACAAGCCTTCTCCCTATTTGACCGTCGCACGTTGTCTGCCTTGATGCTCATGGGCCTGGTCCATTGCACTTCGGCAGCCGAGGAACCCTTGCCTCCTGACCAGGCGTTTCGGCTCAAGGCATCCCTGAAGGGTAGCGATACGGTGGTGGCTGAAATCATTCCTGCCAAGAAGCACTACCTCTACAAGAACAAGGTCCGCTTCGCCTTGAAGAACGCCAGCGGTGTCATGATTAGGGAGGTGAAGCTACCTTCCGGCGAGATGAAGAACGACCCCTATTTTGGGCTGATTGAAGTCTATAAATCGCCCGTCGTCGCGGAAATCGTTCTGGAACGCGCTCCCAAGTCTAAAGCCTTCACCCTTTATGCGTCTTATCAGGGGTGCAATGAGAAACTCGGCATCTGTTATCCGCCGATTGAGAAAACCGTTGACATGAAGTTCGATTGACGCCGGGTATCACATTTTTCCATTGCTAGCGTTTAGCCCATCTGCCATTTATTGAAAGGTTTTATTGTCATGTTGAAAAAGCTCATTGCCTGCCTGTTAGCGACCACCGCACTACAGGGTGCCCTTGCGGCACAACTGCCCGAAGTAACCGTCTATAAGGATCCTGATTGCGGCTGCTGCACCGAGTGGGTCAAGCACATGCAAGAGTCCGGCTTTCAGGTGAAGCAGGTCAATACCCGAGCCATGGACGCGGAACGGCAACGGTTTGGGGTACCCCCGCATTTGGCTAGTTGCCATACCGCGAAAGTTGGCGGCTACACCGTGGAAGGCCATGTCCCCGCCTCCGCCGTCAAGAAAATGCTGGCCGAAAAGCCGTCGGTACGAGGCCTGACCATTCCGGGCATGCCGGCCAATGCCCCAGGCATGGGGCCGCACATCGTGGGAACGCTCAAGGTATATACCTTGCCCAAAGCGGGTGAGTCGTCGCGCCTCTACTCGGTCGAATAGCGCCGATTCCCGAAAGTGCGGATGGGGGAATTTTGGCAATGCACCCATGTGAATGGCCGTATTCGCCGACATGGGTGCCATGTCTGCTGGTGGTGGGTAACGGCGTGCGTATCCTGCGGTGGACTTCCGGCAAAGACTTTCGCTGATACAATCCCGCCGATGCGCCGCTGGCTCTCTATCCTTCTTCTCGTATTTCTGCCGTTCCAGTTCTCCTGGGCGGCGGTCGCCGGCTATTGCCAGCACGAGACCGGGGCGGCGGCACAGCACTTCGGCCATCATGACCACCAGCATCAGGCTGCTGCCGATCAGGATGGCACACCGGATGCCAAAACCTTGGGCGGAGGCATCGACGGCGATTGCGTCGCCTGTCATGCGAGTTGTGCTGCGGCGATTTTCAGCATGGCTTCCTTGCCGGCTTCAAGCAGCGCGTCCTTTGTGATTCCCTGGCTACAGGGAAATCTGACCACGCCACCTCTCGCGCACCCCGAACGCCCCAACTGGTCCGTCCTCGCCTGATTGGCGGGGTGGATAGCACTTTTCTGCGCTTCTCCCTTGCGGCTGCGGTGGACTGATCCGCCCTGACGCATTGCGACGCTTCCCGCGTCGCACCTCGCCGATTCCCCGTGTGTCTTTTAATCACTGGAGAATCGGATGTCTCGAAGCAAATCGGTTTCACGAACCACCTTTTTACCGGCCCGCCTGCTCGTGGCCGGGCTGTGCTCGCTCGCTGCGACCGGCAACCTCTGGGCGCAATCGACGCCAGCCCCCGCCGGCGCCGCGATTACCTTGCCGCAAGCCTTTGCGGCTGCTTGGGCACGACAACCTGAGGCGCAATCCCTCGATCTGCGGCGCGATGCTGCCGAGGCGCGTCGGCAGGTTGCCGGCAGTTGGACGGCCCAGCCGCCTTCGCTGGACCTGTCCGGCAAGACCGACCAACTGAGCAAGAATCAAGGCAGCCGCGAATACGCGGCCGGCGTCGCCTTGCCCCTGTGGCTGCCCGGCGAACGCTCCCGTCAGGGTGCCTTGGCCGATGCCGAATCGAAAGCCGTGGATAGCCGGGTGACGGCCGCCCAACTGCGCACTGCCGCCGCCGTGCGTGATGCCTGGTGGAACTGGCAGCGGGCACGCGGCGAACAGGCACTGGCCCGCGAGCGCCTGGTCAGCGCGCAAAAACTGGCAGAAGATGTCCGCCGCCGGGCCAAAGCCGGCGACCTGGCCCGCTCGGACCAGCATCAGGCCGATGGCGCGGCGGCAAGCGCCGAGGTAACGCTGGCGGAAAGCGCCAGCCTTCTGGCCGCAGCCACCCAGCAACTGCGCGCCTTGATGGGCAAGCTGCCGGACGGGAAAGCAGCCGACGGACCGGAAACCCCACCGGTGGTGCCTGCCGACTTCACCGCCCTGGATGCGACCCACCCGGCGGTCGTCGAACTGTTCGATCGGGCCGAAGTCGCTCGCCGCGCGGCCGATCTGGCCAGCGTGCAAACCAGGAACAATCCCGAACTGTTGCTGGCGACCGCCCGCGAGCGAGGCGCTTTCGGCGACGACTATCAGCAGACCGTCACACTCGGTGTACGCATCCCGTTTGGTTCGGATAGCCGCAATCGCGCCAAACTCGGCCTGGCCCGTGCTGAAGCCCTCGAAACCGAAGGGCAACTTCGCCTTGAACGCGAGCGCCTGGCGGCAGATTTGGAAGCGGCGCGGGTGCGCGTCGAATCCAGCCGCACGCAACTGGCGGCCGCCGAGAGACGCGCCCAACTGGCGCGTGAGTCGCGGGGGTTCTTCGACAAGTCCTTCCGCCTGGGCGAAAGCGACCTGCCGACCCGCTTGCGTATTGAACTCGAAGCCGTCGAGGCCGAACGGCAAAACGCTCGCGCCCGGATTGAGCTGGCCGCCGCGATCTCCGCCCTGCGTCAGGCCCTGGGCCTGCTCCCCGAACAAAAATGAGGAACCCGAACATGAGAACAACAAACACACTGGCCACTTTGGGATGGGCCGCCTGGATCGCCCTGGCCGCGCCACTGGCCTGGGCCGGTGACGGGCACGACCATGGCGAGGCGCCTGCTTCATCCGCCGGTCCAGCCGCGCCGCGTTTTGCGGCAACGTCCGAAACCTTTGAACTGGTCGGCGTCGTCAATGGCAAGCAACTGACGCTCTATCTCGACCGCTATGCCGACGGCAGTCCGGTCAAGGATGCCAAGCTCGAACTGGAACTCGGCGGCGTCAAAGTACCCGTCGAACCGCATGCCGAGGGCGAGTTCGAGGCGACGCTGGCGCAGGAACTCAAGCCGGGGGTCGTGTCGGTCGCGGCGACCGTCATCGCCGGCGAGGAAACCGACTTGCTGGCTGGCGAACTCGACATCCATGAAGAGGTACATGCCGAAACTACTGCCCACACCCACGGCTGGAAGGAATACGCCCTGTGGGCTGGAGCCGCCGGTGGGGCGCTGCTGCTCCTTGCCGCTCTATTGCGCGGCCTGCGCGCTTCCCGCAACCCGCGTTTCGGAGGTGCCGCATGAAGCCCCGTCTGTTAATAAGTGCTCTTTGCTTTTCCATCTTGTTTTCCTCAACGCTAGTGCGGGCCGGTGACGGCCATGATCATGGCGACGCCCCACCCGCTGCCAGCGGCAATGGCCCCAAGCGCCAACCGGACGGCAGCGTCTTCCTGCCCAAACCGGCGCAACGCCAGATCGGTGTTCGCACCCTGCTGGTTGAGCTAGGCGAACTGCCCCGCACCCATGAGCTGGCCGGCAAGGTGGTCATGGACCCGAATGCCGGCGGCAAAGTGCAGGCCATCGTCGCCGGTCGTGTTACACCGGGACCACGCGGTCTGCCGCTGCCCGGCCAGCAGGTCAAGAAGGGCGAGGTGCTCGCTTACGTGACGCCGGAAGTCGGTGGCAACAGCCGCTCCCTGGCCGAAAGTCGCCTGCGCCGCCTGCGCGAACTGTCCGACACCGTGCCGCGCAAGGTCATCGAGGAAGCTGAAGCCGCCGTGGCCAACGAACAACTGGTGGCGCCGGTCAGCGGCGTTATCGCCTCGGCCAACGTCGTTTCCGGTCAGGTGCTCGAAGCCCGCGAAACCCTGTTCGAGATCGTCAATCCGGAACGCATGCTGATCGAGGCGCTGGCTTTCGATATGGCCGTCGCCAGCGATGTGGCCGGGGCCTTTGTCGCCGTCGGTGAGCAGAAGCTGCCGCTGCGCCTGGTCGGCGTCGCCCGCAGCCTGCGTGAGCAGGCACTGCCGCTGACCTTCCGGGGTGAAGGCGGCGCTTTGGCGGCGTTGGCCGTCGGCCAGCCGGTTCGGGTCTTCGTGCAGACGCGCAGCACGGTGCCGGGCATCCGCGTGCCGATGGCGGCGCTAATGAAGAACCCTGCGAACCAGAGCATCGTCTGGGTCAAGACGGCGCCGGAACGCTTTGAGCCGCGCACAGTCACCGCCGAGCCGCTGGACGGCACCCACGTGGCGGTGACCAGCGGTCTGAAAGCCGGGGATCGGGTTGCCGTCCGCGCGGCCACTCTGATTAACCAGATACGCTGAGCGGAGCCAATCATGTTCAAGTGGCTTCTCGACAACAGCCTTGCCAACCGCCTGCTGGTCATCATCGCCAGCTTGGTGCTGATGGCTTATGGGGCATTCACGCTCTCCCGCACACCGGTGGATGTGTTTCCGGACCTCAACAAACCGACGGTCACCATCATGACCGAGTCCGGCGGTATGGCCGCCGAGGAAGTGGAGCAACTGATCACCTTCCCGCTGGAAACGACCATGAACGGTCTGCCCGGTGTGGAAAGCGTGCGGTCGGTGTCCAGTGCCGGCCTGTCCTTTATTTATGTCACTTTCAATTGGCGTACGGAGATTTTCCGGGCGCGGCAGATGGTGTCGGAACGTCTGTCCTCGATGGAGGAAGGGCTGCCAGCGGGCGTCACCCCGCGCATGGGGCCGATCAGCTCAATCATGGGCGAAATCATGCAGATCGCCATTCCCATCGACACGGCGAAGATTTCGCCGATGCAGGTGCGCGAATACGCCGACTGGGTGCTGCGTCCGCGTCTGATGGCCATCGCCGGTGTGGCTCAGGTGATCCCCATCGGCGGCGAGGTCCGCCAGTTCCAGGTGCAACCGAACACGACACGCATGGCGGAACTGGGTATCACACACGAGCAGTTAACCGGGGCGCTCAAGGGCTACTCGGCCAACACCTCCGGCGGCTTCCTCGAACTCAACGGCCGCGAATACCTGATTCGCCATCTCGGCCGCACGTCGCGTCTGGATGACCTGAAGAATCTCGCCCTGGCCGCACGCCACGGTCAACCCGTTTTATTGCGCCAAATCGCCGACGTGACCTTCGCACCGGCCATCAAGCGGGGCGATGCCGGTTTCGAGGGCAAACCGGCGGTCATTCTCGGCATCCAGAAGCAACCGACGGCGGACACCATCCATCTGACCCGGAGCATTGAGGCCGCCGTCGAGGATCTGAAGAAATCGCTGCCGGCTGGTATGGAGGCGCCGAAGGTGACCTTCCGCCAGGCGAGTTTTATCGAGTCTTCAATCAGCACGCTGCAAGGCAAGCTGATCGGGGCATCAGTCTTCGTCGCCGTCATCCTGTTTTTCTTCTTGGGCACCTTGCGCCCGACGGTGATCGCCCTAACCGCGATCCCAGTGTCGATTTTCATGACGGCGCTGGTTTTTGACTATTACGGCTTGTCGATTAACACCATGACCCTTGGTGGCCTGGCCATCGCCATCGGTGGCCTGGTCGATGACGCGGTAGTCGGTGTCGAGAACGTGCTGCGACGGCTAAAGGAGGACCGGGCCAAACACCACGATCACCGGATGCACCCGATTGAACTGGTGGCCCATGCGACGATGGAAGTGCGTTCGGCCATCCTCTACGCAACGATCATCATCGTGCTGGTTTTCCTGCCGCTCTTCGCGCTGCCCGGCATGGAAGGGCGCTTGTTCGTGCCGCTCGGCATCGCTTTCATCGTTTCGACGCTGGCTTCGCTGGTGGTGTCGGTGACGGTGACGCCGGTGCTCTCCTTCTACCTGTTGCCAAGCATGAAGTCGCTCGATCATGGCGACACGAAACTGCTGGCCTGGCTGAAAGCCAGTTATGGCCACAGTTTGCAGACGGTGCTCAACCATCCCAAAGCGGCGTTGGCGGCCGGTGCCGTCGCTATTTTGGTGGCAGCAGTCGCGGTGCCCTTCTTCCCCAAGACTTTCCTGCCGCCCTTCAATGAGGGGACGCTGCTGATTGGCATGCGCCTCAACCCCGGCGTCACGCTGGCCGAGTCGTCGGCTCTGGCGCAACAGGCCGAGGTACTGGTCAAGGCGGTGCCTGAAGTGGTGCACGTCGGGCGACGCAGCGGCCGGGCGGAACTGGATGAGCATGCTGAAGGTGTTCATGTCAGCGAACTGGATGTCGGTCTGAAACCGGCGTCCGAAATGACGCGCACAATGGATGAGATTTCGGCGGACATTCGCGCCCGCCTGATCAACCTGCCGGCGGCGATTGCCATCGGCCAGCCGATTTCGCACCGTATCGACCACATGCTGTCCGGCGTGCGTTCGCAGATCGCCATCAAGATTTTTGGTGACGACCTCGACACGCTACGCGGTCAGGCCGACGCCTTGCGCGGTAGGCTGGCCGGTATTCCCGGTATCGCCGATCTGGAAATCGAGAAGCAGGTGCTGGCGCCGCAGATCAAGGTCAGCGTCAACTACGCGACGGCCGCGCAATACGGCGTGCCGACGCCACAGATTCTGGCGACGCTGCAAAGCCTGGTCGAAGGTGAGAAGGTAACGCAGGTGGTCGAGGGTGGCCGGCGCTTTGCGCTGGTCGTGCGCTTGCCCGAGTCGTCCCGCTCGTTGCAAGGGCTGGGGCAGATCTTGCTGGAGACGCCGGGCGGCCCGATTCCCTTGTCAAAAATCGCCACCATCGAGGATGGCGACGGGCCGAATCAGGTCAGCCGCGATGACGGCAAGCGGCGCATCGTGCTTTCAGCCAACGCGCAAGGGCGGGCGCTGTCCGAGATCGTCGAGGACATCCGCAAAGTCGTCGGCGAAAGCAAACTGCCTGAAGGCTACTTCATCACCCTGGGCGGCCAGTTCCAGGCGCAGGAGGAGGCTTCGCGGCTGGTTGGCCTGCTCTCCATCGTCTCGCTGGTGCTGATGTTCGTGGTGCTGTTCAGTCGCTACAAGTCGGTCGTGCTGTCGGCGCTGATTATGGCCAACATTCCGCTGGCGCTGGTTGGCGCAGTGCTCGGCTTGTGGCTTTCCGGGCAGCCGCTGTCGGTCGCCGCACTCGTCGGCTTCATTACGCTGGCGGGCATTTCGGTGCGCAACGGCATCCTCAAGGTCAGCCACTACATCAACCTGATGCGCATGGAAAGCGAGAACTTCGATCACAAAATGATTCTGCGCGGCTCGCTGGAACGACTCGCGCCGGTCTTGATGACCGCGCTGGTGACGGCCTTTGCGCTGGCGCCGTTGTTATTCGAGGCCGAGCGGCCGGGTACGGAAATCCTGCATCCGGTGGCGGTGGTCATCTTCTCGGGCCTAATCAGCTCAACCCTGCTCGACACCTTCCTGACACCCGCCATGTTCTGGCTGTTTGGCCGCAAGGATGTGGAACGCCTGATGGCCGACCGCGATGCCGGTGCGCTTTGATTTTTTCTCAACGAAAGGAAAACCCATGAAACCGATTCATCTTCTCTCCGCTGTTTCCCTCTGCATCTCTGGCCTTGCCTTCGCCGCCGGTGGCCACGACCATGGGCATGAACACAAGCCGCTCCACGGTGGCGTCGTCAGCGAGGTCAAGGATATGGACTACGAACTGGTGGCAAAGCCGGATTTGATCCAGTTGCATTTGCGCGATCATGGCAAGCCGGTGGACGTCTCAAAATCCAGCGCCAAACTGACCATCCTCGTTGGCACCGACAAGCAGGAAGTCGAGTTGAAACCGGCTGGCCAGCAACTGGAGGCCACAGGCAGTTTCAAACTTGCCAACAGCAAGATTGTTGCCTTGATATCCGTCCCGGGCAAAGCCCCGGCAACCGTTCGCTTCGTTTTGAAGTAGAAGGGAGGTCACATGTCTGCGATCACAAAAATTCTCGCAACTTGTTTTCTGGGCGTGACGATTTCCGGATGTGCCGGGCATACCCATAAACTGGTATCAGAGAACGACTCGCCTCCCGTCACGGGCTCCTTCAGCCACGAGGGCACGCAACCGCCGGTCATGGTTCTGGAACTCGAAGGAGCGCGGTATGAGGGGCGAGGATTTGTGATCCAGCATCATCAAGACCTCGCAAAAGTGCGTCAATTATTTGGCCCCGGCAAACATTACGACCAAATTTTCAGCGGCATGGATAGAGATCACATAAGGAGTTCGGCATCGCCGGTACTGCGTACCCAAAATGGGGAAACGATTCGATGCCTGCTGGCTTGGCGTTCGGGCCAAGCTCCATCGGGATTTTGCACCAAACCTGATGGAAAGCAGATTGATGTTCGCTTCGACTGATTCCGGGTAGTCGGTTTCGGGAAGCATATAAAGCCAAAAAGGCGACAAGCCCATGGTTTTGGTTCGTGCTTCCCGAATAGCTGATTTTCCTCGTGTGGTCTCGTAATGTCATCTTGAGCTATACCCTGACACAACAATTCGACCTGACACAATAAATGTCAGATCAGGGTTCTTTCCAAAACCGCTTGACACTTTCTGAAGTGGGTCTTAGACTCCGTCCTGAC